>Ga0181529_10000518_pt1 | contig 55999 bp, 48 predicted proteins | sample PEATcosm2014_Bin_36_FD_119763 | JGI IMG/M metagenome (GOLD analysis project Ga0181529, IMG submission 119763) | Peatland microbial communities from MTU Mesocosm Facility, Houghton, MI, USA - PEATcosm2014_Bin10_30_metaG | ecosystem: Environmental > Terrestrial > Soil > Wetlands > Peat | place...
GCCAGTGCATAGGTGACGCGGGGCACGGCCATGGAAAGGACCATGAGTCCGCCGAGCACACAGAGGACGACGCAGGCGGAAAGCACGCGGCCACCCGCGGAGCCGAAGAGGGCCTGGCCGAATTGCGCAACGAAAGCGGTGTTGCTCTGAATCCGGTCCATGGGAACGACGGCCACGAAGGCAAGGCTCACCAGCAGATAGACGGCGGTGACCACGAGCACTCCGCCGGCAAAGGCGATGGGTAGGGTGCGCGCGGGGTTGCGAACCTGGCCGGCGATCTTGCCCGCCTCCCACCAGCCACCGAAACAGAAGAAGGCGCTGATAGCCGCTCCGGCGATGGCGTCGATGAGCGGATCGGAACCGGCGCGGCGGATAGTGAGCGGAGTGAGGTTGGCCAGGGCGGCATGGCTCGAGAAGAACGCCCAGGCCACCAGCGCAGCCAAGACCGGGACTTTGAGCCAGTTGAGGGTGGTCATGAAACCGCGGCTGAGGCGCGTGCCGAAGTAATTTAATGCGCCGAGAGACAGGAGGATAAGAGCAGGGAGGGCTGTGGCGAGCAAGGGCGGAGTGGGGACGAGGGCCTGGATATAAGGAACCGCCCCGACGCATAGAGCCGCAGCGATGCCGGGATACATGACAATGGCGGCCATCCACCCATAGAGGAAGGCGATGCGGCGGCCAAATCCGCGGCGGAGGTAGACATATTCACCGCCATCGTGGGGATTGCGAACCGCCAGCTCAGTAAAGCAGAGCGCGCCGGCAAGGGTGAGGACCGCCATGCCGCACCAAATCGCAGCGAGCAGGGCTGGCGAACCAAGCGACCGGGCCATGGCGGCAGGGGTGAGGAAGATGCCGAGCGAGATGGCTTCGCCAGTGACGACGGCGGTGGCGGCCCACACACCCATCTGCCGCCCGGATTGCGGTTCGGTCCGCATCGTTCGGCCATGGTACTGAGGGAGAGTGGAGGGACGCATCAAACTTTGGGTGGAGGCGTGCTACTGCGGCGGAGGCGTGGGCGGGTTGGGGGCCGGCGAGGCGGATCCGGGTTTGCCGGGCGAAGACTGGTCAAGGTTGGTGACGTGGACGCTGGCCTGGGTTTCAGGGACGGTGCCGTCATTGACCTGGGCTGAAGTCGGCTGGCCCTGGATGAGGATCCGCCGGACCACGGTACCCCGGGCGGGGACAAGAACGCGCTCAGTAATCGAGGTCAAAGGGGAACGTACGGTAACGGGAACATCGGCGGCTGTATAGCCGGTGTTCGCCACTTCGACGGCTACCAGCCAGGTGCCGGTCTGGGCGGCATTAGGGAAGACGCTCACGATGGACAGGTCAGGGAGACCCTTGTCTGTGGCGATCCAGTCACTGAAAAACCAGGAGAGATCCTGACGGGCACCGCCCAGTTTGAGGAGATCCTGCAACGAGGCGGCGGGAGCAGCACTGGGACCGGCATCGGACGCGGAATTGGTGGCGCGAAGAGCGGAAGAAAGCGCATCGTCGCCGGCCAGATCGCGGAGCATCCACAGGACATAGGCGGCCTTGGTGCGGTAGTAGACGGGTGCGATGGCCTGGGCCAAAGGCTGGCCGGGATTCTCGCCGGGGCTGACGGGCTCAACCAGGGCAAGCGCGGCGCGGTCGGCCTCGAGCAGCTCCAGGGCCTGACTGCGGCCGTGCTGCTTTTCAACCCAAAGTGTACCCATAAAAAAGGCAAGTCCCTCGTTGAGCCATGCGGGAGGCGGACGCGTTGCATTCTGCGTGAAGGCATGACTGAGGGCGTGAGCTAGAACGCCTTCCAGCCGGTCGGCGGGTGCTTCATGGAGGCTGATGGCGAGCAGAGCCCCGGTTTCAAAAGGCGCATCCTGAGGGTCGGGCAGGTCAAGGAGGGTGAGCTGCGCATGCGGATGCGGGCCAAGCCAGCCAGAAAGGAATGGCGTGACGGCGGTTGCAGCTGTTGTCCAGCTCTGCACGGCGACCTCATTCTCAGGAAGCGCGAAGGCAGTGACGTTGGGGCCGGTGTGGGCGGTGCGTACGGCGAGGAAGAGGCTGGGGGTGTCAAACCCGAGGGTTGCACCATCGAGGGAGGCAGTGGCGACGCCGGCTAAGTCGGGGTCGAGGCCGCCTTTGTCAGTGACTGAGAGCGCGGCGGGTTGGCCGTTTATGAGGGCCACGGATGGCGGCTGGCCGTGGGGGAATTCGACGGCGAGATGGAGGCGGAAGTGCGCCCCGGAGATGCGCAGCTTGTGGGCGCCGATCTCGTCGAAGAGGCGGGCACCGTCGCCCAGGATGACGGGGACGCTGGAGACCGGGTACCAGACAACATTGCCAAAGCCACGCAGGCCGGTGAAAGGGACGCCGATCTGGTCCCAATCGGAGTGAAGGGCGAGGTCTTCAGGAGTTCCGACGGAGAGCAGGCGCTGGGCTGTGGGGGCAATGACGCCAGAGTAAGTGACGTCAAGCTGAAGGGACTGACCGGGCGCAAGCGGCGCATCGAGCGGGACGGCGGCCTCGTGGAGTTGGCCGGTGTGGTCAGTGTCGGAGTTCAGTGTGGCGACGGGGAAGGAGACGGTCTTGCCGCCGACTCGAATCTGCTCCCAGTTGAGAGACGACGAGATTTGCAGAGGAATGCGGGGGAGCGGGGCTTTGCTGTCGTTACGCACTGTGAGAAGAGCGCGGACAGCGATCTGCTGGGCGGCAGCGTGGAGGTGGACGTCGAGGTCGAGGGCGGTGAAGGTGACGGCGCGGCGATCGGCGTCTTCGACGGAGGGCGCGGTAGCCATCTGGATGGTGGGCCGGGCAGCAGCGGGACCTGCATGGGTGGTGGTTTGGCCGTTTTCGTCAGTAGAACGAGAGAAGATGACCTGGCCGCCGGAGGTCTGGGTCTGCGGCTTGGGCGGAGCGGCGGGGGTTTGAGGCTCGCCGGGCAGTGCAGCCAGGAGGACGGCAAACGCGAGGCTAGCCAGCGTCCCGGCAGGGAGAAACTTCATGAACCGAGGCCTTTCTGTGGCTTTGGTTTGGACGCAGCCTGACCAATGGGGCGAGCGGAGGAGCCGTTACTTCCCTGCTGTTGCGCGGCGGCGCGGCGCTGGCGGAAGGCTTCATAGAGGACGACGGCACCGGCGGCAGAGACGTTGAGGGAGCTGACGCCGCCGGCCATGGGGATACGCAGGAGGTGGTCGCAGGTGCGGCGGACAAGATCATGGAGACCGGACCCCTCGCGGCCGAGGACGAGGACGCAGTCGCCGGTGAGGTCGAAACGGTCGTAGTCGGTCTGGCCGCGCTCGTCGAGGCCAATGATCCACAAATTCTGGCGCTTGAGGTCTTCAAGAGCGCGGACGAGGTTGACGACGCGGGCGATGCGGAGATGCTCAGTGGCGCCGGCGCTGGCCTTGACGGCGACAGGGCTGAGGGGCGCGGCGCGACGTTCGGTGAGCACGACTCCATCGACTCCAGCACCGTCGGCCACGCGCAGCAGGGCACCGAGGTTTTGCGGGTCCTCAACTCCATCGAGAGCCAGGAGCAGACGCGGCGGGCGCGACGCTCCTGGGAGGGATGGGAGCGGGTCGTAGAAGTCTTCAATGGCGAGAGATTCCTGGGGACGGACCAGGGCAACGACACCCTGGTGGGCGGGGGTCGCGGCGAGCTGGGTAAGCTGCTCGCGGGCCTCAGAGCGGACGCGAACGCCCGCCTGACGACAGGTTTCCACGAGGCGGGCGAGGCGGTCATCGTGGCGCTCGCGCGCCACTATCACCTGGTCAAAGCGCCGGCGACCGGCCTTGAGGGCCTCCTCGACAGGATGCAGGCCGTAGAGAACTTCCATGAGGGATAGTGTAGATGGTCAGCGTGCTTGCCTGGCCGGCCGGATCACTTGCATACTGAGTTTGCGAAAAAGCCAATGAGCGGAACTACATCAAAGACGTTTCGCGCCGTACTGGAGCCCACGGGAACACGGCTGCGCTGGGTGATTGCGCGGGTTCCGGTAGACCTGAAGAAGGCTTGGCCTGAGTGGCGTAATCGGCGGGTGCGCGGGGAGATCAATGGGTTTGCGTTTCGTACCTCGCTCTTTCCAGGAGCGCAGGGTGAGGGACACACTTTACTGGTGAACAAGCAAATGCAGACCGGCGCCCATGCCAAAGCGGGCGAGCAAGTGCAGATTCGGCTGGAACCCGACTTGGAGGAGAGGCTTGAGGCGGTGCCCGCGGAGTTGCTGAAGGCGCTGAAAGAGGACAGGCGGCTGGGACGGTGGTTCGACAGTTTGAGCCCGTCGATGCGAAAAGGAATCGGGGGTTTTGTGGCACAAGCCAAGAGCGCTGCGACACGAGAAATGCGGAGCGAAAAGATGGCCGAAAGCCTGCTGCTGGCGATGGAAGGCGAGGAGGAGCCACCGCCGATTTTGCGCGCTGGATTCCAGCGGCAGCCATTGGCAGAAGAGGGCTGGAACGCAATGACGCCGACGCAGAGACGCAACCATCTGCTGGGCATCTTCTACGTGCAAACCGTGGAGGGCAGGGAGCGCCGGGCTGCGAGAGCGGTGGAAGAGGCGGTGCAGGTGGCGCGGGGAAAGCGTAACAGAGCATAGGGATCGGGATGTGGACGGAGGTATTTGGCAGGAATTTTGATCAGAATTGGGACTTTGGGGATAAATCTTGCTTTATGTAGCGGCTTGGAGGGGGATTCTGTCGTCTACTTGAGTAAGATGAGCACTGCCGCCGTTATTCGTTCTTTATTCGCTCCCGGCGCCACCGTACAAGCTGATGAACAGGTGCGGCAGGAGAACCTTGCTGTTGCGGAAGGACTGAAGCGCCAAGACGCCGGCCTGCTGGACGTATTGATTGTCCGTTTTCAACACCGGCTGCTGCGCTATCTGCTTTTTTTGACCGGCAATCGTGAAATGGCCGAGGACCTGTTCCAGGAAGTCTGGATGCGAGTTTTGACGCGCGGGGGCCAGTTCAACGGTAAGGCGCGGTTCGAGACTTGGCTTTTTGCGATTGCGCGCAACCTGGTGATCGACCAGCGGCGCAAACGGACGATGGCCAGCCTGGACGAGTTGTTCGAGACCGGCAATGACGACGACCGGCCGCTGAGCATCGAGGTTACCGACGAGCAGCCGACGCCGTTTGAGAACGTGGCCAATGTAGAAGACCGGGAGCGGATTGCGACGGCGCTGATGCAACTGGATACCCTCTATCGCGAGGTGCTGGTGCTGCGGTTTCACGAAGAGCTGTCACTGGACGAGATTGCGAAAGTGACGCGGGCGCCACTTTCGACTGTGAAATCAAGACTTTATCGTGGCCTTGCCGCACTGAGACCGAAGCTTGAGCGGGCCGGTATCCATCGCCTGGAGGCGGTGTGATGGAAACCCGCGGTACGGCCACCGATACCCCGACAGAGACAAACAAGGGGATGAACGCCGATCGCGATCTGGTGGAGGCACTGGCCGGAGGACAGGCTAATCGGGAGTGTGCCGTGGCGCACCGCACCCAGCGCGTTGTGATGACCTCACTCGGCGTGATGCGGGAACAAAAGGCCGGCTGCCGACGCAGCCGGGCGATGGCGATGGCGGCCACGCTGATTGTCCTTTTTGTGGTGGGTCCACCGGTCTGGTGGGTTGCAGATTCCCTGATTGAAGAGGAGCACCTGACCAGCCTGGTGAGCCAGCTAAGTGTGTGGGGATTCTTTTTCAGTACGGCACTGTTGGCCTCGGCACTGCTGGCCGGATGGCTGCGGCGGAAGTCTTAGTCTTGTGACTGCCTAGATATGCGGTTTCCCATGTCTCAAACCATCCCACGGACGAAGACCTGTCCTCGGGGACTCCGGTGAAAAGTGAGACACGGGGCACACAAATTGATTGGCACAATTGCATAATCACAAGGTCACGTCACCAGGGCGGCGAGTCCTGAATCCGGGGTCATAACCGCGACTACCCTAAAGAATACGCAACTTCCGCAATCTTCTTCCCGTCCATCCTATATAGCTGCTAAGTTGAGCTTGCTTATGTGAAAGGCCCTCCGAGGAAGGGTTGACCTATGCGCGATCCAGAATCCATTCACGCCAACGAAGACACACGCCTGGTCCCGGTGTGGTCGATCATGGCTGCCGCCGCAGTCTTCGTCCTGGTCGAGTATTATTTCTGGCTGGTTTTTCCTGAATCTCAGCACCATCTTCCGCCACTCGGCATTCGCATTTACCTGAATCTCTCATGGGGATTGGTGGCCGCGCTGTACTTCCTGATGGTGGGTTACGTCAGCAAGGACGCGCCGCGGCGGGCCATGAGCTCACGGTTCTGGATGCTGCTCTGCTTTGTGATGCCGGGAGGTATCGGCGCCGTGCTTTATTTTCTGTTGCGCGCGCCACTGGTTTCGCGCTGCCCGGCCTGCTCCACGCATGTGCAGACCGACTTTCACTTTTGCCCGCAGTGTAACAACCAGCTAACCGCGAGTTGCGGAAACTGCTTCCGCACGGTGCGGGTCACGGATCAGTTCTGCACACGGTGCGGCCACGAGTTGGAGCGCGACCACATGCCGACACGGCTGCGGGTGCTGGGCGAGTAAGGAATTCTTCGAGCCGTGATTTCCCCGGTCTCAGATTCGAGACCGGGGGCACCCGGCACCCGGAGAGTTATCGGGTCACAGAAAAAAGTCCCATTGAGATTTGTGGTTTCCCCACCCAGGCCTTCGATTCTCTTGTGCGGATTGACCGGGTGCAGTTCCCTTCCTACAATCAAGCTTCTGGTCTCAATGCCGATCTCCGCGCTAATTATCGACGACGAACAACTGGCCCGCGACGAGCTGAAGTACCTTCTCGACCAGGTGGGGGACGTGAATGTGTTGGCGCAGGGGACCAATGGCATTGAAGCCGTGGACCTGATTGAGGAACACCACCCCGACCTTGTTTTCCTCGACGTGCAGATGCCGGGGCTGGACGGCTTTGCGGTGATTCAGAAGCTGGTGGATCGCCATCGCGCGCAAACCGGGAAAGAGGCGGAGCCGCTGCCGCAGATTGTGTTTGCCACGGCATACGACCAATACGCAGTGCGCGCCTTTGACGTGAACGCGGTGGATTACCTGCTGAAGCCATTTGATCGCGCGCGTGTGGAGCAGGCACTGGAGCGGGTACGCGGACGCATGGCCGGAGGCAGCGCAGGGGCAGGCCCGCTGCCGGGACCGCAGATTGATGCGCTATTGCGGCTCTTAAACCATCCCCAAGCCGGGGGACGCACGCCACAGCCAGCCAAGCTGATTGTGGAGGCGCAGAGCCGGCTGATGCTGGTGGACCAGGCAGAAATCTGCTACGCGGCCATCGACGAGGGCGTGATCAGGGTGGTCACGCAGAGTTTTGAAGGGCACTCAAAATGCCGCACGCTGGAAGAGCTGTTGGAGCTACTGGATCCGGCGCTGTTCTGGCGCGCGCATCGCGGCTTTGTGGTGAACATCAACCACATTCGCGAAGTGGTGCCGTGGTTCAAGTCGAGCTACCAGCTGCGCATGAACGACAAACGGCAAACGGAGATTCCGGTGAGCCGGGCGCAGACACGGCGGCTGCGTGAGTTGTTCAATCTGTAGAAGCTGATTTCTCTACCGCCAGTGGTGGTCTCCCACCTTTTCCACGATGAAATTGTGGAAAGGATGGGGCACTCAAAGTTTATTCCAGACTCAAATCGAAAATGCTCTAGTCGTAGCGCTCGAAGACGATCTGCTTGCGGTGCCAGCCGAAAGCGGTGAGGCGGTCGCGCACGGCGGAAACCATGTTGTTGAGGCCGCAGATGTAGGTGTGGACGTCGAAGCTCAACTGGGCGGCGGGTATGGATACGTCGGGCGGCGTTAAGGGAAGGGACTGGCCGAGGCGCGCGGCGCGCTCTTCGACGATCTGGGCCATGTGGTCCTGGACGTAACCGCGCAGGCCGGGCCAGGTTTCCGGGGCACGGCTAAGAGTGGACAGATAGTGGAAGTTGGGCTGGCGCGCGGCAAGCGCTTCAAACTCCTGCCGGTAATAGATGTCGCTTTCGTAGCGGGTGCCGTAGACCAGCCAGATGTCTTTGCCGTTGCTGCGGTCGGGACCATCCGCGGGGAACAGCCACTGGGCAAAGGCGCGCATGGGAGCAATGCCGGTGCCGGTAGCGATGAGGATGGAGTCAGTGATGGGCTCGCGAAGGGTGAAGTAGCCATGCGGCCCGTGAATCTGGATGGTTCCACCGATGGGCAGGTCGGGCAGATCGGCGAGGTGATTGGAGAAGAAGCCGCCCTCGACGCGGTTGACGCACACGTCAAAACGGTTGCCGCTGGCCGCAGAGGCGATGGAGTAGGCGCGGGTCTGCTGCTTGCCATGAGCATCTTCGGCCACGGCAGAGACGAACTGGCCGGGGCTATACGGGAAACTCTCCAGCTCGTCGATGGCGAACTCGAGGTGGAAGCATTGCGCCGGTTCGGAGATGCACTCTTTTCGTGCCAGGCGTGCGGTGTAAAGCTTACGTGCCAATGGTTTTCTCGCTTGGGAAAAGGGGTAAAGCCCAAGTAAAAGCGGCTACAAGCAGTATCGCCAGCAAGGCGGGAGAATGGCAAGCAAAGACTTGCACGAGGCGACGCCCTACACGCAGGTGGCCTTATTGAGACTAGGGAGCTGCGGAGCCGACGCCGCTGCGCATCTCGAGCATCTTCTGGCGGACGCGGCCAAGTTCGGCCTCGAGAGCGACCTTGCGGTTGAAGGCATCCTGACTGTTTGCGGCACCCTTGGTGACTTCGTTGAGCTGAAAGATGATTTCGCTTTCGCGATTCTTGTAGAAGTACCACATGCCCTGCTGGTCGGAGTTCCAAAGGTGGAGCGGCTCGAGGCCTTCGAGTGAGCCATATTTGATCTTGGTTCTTTGCATGCTGCGCTGCTGCGCCTGGCGGCGAGCCTGGTCGGCATCTTTGACAAGCCGATTGACCTGGCCACCGAATTCCTGCCACCAGAGTTGATTGACCTGGTGATCGAAATCGGCGGTTTGATTGAGCGCCTTGCGCACTGCCTCCTTGGCTTTGCGCGCATTGGCCATGGTGGTTGCAACTTGATTAGAGACATTGTCGAGCACAGTCAGCAGATCGATGTACTCCTCGTAAGAGAATCCCATCTTGATCAGCTCATCGGCGACCCCTATCAGGCTTAGCATTTTTTTGAGATCCTGTGCGGCCTGCGCAGTTTGCTTCAACTGACCTTCGAGTTCGAGGAGCGCATCGAGATTGGAGTCGATGGTCAACAGTTCCTGCTCCCATGCGTCGAGGCCGTTTTGAAGCTCGTCGAGGCGATGGAGTTTCTTTTCGTAGTCGTCAGTCGTCTTCTCGGGCATGACGGTAGTGGCTATCAACTGGGCGAAACGGGTGCTGGAGATTTTGGCTTGTTCGGTAGCGAGATCGGCGGAGAAAGGACCAAGGTTCTGGGCGAGGACATCGAGGGCGCGGACACCATTTTTGGTCTTTGGATCGCTCAAATAGGCGCGGGCGGTGCGCTTGTCGGGACGCGGCTGGGGCAGCGCGGCGAGGTCATCGAGGACCTTCTGCTTGAACCAGTCCTGGAGAATGCTCATGGCAACGCCGGTGCCGATGGAGACCGCGGCACTCTTCAAGGCTGACTTGGCAGCGCCGCCCAGGACTGATTCACTAGCTTCGCCTTCGCGCACTGCGCCACCCAGACCGGTTGACGAGGTTTCTTCGTTCTCGCCGGTGGCGACACGGACACGCGGATTGCCTTCGCTCTCAGCGCTTTCATCAGTGGCCACGCGGGTTCGGGTAGTGCCTTCACCTTCAGTGCCGGTGGCAACACGGACACGGGGTGCGGTATCGCCTTCGGCGCCTGTGCCGGTGGCGACCCGGACACGAGGCGAGACTTCGCTGTCGGCGGCATTCGCGGCTGGATCGTTTATCGTGCGGGCAGAGCCAGGGGAGCCACCGCCGGTGGTGGTTGCGGGCGGTGTGGTACCGCTGACGGACGGGCGCGACACGATGGTCTCTGATTGCCTGGTAGGAGTCAGGCCTTCGGACGACGCTTTTGTGGCAGTGCGCGCAGTGGTCTTCTCGCTAGCCGAGCCCGTCCCAGCGACTCTTTGGCGGCGGAAAACGTGAGCGTCGACTTTGCCGACGTTATATTTTTCGGCGAAGGCCTTGAAGGCGGGGACACATTCTCCGGGACACACCACTTTGTCACTGACCACGTCAATGCGGGAGCCGGGGATGGCCTGGCCGCCGAGCTGGGCATCGATCTTTTGCAGCGCGATCTGCTCGGCGTGGAGTCCGCCAGTATATTTGCCGTCGGCTACCGCAATGATTTTGCCGTCGGGACCAACGACTTGCACGATGGCGTAGGTGTTGTAGCCATATCCGGCGGGGCCTCCAGCGGCCTCAAAGGTTGAGATGTTGTATTGCGAGAGGAGACGGTTGTATTGGCGACGCAACTGAGGGTCGGTGCTGGTCTTGAGCTGGGCTTCCATCTCTGCGAGCTTCTCTTTGGTGGCGTCGAGCTTGGCGACGGGGATGGCTTCATCGAAACCGCGCATGGCGATGAGCTTGTTGTACATGTCCTCGGGAGTCATGGCCGAGACGGTTCCGGTGCCTGCAACATCCGGCGGCTTGTTCTGGCAGAGGAGGCGAGGGGCGGTGGCGCCATCGACGGAAACGGCGGAGGCATTGGGATGCAGGAGCGCCACGGCGGCTCGGTCCGCGGCCGCTTCGAGAATGCTGACGGAATCGCCGGCACCAGAGTTACCGCGACTTTGTTGCACGACGTGTGCGAGTTCGTGGGCCAGCAACATGCGGCCCTGGGGCGTGGCGGGGCGGTAGAGGTCCTGGCCGAATACGATGTGGGACCCGACGGTATAGGCCAGAGCACCGACGGAACGCGCGGACGCAGCGGCCTGGGAGTCGCTGTGAACCTGCACGGCGGAAAAATCGTGACGCAGGCGTGGCTCAATGAATTGGCGGCTGGCAGCATCGAGGGAATGGCCTGGGGAATGAAGCACTTGACGCACGATGGGCGGCGTCGAGGGCGGAGGTGCTGCGGCATGCGCGTGAACGGGGATAGAGGCGGGATTAGCGGGAAGCGCGGAGCTTATGGGATGGCACTGCGGAGAAGGCGGAACGGGAGCAGGCGCGGGGGCGGCACGGCGCGCGGTGGGAGGGGCGGTTTTCGCGGTACGGGTCGATGCGCCGGCGACTGTCGCTGTTGCCATGGGCAAGGCTCCGCAGGAACGAGGCAAGATCAGAACTTGAGCGTGAGAGAAACTCCGCCGCCGCTGAAGTCGGTGAGAAGGACGGCATCGAGTTCATAGGAGATTCCCTTGCTGGTGTGCTTGCTGGACATTCCGCTGGAAATTTTGCGCGCCACGTCGGGAGCGATGTAGGTGGAAAAGATTCCCCAGATGGCGCCGGCAAGTTTGCCCTTATCCAACTGATAGGCAGAGGGCAATTGACCGGTGACCATGTAGTTGAGGATCTCGGCTTTTTGCATCGCCTCCTTGACCGCGGAGGGTGGTGCGCCGGGCTTGTCATCGTCCTCCATTTCTGGAAAGCCGAGACGCAGACCGAGACTCAAACTGCCGATGTCCTTGAGGGAGAGGCGCGATGGCGCGGAGGGTGAGGCACCGCCAGCCGAGCCAGACGCTTGGCCGGGAATGGGACCAAGCGGGGTCTGGCCGGGCGGATACGACGGGATGCCGGGAGATTGGCCAGGCGGAGTTAGATAGGGCCCGGGCTGGAACAAAGAAGGTGCGGACTGGTTGAGCGGAGGGGAAAAGCCGAAGGGCGGGGAGTATGGATACTGCGCCACGGGCGCCGTGGCACCGCCGAGGGTCAGGGTTCCGGGCGAAGGCAGCTGGGGCTGATGCTGCTGCCGGGGCTCAAGCAACGAGAGCGGGGTGAGCTTGCGATTCAACAAGTCATCCCAGGAGACGTTGATGGTGACCTGGTCGGACTTGGGCTTCTGCTTGGACGTGTCCTGGGGGGTGGTCTGTTGCGGCGGAGTGTCGGACTTGGATTGACGGTAGAGCGCGGGAGCGGCGCTTGAGAGGCGGGAGCCGGGGTTGCCGCCGGATTGCTGCACGGTGTGGCTCAGTTCGTGGGCCAGCAACCGGCGGCCAGTGGCGGATTGGGGATTGTATTGCCCCGCGGCAAAGACCGTGTCCTGGCCGACGGTGTAGGCCAAGGCATGCACGGCTTGCGCGGATTCCTCGGCACGCGGCCCGGTGTGGATGCGGACGGCGCTGAGGTCGTGACCAATGCGCGGCTCCATGAAGGCGCGGGTATCTGCATCAAGCGGTCGGCCAGAAGAGTGAAGCTCCTGGTGCACGATGGGCGGCGCCTCAACTGGCTGGACTGGACCCGCAGGATGACGGCGAAGCGCGGGAGGGGCGGAGTTGACCGACGGCTCAACTGCCGGAGGAGCACTGACTACACAGGCGGCGACGGCCTCGGCTTCTGCCTCGAGAGGATCGCTCGATGAGCCGATGGCCAGCTTGCGCTGCAGAGGCAGCGGAGACATGGGACCCTCAGATGCGGACTGCTCAATGGCGCGAACGGGAATTGCGGAAGGCTGAGCGGGAAGCGCTCGGGAGAACTGCCGCGGACGCGCGGAGATAGGCGCGGAAGGCAAAGAGGTGCGCGCGGTTGCGGTGCGGAGAGAGGCGAGTGCGGAGTGACTGGTCATGTCAGACTCCCATTTCGGTAGCGTAGGCGGCCACGCGCCGGCAGTGACGATGGAAGGTCGGATCGAGTTCGGCGATGCGGCGCTCAAGGCGCTCCGATACACCGGGATGGGCCTTGGTGTCGCCCAGCAGATGGGTGAATCCGGCCTGCGCGGCAGCTTGAGGATTGAAGGCCTGCTCGAAACTGGGAAACATGTAGCGGATGATGACGCCGCGATAGGGAGACTGCGGATGGAAGCGGTGGTAGTCGAGGCAGGCGGCCAGCCAGAACTGCTCGATGAGCATGTTGAGCGCATCCTTATGGGGCAGCTCCTCCCACGGCGCAGCATGAATCGGGTCAGTCACCATGCGGATGGCAGTCTGCGCGTAATGGCGGATGAAGTCGATACGGTTTCCGCCCAGAATGCCGCAATTCTCTTCGCGAAAGCAGTTGCTGTCGCGCGACGTTGCCCACTCCCACTCCACCGGGACGCTGAGCGAATACCGCTCAAACACGCGCTGGATGTGGCTCGGCTGGCACCAGCCACCGTCGAGCGAGTGGCGCTCAGGACACTGCGCAAAGACCGGGGCCGAGAGGAGCGACGGCGGCAGCGGCTTCCAAAGGAATACATCGGTATCGAGATGAACAAAAGGCCGATCCTGAAGGCTGTAGGCGACGAGTTTGCCGAGGGCCCACCAGCCGCGATCAACGTTGCGCAGATTATCGAGTTCGGTGGAGACGCGATCGAACTCGAGTCCGAGACGATCGACGAGGAGAGCTTTGCCGGGGGAGTCAGTAACCAGCATGGTCTGATCGAAATGACGGCGCGCCAACTTGAGCGACAATCCCCAGGCGAGCAGGTGGTGCCGCGGCTCGCGCCAGGTGCGGCCGGCTTGCGCCTTGTAAGGCTGACTCCAGAACGACCATACAGCTCGCATGCGGACTCTCCGAGTTAGGGAATGACGGGCGGCGGCACCAGGCCACCGGTGATAGCGAGAGTGGGCGCTGTGCCTGCGAATGGAACGGTCGAAAACAGGCCGGCAACGGACGCGGCGAGGGTGACTGTGTCTGTGAGGCCACCAGCCCCTGGGGTGACGCCCGGGCTGGCCAGGATGTTGATGGGCACGTTCACGGAGAGTTGCCCCGCGGCGACCGTGGCCGTGGCCTGGATGGTAACTACTGTTCCCACGCCGGTTCCCGTGAGGGTAAGGGATACATCGGTAGGAGTCACGGGCGGATAAGACATGGTGATGACGGCCTGCACGGCAGTGACCGCGGTGGCGGCAGCCGATGGCACGCTGGTGACCTGGAGGCCGGTCATGGTTCCCTGGGAGTTCACGGTTACGGTGACGGCGTTGGTGCCTACTACGGCTGTGCCGTTAAGCAATTGAATGGCAACCCCGGCGATGAGGACGGAAGGCGCGAGATAGAACCAGCTTTCATAGTCGCTGGCCTTGAGAGAGCTGCCGCTGGGCGTGGCGAGATTGACGCAGGGACTTCCATCGACGGCGCGGGAGCCGGTCTCTCCAAAGCTCAAACCGTCAAGGTAGATGCTGCCAGCCGCGCCATCCGCGTACACGGCACCGCCTAGGAGGCGAACGCGCATGCGCCCAAAGCCGAGGGGGCTGGTGGATTTGAGCGCAGCATTGAGTCCGATATAGAGGTAGTAGGCCTCGTACATGGCCACGCCCTGGGTGGCCGCGGGGGTAATCCAGTTAACCTGCGCGCCGGAGACGGTGATGCCCAGAGGCGGATCGAGCACCAACTCGGTGCGCGAGAAGACATCGGTGCCGGGAGGGTAATTGCCGGGAGCGGGAAAGCCGGGAAGCTTGCCCCCAAATCCAACCAGCGGGTCGGCTTGCAGCGGCACCTCTAAAGTGACGCGGAAGTTGCCGCCGCCCCAGGGGCACGACGGGGCCTGGTCGAAGGTGACGGAGAGTCCGTTCTTGATGAGTGCATCGACGGTCATGACGTCGTCGTTGGTCCAAGTGACGCTTTGAACGTGGAGGGCAGGCGAAGTTTGTTCCTGGGCCAGCGCGGTGAGAGGCGGGAACTGGAGGCGGCAATCGTCGACCACGAAGCGGCTGTAGGGGTTGAACGTATCTTCGTTGGCGGCGAAGTTGGCGGAACGGAGGTGAATGCAGGCCAGGGGCGCGGTATAGACGGGAGTGAATTTGGCAGGCTGGAAGAATTGGCCGTCACTGCCGCAAGGGGGCCAGTCAATGGCTCCGTCTGCTGTGCGTGCGGGGATGGTCCAGTAATCGCCGGGTTGATAAGCACCTTTGCTGAAGGTGACTTCGATGCCGTTTTCAAGGGGGATGGCGGTGGCCGAGAGCGCAATGCCCTGCCCTGTGGCACCGGTGCCGGTCTGGTCCCAGCGGCGCATGCGCGGGTGCTGGTCAAGGTGGATGCCGGCAACCGATGTGGCCAGGGTTACCTGGAGCGGACCGGGACCAAGAGAAGCGATCTGATAGAGATCGCCGGGCTGGTTAGGGGTGTCACCGAAGAGGAAGGTGTCGTCACTGAGTTCGACCCACTGGCCAGCCTGGAAGCCGAGGTTGGCATCGGGTCCAAGAGTGTTGACGGTGACCACGCTGTCACTGATGGCGGTGATGGCGGTGACAACCGAAGCGTTCTCGCGCGACCACTTAAAGGTGGCGGTGTCAAGTGTGCCGCCGGTGTGAATTTCAACTCGATATAGCTGGTTCTCGAGGCCCTGGTATCCGGCGGAGGGAATGGGCTGGCAGCCACACTGGTTGTTGCCTTCTCCAGTGTCGGCTCCCATGGCGCCGGTGCGCGCGGGGGTCTGCTGGCTGTAAAGACCCTGGCAGCAGGAGGAGAGTTGGGTGACGGGATCGACGTAGCCGCTTGCGCTTCCAGCGACAATCGGGTCGGTGGTTGATCCGGAGGGATTCGAGCCGGGACCTGGCAGATTGGGGCCCGGTCCGGGCAGATTGGGATTGAAGTTAAGCCCAGGCGGGTTGATGTTGATGGCGGACGACCTGGCACCGATCGCGGCCTGTTTGAGGCCGAGGATGGGCTTCCTCAGGCCGATTGAGATCGGATTGACGTTGACGTTGGTCGGCGCGGAGGGCGCCGGCTGGGGGTTGCCGGGCTGCGAAGGCGCCGCCGATTGAAAGAGGGTTCCGATGACGCGCCAGACGGTCTGGAGGCGGGCGGTGGTATCGGCCTGGCCGAGCGCGGGTTCGCGGAGGCAACCATCGTCGAGTTGGGTGACGAGGCGCTGCCACACCTGGAGAACCAACTGCGCTGTGACCTGCCCCTGGCCCTCGATCACCGCTTCAAGGAGCTGTTGCGCGGTGTAGGTGGGGTTGATGAGATAGGGCTGCAGATCGTAGTGCTGCAAGGCCTCGCTCTCAAGCAACAGGCCTTCGACGTAGTAGCGGCCGGGCTCGATAAGAATTTCGCCGGCGGTGACATCGATGGCAAAGCCGCAATCGTCCATGGGGCCACCGTAGGGGCCGATCACGTCGATATTGGTGGTGTCTCGCAGATGGGCGTCGATGGCGGTGCGCTCGTTGCCGTCGGCATCCAGCGCGACGCGGCCCTGTTGCTCGAGCACCGCGGTGTAATGCTTTGCGGGGTTGAATCGAATTCTGCTGAAATCGCCTCTCATATTTCGTCCTGCCTATCGATGGGGTTGATACCGCGTTGCCGCTGCCGCGGGTGCAGATGGAGAGCTTGAAACTCCATAGGCTCGCACTCCTACAGCAATCCGATCCCGATGCCGAAAGGCGTATCCTGCGCGGATTCAACTTCACCCGTGCAGCGCCGCTTCTGAAGTCCGTACCCGTAGGCCCTGGTCTCAGGGAATGCCTGCAGCAAGGGGCGCGAGGGGATGAGAAACACCCCGCGCTCAAGATTGGCAGGCAGATACTCCGCCGAACGGATTTGTATGTTGGTGACCGCTTCAGTTTCCTGAATCTGCTGGTAGACACCTATCTGAGAGCCGTTGTCCGCGCCCTTCCAGATGGCGAGCGGGACGTCGCCGGAGAGCATGCAGTAGCCCGGCTCACCAAAGCGCAGGGTGATGAACTGGGGCAAGAGCGCGGGCTGACTGGCCGCGTCCGGCGGCAGGCACTCGTAACGCTGCGGAACTAGGGAGTTGAACGGCAGCCAGCAAAAGCGCACACAGCCGGTCTGGCGGCGACTGGCCCAGACGGGAGCCTGCCACGGATCGCGACGGCCCAGCTTGGCCCAGAAAATGGTGTTCGACGCCAGGGATATGGCCTGGGCCCAGACGCGGCCAATCACGGTGGAGTCTTCAATGTGGAGCGAGGCACCGGGTGAGGCCAGGTCCGCGCCGGCAATGGCCGGGCAGAATGGCGAACCGGCATCCACGATGCTGTCGAGAATGCGCACGGAGCAACTTGCGGGGAGTGCAATGGGCCCGCTGATGACGCGGGACAGGCACACGCTGGCGCCAATTGCGGAGCCGCTGAGACTGGGCTCGCCGGGAGATGCGGCGTCGCCCTGGCGGGTGAGCGAACGGCCGGGAGTGAGCGTGCAGTCGGCGATCTGCACACACGGTGAGTCGCCGAACACGCGGATTTCTCCCGCCAGACGGAGACCGCTGAACTGCACCTGGCCCACGGGCGCAGCCAAACCATCAGCCAGCATTTGCAAGGGCAGGCCGACCACTTCGATGTCTCCGCGCAGAGTGACGCAGGACCGGTTCCACTCAGGAGGCGCGCCCTGCTGCGTGACGTCCGCGGCGGCGATGAGCAGTTGGCATTGAGAAGAGAGCTGAATCGCATTGGGACCGGTGAGATCAATCTCGTACGACTCGAAGTTGGGAAGCACGATGATTCCGGCAGACCCTGGAGGAAGAGCGTTCCACGCCTGCACGGCATCGTGGAGAGTGGGATACGCAGCAGTGCCGACCTGGAAGGAGGATGCAGTGGCAGCGGGTGGAGTGAGATTGGCGATGCGGTTGTAGGGTCCACCGCCAATAGGCGCGGCCGCTCCGTAACTGTAGATCACGCGCAAATCGTTGGGCAGGGGTACATCGGTCGCGTACTGAATGCGGCCCAGCTCGGGGTCGATGGCGATTTTGCCCGAGGGCACGCGGCAGACACTGCCATTGGTTTCAGTGAGGTTCGCGCATACGATTTGGTCGAGGTTTACGGCGACGCCATCGGCGATCAATTCCACGCTCGAGGGATAGAAATCGGCGGTACGAACTTCAAAGGCGCGGCGCGTGATGGGCTGCGGGGCATCGCCCTGATTCATCAGCCGCGTGAATGGTAGCGGCGCGGGAGGCGGTTGCTGGAAGAGAGGAACAGGGCCACCAAGGGAGCTGAAGAAGTAGCCACCCGCACCGAGATCGAAAGCCGGAGCTTGAACGACCTGCCAACTTTGCCAGCGCCACATCCACACTGCGATATCGGGGATGTTGAAGCGGCCTGGGCCGTGCAAGGTGATTTCGAGCGGGGTGGGGTCAGGACCGGCGGGCGCTACGCGATTGCGAGGAGCGATGCGGCGCACATCGATGGTGCGGTTGAGGCGCGTAAAGGGGCCCTGCTGGTCTTCCCAATCGCGGCCCCGGCGGAGATTCGCGTGATCCGCGTGATGGGGCCGGACATCGCGCAGGCTGAGGTTGGTGATGAGACGTTTGAACTCCTCAACCACAATGGTGGTACGGCCAGAGACGTCGTGGGTCAACTGCTCCATGGCGAGGAGCGTTCCCTTGCGGCGGCGGTAGCCGATGGTGTTGGCAACTTCGGCGCGGCTGTCGGGGCCGCTGAGGGCGACGGTGTAGACGGGATCGAAGCCGATCAACTCGCCGATGTAGGGAATGGCCCAAGGCGCGCAGGTCTCAATGAACTGATCGTCGTAGAGCTGCCATACGTTCTGGCGAACGATGGCGGCCTGGCTCTCGAGGACTTGGAAGAAAGCCTCGAGCTGGCCGCCCTGCAAAGCGTCGCGTGTGCGGAAGACCGCCGGCAACAGCGAATAGATGGGTCCGGGAGCAGGTGTCGTGCTCATGGCCACACTCCTACGTTGCCCTGTGAGGCAGGATCGAGAAGCAAGATTTCAGCTCCGGCAGGCGGTGACAGCGTGGGCTGCGGCCCGGAGGCACAGAGGATGTATTGCACACCGGGCGGATCGCCACTGCGATTGAGGGCGGTGAGGTTGACCGCGATGACGCCGGGAACCTGCTGCGCGAGTTGAACGGCGTAACTGGCGGCGACGCTCTGGCCGGGTTGCATCTGGCCGAAGGCGAAGGCTGCGGAGAGGCTCTGCCAGACCTGTGCGACAACCAGCGTGGGATCGTAGGTGGGCGAATCGACTTTAACCTGCATGGCGATCTCAAAGAGCACCGGCTCGTAGGAGACGACCTGCACGGGCATGTAGGGCAAGCCGTAGGTCTGCAGCGCAAGGACTAGATTCTGGACCACGTTGTCGTTGCTGTTGAGAACTGAGCCGCCCTCGCCGGCCACGGTGAGGAAGATGCCGCGCGTGGTGCCGAACCAAGTCCATGAGGCGAGGGCGAGCGCGATGCCGCCAAAGTTGAGGGTGAAGTTCTGGTAGTCCTCAAGCGAGACCACGCGGTCGAGGGTGAGGGTGGGCAGCGGAGCGGAGAGGCGCGCATCGGCGGGGGATGCGGGATCGGCACCACCGGTGGCGGCACTGGGATTGGTGACCGATTGCAGGCCCTGGGGGCGGTCGAGAGGCTGAGTAAGCTGGCCGGGCGCCACCATGCCGGCGAGACCGATGCCTTTGCGATATTGGGCTTGAATATTGGATTGTCCGGTGGGCGTGAGCGCGCCGTTGGCGCCGTTGCCGAACTCCACCGTGGGACCGGCAGCGGAGTTGGGGATAGTAACGTAGGCACGGTCAGCAGGCGCGGAGTTGAGGAAGTTGGCAACCTCAGACCAGAGGAGATTGTTGACCCGCACCTGCAACGTGGATTGGATGCCGGTGGCGGTGGACGCCGAAACGTAGGTGAGCGGAGACTGCTTGAGCTGGAACTCGAGCGCGGGGTTGGAGGCGTCGCCGGAACCGAGAATTTCCTGGGTCGTCTCGCCATGCGTAGCCTCAACGGCGTTGGCGTTCACGGTAACGGTGGGCGCGTCATAGATGCGGGTGAGCGCAGCGTTGAAGGTGAGGGCGGTTGTCGCCCCTTGCGCGTTCTGGACGGCCACGTTGGAGAGGACGGCGGCTTCGCCGGCCACAGGATCAGAAGAAGCAGAAGGCTGCAATGTGAATGAACCGGTGGGCACGGAGAGGGTTCCGGGCTGACCGGTCACCGTCAACACGCTCCACAGCAGGTTGCTGGTTGCGGTGTCGGTGGCGGGCGGAAATGCATCGACGAGAAAAGGCTGATTGGCGCTGACGGCAAGCAGGCCGGTGGCACCGGAGGGGGTAAATCCACCAGTGGGCGTAGCCAGCGCCGAGGTGGCAACTATGCGTACACGCTTGCCGCTGACGGCGACGGGCGCGTTATCTGCAAGCGCCTGTAATCCCTGCAGCACAAGTGCAGTGCCGGAGACAGGGACGAGCATTCCCGAAGCCAGAGGATAGGTATTACTTTGCGGCCAGCTAGTGAGGGGCAGGCTGGCGCCGGTGAGCAACTGGCTTTGAGAGTAGACGGTGATGAGTCGTGTGGCATCGACATACGCCTGGAGGATTTCGTCAATCGTGGCGAGCGTCTCAGCTGGCAGGAAGATGGCCGAACTCATTTGCAGTTGGCTGGTTTTGGCGGAGAGCGCGTAAAGAGCGGGATTGGACTCAGTGGCGGAGGAGATCTGGCAGAGCGCCGTGATTCCAGCGTAGGTGAGGACGAGCCATTGCAACTGGGCGGGTGTGGGGTTGGATGTAGTAGGCGGATTCAGGCCGGCATACGCATTGTCCAAGTTGATGGTCTGGCCGCCGGCGTATTGCCAGTTCCAATCGTCGGACGGCGAGGACGGAGCGCCGGGGATGTTGGGAAGAGTCTTCTTCGGAAACATTCCGGGCCAAGGCGCATTGGCACCGAACAGCGCAGCCTTGGTACGGAAGATATAGACGCAAGCTTGAGAGCCGGAAATGCCGGAGGGTAGTGGCTGGTCCCACGCGATGAAGGTGTTGCCGCCGACGGGATCAATGGTGACCGAGGTGACGAAGACCAGCGCCCCGGGGCCGGTGGTTGAAGGGGTTCCACCAGGGGCGCTGACGAACAGCAGGGCGTTGCCTACCTGGATATTGTTGGCGGTTCCTGTAATCCAGGTGGAAGTGTCGGAGCCGAGAAGTTGCCAGGGCTGCGATGTGGACGCGGGGATGGCGTTGGCGGCAATGGTGGCGGTGATGTCGGTCGAGGTTTCGAATACCTGCGGAGACTGGCCGGGACCGGGGACGCTCTGCACGCGGGTTCCGGCAGGAATGGGCACGATGGACGGCGAACCGGGTGCGGAGGCCAGGGTAAAGGCGAGCACGGTGGACGCACTGACGCCGGGAGACGGCTTGTAGCCGACCAAGCGAGCGAGTTCGAAGACGCTGCGGCCCTCGACGGCAGTGCCGAGGTAGGCTTCGTTGGCGAGACGCTCGGTGTAGAAGGTAAGGATGTCGAGAGCCACGGACCAGGAATCAACCAAGGCGATGGAGAAATCTCCGGTAGAGCGAGTGCGCAGGCCGGCCAGCGCGGGAACGCTCGACGAGGAGAGCGCGGCAAGCATGGTTTCAAGAAAACTGGAGTAGACGCCTACGCGATATTGAATGGCGGGCAGGCCGGGGCGGTTCGAGATAGCGCCAGGCGTGGATTGCGTGACTCCGGCGCAGCAGCCGCAGAGTTGAGGTCCCGTGCTTTGGCAAGTGCAGCTCATTTGCCACCATCCATAGTGAGCACCAGCAGGCCGCGATCGGCGTGGTTGGGATCGTTGTCGCAACGCGGAATCTCAAGCGACCCCATGGTGAGCTGGGTGGGAATTGCGGTTCCCGGCGGGGTGGGCGAGTCCATACGCTCAAAGGTGGTGAGACTGACAGCGACCACGCCGGTGACGGCCTGAGCCGCGGCAATGATGGGGCTGGCGTAGACCGTTTCTCCGAACTGGAAGTTGGCTGGATTGAGCAAGCCCAGAACGCCGATACATGGATCGCCGGCGACCAGCACCTGCCAGACTGCCGCGTACACATCGCCCTGGAAGTAGCTGGGCGCAACGCAAATTTCCAAACCGATGCGGAGGCCGACCAGGATGGCGGGTTCCACTACCAGATCGACACCCATCATGCGCATCTTGTTCAGGCTGGCGGTTGCAGATTGCTTCAAGGAAGCGGTGAGATCGGTGTCGAGGGTTGCAGAGGGTTCGACGGAGACGAAGGCCGTGTACCAGGAGCCGGTCCAGCGCATGGTACCCCTGGCTTCGGCTACGCCCGAGAGGGTTTCGGCCATGGTGCCGTAGTCGGCGGCGGTGACACAGCGCAATTGGCTCTGAAAACTGAACGGCGCAACCTGGCGGATGTGGTCCATGGTTTCGGGGTCTGTGCCTCCGGCGGCAGCCAGCGGATTGCGCACTCCACTGATGCCGGGACCGGAGAAGAGAACGTGGGCGAGGGCTTCGCGGCCGACATTGCCGGCGGCGCCGTTGCCGGTGCGATAGGTGGCGGTGAAGGCAAGGTTCATGGCGGGCGCGGCGCCGTAAGTGCCATCGCCGAAGCGCAGGTGGGCCGTGTTGTCGTATTCGATTTCAGGAACGAAGCCGGTAAATTCGCTGTCCTCTTCAAGCAGGTCTTCGATGGGTGTCCAGGTTGTGCCGTCATCGCTGAAGAGAGTGACCTGCGGCGCCGCGGTGGAGACGTCGGGAGCAAGAAATGTTGAAGCAGGCGCGGTGGCATCGAAAGGAACGGCAAAGGTGAGGGGCAGGTTGGTCAGCGTCGGCCGGAAATAGGGACGCGGGGTGAGAGCACCAGGCGCGGCGGAGCAGTTGCAACCCATTCCGGCGACCGGCGAAGGCGGCGGAGGCGGAACGACACCGAGGGATTCGCCGACTGTCCACTGGCCCTGGTCGGCGGCGAGAACGTTGCCGCGTGCCACCGAGACGCCGGAGAGAGGCAGCGATTCGTGTGCGGTGTCAGTAACCGAGGAAAGGCAGAGCGGGAAGGGCAACGCATCGGCACTTTGCCACGCGATGCTGGTAAGGGGTGCGCCGTTGACCGGATCCTGCAGAGGAATTCCGCTCTGGTCCACAGTGGTCGCGCTGGTGAGGCGCACGGCCCAGCGATGCGTGGGGTCGGCGTCGGCAGGATCGCCAGTGGGCGGTCCGATAACTTCTTCGAAGATGAGCACGTCGCCTGCCTGGAGGCTGGGAAAGACGCCGTCAAGTGTGGCTGAAGTAGTTCCGATAGGAAGGCAGCACTGGCCATCGCCCCAGGTGTAGAAGTCCATCTGATTCTGCTCGACAAAGATAGTGAGGTCGGCAAGGCTGGCGAAGACGGGACCGGGACTGGCGCGCAATGTATCGGCGGCGTAGCTGTCAGGATCGACGGATGGGCTGAGGCCCGAAACGAGCGGGTAAATCAAGGTCCCCGCGGGGACTGTAATGTCATCCTGGGAAGCGGCGAGACAGACCCAGGCACGGGCGTTGGCGCCTTCCTGGACGGAGTAGTCGACCAGGCGGGCGTGGCGGCGCAGGGAGATGCGGCTGCGTGCGGTGCCGATGTAGGCCTCGGTGTTGACCGCATCCTGCAGGTAGCTGACTCGATCGGCGGCGTAGGCAAGCGCTTCAATCATGGTGATGCCGGGATCGGCGACGTGGGTCTCAGTCCAGGACGGAACCAGGGCGGACATGCGGTCGAGCATGACCTGGCGAAAGCCATCGTAATCGCGGGCCAGGTAGTTGATGTCGGGCGCGGGAGTGGGCGCGGCCGGGCAGCAGGAAGTGACCTGGCAATCAGCGGGCGATGGGCAACCAGCCTTGAAGGAAAAACTGACACATGCGAGTTGCGAATCGATGGTGGGTGGCGGATCAAAGTTCGCCGTGCCGGCCACGAGGGTAAGCGCATAGGGCGAGAAATCGCCGGTTTGGTCGAGCACGACGGTGATGGTGAGAGGATCGGCGGCGGTGGGCGGCTGGATGCTTGTAACGGTCAGCACGGTGTCGCCGGTGAGGACGACATTGGCCGGTGTGAGCGCGAGGGAACGCGCATCTTTAAGAAAGGTGAGCGCAAGTTGGGTGCCGCAGCCGGCATTACCCAGCACCTCAAGATAATCAATGCCGTTGAGGCCCTGGGTTTGCAGCACCAGGTCGCGGCGGCGCTTGTCACTGCAGAAGGCGATCATTGGGTTGGCCCTCCATAGACAAACTGCTGCGACTGCTGTTGCTGGTTGGAGACCAGGATGTAAACGACGGTGACGAGCAGCGTGGAATCCTGGGTGACGACAGTGACGGATTGCACGCGAATGAGATCGGAGAGCCACTGTTGCAGGCCGGATTGAATAGCCTGCTGCTGCGCCGCGGCGAGCACATCGCTGTTGGGCGCGAAGACCAGCTGCGCGGTGCCACTGCCGAAGGTGGGGCGATTAACGCGTTCGCCGGGCGAGGTGAACAGAATCAGCTCGATCATGTCAGCGACGTGCTGCGCCACGGACGGGGATTGCGCAGTGCGGCCCGTGGAGTCGAATCCGTAAGGGAAGGCGAGATTCATGGTTGACATGGTTGCCTCACATCGCCGTTACGCGCGTTTGCATGGAAACCGGCATGAGCGTTGCGCCGCCGGGAGCGGTGATGGCTATGCCGGACTGCACCACGAGCGGCTGGCCGAATGAAGTGACGCGCATGGTTCCCATGACCCACTGGCCTGTGACACACGGAGGCACGGCGGGGGGAATTCCGGGACAGCCGGCCACCACCCACGGCGCCGTGAGGGTAGCGGAGGGCATTCCCATGAGCGTGACCGATGGATTGGGCACGATGGGCATGGCCTGACCGCCATGCAGGCACATGACGACCGCACCTTGATGAAGCAAAAAACCGGGCATCGCTACACCACCTCCAATGCGCCTTCGTTGACCATGACACTGGGGCCATTCATCAGGATGGTTGCGCCCTGGCCGTTGCTGATGATGATTCCGGTGTCGGAGATCGAGATCATGGCACCGGAGGTGGACTTGAGCAGGATTCCGCCGGTGGGGCCGGGCGTGTCACTGATCATGAGGGTGTTCTGGCCAACGGTTTGCAGCACGATGGCCTGCAAGCCGGGGGGCGTGGCGAGGGCCAGAGCGGGAGTCTCCGCAGCGGAGCCAAAGAAGCAGCCCGACCAGATGGGATAATCCGGATCGCCCTGCTCGAACTCCACCCACACGCCAGCGCCAATGGCGGGCACAGCGAAGAATCCGTTCTGAATCCCGGCAAAGGGAAAACACGGCATGGCCCATGTAGACGGAATCACATTGGAGACATCGGGCACCTGGACCATGAGCCGGCCAATGTTCATGGGGTCAATGTTCATGACCACCGTTCCGCGATATTTGCCGTAATACTTCTCCACTTTTTGTTTCTCCTTACAATTTGTCGCCGCACCTTAGAACGGCAGCGACGGCACAACAGGCGTATTCGCAATAAGCGCATTGCGTTTCAACACAAAGCTCTCCTTGTACTCTCCGGGCTTGATGCGATGAGTGGCGGAATCCACGTAGTGCATGCCGTCCCATGGAAGGCCTGCACCACGTACACCTACCAGGCTGCGGGCACGCAGCGGCTGTCCGTAGCGCATGACGTCGAGCGAGCCTTCGCCGGTAACCACGTCGGCGGTCTCAACGCTGCGCGCGAATCCGCGCATGATGGCCTGGGCGGGGTTGAGCTTGGCTGTTTCGGTGATGGGCTCAATCTTCTGGGGAATGGGAACGGCGAACCCGAGAGGCGGATTGAACGGCGTGACCGGAGGAATGGGGATGGGAATGCTGACCTTCGACAGCGGATCCTGAATGAACACGATGGGCAGCACCGAAGTCTGCGGCTCGTAGCGGAAGTTGAGGCTTTCAACATTGGTCCACGTGTCGAGATTCACGTTGAGCGCGGTCTGTGGCACTCCGAGGCGCATCTGCGGACCCCAGTACGCCTGGTTCATGCCGGGCAACGGACCGGGTACAAGATAGAAGACGTAGCCAACTTCGCGGGCGAGCTGCTCAATGTATTTGAGATCGGTCTTCTTCTGCGTGGGGATCTGGAGCAGGGGGATGGGAATGTCGGGAGCGGGTACAGGAATGACTTCAGGGACAATTCCGAACATGGCGTATTTGGCGAGGATGGTCAACACGCGGATATCGGGGCTCATGCCGGGATAGGGGAGGCCGCTGAAGTCGATCAGGTCCATCATCGCGGTCAAGTCCTGACCGGACACCACGAGTTTGGATGAGCCGCTCATGGCGTCAGGCTGGACTTCGATGTGCATGACCACACCATCGACGAGTACCTGAGGAATGCCGGGAAAAGTGACCAGCAGGACCACGCGCAGAATCGGCAGCGGCGAACTGCCGGCGAGCAGGAAGAACGTTTCGAGGATGCCCTTGTCCGCCAGGGTAAACGTCAACTGGAAGCCGCTGCGTCCGGTTGCGCTCTCAGTGACCTCGACAGAGACCAGCGCATCGACGAGCGGCTTGGGCGCAGGGAGAGGCTCCATGGGGCCCACCAGCAACGTGAGATAGAGCGGACTAACCATTGCGCGCTCCAGAGGGGATGCCCGAGACCAACGGAATAAGAATCACCTTGCCCGGTTCGGCGGTGAGGTTGTCAGGGTTGAAAGCGGTGTTGGCGTCGGCGATCATCCAGAAGAGAATGGGATCGCCGACAAAACGCGCGGCAAGATTGTCAAGCCGGTCCGCAACCACGACGCTGTAATTTTGCGTAACCGGCCAGATGGAAGCCTGCGGAATGATGCGCCGCGACAGGTAGGCAACCACGGTTCCATTGGGCAGGGTCATCTGCTCCACCGCGTTGCCGTAGTAGCGGCTGCTGGGATTTGTGGGCGCGCCGGTTCCGGTAGCTGCCTGCACCAATGCCGCTAATGCGTTGTCCATCGCGTTCCTCCTGCTCACGCGCGCTGCGCGAGCGACTCCTTGCTCATTTGATAGGCCATATACATGGCGCCAGCCGGGGTGAGGAAACCTACGTCGTTCACGTTCAATACGCGCATCGAAAGCGAAACTTTGGCGCGAATCGGATTCAGCTTGGGATCGAATGCCTCCTCGGCAATCTCGATGCCCGTGATACGCACGGGTGTGACACGATTGGGACCCCAGATGAAGATGGTGAGATTCGACGACATGGGCAAAATCTCGATGGTGCCTACAAGCGAGAGCACTTCATTGGCGATGAGGATGGAACTGGAGGGATAGACCAGCAACTCCAGCACCGCAAGTTGCGGCGAGATGCCCAGGCTCATCGCAGTGGGATCGGAAGCAGCCAGTTGATCGGTGGCGTCGATTTCGACATCGCAGTGAATGGTCTCGATGGCCGGTCCCTTGAGGCGCAGCACTTCAGTGCGGTCGGGCTGATCGCCGACGCTCTGCGGTTGCAGACTGCGGCGGATCGATTCAGGGTTGTATTCGAAGCTGATGGTGTTGAGCGGAATTCCGGTGGTGGGATCGACCACCAGAATGGCGCCTTTCTGGAGCAGCGGGGAGACGTTAGCCATGGCGGTTGATCCCCTTTCCGGCAAGTTTGCCGTGGAGAGCCGCGGTGACCTGCGCGGCCGCCTGCTCGGGTGTGGCACCGGCACGCATGCGACCGGCATCAAGCGATGCGATGCGCCGCGAACCCGAGGCAGAGAGTTCGCGGGGAGCCTGCGCATCGACCATCCGGGTCAACTGGTTCTCAAGGGCGTGGACGAAGCGCTGCTGCGCATGAGCCGGAAGGTCTTCAACCACCAGGCGGTCGATGTGAATGTGCACCTTGCGGGAGTTCATTGCCAGCCTCGCGTTTCTGCCGCGCCGAGCGGCTTTTCAAGCTTGGCGTATTCAGTGCGCGCGGCGGTGAGTACATGGCACATGGCGATGGCGGCATTCTCATCCGCGGCCAGAAATGCGGCCAGCAATGCGATGTTGCGAATGACGCCGCCGGTAATGTTCAACTGCGCGAGACGAGGAAAATCGAGCGATTGAGTTGGCGCGGCCGCGGGAAAGACGCTGCGCCAGATGCGCTCGCGGCTCGCCGCGTCGGGGAATGGAAACTGTACGACGAAGCGCAACCGGCGCTGGAAGGCGGTATCGAGGGAGCCTTGCATATTGGTGGTCAGGATGGCGATGCCGCGATAGGACTCCATGCGCTGCAAGAGGTAGCTGATCTCAAGGTTGGCGTAGCGGTCGTGGCTGTCGCGCACCTGGCTACGCTTTCCGAACAGAGCGTCCGCCTCGTCGAAGAGCAGAATGGCGCCGCTGTGCTCGGCAGCGTCAAATACGCGGCGAAGATTCTTCTCTGTTTCGCCGATGTATTTGCTGACCATGGTGGCAAGGTCAATCTGGTAAAGGTCGCGATCGAGTTCGCGCGCCAGGATGCCGGCGGCCATAGTTTTACCGGTGCCGCTGGGACCGGCAAAGAGTGCGGAGAGCCCGAGGCCGCGCGTGTAGCGACCCGCAAATCCCCAATCTTGCAAGACCAGCGCGGATTGGCGCGCGTTGGCTACGATCTGATGCAGAATTTCTACCTGGCCATCAGGCAGCACCAGATCCTCCCATGACGAAAGGGCCTCAGCGCGTGCGGCGAGATCGTCGAGCGAGCGCCGCGCGGTGGTGCGGCACACGCGCCAAGCCGTTTGGGCCACCGGTGTTCCGCTACCGCCTTCGAGGAGCGTTTCCTCCCGCACCGTTTCGGCGGCACGGCAGATTTCAGCGGCATCCAAGGTAAACACATCCACCATGGCGCCCAGCGCGCCGTTCATTTGCGCAGCGAGGGGACCCAGGTGCGCGGCCCACATTGTCTTGCGTTCCGCGGCGCTCATGGCGGGCGTATCGAGCCGCGTTCCTTGCAACCGCTCGGCAGGCGAACCCGGTTCGACCTCAACCGCGATGGGTGCATCGACGCGGTCGAGCCAGGACGCAAGGGCCTGCACGTTTTCAAGCTGGGCGGTGTGGACCAGCAAGGCTACCGGCCACAGCACAGCCTCGCGCATAAAGGCACGGGCCAGGCGCTCGCGCTCAACCGACGATTCGGGCAGATGAGCCGCTTCCATTTCCCAGGCGCGCACACCGGTCTCGCGGCACAAAGCGTGGAAGAGCGCGGTACGGTCACTGCCACGCGCTCCGGTTAACAGCAGCGGGCCGCGCGCTCCGCGGGGTTGACGCCAATGGAACGCCCCGCGCTGCGCTGTCTGGCGCAAACCAGCAGACAAATCTTCGCCGTGCGCCTCTTCGAGGGGGAGCGGATGCATGAGCAGTTCAAGCCGTTCATCCGCGGTGGGAACGTCGAGCAGAAACTGCAGAATGCGTTCATCGATTTCGAGCGGCGCATGGAGCAACGGGCCCGACCCAACTTCAAGAAGGCGCCAGTAGCGGAGCGGCCGCAGACGGCTCATGGCGCTCCAGTGGGGCTCGTCCAACACGGCGACCGCAAGCCCGAAAGCCGGCCAGGATGCGGACGCGGGGGACGCATCCGGCTGAGCGGCGGCACAGGCCGCGGCAAAGCGCGGATCCAATGCAGCACCAGCACAGAGCAGCAGGATGTCCACTTCAAAGTTGGTGAGCGAAAATATTTCGCGCAACCGCTCGACAGGACTCCAACGAGGGGGCAAGAGCGGCTCGTCACGATCGTCGGTCAAGGGCGCGGCGTCCGGCCGATATCCGTTCCCTTTAAGAGGAGAGACATTGTCGTGAGAAGTATTAGATTGCGCGCGGCGCTGCAACTGCGCGAGCACGCGGTCCAACTCGTCCCACAAGGCCAGCATGGTAGCTTCCCGCACGAGGGTCATGCGCTCACCTCCACCTGGGGCAGGAATTGGCCAAAGGTCGGGCTGCCTGAATTCGTGTCGAGTGTGAGGCGGCTCTGCGCGCCGTCTACTTCAACGCGCAGTGGATATGTGCCGACTGCAATCGATGCAGGCACCGTGACCGTGATCTGCGTTGACGTTGCCGGGCCACTGAGCGGCATGGGCGGCATGGGGATGGCCTGGTCGCCTATGTAAACCACCACGGTCTGCATCACGCCCACCGCGGGAGTGAGGGTAAGAGTGAGCGGATTGCCCTGGGTCGCCTTGATAGGCGGAGTGACTGGCAGCGTAATGACCGGAACAAGCTGGAAGGGTACGGGATTCGACGAGAAGCCCGGATGCACGCGCGTGGAGGACGGAAAAGTGACGTTGCGCAGCACGCGCACATTGTGCGTACCCGCTGTGAGCGTGGCGGGAACCACGGCGCGTACGCAGGAGCCCTGTACCGTGGCGGCAGCCACGCCCGCGCCCATGTCGAAAGATACTTGAGTGTCCGAAGCTATGTCGCCCAGGAAGTTGCTGCCGGTGATGGTGAGGGTTTGGCCCGAGGCAATCATTGCAGGTGTGACGTTGGCGATGAGCGGGCTCACGAGCGGCAGGGCCAGAACCGAGCGCCGCTGCACAGGTAGATTCGACGCATAGCTCTGTGTATCCTGAATGACCACTACCGAGACCTGGTAGGAAGTTGTGGGCCGGTAGCTGGTTTGGAAGGCGGTCCACAAACGATAAATCTCTTCGGTAGTCAGTGTCTCTGGTGTAATGCGGATGTGCTCCACTTGGCTGGCGAGGGTGCTGCCGGAGATCAACTGCTGCTCGGCCGGAGCGGGGTGGACGGAGACCAGGTCAGCGAGCGCCTGCTCGATGGTTTCGCGCGGCACAACGGGCGTCGAGTGAAAGACCTGCATTGCCCAGCCAAGGAGAATCTCCGAGTCGAATGGATTGCTGCCGTACGCAGTGACCAGGTAATGGAGATTGATGGCTAGAGGCGGATTGCTCAAGGGCGCGCCGCTGGCGTTCATCGAAGGCAAGCCCAGATTGCGCAAGGCAGGGTTGATGCTGGCGTAATAGAGAAAAAGATTGATCTGTGCGGACTCATCTGGGCCGGTTGAGACCAAATCGGGCGCGACGTTGGTGATGCCCGCCGCCGCACCAAGAATTGTGGACGGACCGCCCGCCGCAAGCGCAGTAGTGAGTAGGGACTTGAGTACGGCGCTGACGCCGCCAACCGCAAGATAGTCGCTCATGACGCGGCTCCCGACCTGCGGTTCAGAAACTGTTCGAGGGTTACGCGAGGCTGGAATGGAGGCGCTTTGGCTGCGGTGCGCGGCGCATGCAGCTCGATGCTGCCGATGGTGATGTGAATCTCAGTGTGTTCGGTGCCTGAGTCCATCCCCGGCGCAACATCGTTGCGCGGCTGAACCGCGGCAGGCGCTGGTTTCACTTCATGTTCCGGTTTTCGCACTATCGGTGATAGAGCCCGTTGTGGTTCGCCGGCCGCTTTTCGCTGCACATCCGATACTGCGTCTGGTGCGTTCACGGTGCGCACTTCGAGAACACGCAACTCAGGGGGCGCAGAGTCTTGCGAGACTCGGGCTGCAACCTGGGGCTTAACTTCACCGAGGTTCTCAGCGGTAGAGCGAATCTGCGCAGGGTGCGCCGGCTCGGAGGCCTTTGATGAAGGCTCCATACTCCGGCTGAGTTCTGACAGATCGGCGGGAGCGGGCGCACTCTGGTTCAATGCCGGAGTCTTTGCGGTTCCCTCCGGCTTAGACAAGGGCGTGGCTTCGCGGTGCGGCAAATCCACGCGGACACGAGCTTCGTGCTCAACGGTCTCTTCAGGCGAAGCCGTTTGAGCTGTAGGCACCGTCCACTGGGGCGCCACCAATGGCTCAACCGCGGGCAATTCGCCGCGCGTACGTTGCACCATTCTGTCGAGTACTCCGCTCATGCGTCCAGCATCTCCAGGTATGCGGCGCGGCGCGGGGCGCTCATAGCCGCAATTGCCTGCTCACTCCATCCATAGGCGCGAGCCAGTCGGTGAATTTCAACGAGGAGACGCCGGGCTGCAAGCGCCACCTCACGCCAGACGAAACCGGCAACATCCAGGTCGAGCACGGGACGACCATCGCACGCAGCACAGGGCAACAAGCAGCGGATTTCCGCCGAGGCGTTGAGCCGATCGAAACGGGCCAGCCAATCGGAACGCTGTGTGCGCTTGAGCTGCGGAGATTCAGTGTTCGCGAGCTGAGGCAGGGTTAACGTCCGCTCCAGCAGCAGCTCGCGCGCTTGCGCATCGCTGTCGACGGCCATGGATGCGGCCAGGTCGCTGCTATTGACCGGGCGCATGCGTATCTCGGTCGCCCCTTCCAGCCAAGACTCCTCCACGGGGGGGCATAACTCCCGCTCGATATCTGCCACATCTACCACAAACTGCAATTGCTCACCGCACTCCGGACAAACAGCGAAACCCTCGATGCGGCCGCCGAAGGTGATGGCGCGCAGCCGCAACAGCAGCGCATTCCGTTCCGCAAGCGGCAAAGCAGCAAGAGCGCCAACGTCCCATTCCGGCAGCGCAACCTGCAGCAAGGCGAGCGCGCGCCAGGGCTCCCGCTGTTCGCGGCCCCGTTCCCACGCCGTCAACATCCGCTCGCCTTCGAGTGCGTACATCGGTTTGTACTCCGTCTTTGCCAAACGTCACGCCTACTTTTCGAAAGCCTTCTTCACCATGGCTGATCGCTGCAACAACGAAAGCACGGCATGCTCTTTCATTCCCGAGGTCTTCGGGCTAGAGAAAAGTTCGCTGAGTTCCTCGCCGGCATCAATGAGTTTGGTGGCCGGGAGACGGGGCCGGATTCGGCTATGCCCGTGTCGATGTGAAGCTTGGCTCGGTCGGCTCAGTCACCGACGTGTCGCGCTCCCAGCCTTCGTTCTCAAGGATGATGTGCTGGATAGCGACCGCGTTGGCGTTAGCGTCCAAGTCGGGCATGGCCTGATATTCAGAGACCCATGCGCGATAGATCTTGTAACTGATGGCAAGTTGCCCGGCTTCGTTGTAGAAATCCAAGATCACATCTTTGCGAAAGTCGGCCAAGGAAACCTCCGCGCCAAGTCCCGCGCCAATCTGCCACACCTTGGCCGCCCAGGCCTCGAAGGCCAGATCGTGGGTGACGCCGCGTTCGAGCGTGATGGGCCCAAACTCGCTACGCCCCGGCGACTTGCGGCTGGTGCTGGGATCGCCCCCTTCGCGGTGCTTGACCACTTCAGTGGTGCGCTTGAGGGCCGAGCATTTGCTGAGACCGGCGACATATTGCCCATCCCATTTCAGCCTGAATTTGAAATTCTTGTACGGATCGAAGCGTTGCGCGTTGACGACAAACTCCGCCATGATTCCTCCCTCGTCTCTCCGATTTCGTTATTCATGCGCAAGGGCCGCGCCAGCGCGACGGCCGCATGCGGGTTACGAGCCAGCCTGTCCGGTCAACTGTTCAATTTGAATAACCACGAACTCCGCAGGCTTGAGCGGCGCAAATCCGACCAGGATGTTCACGATGCCCAGGTCGATGTCCGCTTGTGTGGTGGTCTCGTCGTCGCACTTCACAAAATAGGCCTGGTCGGCAGTGATGCCTTGGAAGAACCCCTTCTTGAAGAGGGAGTCCATGAACGATCCGACGTTGAGCCGAATGGCCGCCCAAAGCGGCTCATCGTTGGGCTCAAAGACTACCCACTTGGTGCCTCGATAGAGGCTCTCTTCAAGGAAGAGCGCAACGCGCCGCACGGGCACATACTTCCACTGGTTAGCCATGGCGTCCGCGCCCACCAGGGTGCGCGCGCCCCACAACACGGGGCCATACAACGGGAAAGTGCGGAAGCAGTTAAGCCCCAGCGGATTGAGCGCGCCATTCTCCTGATCGCTGAGCTGGTAAGTCATGTTCTGCACTCCGTTCAAAGTGGCGCCGATGCCGGCAGGCGCCTTCCACACACCGCGTGTAGCGTCGGTGTTGGCATACACTCCCGCGACCACTCCTGAAGGCGCAAAGGTGCGCAACTGACCGTTATTGAGCGCATCGGCCAGGCGCAGGCGGGGGAAGAAGGCCGCGCCGTTGGCATCGACCACACCCAGCGTATTGGTCTTCCAATCCACCGCAGCGGCCACTGTGTTTACATTGGGCGGTGGATCGATGAGCAACATGGCCCGACGTTGATCGCACAGCGCGATGGCCGCGGAATAGATTTCAGTGGCGTTGATGTTGGGATCGGGCGAGTTGGGATTGCCGGGAAGAGCGCGCGCCGCTTCGGGGATGCTGAGCAGGTTGAACAGGTCCACCTTTGTCAGTGCATAGATGCCGGAGAAGGCTGATGGATCACCGATGAGTTCATCGTTCAGGGGAAGGCCGGAGGGCTTTGTGGCGGGCGTGGAAGCGAGGCCCAGTCCAGCGTTGGTCGTGGTTGTGCCGAGCGCATAATGGGCCACGTTGCTGAATTCGGTGGGATTCAAGCCCAACGCTTTTGACGCGTCGTTGCCCGTTGCCGGCGAGCCGAAGGAGATCATGGCGTCCGGTTGATTGGGCAGCAGAGCGTTCACGCGAATCCCCGTGCCAGTGCCACTGGGCGCGGCTACGCAGGTAACTGATGCGCCCGGAACATTGACCATGAGCCAGTTGTTGAGCGCCTGTTGCAGCTGCGAGGCCAGTCCGGAAACCGTTTGGGCAATGGTGATGCCGCTGCCAATGACCTTGATGGTCGGCGGCGTCACCGGGCCATTGGGTAGCGTCAAGGTGAGGCTGCAGTCTGCGTTGGCCACGGCAGTTCCGCCGCCAAGTGCCGTGTTTACCGCAGAGATGGTGAGAGGCGTGCCCAGAACGCCGGTGACTTCAAGAGCGGTCGGCGTAGTGGGGAGATTGGCGGCTACGTTGACGAGCTGAGAGCCGTTGTCTGGATCGTTGACCACGGCGACGAAGTAGTTTTGCAGGGCCGAGTTCAACGTTACTTCAGGGAAGTACTCTGTGGTCCCATCCAGCAGATCGGTAACAGTCAGGTTGAAAGACAGAGGATCTCCGGTGGTGGTCGTCAGGTCCAGTCCCTGCACATCGATATCGACCAGAAGCTGTCCGTTGGCCCACTGTCCGCTGCTGAGCGCGGTGAAAGTGATGCCGTTGGTTCCAGACTTGGCAATCTCAACCTCGGCATAAATCACGGGTGTTGGGCTGGCCGGATAGTGCATTGGCGTGCGCACCACGTAAGCCTGCGAACCGCCATTCTGGAAGAACTGCTGCACGGCATAGCTGACCTCGCTGTTGGAAGCCAGCCCGCCATAGAGCCGCTCAAAATCAGAAAAGCTATAGATGACCTGGGCGCGATTGTCGACACCTCGCGCAGTGTATCCGACGAATGCAGCAATCGATGTGGCCACGCCAGTGATGGGATGGACAGGGCTAGGCAGTTCCTGGATGTAGACACCGGGGTAGGTGTAAGTGGACATGGTTATCCTCCCGCCTGGATAGGCGATGGCGACTTAGCAGGATTCCTGCAATTTGAAGAACCCGCGAAACGTGGTGGGGAAGCGGGTTCCCGAAAGCCCGGAGAAAACACGCACTCCGAACGAGGCGCTCAGATTAGGCGCAATCCCCAAAGTGAGTCAAGACAATTTTTGAAGAAGCTAGAGACCCTTCCTTAGCGGATGGTTGAGACAGGTTACCAGGTTATCTCTTTGTAAATAACTTATCTTGCACGTGCAGGTGAGTTATGGGAGTTACTGTCTGGCAAAAGCAAGCACGACAGTCTCTAACTTTGCGAGGGAGGGCAAGGCCTGCCAGCAGAGTTGCAGTCCCAAAGCAAATAGCCACAGGGAGAGCGCCAGACGCATGGCACGAGCCGGGACTCTGGGAGCCAGACCTGTGCCGGCCAGGGCTCCAAGAATACCGCCTGTTATGAGCTTGCTCAGCACGACTGGATCGAATCCACCTTGACTTAGGTGCAACCCTCCCCCGATCAAAGAGAGGCACAAACCGAAGGCTAGGTCTGTGCCAACAATCTGCTGAACTTCAAGCGAGGTGAATCCGAGCAGAGCGAGAGTTCCGAGCGCCCCAGCCCCGGACGACGAGAAGCCCACCTCCGCGCCTACCGGCAACATGGCGGCTGCCAGCCAGCGGGGACGATAGGGGCGGTCACCGCTGATACGGACGGGGCGAAAATGGCGGTAGACGTGCCATCCGGATGAGGCCGCGATCATGATACCGAGCGCCAGGTAAAGCCAGACATTGTTGGATTGAGCGCCGACCACGCGCCGAAAAACCAAAGTGCCCAGCACCACGCCGGGCACGCCGGTGAGCAGCATGACACCGAGAATGCGCCACGACACCAAGCGGCGCCAAATCTGAACCGGAACAACGACAAGTTTGACCGCAGCCGAATAAGCGAGGGCTGTGCCTACGGCGACGCCGACCGGGACATTGAGGAAGAGGATCAGCAACGGCGCAGTGATAGTGCCCGCACCGACGCCGGTCATCGCAATCAGTGCAGCAATCAAGAAGCCCAGTAGAAATTCCATCACGTTCTCCGCAACTACGAACCTTGCACGTGAATACCGCATTCCAGTTTCTGGCCGGACCAACGTCCTGATCGCGGATCGTTGGGGTCAATGGGCAGGCTGGTACATGGCGCACACCCGATGCTGCTGTAGCCCAACTCATAGAGCGACAACAGCGGAATGTGGTTCGCCCCGGCATACTGCCACACATCGCGCGTGGTCCAGTCGGCAAGCGGACTGAGCTTGGCAAGAGTATGGCCGGTGGGAAGGGTAAAGGTCTCCTCCGGCTGGAGATTGGCGCGCGACTTTGACTGCTGGCGTCGAAGTCCTGTGACCCACACTCGGTAGTCCGCGAGAGCGCGAAAAAGCGGCTCGACCTTGCGCAAGGCGCAGCAGCGGTCGGGAGCAGTTTGATTAAGAATGCCGAACTCGGCTTCCTGCTGGGCCACGGTACGTTCGGCCTGGACATTGACCAGATTCAGATTCCATTCCGAGGCAATGCGATCGCGGTAGGCAAGGGTCTCAGGGAAGTGATAGCCCGTTTCAAGAAATATGACGGGGATCTCGGGAAGGATTTCGCGCAGCATGTGAAGAACAACCACGTCCTCGGCCTGAAAGCTGCTGGTGACGCAGGCATGCTGCGACCCGGCCAGACGATCACGGAGAAATCCGATGGCTCCAAGGGTAAGTGCGTTAGATACCGAGGCCGTTGTCATTCTCATTTTCTCCAGTCGAAATCGATTCGAGGCATTGCAGTTTACTGAGTATCTGATCGGGATCGACAGACTCGAAAGCAGGGGCCAGTTCAAGCGGCTTTGCGTTCAGCACGTCTACTCGAGCGAGAGTCAGCGGACCATTGTCGTCGCTCTCGACCAGCACAACGGCGCCGAGGCGAGCGATGGTGACAAGCGAGGCCGAGACTGGAACACGCGTGCGCAGGACAAGAGCCCCCGCTTCGAGAAGTTCCTTCTCGATTTGAGAAGCTAACTGCGAGCGATTGCCTACGACAAGCAATCCGCGGGTTGCGCGATTGATAGTGGGTGCAGATTCGTCCACATCGGAGATGCTGCGGATCATGCCGGCGCCGGCGGTCGCGTTGTCGGCGGGGTCGATGAGAATGAAGCTGCCGGTGGCACGATTTTCGCGATAGAGATCGGCGAGCAGGGCGCGGCTGGTTTCGATAACCACTTCACCGATGTCGTTAAGTGCGAGTTGGTCAGTAGCGCGCTGGTCGAGATGTTCGACATCAATGCGCGAGCGAATCTGCACAACGTGGGCACGGACCGTTTGGGTGGAGTGCTTGAGCAGGAAAGTTGCACCTGCACGCAGTGGATTGCTGTGCATCCAGACCACGGTTGCTTCAAAGTGCCGCGTTCTGTGCGGCGGCGCGGCGACCGCCGCGATCATATCGCCGCGGCTGAGGTCGGTTTCGTCCTCAAGCGTAAGTACGACAGACTGAGGCGCTTTGGCGGCTTCGAGGTCGCCGTCCCAAGTGGCGATTGAGCGCACGCGGGTCCGACTGCCAGAGGGTAGTGCAATAACTTCATCACCGGGGCGGACGGTACCGGCAGCGATCTGTCCGGCAAAACCGCGAAAGTCCTGATGAGGACGAATGGCGCGCTGCACCGGGAAACGGAAGGCGTCGAGCGAGCGCTCGATGGCGAGGGGCACGGTCTCAAGCAACTCGAGGAGGCTGGGACCGGTATACCAGGGCATGCGCAGGCTACGGTGAACGACGTTGTCGCCATCGAGCGCGCTGACAGGAACCACGATCATCTCGGGAATCTCAAGAAGCTGGGCAAGGGCAAGCAGGTCACGGCGATGGCGCTCGAAAACTTCCGCTGAGAAATCCACGAGATCCATCTTGTTGATCGCTGCAATGACCGTGGGGATTCCGAGCAGCGCGGCGATGCAAGCGTGACGGCGGGTCTGGTCCAGGATTCCCTTGCGCGCGTCAACCAGCACGATGGCCACATCGGCTGTGGATGCGCCGGTGGCCATGTTGCGCGTGTACTGCTCGTGACCTGGAGTGTCGGCAATGATGAACTTGCGTTTGGCGGTGGAGAAATAGCGATAAGCGACATCGATGGTGATGCCCTGCTCACGTTCGGCGCGCAGGCCGTCTGTGAGCTGTGCGAAGTCGATGGCGGCGTTGTGGGTGACGGCGCGGACGTGATCTTCATAGACATTTTGCGAGTCGTAAAGAAGACGGCCGATCAAGGTCGATTTGCCGTCATCCACACTGCCCGCAGTGCTGAAGCGGAGCAGATCCTTGGCGCGCTCGGCTTCAAGTTGCTGTTCGATGCGTATATCCGCGTCGTCCGGGGACGCGTCAATGGTGGCGGTTGCGATGGGTTCACCCGCAAAGATCATCAGAAGTAGCCCTCGCGCTTCTTGAGTTCCATGGAGCCATCCTGATCATGGTCGATGACGCGGTTGGCGCGCTCTGAGTTACGCACGGCCATCAGTTCCGCGATGATCTTGGGAACGGTATCGGCCTCGGAGCGAATCGCGCCGGTGCATGGACTGCATCCCAGGGAGCGCAGGCGGCACTTGACCCATTGCTCTTCGCCGGGCAATCCCTTCACAAACGACTGCTCCACGGGGATGAGGCTGTCGGCACGCACCAGCATGCGGCGTTCCTTGGCAAGATAGAGCGGCACGATGGGAATCTTCTCGAGATGGATGTAGTGCCAGATATCGAGCTCCGTCCAGTTGGAGAGCGGAAATACGCGAATGCTCTCGCCTGGGCCGATGCGGCCATTGAAAAGGCTCCACAATTCCGGACGCTGGTTCTTTGGATCCCACTGCCCGGCACTATCGCGAAAGGAGAAGATGCGCTCCTTGGCGCGCGACTTCTCCTCATCGCGGCGCGCGCCTCCAAAAGCAGCGTCAAAGCCGTGCGCGCGTAACGCGTCGAGCAGGGCCTGTGTCTTAAGCAGCCCGCAACAACGCTGCGTTCCGAGTTGGACGGGATTAGCACCGTTGGCCAGCGCTTCCTCGTTGCGCCACACGATTAGCTTGACTCCCAACTCGGCGGTGTAGCGGTCACGAAATTCCAACATCTCGCGAAACTTGTAGCCCGTGTCTACATGCAACAGCGGAAACGAAATGGGAGCCGGATGAAAGGCCTTCTGCGCAAGACGCAGCATGACCGATGAGTCCTTGCCGATGGAATAAAGCATCACCGGCCGTTGGAACTCCGACGCTACTTCACGAATGACGTGAATGCTTTCAGCCTCGAGAAGCTGGATGTGGTTGAGGCGGTCGAGAGCCTTCATCCGATCACTCCGTTCATTTGCGCAGAAAATAGAAAACCCGCGGCAGCAGAGAATCTGCAGCGCGGGCTTAGGGGGAAGTCGATCTGAGTCTAAAGCTGGTTTACCCCACAGTCCGGCGCGTCACGCAACAACACGCGCAACAAGTAGCCGGAGTGGAGCACGAGCTCATGTTGACTACTATATCGACGGAAAAGGTGCAGGTCAATCCGCGGAGCTGGCAGAACGGAGTTCCGCGGGAATGATCTGCAGAGGCTGGGCGGAATGCGCTCAAATCAGCTTGTCGACGGCAGCAGCAAGATCGAAGTCCTTGGCGGTGAGGCCGCCAGCACTGTGAGTGACGAGGCCAAGGCGGACCTTGTTGTAGCGAATGTCGATGTCGGGATGATGGCCGGCTTTTTCGGCCAAGCCGGCGACCTGGTTCACAAAAGCGAGTGAGGCGAGAAAGTCCTTGAAAACAAAGGTCCGCGTCAATTCGCCATCCGTGACTTGCCAGGCGGGAAGAGCGGTGAGGCGTGAGACAACATCAGGTTCGGAGAGTGGGGGCATGGTGTTCTGCTCCTGGGGAGGTTGGAGCCGTCGGGCGACGGTGCGAACAGGCTACTCCACCGTGACGGATTTGGCCAGATTCCTGGGCTGGTCGACGTCGCAGCCACGACGAACGGCGATGTAATACGCAAGCAACTGCAGGGGAACAATCTCGATAAGCGGAGAGAGCATCTCAATGGCCGGAGGAATGTGGATGACGTGCTCGACGAGGTTGCCAAGAGTGGTATCCCCCTCAGTGGCCACGGCGATTACGCGACCGGAGCGGGCGGTGACTTCCTGAATGTTGGAGAGCGTTTTTTCATAACGCAGCTTAGACGCGGGGTCGGATTGGTCGCAGGTGGCCAGTACCACTACGGGCAAAGTCTCGTCGATGAGGGCGTTGGGGCCGTGTTTCATCTCCCCGGCGGGGTAACCCTCGGCGTGGATGTAGGAGATCTCCTTGAGCTTGAGTGCTCCTTCGAGGGCAATCGGGAAGTGGATGCCGCGGCCCAGGTAGAGGAAGTCGCGCGCGGTGGAGAAGTCCTTAGCCAACTGCTCGCACTGGGCAGATCGGGAGCGAAGCACCTCTTCAATCTTGGCGGGGACGCGGCTCAGCTCTTCAATCAGTGCGACCGACCGGGCCGGGTCGAGCCTGCCGCGCAACTGGCCCAGCTTGAGCGCCAGCAGGAATAGTGCGGTGAGTTGCGCAGTGAAGGCCTTGGTGGAAGCGACGCCGATCTCAGGGCCGGCGTGGGTGTAGATGGCACCGTGCGCTTCGCGAGCCACCATGGCATCGACTACGTTGCAGATGGCGACGGTCTTTGAGCCCAGCGAGATCATCTCCCGCTGCGCGGCCAGGGTGTCTGCGGTTTCGCCGGACTGGGTGATGAGCAGGCCGAGCGCGTTGCGATCGGGAATGGGATTGCGATAGCGGTATTCGCTGGCGTAGTCCACATCCACGGGCAGACGCGCGAGACGCTCGATCATGTACTTGCCGCTGAGCGCGGCATGCCAACTAGTGCCACAAGCGGCAATGTTGATGCTGGAAGCGGTAGCCAGTTCTTCGTCGTCGATCTTCATCTCACCGAGGAAAACTTTGCCCGAGTCCAGCGAGACGCGGCCCAGGGTGGTGTCGCGAATGGCGCGGGGCTGCTCCCAGATTTCCTTGAGCATGAAGTGCTTGTAGCCGCCCTTTTCCGCCTGGATGGGGTCCCACTGAATGTGGGTGATGGCGCGCTGGATGGGGTTGCCGTCGAAGTCGGTGAGGGCAACGCCGGCCAAAGTGAGGATGGCCATGTCGCCATCGGCGAGGAAGTAGATGTCCCGGGTGTGGTGGAGGATGCCGGGAACGTCGGAGGCGACAAAAGACTCGCCCTCGCCGACGCCGATGACTACGGGCGGACCAAGGCGGGCGGCGACGATCTTATCGGGCTCCGAGGCGGACAGGACACCGAGGGCGAAGGCCCCTGTGAGCCGCTTGACGGCGCGGCGGACGGCCACCTCGAGCTGAATAGGCGCGCCGGCAGCCTCGGCGTCCGCCTGTACCTGCTCAATCAAATGGGCGATGATTTCGGTGTCGGTTTCGGTGACGAACTTGTGACCCTGAGCGGTGAGTTCACGCTTCAGGTCGAGGTAATTTTCGACGATGCCATTGTGGACCACGACGATGCGACCGGTGCAGTCGCGGTGAGGATGGGCGTTCTCTTCGGTGGGGCGGCCGTGGGTGGCCCAGCGGGTGTGGCCGATGCCGAATGTGCCTTCGAGCGGGTGTTGGGCGAGGACCTCTTCAAGGTTATGCAGCTTGCCTGAAGCGCGGCGAACGTCCAGCGTGGAGCTGGATGGACTGCCCACAGCGATGCCTGCCGAGTCGTAGCCGCGGTATTCGAGGCGCCTGAGCCCCTCGATGATGACTGGAACGACCTTCTTGGGTCCGACGTACCCGACAATTCCACACATGAAGCGATTTTATGCGACGACCGGGCGATAGAAGGTGACGGGGCGCGGGATTTGAGGTCCGAAGATCCGGACCTGGGCGTCCGGAATTGGCTTCGGCCGGGCCGTTTTCTGAGATTCCAAGGCACTTTGGGGCCAAAAACAGGGGAAAATCGGGTAGTTTTGTTTACCGATGAGTACATGGGGCAAATTTCTATATTGTTCATTACATTCATGTTATGTTGGAATTGACCCTTCCGGGGGCGGGTTTTGGAGGGGGAGGGGGTGGGTACCCTTCCGGGGGGTACGGACCGTTCACATCCCTGACCGCTCATTCCCTCATTTCGATTGTGCAGCCGGAGCGGGTTATTTTCTGCAAAAGGATTGAGGCGGCCGGTGAGCGGACGTGGCCACCTTCCCCTTCCACGATGAGACTGTTGAAAGGAATGGGGCACCCGGCCTCCTAATCAGGAGTTCAATAAGCGCTTTGCCCTGTTATCAACGATTGAGAGCACTCCCCGGGCAGACTCCTCAACCTAGCCAATAGCCGCAGATCGAGACTGTGAAAGATAATGCGCGGCCTTGTCCAAGCACTGAGCTATGGGTCTCCTCGTGAGGTTCAAAATGCAGAAGTCACGAGGGTGGCGTCGAGCATGCCGAATGCTCTCAAGAAACTGCATAGGGGCCGTGGCATGTGCGGGATCATAGTCACGGCCGAAGAGCACTGCTCCCAGGAGTTCACGGAGCCGATCATCGTCCAGCCTCTCCAAAGCCAAAACCAGTCGCGGCCGGACCTCCTCAGAGGTCTGGTCCCGTCTGGCGCTACCTATTTCCACAACTTTCTGGGAAACGGAGATCCCGTCGCAGATTTCGGCAACAGCGCGGCTAAGCTCGGCGATCTCGCGGAAGTCTTCCGGCAGACCAACGAGTCCCGCCGAATGAGACCGGAGGAGATTCATCTGGCTCACCATTCGGCGATAGAGATTTGGGCGTACAGGTATGGACAAAGTACGCAAGAGATCCGTGACGCTCTTGGCTAGGGTGACGGGATCCTCCATGATTTCAGAACCCGAGTACCGCAGGACCCTATACCCAAGCTCCAGTAGCTCCCGGTCTCGAGCCCGGTCGGACTTGAATTTGTCTCTGCCCGAATGGAATTGGTATCCATCGCATTCGATCAGCAAGCGCACACTGTCATCTGCAGGAAACCACATGGCAAGATCTGGTCTGATCGTCCTTCCGGAGAGCGTAAGAACCGCTTGCGGAACTAAGTGCACGGCGTTAACAAAATCTATGTACTCTTTGTTTGCTTCCCAGACAATGTCGTTCAGGAACGGGTCACCCCAACGGAACGCGCCCCCTAGATACATGTCGTCCTCATCAGGGTATTCCTGGCCTCGGGTAAAGGCGTCACAGGCCCACGCAGACGTGAAGTTGTCCACGTACCCCGTGAGATCGTTGATGTATTTTTCTAAATCGGATGTCGGCTTGTGTACGAAGACATCGTAGCGACGCGAGCCGAAACACAACCGAACACAGAGAGCTCCGAAGAGAGTTCGTTCTATGGGCGATTCTGTGTATTCATACAGCCTTCGAAACATGGCTTCGAAAGACCTGTACAGTTCCGGGCCATCGATCTCACCGGTTTCGCCAATCAGCTTGCTGAGTTGGAAATCGGACAACTGTCCGGGTTGTGATGTCCAGAATTCCTGATGAACAGCGCCTTCTAGTAATCGCAACGCGTCGCCTTCGTTTGAAAGTAGCTCGGCAATTCGCCGTGTCTCTTCAGAACTCACTCAACACTCCAAACGGACCTTGGGGGAAGATTGAGGTTAGCACGATACCTGCTCAGCGGACACCTCACGTAAGGCACCCCACGCCTGCAACAAAGGACTCGCATCAGGTAGCGACGAAACAACGCAAATTCTATGCCCTTCTATGCCAGCGGCAAGGTATCATCGCCGCGCCGCACCCAACGGGCAATAAGGCCCATCTGATCAGGGTTGATCGTTGACGTCAACTGGAGCAGGACTTTCTTCAGGGAAAAGCGGCTCTTGGCCTGATGGTGGTCTGCGTGAACCAGGCGGTGAGGACTTGAGATAGCCGTGGTCAAACGCATATTTTCTCTTGCGCCCATGCGCGGCGCCGTTACACCCCTTGCATTTACAAGACCTCGACAGCTCACGCTTTCCTTTCGCGTAGCACTGATGAGTGCAGTAGTTCGCATGCGGGATCGGGCCAGCCGGTCCGGTCGCAGAGGGAACCCGATTCCTTCCGTCCAACGTGCCTTCTGCCATAGGTAAGGATATACATCATCGCAGCCTGTGCGAAAGTGACATTCATTGTGGCCCACACCTCGATAGAACAGATTTAGTAATGGAAAGTCTTAGTGCTGTATCTGGAGCGCCCGCGCGCAACAGTTCGAGTTCAAGTCGGCTTCTCGGAAGTCATTGGACTCGGGTCCTTCTCAATTGGAATTGGCGGCTTGAGTCACATGCGGTTTCTCCGGGGCTGAAGTTCGCGCTTATTCTGGCGGCTTTGTGCGGGGGTTGAAAACCCCCGCCTCCCTCCGGAATGCGTTTCTCCGCAAGCTGTGAAGGCCGTTCGATTTTGCGGGAATTATGCAGGGGCTGAACAGGCTGCGGAAAAAATCGAGATTCCAAGCCAGCGGCGGTGCGAGCGACCAACAGGGGCTGAAGCCCTCGTTGGTTTGGCTGCATTTGCGCCACGAGTAAACTCGTGCCCTGACGCAAAGTGCCCTTGTGTTGCCTATTAAGCCCGACGAAATTTGCGACTCTTGTGGCACTGAAGAAGGGCTGAGTTGGAGTGAGGAGCCCGAAAAGCAGGCCTCAGGGGCTAAAGCCCGCTTGGTTTGGTGGCACTTTCGTACGGGCTAAAGCCCGTGCCCTTCACCTAAAGCCCGCACCCTTCAACGCTAAAGCACACGCCCTTCAACGCTAAAGCCGATACCCTTTTTAAAACGAGGACTCTCTCATCAGCCTCTGTTCAGGCTGAAGCCTGCGGGCATCAAGGTGACCCATTGGCCGGCGGGGCTATTCCTCAATGCGGTAGGTGAACTCTTCGATTACGGGGTTGGTGAGGACTTCGCGGGCGATGCGCTCGACCTGGGCGCGCGCGGCCTCAGGAGACAGGCCGTCGGCGAGCGAAAGGGCGAAATACTTGCCCTGGCGCACGGCGGTGACGTCTGCAAACCCGATCTTGTGGAGGGCATTCTGGATGGTCTGGCCCTGCGGATCGAGGACCGACGTCTTCAACGTGACATAGACATTCGCCTTCATTATCCCTGATTATATAGGGACCTGCTCATGCTGCCGGGGTGGTTACGCCCAGAAGTGTGCGCAGACCCACACTCCGGCAGATGGCCGGTGACTTCCCTTTTATCCGGAAAGAGATTTTGTGCCGGACCACCTCCCCACTGCGTAAGGAGAAACGAAAGAGATGGTTAATTATCTGGAATTGCCGATTGGCGACCGGTCGCCCGAGGTGTTTCGGTCAGTGATCGAGATTCCCAAGGACGGGACGCAGAAGTTTGAATACGACAAGCAACTGCACGTCTTCAAGCTGGACCGGAACCTTCACTCGCCGGTGCACTACCCCGGAGACTACGGCTTTATTCCGTCTACGCTGAGCGACGACGGCGACCCGCTGGACGTTTTGGTGCTGGTTCCCAGCCCCAGTTTCCCGGGCTGCGTGCAGGAAGTGCGCCCCATCGGCCTGCTGGAGATGCTGGACCAGGGCACGCTGGATGAAAAAGTGCTGGCGGTGGGGAAGAACAATCCGCGCTTCAGCAACGTGTGGAACTATACGGATATCTATCCGCACATGCTGAAGGAGATTACGCACTTCTTCTCAATCTATAAGGACCTGGAAGGCAAGCGGGTGGAGATCAAGGGATGGCACGACGCGGCCTATGCCCGGGATCGGGTGATCCTGGCCGCCAAGCAGTTTGACGACAATAAGACCAAACAGGGTGCGGGGAAGCTGAAGGCGGCAAAATAGATTGACTGCCGCGGTTCAGTATTGAGGCTTCCCAGGTCCGAAAATCCGGACCTGGGGCACCCACGGTTGTGTGAACGCCGGAATTGAAAATGGGCTAGTCGGCAGCAGAAGCGGCGGCGAGACGGCGACGCGCCATGGGCGCCGCGGTGAGCCAGTAGAACACCGGACCCAGAAGCGCGACAACGACGGAGAAGAGCAGGGCTGAAGTGGTGCCCATGAGTCTTTCAGCGCGCGAGGCGTAAAGCGCATAGCCAATGAGGACCGCAGGGCCGACGCCGAGGGAACACGCAAAAGCCAGATTGCCCGCCTTAAAGGGCCTGTGGAGCTGCGGCTCGCGGATGCGCAATACGACCAGGGCGACAAACTCAAGAATCAGGCTGGAACCATAGAGAATCAGGTCGATGGAGATGAGCCGTTCGAATGGCAGCTTAAGCGCCAAGGCCCAGGCGAGGCCACAGAGCAGCACGCTGACCCATGGCACTCCGCGGCTGTTACGCCGGGCAACCACGCGCGGCAACATGCCGTCCTCGGCCATGGCCATGGGCAGGCGGGTGTAACTCATCATGAGCGCGTTGAACATGCCGACGCCGCAGATGGCGCCACCGGCTACCACCGCCAAACCCAGCAACGGACCACCAATGGTGTTGGCCGCGGTCATCCAATCGCCGGTGGAGAAGCTTTGGACAGACAGGCCGGACAACGCAAGGGCCGCCAGCGGGAGAATATAGGTGACGGCCACCAGAAGGGCTGCGGAAACCATGGCGCGGGGATAGTTGCGCTGCGGGTTCTCAACCTCCTGAGCCACGGTGGAAGCATTGTCCCAGCCCATGTAATTCCACATGGCAACCAGAACCGCAGTGGAAAGCGCAGTCTCGGAGCCGGCCTGGCCCCACTGCACACTGGGATGGAGCGAGATTCCGCGCCAAAGGCAGAGGACTACGAAAACGGCGAACGGCGCGAGCAAGAGGGTGAACATTCCCACCGAGCCCTCGCCCACAGCCGGCGCGCCACGGAGGTTCCAGAGACAACAAAGTACCACCACGGCGAGGGACCATGCGTATCCCTGCCAGCCGGCCGTCAGTGCCGGGTTGAATTTGCCCAGGTAAAGAACGAAGATGGCCGGATAGATGGCCATATCGAAGATGCTGGCCGAGAGCGAGAGCCAACCCTCCTGGTAGCCCCAGAAGGGGCCCAGCGCGCGGCGCACCCACATGTAAAAGCCGCCCTCAACGGGCAGAGTGCTGGCCAGTTCACCAATCATCAGCGCGGTGGGCAGGCTCCAGAGAATTGGCAACAACAGCAAAATCACAATTGCCCTGACAAAGCCAGCGCCGCCGAGAATGTCTTCAATGCCGTAGGGACCGCCCGAAACCATGAAGTAAGTGGCCGCGATCAAGGGCAGAAAGCGCATCTTCCGCCGGGCCGGTTTAAGGGCGAAATACATGATTGTGAATCTAACAACTTTTGCCTCGTGCAGAAAGAAAAAAATGACCCTTGAACCAAGTTTTTTCAAGGTGGGCCGACGCCGCGACTGGCGCGGGTGGGAACGCAGTTCACTCAAACAGAAAGCGAGACACGTTTTGCGGTGTATTTCGCGCCTGAATTGCTCGGCTCGACAGGCCGGTTTCGCACAGGAATGAGCTGCAGATTTTTTCTCAGAAAGCTGGCTGCATACCTGCTGCTGCTGCGATCGCGGGCAACGCGGTTGCGGCGCGCTCTTTGACACGCTATGCGAAGCGGGACTGCTCCGCCGGAGATTGCCGGGAAGTGAACCGTGAACCTGGCTGGCTGCTGACACCGCTGGACAAGTGCGGGTGCGTGAGGTTGGTGCCCTGAGGGTGGGGATTTTGGGGCGCTGTGGGACGGTGGAGCCACGCTTCCGGTATAATCCGGCACAGACACGGAGAGATGGCCGAGCGGCTGAAGGCGGCGGTTTGCTAAACCGTTATAGGGTCAAAAGCTCTATCGGGGGTTCGAATCCCCCTCTCTCCGCCAGAATCTGCGATAAATCCTTAAAAATCATCAACATGTATAATTATCAATGAGTTGCCGTTGTCGGCGCTCCCGACAAATCTGTGCAAATAGTGCATATTTTGCACTGCTTCCAACCTCTGAACCCCAAAAACCCGACAATCCGACAACGAGCTTTGCTGCCAGCCCTGACAGCAAAGCTCGAACCTAAGCAGCAGGCAGCGAAGCTCACGTAGAAGGAACTGCTCCCGCTTTCGGGACTGTAGATTCCTTCAGTTTGTGCCGATAACGCATGTAGTGCTCATGCACGGCACGGACACTTGCACTTACATCAAAGCGCCCAAAACTGTCCGAAGGAAGTGGATATGAGGGCACCGGACGCTGAGGAATTTTTGAGTGCTAACAAAGTTGAAGAGGGAATACGATGCGCTGCGGACGCGGGCGCCGTCATATTCGGAATCCTAATTGACGGCAAGGAACTCAATGCCGAGAAGCCTGACCCGACTGCACACGGGATCGTCATTTTCTCCACTAGCCGCCGTCGTAACCTGCAAATGCTCATCGATGTGGACGACGAATTCGTTCCGATTGGAGTAGCGCGGTACATCGCAGCAACTAAGACTCTGGAAACTCGGCCGCGGAGGCAGTTCGAGGATAACCCTCAGCTAGTTAAGTACGTATGCCATATTGCAGGTTCATCGTTGAGCGACGACCCTGATCTCGCGGCGATTGTTCGCGAATGGCGTTGAAGGATCTTAACAGTTCGCGAAGATAGGTACGCGCACAGACAACGCGCCAGCGTAGCCTCTACTCGATTTGGCTTCGTCACCGCTCAACTTCGCTCCCGGCATGGCTCTCAGCACACCAGCGGCACAGCGAGAATTGCACGATCATTCGAATCTCGGTGCCAGATCGTCAGCGGTGACTGATGCCGGATCAATCCAGATCGCCGCGTCGAACCTGTCACAGGTAGTCTTCTGGCTGGAACTTACGCTGCACCAGCATCAAAGGTACCTTTTGTGCCGACGGGGTTTGTCGCCGTCGGTCGGTTCACGCTGCCCAATAACCTTCCGGCATCTTTCACTGCGAAATTGAGGCTGGTACGGCGGTGGATTTCGGCACGGTAGCGCCGGCTTTCTGGCAGTCAGGCGGAGGCGTCGAAGCGTATTTTGCGAATGCTGTTACGAATGCAAAGACGTGAGCACCCGTCACTAAACTGCCAGATGAATAATTAGACTGGCAAACTCAACCATACGGTTATGTTGATCGCAGATTCAAAGCCCGGCCTCGTTTCGCATTCAATCAATGCCCCAAAAGCGTAGCCAAGTTGTGCGCGTAATGCCGAGACCCGCGCCCGATCGCAATCACGTGGCTCGCGGTTAGTGGTTTTTTTCACTTCCAATACTAGGATATTTGGCCCGTCATGCCCTCTCTGATGGATGATGACGTCGGGCACAACCAGGGCTTCGCCGTCGGAATTTAGGTAGTTAGCGCAGGCCTCGGGTAAGGAGGGAGCGCTGAAGCCGACCCCCTCTCCTCTTCTGCTTCGCCGGTATTCCGGCGTGGGCGGATGGCATGAGACTTGTGAAGGTGTGATCGGTCTGACCAAAATGGACTGGAACAACAACACGCTTTACAAGAAACTGCCGGTCACGCTTGTCTACTCCGGAGCATTCGCGAACATCATTCAGCAGAACCCCAATATGGTAGACACTGTCTACGATTTTCGTACTTTCATGTAAAGGCGGTCGGCCAGAGATGAAACCCGAGACCATCGTGCGGACTTACATCCGCAAAATCAGACCGCTCGCGCAGGCTGAAATCGACTGGTTTGTCCAGCAGCCTTCGCTCGATGCGGCAATTGAAAAAGCGGCCCTCGCCGTCAACAGCCATGGAAAGCGTTATTCTCATCAACGCCGGCTGAAGATCGCTGCGCTTAAGCGAGCGCTTGGCGCCCTGCTCGACCAGTCAGGAGCAATAAGAAAAGCGCGCGACTTCGATGAACTATTCAACCTCGTCAGCGCCGCGGTCACGTCCATTACAGGAATAGGGGAACTTTACGTCTACGACACTTCGTTGCGAATCGGCGCAAAGCTGAATCTCTTTCCGACCGCGGTGTACCTTCACGCGGGCACACGGGCCGGGGCGCGGGCTCTAGGCATGGATGATCGTGCGAAGATGCTCAAAGTAACCGCTCTGCCGAAGCCGTTCCGCACATTGGCGCCGCACGAGCTGGAGGACATCTTGTGCATCTTTAAGGATGATTTGGCGCAGGCCGCGATAATCCAGCGTGAAATAGTCAAGCGCAGCTGGTGCAACTAGCTTTATCGTCCGTGCAAGACCTTGAAACACATTACTTGGTTGAGGTGCCAGCAATCGCTTTTTGCACGGGGCTTCCCGCCAGAGCCTTCTGAACTTTGATGAACGATTGCACAAGCTTCTTCGGAGAGGCCGCGTCGGGGGCCTGAATGGTTACCGTTTTCGCGCTGATCCGAATCTCAAGGTCCGAACCCTCAATCGCAAGATCGCAATAGGAGCAGTCTGCAGGAAAGTCGAGTTTGACGTTCTTGGCGCCCAATTCTTCCAGATGATCGATCAAATCCTCAATGTCCACTTCCTTCCGGAATTTGAAGGTTATGTCGTCAAATGCGTCCTCGAAAACCTGGTTGAATCCGTCGTCGTCGATGATGCCGGGCGAGATATTGGTCAGCCGATGGGAAATAACCGCCATAGCCGGGTCGTCGGGATCCTGGGCGCATTCCGCCCAGAACTCGAAATCCGGCGTCACGATGTGGCCCGTGTCCACAACCATGTCCTTGCGTTTGTAATTCATCTTGGCGCGAATCAGCGCGTGAATTTTTTCGACTTCGTCTTTGATCTCATTTTGGGCAAGGCCCTCCACAAAGGATTCCGTCGTGCTGTTATGCCACTCGGGAACGCGATGGCGCCCTTTAACGAAGCCGCTGAGCGATCGGACTTCCACTTCCTCTTCCAGCTGAAAGAACACTCTTTTTACTTGCTCGTAGCCAGGCGGCACTGCCGTCCTCTTTTTCAGGACCTCGTCAAGGTCAGCGATAACGAAATCCTGACTTTGGCTGCCATATACCCATGGTGTCTGTGATACCGGCTTGCTGAAGACTTTCCGCAGGGTTCTCGGGATTTCCTCCGCGATGTAATTTTGCAGGGAGAAGGCTGTCACATACCTGCCCTTTTCGAGAGCTTTTCGAGCGTTTCCTTCGAGAGCCTCGATCACTTGATATGTCCACACGCCATGCTTCAGCGTATCGCTCGAATACGACGATTCTGATGTCTTGCATGATGCGAAGCAGGTTCGGTACTCAGCTGCCGCGAAGAAGTCGTTGAGCTCTGACTCCGACATGGTGGCGTATATGCCCCTTATGTCGGGCAGCTCCGTAATGCCGCTTTCGCAAGAATCCAGAAAAAGGGCGATACGCTTGCAGGCAGATTTCCCGCACGCATCGAGCAGCTCTTTCAGCTTTATGCTGGTGTCCTCAAGATCGTCGGGGTCGGTGTCGTGGCACGTGATGTAGTTGTGTCCGTTCTTCGAGAAGCCATGGCCCGCGTAGAAGATGTATAGTTCGTCTTCCCTGGTAAGCGTCTTCACATGCTGGCGCACCTTAGAATTGATCGTCGTTCTGGTGGCCTTGCCGCTAAGTAGGAACACTTTATCGAGCGGGCCTCCATTCTCCAGGGCTTTAGCGAACCCCTTTGCGTCGGCCTCGGCATACTTAACGGGCTGAATGCGAGGATCCGCATACGTCTCGACCGCGATGACAATTGCCAGTCTCTTTTTCATCCCCGCTCCGCCTCCGATTTTCTTCGGTCTTCCTGCCTTTTTCGTTCTTGGTTGCTTGCGCAAAGAAGTTGTCCTTGTCTGCATTCAACGGCGGAAGCTGTTTCGCATGGTCTCGCAGTGCGCGCGTATCAGAGCCGCGACCGCTTCGGCGACGGGATTGGCAATCTTGATTTTTCCGAGCGCGCCGATGACCGCATCGGCCATCTCAGGCACGCGCTGTTTCACCAGCGGTTTGCCGAGGCCCGCCTCTTCCGCCAGCCGCTCGAAATCTTTCGGCGTTACCTTCTCCGACAGATATTCGCCGCCGATCTTCATCGCCATTTCTTTGCTTAGTTCCGGGTAGTAGACGGTGCTGACGATGTCGTACAAGGGAGCCAGCCTGATCTCAAGATTTTCAGTTCCGACACCCTGATAGAGCAGGGAGAAATTCTTGCCGTGCGCGTCGTTGTTGCCAACGAGGAAGTTATAGATGACTGCGTCGAGAAAACGCGCGAGGTCGACGACCGGCGCGCTTGAGACGTCGCGCAGCAGCCTGAAACATAGTTTCAGGGACGGGCCGTTCTCCTTTTGGTATTTCATTTCAGAGACGAAGCCCTGGGCCTGGCAGAAATCCTCCTGGTGCAGCCGGTCGAGGACGGGCTGCCCGCCGGCAACTTGCCGGTGCGTCCGGTCATAACGCTCGATCAGCAGGTAATCCATGCCGTCGACGTTCCGGGTTTCGACCGGAGCCGCCGGCAAGCCGGCGGCCGCGGCCAGCTTCATGCAAAGATGTTCGTTGTGGACGACGCCAGCGAAACGCTCCACTGCCGGCTTGAGGATATGGGTGCTCGGCGCGCCGCCAAGGGGCAGGGAAATCTCGTTGCTTTCGATGCGGACGGCGACTTTGTCCTGCGCTCCGGCGAGAGAAAGCCTTATGCCTGCGTCGCCGGCCAGAAGCGGGCGCTTCGGCAGTTCCCTCAGAGTGGCGGCAAGTTCGGCTGGGGAGAGCGTGCGGTAGCCGTAATGCTGTTCGGGCAGCTTTTCGCCTGCCGGAATAAAAGTAACTGCTCCCGCGCACTCGCCGCCGATCTGCTCCAGCATGGCGTAATCGTTGCGCGCGCTGATGCCGAGATTGCGGGCGATGATTTCGCGTTTGCTCTCTTCCGGCAGGATGCCGCCGAAGAAGCCTCGGCATTCATTGCGCGAGAAACGTTCCTTGCGCAAGGGCAACGATTGCGACAGCGCTGTGGCGCCGGACTTGTTCAGCCAGCTCTCCGCGTAGGTGAAGAGCATCTGGCCGCCGTCGTCCTGGACGAGCTGGCCGGTGAGTTCGTTGTGCAGATAGACATCGAGAGTTCGCGCCATGTTTAGTCTTCCTTCGTTGTCGTCGTCGGCGGCGTCAGCGCCAGTCTGATCCCGAGCGTCTGCAGGACCGTCAGCGCCTTTCCGATCTCGCAGGTTTCCTTGCCCCGTTCCAGATCGATGACGAAACGCAGTCCCGTTCCCGAGGTCAGCGCCAGGTCCTTCTGGGTGACGCCCAGTTTCTTACGCGTATCCCGGATCGTCCGGCCGATTTGCTGGGTCGTGTATTTCAAGAGCGCCTCTCCATAGATTGTTCCCGTACGGGAATACTATGTCGGTTTGGGGTGAAAATCAAACAAAAAGTTACCGAGCGGTAATATTTTCCGGAAAACAGAACTTCCGGGGCGGAATGTTCCCGATCGGGAACATGGTTTCATTCCAATAGACTTCGCCGCTGAGATTAGCCCAAGTCCCCGCTGAGTGGCCAGGCGATCTCCCCGCGTCCACTAGCGTCACCGCCCGCGGGCCACTGGCGAAGACCGCAACGCTAACATTCATCATGGCGCTGCCAGCGCGTGAGTCCGCCGACGGCAATGCCGCCAACGGGTCGAGAGTGGCGCCCTCAGTCCGAAATACCCGATGCCGGATAATCAACGCGGCGCCTATGCCGGTTGCGGCGAGAGAATAACAGCGAGGCCATGCACATGGACAACGGACTGCTTTTCAATAGATACGAAATCTACAATGTTCTTCAGAGCCGGACCGCGACAGTGAAAAAACGCGTGCAGTCAATCCCGGCCAATACGCTCCTCAATGCGAGTGAGCATGACCTTGTCCAGGCGCTCTTGGATGAATTCCACCTAAATGTCCCGGTCATCAAAGACGACGAGATTCATATCGCCTATTCCGGAGAAGTCCAGGTTGATGTCAGTCGCGATCCAATGCGGATGATCCACGATCGGTCACGACCCTTCTACATGCCCGGAAATAAGACCGTCATCGCCGTACCGTTCGAGGGCGACGTGGAATTTTTCGGGGTACAGCCCCAGACCTTCAGCCTCAGCCCGCCCCGCGCCGAAATCGGGAACGGTGAACTCCTGCTCACCTACATCAGAGCCGATCCGAACGCCGAGGCAATAAAGCGAGACTACAAAGGCACGGTTGACTCGATCAAAAACTACCTCCGCTCGCTCTCAGAATCGGCGGCGCAGTTCAACGGTCAGCTTGAAAGCCTGGTCAGATCGCAGTTGAAGGCCAGGAAAGACAGGCTCCTTGCAGATACAGGAATGACGGCGGCGCTCGGTCTGCCGATGAAAAAGCGCGACGGCGCACCGTCTACCTATTCCGTCCCGGTCGCCCGGCGCGTGCCGAAGATAGAGCAGATCAAAGTGACAGGAGCATTCAAGCCTGAGCCCGCCCTCGCGGCCGAGGATTATGAAGAAATCCTGCGAATCATGAAAAACATGGTGCAGGTTATGGAGCTAAGCCCACATGCGTTTTCGAACATGGGAGAAGAAGACCTTCGCTCGCATTTCCTTGTACAGCTCAATGGCGCTTTTCAGGGCCAGGCGACCGGCGAGACATTTAATTTTCAGGGAAAGACTGACATCCTTATCCGTGCTGAAGGCAAGAATGTTTTTATTGCCGAGTGCAAATTCTGGAAAGGCGAAAAATCTCTCAGCGACACAATCGACCAGCTGCTTTCATACCTGAGTTGGCGAGACACAAAGACCGCCATCGTCGTCTTCAACCGCAACGCAGATTTCAGTGCCGTGCTTGCAAAGATAGCGGAGACAGTGCCGAAGCACCCGAATTTCAAGCGTGATCTTGGCAAGCAAGACGAGAGCACGTTTCGCTACGTCTTTGTGCAGCCCAACGACGCGAACCGCGAAATCACGCTGACCACCATGGCCTTCGACATTCCGACGGCGCCTGCCGGCTAGCGCCACGACGCAGTGGTGGCCATTGCCACTACACAACTGGAGCAGCGGACGACCAGGCCCTCGCCGCCTCGGCAACGACGCGGTCGCGGATCGCGTCAGACTTGACCCCGATCACGGTCGCCTTTGCGCCGGCGTGGTTGATCGACCCGCCGAGCTGATGGCAGGACCGGCCGTCCACCACAATAAACCTGTCGTGGAATTGCGACGAGCAGCGGACTTCAATGCCGCCGCGCTGCTGCTGCAGCTTCCGGAACGATGCTTTGAAGTTGCCCTTGAGATGTTCCGTCAGCACCCTGATCGTTACGGAAGCGTCGAGGCTCGCGAACATGTCGAGCAGGTTCTCATCGACATAGGGATCGATCACGAGGATTTCGCTCCGGGCCTGGCTCATGATGCTCATGATCGTCCGGTAGGCGGTATAGACCTCACCTTTGGGAATGAAGACCTCGTGCTCGTCATATTCGACATAGGATTTGCCCTCGATGGCGGCAATGCCCTTGTCAGTGATCCGCACCCAGTTGTCGGGGATTACCAGGTCCTTGCCCGTCGGCGTAATCAGACGAAGCCGCAGCAGATCGCCCCAAATCCAGATCAACGTTTCCTTTTCTTCAGCGGTGAGATCGATCTTCAGCCATCGCTCGAATTCTCCCTGTTTGTCCCGGCCGATGGTGTTGTACTTTTCGATTTGTTGTCGGATTTTGCTCTCGTTGTAGACGAAACGCAGCAAGTTGTACTTGAGGGCATTTTCACTGAACGAGATCAGCCCCTTGCTCTCGACGACTTCACGAAGGGCAGCGGAAAGCTTTGCGTGCAGCTCCTGCGTATACTTGCTTCCCGCAGAGGTCCGGTTGTCGCGGAAATCGTCCAGGAGTTCGCGCGGAACCGTCACGCGCCCTTCCCGCCCTTGCCCGGTCAGAACGAGGACATATGACATGCGGTCTGAATCATAACCGGCGTCTGAAAGCGACACGCCCGGGTCGATCGCGGCAAGCCGCGCTTGGATGACGGAGAGGCCTGGCACCGCGTTTACGTCGATCTGCTGCGTTCCCATCGATGACCTCCGCATCCACTATCGCCCGCTCCCGCAGTACGGTGGTGCAGTCCGGCACACCGGAGGGAGGCCCGTTTTCTTGAACAATCATCAC
>Ga0181529_10000519_pt1 | contig 55965 bp, 54 predicted proteins | sample PEATcosm2014_Bin_36_FD_119763 | JGI IMG/M metagenome (GOLD analysis project Ga0181529, IMG submission 119763) | Peatland microbial communities from MTU Mesocosm Facility, Houghton, MI, USA - PEATcosm2014_Bin10_30_metaG | ecosystem: Environmental > Terrestrial > Soil > Wetlands > Peat | place...
CACGATTACAAACGCTTTTCGGCGAGTTTGCGCCTGCGCGCCTTTGGCCCGCGCGATTTGACATCCGACGCAATTTATCGCTCAAATGCAACGATTTTGGTCAATGCGGAGGTCCGCTACCGAATTACCCGAAATTGGAGCCTTGTCGTCGAAGCTTTGAATTTGCTGAACCGCAGGGATTCCGACATTGACTACGCCTATACCTCCCGAATAACGCCAACGGCCGATGCTGTATTCACACGTGTTCTCCACCCCGTCGAACCCTTTCAGGTGCGATTCGGGTTACGTTACACTCCCGGTTCGAACGCTAAATCGGGTTCGACTCATTGATTCACTGTTCAACCTGTGTGGAAGGCCGGGGATTCGACATCCCTGGTCGTTTTTTTCCTTGCCGCATCCCACCTGTGAAGCTTTTCAGTTACCGTTTTGGGAGGCAGACGATGCATAGTTCCGATCAATCTTCCCGCATGTTGGCCCACCGGGCCTGTCTGATTCGAACGCTGGCGGTGGTTTTCTGCGGTCTGAGTCCACTTGCCGCGCAAGCGCCGCCACGGCACGCTTTGGTGCTCGCCATGGAGTGCTCCAGCGGAGACTGCCCCCTGTTACGAGGCGCACCCCAGACAGCCGGCATGCGCAGCGGTTTCGTACGTCTGAAACCAGGCGAGTCGGTTGGGTGGCACTCCACTGGGCAAAATGAGGAATCTCTGATCATTCTTCATGGCGCTGGCGATGCCCTCATCGAAGGACAGAGCAAACGCAGTTTCGGGGCGCCGCAGTTCTTGTACATACCTCCGGCTACCAGGCACAACGTGGAGAATACCGGCCGCGAAGTCCTCGAATACGTATATGTAGTGGCGCCCGCGCGGGGGAAATGAAAGCGGCCGCATCGCGGAAATCTGCCGGACCGGCGATTGGCAATCAAATATGGTATCGTGACCTCCGAAGTCTGAAGGCCGCCGACCAGTAACGGCGGAAATCACATGGAGGTTGCATGAACAGACGGCAAGTTCTTGGCGGGATTGGCTTTCTCGCGGCCGCCACTAGCACGGTGGAGCCGGGTCACTCGCAGACTCCTGCCGGGGGCGCCAGCAAGGCGCTGCTGAGCAGCGCCAGCGTTTGTGTAAGCGCTGGAGAAGCGTGCCTGACCCATTGCCTGGAAATGCTCGCCGCCGGCGACAAGACGATGGCTGCATGCGCCAAGACCGCACGAGAGACGATGGCGGTATGCGGTGCGTTGCTCTCCGTCGCCGCGCAGGGCGCTCCCTCGCTTTCCAAGCTGGCAGCCGTCGCCTTCGATGTCTGCAAGCGCTGCGAGGCCGAGTGCCTGAAGCATGCACAACATTCGCCCTGCAAGGATTGCGCGGCGGCCTGCGGTGCCTGTGCGGCCGAATGCAAAAAGGTGGCAGCCTAGGTCGACGCCCTTCCTCGCTTTCTCTGGCCAACGCCCAACGCACTTCTCCGAAGAAGTTGCGCCCTGGCTCCGGTAATCTGATCCCCATGCTGAAAGCGCTAAGGGTGTAAGACAGGTTTTGGTAGTAACAGCGATTGAGAAGATTGTCGATGCCAAAGTGAACGCGGAAGTTCCCCGTACTCTTCGAAGTGTATAAGAGAGACACGCACCTGAATATGCGGCAAATTGTCGCATCCTTCTACCGAGGGGGCCGCGCCGGCGATGGTGGCGCCAAAAGGATGTAGGCCCCTCCTGACCCTCCAGGTGCGACAATTTGCCGCACGACAGCCCGGCGAAATTGATGTCTGATAGTTGAATGCACTCTGTCGGCGGCGCGTCTTGCGCTCGCGTCGCCCCTGTTTGGCTCCATTCCGTTTTGGCCGATTACCGGACCGCTCGGCTCCCTGCCGGCGCCGGGTCGGGTGCTGGAGCCCGCCGGCGCCGATGGACGCGAACCGTGAGACCCGGAAACGGCGGGCGGCATGGATCAGCGAGTTTGCAGAGTCCGGATCAGCCGTTTGAAGGAGTTTTGCCATGAGACAGATGTTGCTTCCCTACACATTCGCAGCTCTCCTGTTGACGGGGGCCGGTGCACGGGCGGCCGACCAGAAGGTGGCCATCCGATTTCGCGCCCAGGTAGGAAACCAGAAGCTGGCTTGCGGCAATACCTACGCCGGCATCGGCATCACCGCGTCGACTATTTCGCCCCGCGATTTCCGATTCTATATCCACGATGTCATGTTGATCGACCCATCCGGAAAATCCGTTCCCGTCGAGCTCGATCAGGATGGCAAGTGGCAATTGGACGACGTGGCCTTACTGGATTTTGAAGACGGCACCGCCGGCTGCGTAAATGGCACTCCGGACATGAACGACCAGGTCACCGGCGTCGTGCCTGCCGGCCACTACACCGGCCTCAGCTTTACTCTCGGCGTGCCCTTCAACAAGAACCATACCGACCTCACCTCGCAACCGCCGCCCCTGAATCTCACCGCTCTCGCCTGGGTGTGGAATGCCGGACGCAAGTTCGCTCGCCTGGACTTTTCCAGCACCGGATTGCCCCGTGGCTTCGCCATTCACCTCGGCAGCACCGGCTGCACGCCGAACGACACCAAGATCACCGTTCCCACGCAATGCAGTCAGCCCAACCGGCCGCACGTCCTGCTCCCCGAGTTCGACTTCCGGACCGACGCTGTCATCGCGGACCTGGCGGCCCTGCTCAAGGACTCCAATGTCGACAAGAACCAGGAGAACACGGCGTCCGGTTGCATGTCGGGTCCGGACGATGCCGATTGCGCGCCCTTGTTTGCCAACCTCGGATTGCCGTTCGGCGGCAAAGTCCCCGGCAAGCAGTCCTTCTTCCGCCGGGGCAGTTCCACGGAACCGGCTGCCGCCTCGCGGAGCGGGAGATAGCGGCGAATCATGCGGGCTTTCGTGGTTTCGTTGTGGCTCTCCACCCTGATGTGCCATGCCCACGACGCGCATGGGCGATCGACCGCGCCACCCGAAGCGAGGCGCCTCAAGAGTCCCATCCCCGCGACGCCGCAAAACGCCGCCGAGGCGCAGCCCTTCTACGAGCATCTCTGCGTCTCCTGCCACGGCGCCGACGGCAAAGCCCGGACCCCTCTCGCCGGCAAGCTTCCCATGCGCCCCACCGATCTTGCCGGCTATTTGATGGAGTCCATGCGCGACGGCGAGATTTATTGGGTGGTGGCTAACGGCATCGAAACCCGTATGCCGTCCTTTCGCCCGCAACTCACCGAGACGCAACTGTGGCAAATGGTGCAGTACGTTCGCCAGCTCCGCGCCCATCAAAAGGAAATCGAGAGGGCCAAGCTCGGATCCTACGAATGGAACCTGCCGCCGGGATTTCCGCTGCCCAACGTACCGCCGGACAATCCGATGACCCGACAGAAGGTCGAGCTCGGCCGCTATCTCTTCTACGACACCCGTCTGTCTCTCAACCAGACGCAATCGTGCTCTACGTGCCACCGCCAGCAGCGGGCCTTCACCGATGGTCGGGGCCGCGGCCTCGGGTCGACCGGGGAACTCCATCCCCGCGGGCCTATGAGCCTGGTGAATGTCGCCTACAGTCCCGCGCTCACCTGGGCCAATCCCCTCATGCGGACGCTGGAGGCGCAGGCGCTGGTTCCCATGTTCGGCGAAACCCCGGTCGAGCTCGGGCTAAGCGGCAAGGAGGATCTGTTGCTACAGCGGCTGAAGGCCGACGCTCTCTATCGCGACCTGTTTCCGGCGGCCTTCCCGTCGGAGGCCGAGCCGTTCTCCATACGCAGCGTCGCCCGGGCGATCGCCTGTTTCGAGCGGACCATTCTGTCCGGCGATTCGCCCTACGACCGCTATCGCCGGGGCGACGACCCCCAGGCCATCTCCGAATCGGCGAAACGGGGCGAAGCTCTCTTCTTCAGCGAGCGCCTGGAGTGTTTTCATTGTCACGGCGGGTTCAATTTCACCGGTACGGTCGACTACCTGGACAAAGGTTTCGCGGAGGTGGAGTTTCACAATACTGGCCTGTACGATTTGCCGGGCAAATTCTCTTACCCGGCGCCGAATCTGGGACTCTATGAGTTCACCCGGCAGGAAGAAGACATCGGCAAATTCAAAGCGCCCACGCTCCGCAACATCGCTGTCACCGGCCCCTACATGCACGATGGCAGCACCAAGACCCTGGAAGCGGTAGTCGATCACTATCGCGCCGGCGGCCGGACAATCAAGACGGGTCCCAATGCCGGTGAGGGCGCGCGGAACCCCAACAAGAGCGAGTTCGTCAAACCGTTCGCGCTGAGCGATGGCGAAAAGGCCGATGTGATCGCTTTCCTCAAGTCCCTGACCGATGCGGCCGTGCTGACCGATCCCGCCCTGGCAGATCCCCGAAGGCCCGCTCCCACCACGCGGACCATGACGGATCGGCCGCGCTATGTGCTGCGCGGTCAGGTGGTGCATGTCTATCCCGACGATGGCGCCGTCTCTCTGTACCACGACGCCGTCCGCGGGTTGATCCCCGCCTCCAAACCACCCGCCGCCATGGAGTTTCTGGTACCTGCCCGCGATCAACTCAATCGCCTCAAGCCGGGGCAACGGATCACTGCCTCGGTCCGGCGCCAGGGTAGCGACTTCGTTCTGGAGGACCTGCGAACGATTCCAGGCAGCGCCGCCCTCTCACCTGCGAAAGGACAGCAATGATACGTTTTTTTGCCGGCAACCGGCACACCGTGCTGTTCCTTCTTGTGCTGGCTGGCATCGTCCGCGCCGATAACCCGAAATCGCAGCAGCCGGCGAATGCCGCCTCGCCGGCAAGCTCCCAGTCGCATAGCGCCGAGGAAGACTACCAGCATGGGTTGGACGCGGCTAATGGAGTCGGCGTGCCGCGAGACTACGTTGCCGCGGCAAAGTACTACCGGAAGGCCGCCGAGAAGGGCTTCGTTCCGGCGCAGTACAACCTGGCTTTTCTCTATGAGAACGGGATGGGGGTCAAGCAGGATTTCGCCCAGGCCGCGGCCTGGTATCGCAAAGCCGCCGACCAGGGCGATCCCGAATCGCAGAACAATCTCGGCGTCCTCTACACCACTGGACAGGGCGTGCCCCGGGATGAAGCCGAGGCCGTCCGGCTCTACCGCCTGGCTGCCGCGCAGGACGACCTCGAAGGTCTGACCAATCTCGCTTCCATGTACTTACAGGGAAAAGGCGTTCCGCGGAACACCGCGCAGGCGCTTCAACTCTTCGTGAAGGCTGCCGACCGCGGCTACGCCGTGGCCCAGAACAACCTCGCGCTGCTGTATGCTAACGGAGAAGTTGTTCAGCGCGACTACATTCGGGCCTACGCATGGCTCGACATCGCGGCTGCCGGGATACCCAAGGCGGCCGAGGTGCGCAACCTGGTCGCAAAGCAGATGACGCCGGCGCAGATTGCCCAAGCCGTCCAGTTTGCGGCTCAAAAGCGAAAAGAGCTGGCAAGCAAAGAAGGGAAAACACGATGATGACACGACGGACGATTCTGGAACTGGCGACCCTGGGCGCTGCTGCGGCTGCCGCCGCGCCCGCCGCCGGAACGCCATTTACCTTGCCGAAGCTTCCCTATGCTTACGATGCGCTGGAGCCGTACATCGACGCGCAGACCATGCAGATTCATCACGACAAGCATCACCAGGCGTACGTGGACAACCTCAACAAGGCGGTCGGCAGCGATCCTTCGCTTTCTGGGATGAGCGTCGAGGCGTTATTGCAGCACTTGGACACCGTGCCCGCGGCCATACGCACTCAGGTACGCAACCAAGGTGGCGGCCACGCCAACCATTCCCTCCTGTGGCAGAGCTTGGCTCCGGCATCCAAGAGCGGTAAGCCGGGGGGAGCGCTCGCGGAAGCTCTCACACGCACCTTCGGCGGCCAGGAGAAGTTTGAGGACGCCTGGCGCACCGCCGCCTTAGGCGTTTTTGGAAGCGGCTGGGCCTGGCTGACAACCGATCGCAGCGGCAAAGTGGCCCTCGAGCAGGCGGCCAATCAGGACACTCCGCTTTCGGCTGGACGCCAACCACTGGTCGGCATCGACGTTTGGGAGCATGCCTATTACCTGAAGTACCAGAATCGCCGGACGGATTATGTATCCGCCTTCTACCGCGTGATCAATTGGGATTTCGTGAATGAGCGGTTTAGGGCGTTGACCCGATAACTCGAGTATCCTGACTCCTATGTTCCCGTTTCTCTTGGGCATTTCGCTGGCCGTCCAATTCGGGCCAATGGCCCCCGACGCTCCCGCGCGCGAACCCCGCATGGCGGCCAGCGGATCCGCCGTCGCACTGGCGTTCGGCGCGGGCAAGGGGATTTACTTCAGTGCCTCCCCGGATTCCGGGGCGACGTTCTCCCCGCCCGTGAAAATCGCCGAAGCGAAGATCGTGCCGCTCACCCGCCACCGCGGGCCGCGCATCGTCTTCGCCGGCCACACCATCGTGATTACCGCTGTTATGGGCAGAACTCCCGCCGAAGGAACGCACGCCCACGGCCTGCCCTCCGACGGCGACCTGATCGCCTGGCATTCCGACAACGGTGGCAAGACGTGGTCGAAAGGAGTCGTGATCAATGATGTCCCCGGCGCGCCCACCGAGGGGCTGCACGCGCTCGCCGCGGATGCCAGGGGCGGTCTCTTCGCCGTCTGGCTGGACAAGCGCGGTGGCCATGGCACTATGCTCTACGGCGCGCGTTCCGCCGATGGCGGACGCACCTGGTCGAAGAACGTGAGCATTTATCAGTCGCCGGAAGGAACCATCTGCGAGTGCTGCCATCCCTCGGTGGCCATCGATTCCTCCGGGCAGATCCTGGTCATGTGGCGCAACTGGCTGGCGGGCTCTCGCGACATGTACCTGGTCCGCTCGCGCGACGGCATCTCGTTCTCCAAGCCGGAGAAGCTCGGGACCGGCACTTGGCAACTGAATGCTTGTCCTATGGATGGCGGCGGCATCGCCATCTCTGGCGATCGCGTCTTCACCGCATGGCGTCGGGAAGGCGAAATCTACCTGGACACGCCCGGGGAAAAGGAAATCGCCATTGATGCCGGAACCGATGTCGCCATCGCCGCAACTTCAGCCGGTGCCTATGCCGTGTGGTCGACGCCCGCCGGAGTGCGCGCCATGCTGCCGGGAAAGCCGTCGCCCGTCGCGCTGGCGCCGAAGGGGTCGTTTCCCGCCATTGTCGCGCTTCCCGGCGGCCGTGTTCTGGCGGCGTGGGAGGACGACGGCAAGATCCAGGTTGTGCCGATTACCTTCTAGGGCTTGGCGATTTTGATCGCCATGTAGGCGAACTCTTTTCCGGGATCGAGTTTGAGCTGGTGCGGCGTGCCCGCGGCAATTGTCACCACGTCGCCCGCGCCGAGCTTCTTTTCCACTCCGCCGACAATCGACGTGCCCTTCACTTCGTTCGGTGTGGTTTCCGTGGCGTCGGGGATGGTGCCGCCCACAATCAGCGTGGCTTCACCGCTTTCCACCACGAACACATCGGTATTGGTCTTGTGAATTTCCGCTCCCCCGGACACGCGGCGCAGGTTGGCTCCGAAGGTGTAATTTCCCAGCTTGGCGTAGGATTCGCCCACGAATCCTGACGCCGGCAGTTTGGGAGCGAGGTTCGCGGCCATGGCTTTCAGGTCCGAGCCCTTCCATTGATAGAAGCCCGTGGGATCTCCAGCGGGCATGGCAAATCCTGCGGCAAGCAGGAGCACGACACAGAGTTTCATGCGAACAACGTAGCACAGCGCCCGCTACTGCGCGGCGATGGTGTACGGGTTGCTCGGCGAGCCGTCCAGGTAGACCGTCACCGGCACCTGCGAACCGCCGAAGGACTGGTCCAGCACGAACTGAATCTGAAATTGTCCGTTCGCCGCCGGCGCAATCTGCAGCACTGCCATGGGCAACCCGGAAACCGACACCTGGATGCGGCTCAGCGCCGGCGTCGCGCTGCCGCTGATGCCGCTAACTAACAGGCTGACAACGTTGCCGGGACTCGCCGGATGCGTCGCATCCACCGTCGCGCCCTGCGAGTTGGTAAGTCCCAGTATCTGCGGCGGCAGGTTGCCGATGGGCACCACCAGGCTCACCGAGCCCGCGCCGTTGGACACGTTCAGCGTCGCCGGTCCCGTGGGGAATGCCGCCGGCACAATGAAGTTCACCTGGTTGACGGAGGAGAATTGAATTCCGATCGGTGCTCCGTTCAGGGTCGCCGTCGCCGGCTGCGCGGATGCCTGGAGATTCGCTCCGTAAATGGCGCCGTACCCGCCCTGGTACACGGTGGGCATGTAGCTGTCGGCGCTCAGTACGCCGGAAATCTGCGGCTGCGACGGATTCGGCGCCAACGTCTGGAAGCTAGCCGTCATTACTTGGAATCCCGAAATCACGCTGAACTCGCTAACCCCGAGGGACGCGCCGGAAGCCACCATCACATTGGCCTGCAGATGCGTCGGACTGAGCACCCAGACGCCGCTCACCGTCACATCGCTCGATCCGCCTCCCACCGTTACCTGGCCGGTCGCGAAATTGGTGTTCACCGCCGTGATGTCCATCATGGCCGAGAAAGGCGCTCCCGCATTACCGGAGGGCAGGCCCGCCGGCGTCATGCCGGAGATCTGCGGCGGCGCCACGAAGGGATACTGGAAGGTCGGCGCCTGTTGCGGAGATTGATTGAACTGCATGGAATTCTGCCCGTCGGCATTGAAGACCGTGATCGCCGATACTTGGCCGCTGGCTCCCGAAGGCGGTGTCACCACAATCGAATTCGCGCTCGGCGCGCCGGTTGCCGCGGCCGGCAATCCGTCGAAGAATACCCGGCTGTCCGGCTCGAAGTTGCCGCCGCTGACGGTCACCGTGCCATCGCCGTTGAGGTTCACCGAGTTGACGTACGGCGGCCCCTGCTGCACGAACACCACGCCGTCGGGCATTACGTACAGGTCGGTTCCGTAGTTGAAAACCAGGTGCCGCGGACCGATCGCCGAGCCCGAAGGCAGGTTGAAATATCCCGCCAGCGCCGGCGTGCCGGCGTTGCTGAAGGGCCAGAAGCAGGGAAATATGTTGGCCACCATGCAGGAGTTCGCCGTTCCCACGCCCAGGATGGCGATCGAATTGGGAGTTGGCGTGGATCCCGTATTGGCCTGCACCATGAACTCCACCTGCCCCAGCGAGGCGTTGAGAAACGCCGGGTTCACCGGTTGCGTCGTCCCCGTCGGATTGTAGGCGTAGTTGTGCGTGGCCGGGTTAGCGTAGCTCGACACCACCAGATCGTATGCCGGCACGGCGCTCGCCGTCTGCACCGTGAAATTCTGTTGCGTTACCGCGCTTCCGGCCGTAATCGTAAACTGCGTCGCCTGGTTCGGGTCGCGCGTGTTGGGATAAAACACCGTATGGAACGTGCCGGTAGCCGGAATCGGCGATCCCGATGGATCCTCCGGCGCCAGTAGCCCCGTGCCGCCCGCCACAATGGCGTCCGGAGGCAGCGGATGAACGTACAGCAGATACGTGTTGGGCGGCAGGCCGTTGATGGTGTACGTTCCGTCGGGGTTGGTGAGCGCGCTCACCGCCGGACCCGTCGCCGGAATAGCGACCACCGAAGCCAGCGCCGCCGCGCTGCCGCTCGCGAAGGTCACACGTCCCGAAATGGAGCCGTAATTGGTGTTCCATCCCGCTGGCCCATACAACTCCAGGAAGCCCGCGATATCGTCGGCATCCAGAGGCCGAGCCCGCGACGTATTACGAATTACGTCCTGCGACATGGCGCTCGACGTCCAGGTATGCTGCATCCCCAGCGCGTGCCCGAATTCGTGCACCGCCGTGGTGAAGAACATTTCCAGGTAGCTGGGACCCGGCAGGTTGGCGGTGTTGTCGGTCAGAATCACCTGCGACCGCCCGATGGCGACAAACGGCGCACCGCCCGCCGTCACGAATTCGGGCGACGCCGGCAGGTTGGGCGTGCCCAGGCCCAGAAGCCCCGGACCCAGATCGGTGAAAATCACGTCGCCGCCCGGTGTATTGCCATTTTGCCCGGCCTGTTCCAGCCCGCCGAACGCCACGCTCAGCGCCGAGTTGGGGATGGAATTCCAGGCCGCCGCAGCCTGCTTGATCTCGGCCAGCACCGACGGGAAACCGTCGTTGGGATAAAATGTCGACGGGCCGGAATCGTTGACGCAGAAGACCACTGTATTGTTGGTCAGCTTGGTCAGGTCGAACCGCGCATTCACCGGAGTGAACGGACCGCCCCGGCTCGGAAAGAATACGTAGTGGTAGTAGGCTTCGGCCGGCGCGCCCAGCATTGCGATCGCCGCGGCGGCAACCAACACCCGCGACATGCGCCGGATCCTCATCGCTGTCCCGCCTTCGCGCCGCCCAGCGTACTCGCGATCTGCGCCCGCAGATCGCTCAGTTTCAGGGTCAGCGTCTGGTCTTTCACCGCATGCCCCGTCTTGCCGTCGAGCATGTGCTCCTGGGTGGCGGCGCGCGTCACCGCCGGATCCGCGCTGCCGTCCCGCGCGATCGCAAACAGCCCCTGGGTCATCCCCACGATGTGCGTCATCCCCGCCTTGTTGGTCCACAGGAAGAGCACGAAGTCGTCCCCGGCGTTCAACTGCGGCGTCCCCGAGTACGACTGCCGGATTCCGTTAGCCACCCCGCCGAAGACCACGATCTCGGTGATGGACTGCCCCTTCAACCGCTCGCTCACCTGCAGCTTATAGTGCGTGTAGACGATGCTGCCGGTGAATGCCGCCCACGAGCTCACCACTTTGGCGTGTTCAATGGCCGTGGACTGCCCGATCATGTCCGCCAGCGAGAGTTGCACCAGCGTGGCCGCGGACAGCCGCGTCAACCCGAAAATCAGGCAAACCGCCCATGGGGCAAATCGCTTCACGGAATTTGAAAAAGCACGCATGGGGCCAAGAGATCTGTATGATAACAAGCCGGTTAAATTCAATCAAGCCGTCAAGCTCGTGTCTGCTTGACACAGACTTGTGACATCTGGCCCCAAAAGCCTCAGGTTTTTCCCGGTCGGACAATCAACATCGGCACATCCAGGTTATGGCGGACCGGGTTGATGGTGTTTCCGAAGATCAGGTCCTTGAGACCGCCGTGTCCGTGAGCTCCCATGATCAGCAGATCGGGGCGGATCTCCCGCGCGTAGCGGACAATTTCTTTGCGCGGCGACGGCGAGTGCGAAATCGCCGTTTCTACAGTGACATTCTGGTCCCGCAGCGATTGCGCGATCCGTTCGATATACTGCTCTCCCGCCTCCACTTCGGCGGTCGAAGCCGCCTCGCCATAAATCCGGCTGGTCACGCCCTCTTCCACGTGCAGCAGGTACACCTTGGCGCCGTATAGCCGGGCCATCGCAGCCGCATGATTCACCGCCAGCGCGTCCAGCCGGGTGTGGTCGAGCGGCACCAGGATGGAGCGATAGATCGGCGCCGCCGCGGCGTCCGCCCCGGGCGCGTCGGGCAGCAGCAGTGCCCTGCGTCCCAGGCGCCGGCGAGTGAGCAGCGGCTCAAGCGACACCCACACCATCAGCCCCACCAGCGCCAGTCCCAGGGGCACCGTCGCCAGCAGGATCACCGGCCGCCACGAGCCCGCCGTCGTCAGCCAGTCGCCGATGGCCATCCAGGCCAGCCGCAGATTCAAACCCACGATCACCGCCGCCGTCAGCCAGGCCAGAATAGCCACCCATCGCGGACTGGCGAACTTGCCCATGCGCGCCCGGTCGCTGGTGAAATGGATCAGCGGAATGATGGCGAACGGCAATTGCATGCTGAGGATCGCCTGGCTCAGCAGCAGCAGTCCGAAGGTGGACTTCGAGCCCGCCAGATAAATGGTGAGCGCCGCCGGAATCACCGCCAGCGACCGCGTAATCAGGCGGCGCAGCCACGGCCGCACGCGGATGTTGAGAAAACCTTCCATCACTACCTGGCCGGCCAGCGTCCCGGTCAGCGTAGAGGATTGTCCGGAGCAGATCAGCGCGACGGCAAATACCGTGCCCGCGAGTCCCGTGCCCAGCAGCGGCATCAGCAGTTCGTGCGCCTGCTGAATCTCCGTGACGATGATGCCGCGCTTGAAGAATACCGCCGCGGCCATCACCAGAATGGCAATGTTGACGAACATCGCGCCGTTCAGCGCGATCACCGAATCGATCAGGTTGTAGCGGCAGGCGGTCCGCTTGGCCGGTTCGTTCTGCCCGATGAAGCGCGTCTGCACCAGCGCCGAATGCAGGTACATGTTATGCGGCATCACCGTGGCGCCCAGGATGGTGATGGCCACGTACAGGCTGTCTTTGTTGAGTCGCGGGAGCAGCCCTGTGACCATTTCCGAAATCGCCGGCCGCGCCCAGAAAATCTCGATGCAGAAGCACCCCGCGATCACCGAAATCAGCGACAGCACCAGCGCCTCGATTGTCCGGATGCCGAAACTCTGGAACCATAGCAGCAGCAGCGTATCCGCCGCCGTCAGCAGAACTCCCGCCAGCAGGGGAATGTGAAACAGCAGGTTGAGCCCGATGGCCGCGCCCAGAACTTCCGCCAGGTCGCACGCCGCGATGGCGATCTCGCACAGCACCCACAACGCCAGGTTGATGGATCGCGGGTACGTTTCGCGGCACGCCTGCGCCAGGTCGCGCCCTGACACGATGCCCAGTCGCGCGCTCAGATTCTGCAGCAGGATGGCCATGGCGTTGGACATCACCAGCACCCACAGCAGCCGGTAGCCGAAGCGCGCCCCGCCTTCCAGGTCGGTCGCCCAGTTGCCCGGATCCATGTAGCCCACGCTCACCAGGTACGCCGGACCGGCGAATGCGAACAGCCGTCTCCAGAAAGACAATTGCGCCGTGCCGACGCTGGAATGAACGTCGGCCAGAGACCGGACATCGTGGTGTGTCTCGCCCGGAAGGGCCATAGGACTTAACTATAGTTAAGCAGCGGTCGGCGGGGAAGTCAAATGGAGCCATTGGCCGCGTGGGCAGCAATGCCGCGAGGCCGGCGCATCGTCCCGCCGCCGGCCGGATACGCGCGGCAACCGAGGTATCGATGCCAGCACGACCACAGCGACCTTTCGGCCGGTCAGATTTTGCTGTACCTCAAACTGTTCCACGATTTCGTCGACGGTCACGCCGTAGCCGAAGTTATCGACGATGGCGCTGACGGGCATTCGGGTGCCGCGCAAGACAGGAGCGCCACTCTGCACTTCGGGTCTTACTTCGACGAGCGGGCATCCCGACCAGTCGATTACTTCCTGGATAGACATCGGGGCCTCCCGCCTTCATGATTCCATGTTTGACGGAATGCCAGTGCCGCCGATCACCGGCAACTTACAGCTCCGGCAGCGGCACCGGCAGCCGCCCATGGAAAATCTCCGCGAACATCCCCAGCACTTCTTCGTGCAGCGCGCCGTTATCGGCCAGCATTCCGTCAGACGCCGTCACGCTGTGCGCCGCGCCGTGCATGTCGCTGACACGGCCGCCCGCTTCCGACACCAGCAGCGATCCCGCGGCCACATCCCACGGCTTCAGTCCGAATTCCCAGAAGAAGTCCAGCCGTCCGCAGGCCACGTACGCCAGGTCGACCGCCGCCGACCCGGTCCGCCGCACCCCGTGCGACGCCATCGCCAGCTGGTAATAAAAATGAATGTTGACGTTGTGGTGCCGCTTGCGGCTGGGAAAACCCGTCGACGCCAGACTGTCGGCCAAGCGCTGCGCCGTCGAAACGTGAATGCGCCGGTGGTTCAAGTACGCTCCCGACCCGCGCTCCGCCGTGAACATCTCCTGCCGCGTGGGGTCGTACACCACGCCGGCGATCAACTCCCCGGCGCGCTCCAGGCCCAGCGTCACGTTGAAGATCGGGAAACTGTGCGCGAAATTGGTGGTGCCGTCCAGAGGGTCGACAAACCAGCGGTATTCCGACGGCCCTTCGTGTCCGCCGCCTTCCTCGGCCACAATAGAGTGCGTCGGAAAATGCGTCCGCAGCCGCTCCACCACCAGACGCTCGGAGGCGCGGTCGGCCTCCGTCACCAGGTCGAACTCGCCTTTGGTTTCGAAGGGCACGCGCCGCTCGAAGTAATTCGCCAGAAGCCCGCCGGCTTCGCGAGCGATTTCCACGGCTGTTTCCAGATAGGGCATGATGCGCGGGCGCCCGGCCTACCCTTCCAGCAGGTAGTTGATGTCGTGCTTGAAGATGAAGAGATTCGGCTGGCCATCGCGCGTCAGCCGGATGAAGGACTGATCGTAATACTCGATGATGCCCTTCACTTCTTCGCCATCCGCCATCTTGACGCGCACCGGCGTCGCGCTCTCGATCAGGCGCTTCAGGTATTTCGCTTCCTCAAACGTGTGTTCCGGGGCGCGAGCGCTTTTTCCGGACTGCGATGCCGTGCTCAATGTGTCTCCTACTGTTTCTTCTTCGTGCGGACGTTGGCGTTTACCGAATTGTTGGGATCGGGTGGTCCCGAGCTACTCTCCGCCTCTCCATAATAGCCGTTGCGCGCGAACACCCGCAATTTGCCGCTTATCTCACGCACTTCCAGTTTGTGGTACTTGTCCTTGGTCAGCGGGACGTCGTGCGGATAGAAACCCAGGAAATATTCGGTACGCAGATCGGAAATGATCTCCGCGAAGTCCTTGTCCAGTTGCGTCTTCGACTCCGGGTAGAACGGCCGGCCGCCGGTGCCGTCGGCGATCCATTTGAGGAAGTTTTCGCCGCCGCGATTGCGCCCGGCATCGCTGGCAATCGGTTTCACCACCACCGGATACAGCACCGCGTCGGCCATCTGCGCCGCTTGCAGGGCGTCGTGCGACGTCCATTTGCTGGTGGTCTCCCCGCCGTCGCTGACCACCACCATCACCCTGCGGCCCGGCCGCGGCTCCAGTTCTTTCGACACCAGGCAGATGGCGTCGAACAGCGACGTGCCGGCCGACCCGTGGATCCGCTTTACCGCGCTGGTCAGCGCCGTGTAGTTGTGGGTGAATCCCTGTTCCTGCCGCACCGTATCGTCGAACGTGTACAGCGCCGCGCGATCCTCCGGATTGCCCTCCGCCAGCAGCGCCTTTAGAAACCGGCCCGCGGAATCGATCTCATAAGTCAGCTCGATGGCCGTCGATCCGCTGACGTCGATCGCCAGCGCCACCGACACAGGCTGGTCCGTCTGCCGTTGGAAATGCGCGATTTCCTGCCGCACGCCGTTGTCGTAGACTTCGAAATCGTCCTTGCCGAGCGATCCCACGATGGCGCCGTTGGGCGTCTTCACCGTCGCCAGCACGCGCACCAGGTTCACGTTGGAGCGGAAGACCGGCACCTCCTGCGCCAGCAGCCAGCCGCCGCCGGCCAACGCCACCGCCAGCGCGGCGGCCTGCCGAGCCGTAGGTTTAGCCAGCCACCGGAACATCGCGGTCCCACTCTCCTTCCACCCAAACTTCGCCATCGGCGAAATGTTCCTTCTTCCAGATGGGAACCAGCTTCTTCAGCCGATTGATCCCCTCGGCCGCCGCTTCCAGCGCCGCGCGCCGATGAGCCGCCGTCACAATCACCGCCACGCTCGTCTCGCCCACCAGCAGCCGCCCCAGCCGATGCACCAGCGCCACGTGCGATATGGCATAATCGCGGGACAGTTCGCCGCCGATCTTGGCGAGCATCTTCAGCGCCATCGGCTCGTAACACTCGTAATCCAGGCACAACGTCGCCCGCCCGCCGGTATTGTTGCGGACCGTGCCTTCGAACGTCGTGACCGCTCCCTCGGCACCGGTCAGGATCCGCGCAATCACGCCTTTCGGTTCGATCGCCTGGCGGATGAGTGCGAAATAGTTGCCGCCCTCGCAGATTTCCAGCGGATCGGTCGAGACGCCACCGGAAACCGGCGGCAGAAAGGCAATCTCATCGTCTTCCGCCAGCGGTGTCTCGAGATCGGCAAACTCCTGATTCCGCGCCAGTACGATGCTGCGGGCCAGTTCACGGAGACGCGGCCGGCGCGCCTGGTACAGGTCCCAAACAGCGCGCAGGTTGGAACCCGTGGGCAGATCGGTCTCCTCGCTGGAGGTCCCCACCAAGTCCCTCAGCGGGCCGAAAAAGAGGACGCGGACGCGCATGTGCGGAAGCTGACTTTCAGTCTAACAGACGGACCTGCGGGCCCTTCGGTTGCAGCAGGTTACAATTGAGGCTCCCCATGAAAACTCCGCCGGACAGGCCGCTCGCCGAAGCCCGCATTCGGGTCCGCTATGCCGAAACCGACCAGATGGGCGTGGTCTATTACGCCAACTATCTGGTGTGGATGGAGGTGGCGCGCATGGATTGGTGCCGCGCCGCCGGCGTCGACTACGCCGCCATGGAGCGCGAAGACGGCATTTACCTGGCCGTCGCCGAGGTCAATTGCCGCTACCGTTCCCCCGCCCGTTTCGACGACGAAGTGCTGGTGAAGGTCTGGGTGGACGAAGCCAACTCGCGCATCGTGATCTTCCATTACGAGATGCGCGTAGGCGATCGTGTCGTCGCCACCGGCCACTCCCGCCACGTCTTCGTCTCGAGCGCCATGCAGAAGGCCCGCTGCCCCATGAAGTATCGCGGCCTGTTCGGGATCGGAGCGGAGCCAGTCGCCGAAGGATGAAGGAGCCGCCCGATCGTGCGCCGTGTCGAATAATGGGTTCACGGTGATGGAAGAGATCACACTTCAGGTCCAACCTGACGAGCAATCCGGCCTGCTCGTGGCCCGGTGGGACGATCCGGCTGGCACGGGCGGCATTACCACCCAAGGGCAGGATCTGCGCGATCTGCAGCAGCAAATCACCGAGGCGGTCGCCGTTCATTTTGACGAAGGCGAAGGCCCTCGTCGAATTCGCATCCACTTCGTCAGCGATCCGATCCTGGTTCAGGCGGGAAGCTCCCACGCGACGTAGCGGGAGCCGAGGCCGTCCGGGCCTTGGAGCGGTTGGGCTTCTCGATTTCGAGACAATCCGGCTCGCATGTTCGACTGTCTCTGGACGCCGGGCGGGCCTGCAGTTAGACGACTTCATGAGGGTGGTATAGCTGGCGCGGCTGACGGCCGCCGGTATCCTCCGCGTACAATCAAACTATGCGCATCCTTCTGTTCAGCGGTAAAGGAGGCGTGGGAAAGACCAGTCTCGCCGCCGCCACCGGACTGCAGCTCTCCCGCCTGGGATATCGCACGCTCGTCATGAGCGTCGATCCCGCGCATAGCCTGGCCGACGCCTTCGACCTGGAAACCAACCTCTTCCACGACAAGACCGGCGATCCCTATTCCATCAACGAGCGGCTGGCCATCCACGAGGTCAATATTCAGAAGGAGATCAAACGCAACTGGCGCGAAATCTCCTCCTACGTCACTTCCGTCCTCCGCACTACCGGCATCTCCGACGTGGAAGCCGAAGAGCTCGCCATCCTCCCCGGCATGGAAGAGTTGAGCGCCATGATGTACGTCAACCAGTTCCGCCGCGAAGCCCGCTACGACGTCATCGTGCTCGATTGCGCCCCCACCGCCGAATCCATGCGCTTCGTCTCCATGCCCACCACACTCGAGTGGTACATGAAGCACATATTTCCGTTCCAGCGCGGCATCCTCAAAGCCGTGCGGCCCCTCGCCAACCGCGTTTCCCCCGTGGAACTCCCCGGCGACAGCTATTTCGTCAACATCCAGGCCCTCTTCGCCAAGCTCGACGGTATCGGCGAACTGCTCGAGGATTCCAAGGTCACCAGCGTCCGCCTCGTCACTAATCCCGAACGCATGGTGCTCCGCGAAACCCAGCGTGCCTTCGTCTACTTCTCGCTCCACGGACTGACCGTAGATGGCGTCATCGCCAACCGCGTCCTGCCGCAAACCATCACCGACGCGTACTTCCTGGAATGGCGCAAATCGCAGGCCGCCATCCTCGACGAGATCGATACCTATTTCGCCCCCGTCGCCGTCAAGCGCGTGCCCCTGTTCACCCACGAAGTGCTGGGCCGCGAGCGGCTGGAAGAGTTGGCGCGCGCCCTCTACGGCGACAAGGAAGATCCCGCCGCCGTCGGCCGCACCGAGGCGCCCTACAGCTTCACCAAGCAGGCGGACCATTATGAGGTCCGCATCAGCCTGCCCTTCGCCGTCAAAGGCGAAGTCAGCCTCTTCAAGAAGGGCGACGAACTGGTGGTCGAGGTCGGCACCCTGCGCCGCCACATCGGCTTACCGACCTCCATGGCGGGCCTTTCGCCCGGCCGCGCAAAGTTGGAGAATAAAGTTCTGACCGTGGAAATGAAGGAGAACTGAAATGGAAGACAACACCGCCCCCGGCGGCTTGCATGGACCTGGCTGCTTCTTCTGTACTACCGCGATGCCGCTCATCGAGCGGTATCTCTCGGTGGACCGCTGCTTATCCGAGGCCACTCGCGATCACTTTAAGTCGTCGCGCGTGGAGTTCCTCAAAGGATTGCGGAGCCTCATCGACGACCGCATCGCCCACATCGCCAAAGAGGAGCACAAAGGCACCCACGTGACCGTAGAGTAACCGCGGCGCCGCGTTACTGCGTACCGCTCTTCGCCTCCGGCGCGTCCGGGATTCCCAGCTCCCGCAGCAGCCCCGTTGCCTTATAGATGGTCCTCAAGGCGGCCACGATCCCGGTCGTCGATACGTGCACCGCGCGCGCCGTCTCGTCGGCGTACATATACGTCAGCGCGATGCTCTCCAGGTTGCCGTCGAAGGTCACGCCCACCAGTTCGCCCTTCTTGTTCACCACCGGACCTCCCGACGCCCCCGCCGTGATATCGCACGTGCTCACGAAATTCATCGACGTCACCAGGTCCAGATTCGGCTTGGCGTCCATCCAGCGCTGCGGTAGCTTGTAGCGATCCTGATCGTTGGCCGCCAGATGGAACAGGCCGCCGAACGTCGTGGCGTCCAGCACCGTCGATTCCGTGCGGTCTTTGTAGCCCTTCACCGTGCCGAACGTCACCCGCGGCGTGCCCGTGGCTTCGGGATAATCGGCCGCGCCGAACAGCTTATAGCGGTATTGCGCGATCTTCTCGGCCGCCGTCACTTCCAGCGTCTCGATGGTGTCCTGGTGCCGCTTGCGGAAGCGACGCGCCGGCTCGTCCAGCAGTTTCGCCAGGCGGATCATGCCGTCGGTCGAACTCGCCACCGCTGCTTTATCGCCCGCCAGCCGTTTGCGTTCGGCCGGATCCTTCAGCTTGGAGGAATGCACCGCCTCTTCGGCCACCTGCGCCGCCGTCTTCGTTCCGAAGATCGCCTTGATGGGATATTCCTTCTCGTTCAACGGCTTGATCTCGTCCAGGTAGCGCGTCAGCAGGGCGATCTCCACGCCATCTTCGATCGGCGCCGGCGCGTACAGCGCCTGCTCCAGCGACGCCAGCGAACTGTCGCGATACTCCGGCAGCCGCTGCTCGTTCGGCTTGGCCCGCTCTTCGGAAAGCCGCACCACCTGCCGCGCAATGCGGAACAGATCCGATCCCACCGCTCCGGGACTCTCCAGTACCTGGTACAAACGCTCGTTGTTCGTCCAGTTGCGGTAGGCCGTGGCGACGTCGTCCCACACCTTCACCGCGTCCGGTCCCAGCTTGGGATCGTGCTGCACCGCCGAGCGCAGCTTGCGCTCGAAATTGGTCTTGCGAGCGAACAGGAAATCGTCTTTCAGCCCGATCAGCCGGCCGGCCGTGAATTTGTACTCGCTGCCCAGCGTGACCATGGTCAACAGCGCCGCCTGTTGGTTTTCAGCGCTCTTGTTGCTGAAGTTGCGCAGTTCGTTGATGCGGTTGGCCAGCCGATTCACCGTCACCGTCAACTGGCTGTCGCGGTAGAAGGTGAGCTGCGCCACCGTCGACAGCCGCGCCGTGGCCCCCGGGCTGCCGACCGCGAAAACCAGGTCGTCGTCCTTCACTCCCTCCGAATTCCACTTCAGGAAATTGGGCGTCTCCGCCGGCTTGCCGTCTTCATAAGCGCGCAAAAACGCGAAATCCAGCCCATACCGCTGGAACGTCCGGTTGTCGGGATTGCCGCCGAAAAACGACACCGCGCGCTCCGGCGCGAACACCAGCCGCAGATCGCTGTAGCGCTTGTACTGATAGAGATCGTAGCGTTCCCCGGAATACAGCGTGACCATCGAACAGACGTTGCCCGTCTTGTCCGCGCATGCCTTTTCCACGCGCGCAATCGCCGCCAGCCGCTTTTCCAGGGCCTGTGAAGCCGCTTTCTCCGCCGCCGCGGCCTTCGCCGGCGTCTTGGACGCCTCCGCCGCCGGTTCCTTCACCTGGCTGGTCACGTCCTCAATCTTCAGCAGGACATTCGCTTCGAGGCCCGGGCAGCGCAATTCGTCCGCCTGCGCGGCCGCGTAGAAGCCGTCCTTCAGGTAGTCGTGCCCCGACGTGCTCAGCCTGGCGATGCAATCCGTCACCACGTGGTGGTTGGTCAGCACCAGCCCGTGAGCCGTCACGAACGAGCCCGAGCCGCTTCCCAGCTTCATGGACGCCAGTTGCAGGTTCGACAGAAACGCATCCGTGACGTCGAAGCTCAGCTTCTTACTGACGGCGTCCTTGGGAAACTGGTTGAACAGCCACAATCCCTCATCCGCCACTACCGGCAGCGCCAGAAGGCATACGAAAATCAATCCGCGACGAATCATCGAGACTCCAAATCAATAGTCTAGAGCTTCGGCGTCCGCGCTTCCAGCAGGGTTACTCAACGGCGAAGTTCCATTATTTGTGGCGTAATTCGGTGGCTGGCGACGAAACCCGCACCACAAGTCCCGTTTTCTGCCGGAATCCGTCCCTTCTCCACGCCGGCGACTATAACTCCGCTCTGCGCCAAGATGGTCAGTGGCGATTCGCTTCCCGGCGATGAGACCCAGCCAAGCCTGCGCAGAGCGCTATAATCAGCCCGACGTGACACGCGTCCTGCCTATGCGTTTCGTTGCTGCGGTGCTGGCTCTGGCCGGGACCAGCCTCGGCCAGACGCTTTCTTTTGGACTCCTTCCAGAGTCTGTGGACGACACGACTATTCCTGCCGCGCGAGACGGCCGTCTAATTAGCATCGAGTCGCGCAGCATTCAATTCCGTTCCCCCACCCAGGACGGGAACTACCTGCGTGAGCTTGTTCTGTTCAGGGAACCAGAGACCGGGCAGGTGATCTCTCTCGTCAGGCTCCTGCAGAGTCGCTTTGGGACATACGCCGCAGCTGGCGACATCAGGCAAAACACCGCCATCAGCATCGATAAGGGCGTCATGCGAGCTTTCTTCTTTTTGGGATATAGCCTGCTCGTCTCGGAATCGAAAACTCGCGCCGCCAACCTGGACGAGGCGCAAAACGGAGCGCTTGCCGAATTTGCCGACCAGCCATTCTCAGGCATGGTTGCGTGGGCGCCAGGTGAGCACTGGATCCGGCTCCTGGAGCGCCTGCCCAAGAGCATCGCCGAACACGTCGGTGATGTCCGCTCCCCGTCGACCCGCCTTCGCGGGCTGGCGCGTTCGAAGGGGTGTTGGAGCATGGCGGTCGAGGGGCCAGACGCCGAATCCACGAGCGTCTTCGTCGACGACAACTACGATCTCACCGGCGTCGAAGAGTGCGCCAAGCCGACCCCGAAAGTCGCGCACGTGAGCTTGCCATCCCCCGAGGCTAAGTTGCAAGTGGCCGCACATCGGGACAATCAGCCGGTCACGTTAGAGGTGCGTTCCGTGCTCGCTCGAGTCAGGTTTCCTGACGGGCAGCCTGGGAGGCTCCATCTTTTTATGCTTTATGACCAACCACCAAACTCTTCTGGTGGACGTACCGGCCGCTTCATCCCACGGAGCCGGACACGGTGTTTCAGAGAGATAGCGCGAGCTTTCCCAGCCTTTGGTCGTTCTTAATTACAGATAATCGGATGATATTATTCTCAAATAGATTGGCGATCGAGTCCACCGAACATTTCCCCGATTTTCAGGCTGCTCGGGCCCACGTCGTGTCGGTTTTGGAAGCGGCGCGCGGCAACATTCAAACCGGCGTCGGCCATCGGGAGTATTCCGAACACGTCATAAATGGAGTTCCGCCTAACTTTTTCCGTAAGTGCTTGGACGCCGGCCCTGAGATCAGCCAACTAAATCAGGTAGAGAAGACCGACGGGCTTTGGAGGCTCAGCATTTCAGGCGGGAACGGAAATTCCGCCATACTGTTCTTGAACAGCAGCTACGCGACCGTCAATGTCCAGCTGTCAGGGGCTGTCGACCCTGGCAGCTTTCCCGCGGGGTGCCGACCGAGGTAGATACCACTAACCTCCAAGGTTCTGACTGGGTGGCGTCGGACCACCAAAAACCTGTGCTCTCCGCGGTTCCGTCGGCCGGGAGAGTTCAAGACGCCAAAACAACATGCTTTCTTCCCGGCTGCTGGCGGCTGGCGGTGACTCGCTACCGTTTTGGACGATAGTGGGCTGTTGGCCGCGCGATTCCGCAAGGCGCAGCAGCGTATCGCATAAAGAGAAACTGGCGAGGACGCAGGCGTCCAGCACCACGAGCGGCGTGCCCGTCATTCCGGACCGGGCATCAGAACCCGCTCATACAAGCCCGCCTGCGACCGCCTGGCCGATTCTGCGGAGAGCATCGAGCCGTCGCCCGCCACGCTGGCGCTCGTCGAGGAACTGCCGAACCGCCTGCTAGATGAGTTCATCGGGGCTCCCGTACCGGCCGCTAGCGAGTTCCAGTTCGACCTGCTCTGTCAAATCCGCCGGCAGCGTCACGTCAATGGCCGTCTCAGCCATTCATTCTACGCGTCCGATGGCATCTCCTCCAGGCACATCTATTGAATGTCGATCTTCTTCAGATCGTCCATCAGGTTGCGCGTATTGTAACCCCGATACTGCGCCCGAATATTGCCTTCGCGGTCGATGAAGAACATCGACGGCCACCCTGCCACGGAGTACTGGCGGCCTACGCTTCCGTCGCGATCCAGCAGCACGCGAAACGTGTACCCGTGCTCTTCCATAAACTTCCTGACCTTCGCCGGGTCCTCGCCGTCATCGATCGCCAGCACCACGAACCCCTTATCGGCAAAGCGCCGCTGCGTCTGCTCGATCTCGGGCATCTCTGCCACGCAGGGCGCGCACCACGTCGCCCAGAAATTCACCAGCACCGCCTTGCCCTTGAGCGAAGCAAGCGACACCGTTTCGCCTTTCAGATCGCTGAGCGTGAAATCCGGACCCGCTGTCTGCGGCAAAGGGATTCCGGGCCCGGCCGGCCGGGGGAAGCTTGCCACCTCGACCGCGCCCGGCGGGGGCTCGAAATGAAACAGTTCCTCCGCCACCGGCTCATTCACGCTCACCACTTTGTAGATCGACGTGAGCGTTTGCGTCTGCGCAACATCCGCCCTCGGCGATTGGACCCGGTTCTCTTCCGACGCCTTCAGCACCAGATGCGTCGACTTATCGATCCAATACGTGGTGGATATCCGTTCCCGCATCGGCCCGTAATCGGCCGCTGCATCGGGCGACACTTCGATTACCCAACAGGTCCGTTGTCCACCGGCCGCTTCGATGGTTTCTTCCCTCAGCAGTTTCGCCCGGGCGGCGGCCTTGCCGAGCGCCCCGTATGTGTCTATCGGATCGCTCACGGGCGAAAAGACCGGTTCATATCCCGCCTGATCCGCCCGCGCGAACTGCTTCGCCGGCTTGCGGTATTCCCACACGTTCCGCCCGTCGTAGATCCGTAGAGCGGCCAGCGGACCGCCTTTCCATTCCGTGCGCCGCAAATGCTTGGCCGTGTCGGCGGCGACGATCTGCGTGGTGATGAAAATCTGTCTTAGGTCCTCGGCTGCACTCTCCTGCCAATACTCGGCTTCGAAGCGATAGCTCTTCAGCGACTGGTACCGGTCGGCGCTGCTCCGCAGGATCTCCCCCGCGGTCTGGCAGGAAGCCGCCGAGGCGACGGCAAGCAGCAATGAAAGGAGGCGCATCTGAAAATCCTCGCCGGATAGGACGCCGGGATCTTCCTCGACGTTACAGCGCCGTTCTGCCTCGACATGGAGTGGCCGGCCGGAATTTCCGGGCGTTCCAGCGCGGTCGTCTTCATGACCCATCGCCACCCCTCGTTTTCCCTCTTGACATGCTAAAGAATTAGTACTACATCTGATACATGATGCTGCGGACCTCTACTCTGGCGGTCGTCTTCGGCCTGTGCGCCCTGGCCCAGGACACCCCACCCGACGACCTTCAAACCCTTCTCGGCGCCGGCAACACCAGCTACCTGCACGGCGAGTACGACGCTGCCCGCCAATCCTACGACAAGGCCTGGGAACTCGCCAAGCAACTGCCCAATGAGGATCCGCAGCGGTACGATGTCCTCAAGCGTCTCGCCTCCGTCCGCGCCGCACAGGGCCAGTACAGCGAGGCCAACGATTTCCTCTCCATGGCTCTTTCCTGGTGCGAGCAGACCAACGGCATCAAGGATCCCAAAATCCCCGGCGACCTCCTCCAGTCCGTCGGCTACCTGCGGGCGCTCAAGGATTACGATGGGGCGCTCCTCGTGCTCGGCCGTGTCCTCGGACTGCACATCCGCGCCGCCGGCACTTTCGAAAATTCCAACGTCGCCGACGACTACAGCCGCATGGCCCAGGTCTACATGGCCATGAAGAATACCGACCGCGCCATCGAAGTCCTCAATACCGCCCTCGACATCCGCACCAAACTCGCCGGCCCGCTCGACCAGACCCTCATCTTCGATCTCGACCGCCTCGCGTCCATCTACAGCGGCACGCAGGTCTACGACAAAGCCGAAGACACCTACCGCCATGCCCTCGTGATCCGCGAATCCATCTTCGGCAAAGACGATGCCGACCTCATTCCCAATGTGGATGGATTGGCCTTCGCGCTCTTCGGCCAGCAGAAGTACGACGAAGCCGAGCCGGTCTACAAGCGCCTGGTCGCGCTGTGGGAACTGTCGCTCACCCCGGAACATCCCATGGTGGCCATCGCCTGGCAGAAAATCGGCGTCTTCTACTTCGCGCAGAAGAAGTACGATCTCGCCAAAGAGGCCTACGACAAAGGCAATGCCATCCGCTCGCTATTCCTTTCCACCGGCCTCTCCGAGCAGGCCGCCGATACGCTCAAGCAGGGTGACAAGCCCGCCGTGATCGCTCTGTATCAGCGGGCGCTCAAACCGCTCGATCCCCCCAACCCCCTGTACGACGGCCTTCGCAAAGACGTCGAGGGCATGATCGCCGAGCTGAGCAAAAAAACCAACGCCGAGTTCCGTAGCCAGGATCGCCTCACCAGGAAAGATCCGGACGCCAAATCGGATCCCGCCCCCAAGACGGATCCCACCGCCAAAAAGAAACAGTAACGCCGAAAAACATGCGAAACGTTCTCGATCGCCGGAGTGTCCGCCTCGTCATCCTCACGCGGCCGATGCAAAGCCTTCTGGCATCATTGCTCCTCCCCATGTGGGCATTCGCGCAGAGCAGCGCGCCGCCGCTGGCCTTCGACGTCGCTTCCGTCAAGCAGGCCGCGCCTCCGGCGTTGGGCCGTTCCACCAGGTCCACTCAAGATGGCATCGATTTCCCCTGGGTCACGCTGCGCTATTGCATCGTTTGGGCGTACCGCGTGAGCGGCTATCAGGTTTCCGGTCCGCCCTGGATCGACGAACTGCGCTACGACATCGTCGCCAAGATGGCTCCGCCGCCCGACGCCAGGAAGTTTCCCGCCATGCTGCAGACACTGCTGGCCGAGCGCTTCCATCTCCGCGTCCATCGCGAACCCAAGGAGTTCCCCGGCTACGCCCTCATGGTAGCCGCGGGCGGCCCGAAACTGTCACCATCGGTCGAAGGCGCAGTGAGCCCCGCCGCAGCCAAATTGCAGATCCCCTCGCAACCCATCATCTGGATGAAGTTCCTTCCCACCGGCGGCTGTCGATTAACCGGCGAGCACTCCACCATGGACTACCTGGCGCGAAACATTTCGTTGCGGCTTGGTTGTCCGGTGGTCGATCTGACGAAGTTGCCCGGAAATTACGACTTCGAGTTGGAGTTCTCTCGCGACGACATGCGGAACGGCAACGTCGTGGAGACGCTACCGCCATCCAATTCCGCGTCGTTCCCCCTGGACACGGACGATCCCGGTGTCTCCGTCTTCGGCTCCATCCAACGCCTCGGCCTTCTGCTGAAACCCCGGCCATCGACACTCGATGTCATCGTGGTCGATCGCGCCGAGAGAGTTCCTACGGCCAACTGAGCCTGCGCCTCGGCGTCCTCAGTCAACCAATTGCAACAAATCGCGGGTAAGCTGGTACGACTATGAACCGTATCGCTCTGCCCACCTTGCTCCTCGCCGCCATGGCCCCGCTGTCCGCCGCCGATAAAGTCATCGGCGGACCCATGGTCGTCAACACCACCGCGCGCACCGCTACCGTGGTCTGGGTCGTGCAATCGGGCGAAGCCGTCGTCAAGTCGCAGGATGGCTCCGACTCGCACACCGCCCCCGCCCTGCACGTCGAATCCATCAAGTTCACCGGCCTCAAAGCCGGTACCCGCTACAACTACACCGTCCCCGGCAAAGACGATGTGAAGGGCTCGTTTCAAACCGCCGCCCCCGCCGGCAGGCCCTTCGAGTTCGTGGTCTATGGCGACACCCGCACCCGCCACGACGTCCACCGCACCGTGGTCGCCGCCATCCTCAAGTACAGCCATCCCGAATTCGTCCTCCACTCCGGCGACCTCGTGGAGAATGGCGAAGACCCGGCCCTCTGGCCCATCTTCTTCGATATCGAAAAAGACCTGCTCGCCAAAGTGGCCTTCTTCCCCGCGCTCGGCAATCACGAGCGCCACGCCAGCCAGTACAACGATTTCATGCAGGCCGCGCCGTACTATTCCTTCGATTGGGGCAGCGCCCACTTCGCCGTCCTCGATAGCGACATTGCCACCGCCGGCCTCACCGAAACCGCCCGCCAGGCCTATTGGAAGGAGCAGGTCGCCTGGCTGGAAGCCGATCTGCGCAAAAGCCAGAACGCCGCCTTCCGCTTTGTCTCCGCCCATCACCCGCCCATGACCGCCGTTTCCAACCGCCAGGGCAACAACCCGCACATGACCGCGTTGATCCCCATGCTGCAGCAATATCACGTCACTGCCGCATGGTTTGGCCACGATCACAACTACCAGCACTACCTCAAGGACGGCATCCACTACGTCATCAGCGGCGGCGGTGGCGCACCGCTCTACGATGTCGCCAAGCCTCCCGAGGGCATTACGCAGAAGGTGATAAGCACTGAAAATTTCGTGCGCGTCCGCATCGACGGCCAGACCGCTCACGTCGAAGCTTTCAAAACGGATGGCACCAAGATCGACGAGTTCGAATTCCAGGGCGGCGCCGCTCACTGAGCGGGGTACAATGACAGGTCGGAGAGGAGCTTACAGTGTCCGACATCATCATCCGGCCCACCCTCAAGTTCATCAAGGCGGGAACCGTTCTCGCCGTCCTGATATTTCTTGGGTTGGAGATCCTCTACTTGACCAAAGGGCAAGCCATCGGACCCAATTGGCTGATGGCGCTGCCCCCGCTGGTGCTGCTCTGGCCGCTGGCGCGCTGGATGCGCCGCCAGTTCACCAAGGCCACCATCTCGGGCGACCGTCTGCGATTTGAGACCGGCGCCATGTCCAAGTCCACGCGCAACATCCAGCTTTCCAAGTTGCAGGACGCCCGGGTACAGCAGCGCTTCCTGCAGCGTCTCTTCCACGTAGGCGACCTCTCGCTCGAGACCGCCGGCGAAGCCAGCCGCCTGACCATCGTCAACGTCGACGACCCGCAATCTCTCGCCGACGAAATCATGAACCGCGCCCAATCCGGCTCCCCCACCACCTCCACCTAACCCGTTCACGGCCTTCCGCAGTGCGAGCTGGTTTTGTTTTATATGGGGCAGGTTGTTAGGGGTACCCTCTGGGTCCGGCAGGTTGTTAACCCGCCTGCCGACTGGCAGTGCGGGTCCGACTAGCGCTTCGAGCCAATCCTTTGGTTGCCGCTCCGCCGCCGAGGCGGGCCGCGATTTCCGGCTGCAAGTTTCCGCCCAGGGAACCGGGTCGCTGTGATTTTGTGCCCCGGGCACAAAATTTCACCGAAACAAAGGAGTTAGGGCCGATTTCTTGTGCCGCGGCACAAAAACTCGGGGCAGTCCGCCCCACGAAAGCAAGTCCGCCGGCAGAATTGCCCGCCCCGCAAGTCTGGGAAGCTGCCCCCTTACCCAAACAGCGTCCCGCTCTCCAATCCCAGCAGCTTCTTCTTCAGCGGCAATCCCCCGCCGTACCCCACCAGCTTTCCGCTCGACCCGATCACCCGATGACACGGCACCACAATCGAGATCGGATTCGCCCCATTCGCCGCTCCCACCGCCCGCACCGCCTTAGGCCTCTCGATCACCCGCGCGACCTCTGCGTAGCTCCGGGTTTCCCCGTAGGGGATCTTCTGTAGCTGATGCCAGACCTGCAGTTGAAAATCCGTTCCCCGCAGGTCCAGCGGCAGGTCGAAATCCCGCAATTCCCCCGCAAAGTACGCCCGCAGTTGCCGCGCCGCTTCCTGCAGAAATGGGTTCTCCGGACGATGCCGCCCCTCGGGAAAGCCGGACCACCGGACTAAGATCTCCAGAATCCCATTTTCGGACGCAACCATCCGCAGTTGGACGTCATCTATTACGTTTAAGTCGGTCCAGTCAGGCATGAAGGCCGCCTGCTATAATCGTATCCAATCGTCCTTATGTCGTTAAAGCCTTTTTCGCCCAATACCGGGGCTGACAAGAAGATATTTCTGCTTCAACCCCGGGGCTTCTGCGCCGGGGTGGTTCGGGCGATCGACGTAGTGAAGATCGCGCTCGATTTGTATGGGCCGCCGGTGTACGTTCGAAAAGAAATCGTGCACAACAAGCACGTGGTCGACGAACTGCGCGATGCCGGCGCGGTCTTTGTCGAAGAGCTGGACGAAGTGCCGGCCGGCGCCCGGGCGATTTTCAGCGCCCACGGCGTCTCTCCCGCCGTCCGCAAACAAGCCAAAGAGCGCAGCCTGGAAGTCATCGACGCCACCTGCCCCCTGGTCACCAAAGTCCACCTGGAGGCCGTCCGCTTTGCCCGCGATGGCTTCAGTATCGTGCTCATCGGCCACAAGGACCACGATGAGGTCATCGGCACCCTGGGCGAAGTGCCCGACCGCAGCCACCTGGTGGAAACCGTGGAAGATGCCGACCGCCTGGAGCTTTCCGACCCCACCCGCGTCCGTTACCTCACGCAGACCACCCTCAGCCTGGACGAAACCCGCGACATCGTCAACCGCCTCAAGGAGCGCTTCCCGCAGATTCAGGGTCCGCCCGCGCAGGATATCTGCTACGCCACCGAAAATCGCCAGATGGCGGTCAAGGCGGTATCGGAATTCTGCGACCTGCTGCTGGTTGTCGGGTCGCAGAACAGTTCCAATTCCAAGCGCCTGGTGGAAGTCGGCGACAACTTCGGCGTCCGCTCCTACCTGGTCAACGATCGCAGCGATGTGCGCACGGAGTGGCTCGAAGGCGTCAAGAACGTGGCCGTCACCGCCGGCGCCTCGGCGCCCGAGCACCTGGTCCTGGAACTGATCGAGTTCCTACGCGGCTTCGGCTTCCTGGACATGGAACAGATCGAGCTTGTGGAAGAAGACGTGCGGTTCTCCTTGCCCGGAGAGCTATTGGTTTCCATTCGATGAGCGCACATTTACAGATCCGCAACACGTTGGAATCGGCGGCCGAAACCGCCATGCGGGCGGCTGCCGAGCGGCTCGTAGCCCTGCAGCAGGAGGACGGCCACTGGTGCGCGGAATTGACCGCCGACACCACCCTCGAATCCGATTACATCCTGTTTCAACTGTGGCTCTATCCGCCCACCAGTGGCCGTTGGGAGCCGGAATCCCGCCCGCAGATCGAAAAGGCCGCCCGCTCCATTCTTGACCGCCAGCTTCCCGACGGCGGGTTCAACATTTATGTCAATGGACCGTCAGAAGTCAGCGCCTCCATCAAGGCCTATTTCGCCCTGAAACTGGCCGGCCTGGCCGCCGACGATTCGCGCATGGTCCGCCTCCGCCAGCGCATCCTGGAATTAGGCGGCATCCAGGCCGCCAACAGCTACGTCAAGGTCAACCTCAGCCTCTTCGATCTCTACCCGCGCCAGTACTGCCCCAGCATCCCGCCCGAAGTCGCGCTGCTGCCCTTCCGCATTCTCTACCAGATGTCGTCCTGGACGCGCGCCATCGCGCTCTCCCTGGCCGTGGTCTTCGCCGCCAATCCCCGCCGGCCGGTACCCGAAGGCTTCCATCTCGACGAAATCTGGCTCCCCGGCGCCAGTCCCGATTTTCGCCGCAAGGAAGGCCGCTTCAGCTGGCACAATACCTTCCTCGCCGTCGACCGTTTCTTCAAGTGGTGGGAGCGCAGTGGCTCGCATACCTTGCGCAAGAAGGCCATCCGCCGCGCCGAAACCTGGATGGTGGAGCGCCTGCAGCATTCCGACGGCCTCGGCGCTATCTATCCGCCCATGATGTACTCCGTCATGGCCCTCGATGTCCTCGGCTACGCTCCCGATCATCCGCTGCGTGTCGAAGCGCTCCGCCAGTTCAATCGCCTCATGGTGGATGACGGCGAGCGTTTCTTCTTCCAGCCCTGCTTCTCGCCGGTTTGGGACACCGGCATTGCCGCCTACGCCCTGGCCCAGTTGGATCCCTCGCATCCCGCGCTCGCCAAAGCCGCCGACTGGCTGCTCCATCGCGAAATCCGCCGCAAGGGCGATTGGAGCGTCAAGCGCCCCCGTACCGAGCCTTCCGGCTGGGCCTTCGAGTACAACAACCCCTTCTATCCCGACATCGACGATACCGCCATGGTCATGCTGGCCTTGAGCCAGGCCGCCGGGTCCGATTCCGCCGCCCAGCAGGCCTGTCATCGCCGCGGTCTCGACTGGCTGCTCGCCATGCAATCGAGCGACGGCGGCTGGGCGGCCTTCGACGCCGATAACAATTGGGAGTTCCTCAGCCAGGTCCCCTTTGCCGATCACAACGCCATGCTCGACCCCACGTGCGCCGATATCACCGGGCGCGCGCTGGAGGCGCTGGCCGCGCATGGATTGAACCGGAACCACCCGGCCGCGCGGCGCGGCGTGGACTGGCTCGTCAAGCACCAGGAAGCCGACGGAAGCTGGTACGGCCGCTGGGGCGTGGCGTATATTTACGGCACCTGCTTCGCCCTCCGCGGCATGGCTGCCGTGGGCGAGAGCGATCGCGAAGCCCACGTCCTGCGCGGCGGCGAATGGCTGCGCTCCATCCAGAATGCCGATGGCGGCTGGGGCGAAAGCTGCGCCAGCTACGATAACGGCACCTTCGCCGCGGGCGACAGCACACCGTCGCAGACCGCCTGGGCCATCATGGGCCTGGTCGCCGGCGGCGATGCCGCCAGCCTTAGCGTGCAGCACGGCGTCGAATATCTGCTGGAAACCCAGAATGCCGATGGAACCTGGGACGAAGAACTGGCCACCGGCACCGGCTTCCCCAAAGTCTTTTACTTGAACTACCACATGTACAAGGATTATTTCCCGCTGCTGGCGCTCGCTTCGTTCGTGAAGGCGCGCAATGCGAATGGATAGATTATGAAATTTCCGATCACGATGGTGGCCGGCATGGCCGGATACATTTTCAAGAACAAGCGGAATCCTCGCCCCGAGTGGCAGAAGAACGTCACTCCCGCGGTGGACGCTTCCAATCCGTTCCGCATCCTGCCGCCCAAAACCGGAGCCAAACATCAGCCCCACCCCATGATCGACCGGCGCTTCCCCATCGTCATGATGCTCGAACCGCTGCATGCCTGCAACTTGACCTGCACCGGCTGCGGCCGCATCCGCGAGTACGAATCCACCATCTCCGAGCGCGTCCCGCTCGAAGAATGTCTGGCGGCCGTCGACGAGTGCGGCGCGCCCATGGTCTCCATCTGCGGCGGCGAGCCCATGATGTACCCGGAGATCGGCAAGTTGGTGGCCGGCATCCTGGAGCGCAATAAGCACATCATCCTGTGCACCAACGGCATGTTCATCAAGAAGCGCCTGCGTGAGTTCACGCCCGACAAGCGCTTCTACTTCAACGTCCACCTGGACGGCATGGAGAAGAATCACGATATCGCGGTAGAAAAACAAGGCGTCTTCCGCGATGCCATCGAGGGTATCAAGGCCGCCAAGGCCGCCGGCTTCCTGGTCTGCACCAACACCACCGTTTATAAGGAAACCGACATGGCGGAGATCGAGGAGCTCTTCGAGTACCTCAAACAGTTCAACGTGGACGGCCACCAGATCGCTCCCGCCTACGGCTATTCCGCTGTCGACGATCGCGAAATCTTCCTCACCCGCGACGACATCCACGCCAAATTCCGCGATTTCGACCGCATCGCCAAAAAGTACAACGTCCGCCAGACTCCCGTCTACATGGAGTTCCTCAAGGGCGAGCGCGAACTCCCTTGCACCGCCTGGGGCAACCCCACCTACAACATCAAAGGCTGGAAAGGCCCCTGCTACCTCATTACCGACGGCCATTACAAGACCTTCGAAGACCTCATGACCCAGACGCCCTGGGACAGCTACGGCCCCGGTAACGATCCGCGCTGCGAGCACTGCATGATGCACTGCGGATTTGAACCGTCGGCGGCCTTCGGCATCAACGCGAAGTTCACCGACAACTTCAAGATGCTCACCTGGATGCTCCGCTAGCGATGAAACCCGTCCTGGTCACGGGCGCGTCCGGTTTCCTCGGCTGGCATGTGGCGCGCGCTCTCGCCGAGCGCGGCTACCCCGTGCGCGCCCTGGTGCGCCCTTCCAGCCATGTCGCCGAGTTCGCGCCCGGCCTTGCCGCCCAATGCGTCCCCGGAGACCTGCGTGACGCCGCTTCCGTCGACCGCGCCGTGGCCGGCTGCGGCCTGGTATTTCATGTCGCCGCCGATTACCGCCTGTGGGCCGCCGATCCCCGCGAACTCTACCGCTCCAACGTCGATGGCACCCGCAATGTCATGCAAGCCGCTAAGAACGCCGGGGTCGAGCGCGTCGTCTATACCAGTACGGTGGGCTGCATCGGCATCCCGCCGGGTCGAAGTGGAGACGTTGGAATCGGAGACGAAGCCCAGCCCGTGACGCTCGAAGATATGGCCGGCGATTACAAGCGGTCGAAGTTTCTGGCCGAGCAGGTCGTGCTGGAGTTCGCGCGCGCCGGTCTGCCCGTCGTCATTGTCAACCCCACTGCGCCCATCGGCGATCACGACGTCAAACCCACCCCCACCGGCAAAATCGTTTTGGACTTTCTAAACGGCGATATGCCGGCGTTCATCGATACCGGATTGAACGTGGTGGATGTCCGCGATACCGCCGCCGGCCATCTGCTGGCCTGCGACCGCGGCCGCTCCGGCGAGCGCTATATTCTGGGGTCCGAGAATCTGACGCTGGCGCAGATTCTACAAATGCTCGCCTCGATCACCGGACGAAAGGCCCCCAAGCTGCGCCTGCCGTACGCCGTGGCGTACTGCGCCGGCGCGTGCAGTACGGCCTGGGCCGGCGTCACCGGGACGCCGCCCCGCGTGCCCCTGGACGCCGTCCGCATGGCCCGCAAGAAAATGTGGGTCACCCACGCCAAGGCCGCGCGAGAATTGGGGTTTCAGCCGGGACCCGCCAGGGTCGCCTTAGAGCGGGCGGTCGAGTGGTTTCGCGGCGCGGGCAGTCCCGTGCACGCCTCCGCGGCGTAAGATTTTGGATTCAGTAGAGTGATGAGGATTTTAGTGGTGGCAGCCGATCGAATGGAGTTTCCGGGCATTCTGGCGCACGCGGCAGACAGCCGTCCCGCGGCGCCGGAACTCGTCTGGGCGCGTTCGGCCCGCCTTTCCGGCAACCAGGTCCTGCTGGCCGCCAATGGCGCCGGAGCGCGCCGCGCCGCCGCCGCCGTCGACCGGGCCTTGCAGACCTTCCCCGCCGACGCCGTGGTGAGCACCGGCTTCTGCGGCGCCCTCCGCCCCGAATTTGCCATTGCCGATCTGGTGGTTGCCGATTCCGTGACCTCCGGCGACCGCCGCTTCCGCGCCTGGCCCGTGTCCGGCGCCGCAGTCTGGCGAACCGGTGCCGTCTGCTCTGTCGACCATGTGGTCGGGACTGCCGAAGAGAAGGCCCGCCTGGCCCAGACCGGCGCTTCAGTGGTCGAAATGGAGGCCGCTGGAGTGGCTGAAAGAGCGGCAGCGTACGGAATTCCATTCTCCTGCGTCAAAGCCGTTACCGACTTGGGGGGTGAAACCCTGGCCAATGATTTCAATAAGGCCCTGCGGGACGACGGACACTTCGATACAATTGTCTTGTTAAGGGGTACATTGCGCCAACCGTTGGTCCGGATCCGGGAACTGCTCCGGTTGCGAGCACGCTGCGTCCGGGCGGCGGAAATGCTGGGGGATTTTTTTGCTGATTTGCGGTTCTGATGTGAGTGCCATTCCTGAGACGATGCACGCGGCGGTTTATCGCGGCCAGAGTATGGTTAGCGTAGAGGAGATTCCTACGCCCGCTATCTCGCCCGGAGAAATTCTCGTCCGTGTAGAAGCGTGCGGAATCTGTCACACCGATCTCAAGAAAATTGAGCACAACCTCCTCGATCCCCCGCGAGTCTACGGACACGAGACCGCTGGGGTCGTCGCCGCCGTCGGCTCCGATGTCACCCGTTTCCAGCCCGGCGATCGCGTAGTCGTGTTTCACCACATCCCTTGTCTGGATTGCTTCTACTGCCATCGTAAGATTTATGCTCAGTGCCCCGTCTACAAACGCGTTGGCATTACCGCCGGATTCGAGCCCGCCGGCGGCGGCTTTGCCCAGTATGTCCGCGTTATGGATTGGATTGTGGATCGCGGCGTAGAGAAAATCCCCGACGGCATTTCCTTTGAGCGCGCCACCCTCGTCGAGCCCTTGAATACCTGTCTCAAAGCGGTGGTCCAGTGCGACCCCCAGCCCGGTGATTTTGTGCTGATTCTCGGCCAGGGTCCCATCGGCCTGATGTTCACCATGCTGGCGCATCGCACCGGCGCCCGCATCGCCGTCACCGACCGCATCGCCGAACGCCTGGCCGTCGCCTCGCGCTGCGGCGCCGAGTTCGCCTGGGACCCCGCCGCCATCGACGCCGCCCTCGAAGTCAAGCGTCTCACCGGAGGCCGCGGAGCCGACCTGGTCATCGTGGCCGCTTCCGTTCCCGGCATCGTCGACCGGGCTATTGCCTATTCCCGGCCGGGAGCCCGTATACTATTGTTTGCGCAGACTTCCACTACCGAACGAATCGAAGCATCGGGCGCCGACATCTGTGTAGGTGAACGGACCCTGTTCGGGTGTTATAGTGCTTCTGTAGACCTACAAAAAGAGTCGGCAGATCTGGTGTTTGGCGGCGAACTGCCTGTTGAGGAACTGATTTCTCATCGCTTGCCGCTGGTTAAAATCCGTTCAGGATTTGATTTGGCATTGCATCCGGGACCTAAATCGTTGAAAATAATCGTTCAGCCACAGAGGTGGTCATAGTGAATAGCCACATGATGGCTGCTGTGCTTTACGGCAAGGAGCACTTGCAGGTTGAGCCGGTAGCCGTTCCGACAATTCATAGCGGAGACATTCTCGTCCGAGTTAAGGTTGCGCTCACTTGCGGCACCGACGTCAAGGTATTCCGGCGCGGATACCATGCGCGCATGATCGTGCCCCCCGCTGTCTTCGGGCACGAACTGGCGGGCGATGTCGTCGCCGTGGGCGAGGATGTCAAGCGGTTCTCCATCGGACAACGAGTGGTGGCGGCAAATTCGGCTCCTTGCGACGCCTGTTTCTTCTGCCGCCGCGGCCTGCAGAATCTCTGCGAAGACCTTTTGTTCAACAACGGTGCGTATGCCGAATACATCCGCATTCCGGCGCGCATCGTCCAGTCCAATACCTATCTCATTCCCCAACACGTCGGCTACCAGGACGCCGCGCTGATTGAGCCCCTGGCCTGTGTCGTCCGCGGCTTCGAAGAGTCCAACCCCCGCGAAGGCGACACCATCGCCATTATGGGCCTCGGACCCATCGGCCTCATGTTCGTCAAGCTGGCCAAACTGTATAACTGTCGCGTCATCGCCGTCGGACGCCGCCAGCAGCAACTCGATCGCGCCACCGCCCTCGGCGCCGACGAGCTGGTCCTCTGCCACGACGAATCCGATCCCGTCCGCATCGTCCGTAACCTCACCCACGGCCGTGGCGTCGATATCGCCATCGAAGCCGTCGGCAAGCCGCAAACCTGGGAGTGGGCCGTGAATATGGTCCGCCGCGGCGGCACCGTCAACTTCTTCGGCGGCTGCCCCAACGACAGCAAGGTCAATCTCGATACCGCCCTGCTGCACTATTCCGAAATCACCTGCAAGGCCAGTTTCCACCACACCCCGGCCTACATCCAGAAGGCCCTCGACCTGGTCTGCGCCGGCCACATTACCGCCGGCTTCTTCGTCAACAAGGAAGAGCCGCTCTCCAATCTGCTGGAAGTGATGCGCCACCTGATGAGCCACAACGGGCACCTGAAGACGGCCATCGTTCCCTAAATGCCAGGCGGTGCCGCACCCGCGTTCCTGGGACCGGCCGAGTTTGTCCGCTCGGTCGATCTGCGTCGCCTGCAGTGGTCGGCCGAAAACTCTCGCGACTACACCCGCTGGCTCGCCACCCACCATTACGAAAACTTCCACGTGGTCAGCTTCCTGCTCCCCAAGCGTCTCCACCAGGATTTCTACAACATCTACGCCTACTGCCGCTGGGCGGACGATCTCGCCGACGAAATCGGCGACCGCGCCGAAAGTCTCCGCCTCCTCGTCTGGTGGCGCACCGAGCTCGATGCCATGTACCTGGGCCGCGCCACTCACCCCGTCTTCGTTGCCCTCGAACCCACCGTCCGCCGGTACCGCATCCCCCCCGATCCTTTCCGCGACCTCATCGCCGCCTTCGTGCAGGACCAGACCGTCACCCGCTATCCCGATTGGGAATCCGTCTTCGCCTACTGCCGCTGCTCCGCCAACCCCGTCGGCCGCCTCGTTCTCTACCTCTGCGGCTACGACGACCCCGCCCGCCAGAGCCTGTCCGACGCCACCTGCACCGCCCTGCAGCTCGCCAATTTCTGGCAGGACATCACCGTCGATGCGCGCAAGGACCGCGTCTACCTGCCGCTCGACCTGCTCGCCCACCACGGCTACACCGTCGACGATCTGTTCGCCCGCCGTTACAATCCAGCCTTCCGCAACCTCATGCGCGAAGCCGTCGACCAGGCCCGCCGCCTTTTCCTCGAAGGGCTCCCGCTGGTCGGCAGGGTCAACCGGCGCCTGGCGCTCGATCTCGATCTCTTCAGCCGCGGCGGCCTCCGCGTGCTCGAAAAAATCGAACAGCGGAATTACGATGTCCTCTCCGCGCGCCCCGCGGTTTCTAAAATCGACCGCGTCCGCCTCCTGCTGGCCTCCCTCGCCCGCGCGGCGTTCTCCCGGGCCGCGTGATGAATGCGGTCGACCAGTCGTATGAATACTGCCGCCGCGTGGCCCGCTCCCGCGCCAAGAATTTCTATTATTCCTTCGTCCTCCTGAGCCGCCAGCAGCGCAAAGCCATGTGCGCCGTCTACGCCTTCATGCGCCGCTGCGACGATTTGAGCGACGAGCCCGGCGCCTCCCGCGAAGCCCTCGAAGCCTGGCGCGCCGAAATGTCCGAAGCACTCGACGGCCGCTTCAGCGGACATCCCATCTGGCCCGCCTTTCGCCACACCGTGCGCCGCTTCGGCATTCCGCCCGAGTATTTCCACGAGATGATCGATGGCGTCCTGGGCGATCTCGAACCCCGCCGCTTCGAAACCTTCTCGCAGCTCTACCGATACTGCTACCAGGTGGCCTCGGTCGTCGGCCTCACCTGCATTCACATCTTCGGTTTCGACACCCGCAGCGCGCTCCCCCTGGCCGAGAAGTGCGGCGTGGCCTTCCAGCTAACCAATATCCTGCGCGACATCCGCGAAGATCTGGACCGCGCCCGCATCTATCTTCCCGCCGAAGATCTCCGTCATTTCGGCGTCACCGAGTCCGATCTTCGCGACGGCGCCGCCGCCATTCGCACGCAAGGACCTCTGGTGGAACTGATGCGTTTCGAAGCCGCCCGCGCCCGCGCCTATTACCAGGAATCCAAGCCCCTGCTCCACCTGATCCATCCTCGCAGCCGCCGCTCCCTGTGGGCGCTAATCGCGATCTATTCCCGTCTCCTCGAGCGCATCGAATCCCGCAACTATGACGTCTTCACCCGCCGCGTCCGTCTCTCCACCCTGGAAAAATCCCTGATCATCGTCCGCGCGCTGGCGGGAAAAGAAGAGAGCCTTTAGCCATCAGCCTTCAGCCGTCAGCTATGGCAGTGCGTCGCGCGGGCTGGGTAGGACTCGCGAGGCGAAGCGCCGCGGTGATTTCCTGAACGCACGAAGTCAGCTGAAGGCTCTCCAGAAACTGCTTCTCGGCTCCTGGAACCGTGAGCGTGAGCGAGCGCAATAAGGGTGGAGGCAAGCACCCGGACAAAACACTTCCGCGGGAAATCGCCGCTCTGCTCTCTGGCGAGCGTGTGATTCTGCGTGAGACGAAACGAGCGGTAACGACGACACGATCTGCAATCTGTTTCGCAAGTTTGGCATGGGCCAGATAAGCAATGAAAACGGCGACTCCGCCGAAGGTGGGGAACCGCTGGAGTCCGAGCAGCGCATGCAGCGCCTGGTCACTGCGTAAGAAATCAGAACTTGATGTCCATCCTGGTGACCGGGGCGGCGCCTTTCGGCGGCGCGAAATAACTGAGCAGGGCTGCGCCCAGCGAGAGCAGCGTCACGAAACCGCCGTCTGAAAGACCCATATAGAGGGCAACCGCGACACATAGGAAGAAGCCGGCGGATACCCGTTCGCTATCCCGGTGGCGGGCCGCGGTTGCCACAACGCTCATCGCCGTAGCGGCTGCCATGAAAGCCAGAATCGGGAGATCTCTTCTTGTCTCGACACACAACCAGACGCACAGCGCGCTGAGCAGCCATCCGACGACAATGGAAATTGTCCGCACCGGCCTATCGTACCGCGGGCAGGCTCGGCGTGTTTACCGGATCTTGCGAAGATTCTTGTGCCGCGGGCACAAAATTTAAGCGAAAATAAAGGAGTTAGGCTCCATTTCTTGTGCCCGCGGCACAAACAGCGCTCCGGTCACCTGGGGTGCTTCTTGGCGAAGTGCGCGCTCGTCGGGATGCTGATAGCGGCCACTCCGGCGAAGAGCCCGACCAGCGCCAGGACGTCTCCGCTCGAGATCTTCCCCGCGCGGAACAGGATGGCGCCGACTGCCAGGTTGCCCAATCCCCAGAGCACGTTCACCGTGGGCGACGACAGGCCCTTCCCGGGAGGGTTGGCGAAGGGCGAAGGAAAGCGATCCCCGCAAACGCCGCTGACGAAATGCGGCACGGCATTCGCCAGAAACGCGCCGGCAAAAAATGCGGCGATGTAGTCATACCAGTTCACTATGAATCTCCTTTCGGATTGAGGATTTCCGGCAGCAGGCCCATCGCCCGGTAGATGGGCCGCATGAGGGCGCTCAGTTCCGGTAGTTCGCAGGCGAACCACAACGAGCCGGCGAGACAGCACGAGCCCGTCAGCATGACGGTGTGCGGTGCGCCGATGCGGTGCGCCAGCGCGCCGGCCAGCAGGCTGCCGAACGGCGCCGCGCCGAAGAACGCCATGGTGTAGTAGCTCATGGCGCGGGCGCGCTTATCTTCCGGCACCAGCGACTGGATGATGGTATTGCTGGCAGACGCTCCCTGCATGAGTCCGAAGCCCGCGAAGACCATCAGCCCAAGCGACAACCACAACGTGTGCGACAGGCCGAAGAGAATCAGCGCCATCCCCAGCATGGCCGCCGCAATCTGCAGCATACGCGCCAGCCCGACCACCGACTTGCGGACCGCCAGCGACAGCCCCGACACCAGCGCGCCGATTCCCGAGGCTCCCGTCAGCCAGCCGAGCGTAGCCGGTCCGCCGTGCAGCACCTGCGCCGCGAAAACCGGCAGCAGCACGGCGTACGGGTAGCCCATCAGGCTGAGCAGCGCGAACAGCAGCAGGATGGTGCGGATGGGGCGGAAGGTGCTTACGTAATCCCAGCCCTCGCGCATCTGCGCCAGCATGCTGGCCGCGCTCGGACGGCTATCCACGGGCGCGACGCGCATCAGCAGCAGGGAAGCGATCACCGCGAAGTAACTGACGCCATCGATGAGGAAGCACCAGCCTTCGCCGACGGCGGCGATCACCACGCCGGCGATGGCCGGACCCACCAGCCGCGCCCCATTCGCCATGGACGAATTGATGGCGATGGCGTTGCTAAGATCGCTGCGGTCGCCCACCATGTGCACCAGGAAGGACTGGCGCCCCGGCATGTCGAAGGCATAGATCAAGCCTTGCAGAGCGGTGAGAGCGATGATTTCCCAGAGGGTGATGACGTGCGCCAGAGTGAGCGCGGCCAGGGCGAGCGACTGTGCGGCGGCGGCCGCTTGAGTCCACACCAGCAGCTTGCGGCGATTCATGCGCTCTACCCAGACGCCCGTGAAGGGGCACAACGCAAACGCCAAAATTTGCCCCGCGAAACCGACCACACCCAGCAGCAGCGCCGAATGGGTGAGGTGATAGACCAGCCAGGTGGTGGCGAGGCGCGTCATCCATGTGCCGATCATGGAAGTGGTCTGTCCTAGGAAGAAGAGCTTGAAGTTGCGATGCCGCAGCGCCCGCCAGGAGTGCGCCATCGAACTGCGCGTGCCGTTCACAACTTCACCAGGCGCTTGACGATTTCTCCGGCCGCGAACAGCGTGGCCCGCTCCTCGTCAGTGAGCTGCGCGACGGCCTGCGCCAGCCAGGTGCGTTTGGCATCGACGGCGCTCTTCTGCGCGGCGGCGCCCTTGGCGGTCAGCTCCAGATTCACCTGGCGGCCGTCGGTCGGGTGCGGCCGCCGCTCGATCATGCCGAGCTCTTCCAGAGACGCGACGATGGTGCGCATCGACTGCGGCCGCATGCCCTGGGAACGCGCCAGTTCGGCGGTGGTGGCCGGCCCCTCCGCCGCCAGGCGTTTCAGCACCGCGGTCTCCGTCCAGGAAAGGTCCTGCGACGCCGCGGCCGTGCGGGCGCGCCGCACCAGGAGTCCGACGGCCTGTCCAAAATCGGTGATGGCGGCGTCGAGGTTCTGGCGGGACATGGCAATCCCAGAATACTGGAACGACAGGGAAACTTGCAAGTTCACCTTGCCAGTTTATCTGTTTGTAGAACAGGCCAAGGAATTCGCGCGACTAAACCGCCGACACCAGGGCTTCGATTTCTTCGATGAGCAAGAGTCGCCTGTCGCCGTATACCACCGCCCACTCGCCGACCTGCTCGGCGACGATGTCAGGCCCAAATCTTGCTGTTCCGAAGGCGGCGTCCTGTCCGCGTACCGCCACGACGGAGCGGCGGAATGTCCCTTTGCCGAGGCCCAGCTTGCAGTCGAATAGGACAAGCTCATGGTTGCCCTTGTCGCCGGCGACGGCTCTTGATATCGACCGCGCGGCGCGTGACGATGTTCGCTGCAGCGGGAAGTTCCCTGGCAAGGCGGATCCTACGTACGCGAATCCCATCCTTTGAGCGAGTCGGCGGATGTCCCGCGTCCGTGCACGTTGGCGCAGAGCGTCCCAAACGATGAGACAAGCGACCGCCACGACGAGGAGGTATAGGGGCGGGATGTAACGCATCGCCACGAGACCCCCCAGAACAAGCAGGCCGACGAGCCAGCGCTGCCGCATCCGGGCGATGCCCCCTAACCCGACTTGAGATTCTCCAAACATCTCCGCCTCGCCATTATCTCTCGTTGGGGAATCGGGTAGGCGGCGGTCTGCATTCGCGAACATTCCTGCTAACCCCTTCCATACTCAGACGTCTATATACTAAGAAGTCTAATTATGCCAAAGCCCGACTCTTTGCAAGGCTCGCTCGACCTCATGGTCCTGAAGATCCTCTCCCGACGGCCCCGCCTCCACGGATACGCCATCATGTCCGCCATCAAGGACTGGTCCGGCGACGTGCTGCGCGCCGAAGAGGGCTCTCTGTATCCGGCGCTGCACCGCATGGAGGAAGCCGGCTGGATCCGCGCCGAGTGGATTACCAAGGATACCGGCCGCCGCGCCCGCATCTATGAATTGACGGCGTCGGGCAAGAAGCAGTTGGCCGCCGAGGAATCGCGCTGGGAAGCCGTAACTTCGGCCGTGAATCGGGTGCTCCGGACGGTTTGATATGTCGCTCTGGTCACGCATCTTCAATGGGTTCCGCGGAGAACGGCTGAGCCGCGAGATCGACGAGGAATTTCAGTCTCACCTGGAAGAAGCCGTCGCCCAGGGCCGCGACCCCGCGGAGGCTCGCCGCGCATTCGGCCCGGCGCTGCTCCAACTCGAAGAAAGCCGTGATATCCGCCTGGCTTCGTGGCTCGATTCGCTCCGCGCTGACGCCGTCTTCGGCTGCCGCCAACTTCTCAAGCGCAAGGCGACCTCCGCTGCCGCCGTGTTGTCGCTGGCGCTGGCCATCGGCGCCTGCACCGCGGCGTTCAGCCTCATCGACGCGCTCCTGTTGCGGCCTTTGCCGGTGGCCCATCCGGAGCGGCTCTACGTCCTGGCGCGGGAAGGCATGGACCATCGCGGCCAATTTCGCACCAACGAAAGCTTCGAATATCCGCTGTTCCGCCAGTTGCGTGCCGTGGTGAAGGACCAGGCCGAGATGATCGCGATCTCCTACGCCACTCGGACGGATCTCACCTACGGGTCGGACGGGCAGATGGAAAGGGCGTGGCGGCAATACGTCTCGGGCTGGATGTTCGATTCCTTCGGATTGAAACCGGCGCTGGGCCGGCTGTTCACGGAAGACGACGATCGCACGCCTGGAGCGCATCCCTACGCCGTGCTGTCGTACGATTATTGGACCAACCGCTTCGGCCGCGATCCCCGCGCGATCGGCCGAACGTTCCGGATCGGCAATACGCTTTATGAAATCGTCGGCGTGGCGCCCGCGCCGTTCAGCGGGACGGAGACCGGCATCGCAATCGACATCTTCCTGCCCACCATGATGCATGGCAGCGTCACGGTGAGAGACGACAGTTGGTTCCGCGCCTTTGTCAAGCTGAAGCCGGGCATAGTCGCCGAACCTGTCCGCCAGCGAATGCTGGGACCTTATCAACAGGTCCAGGAGGAACGGGCCAGGGGATACACCTCGGTGCCCCAGGAACAGATTGCTCATTTCCTGCAGCAGAAGCTGATACTGGAGCCCGCCGCATCCGGAAATTCCGAGATGCAGCGGCAGTATCGCAGTGCGCTGATCGCTCTGGGTGTGCTGGTGGCGCTGGTATTGTCGATCGCCTGCGCCAACGTCGCCAATCTCATGACCGCGCAAGCCGCGTCGCGAACCCGCGAAATGGCGCTGCGCGTGGCCATCGGCGCGGGACGATGGAGGCTGGTCCAACAGATGCTGGTGGAGAGCGCCCTGCTGGCGTTTCTGGCGGCGGCCATCGGCGGATTGTTCGCCTCATGGTCCGCACCATTCGTTGTCCAAAGGATCAATCCGCCGAGCAACCCGGCCCGACTGGTCCTAGGGGCCGACTATCGCGTGCTAGGATTCGGCTTGGCGCTGACGCTCGTGGTGACGTGCCTGTTCGGCCTGGCGCCGGCGCTGCGCGTTTCGGCAGTCCGGCCGGCGAGCGCGCTCAAAGGCGGCGACGACCCGCACTCGCGCCGCCGTACGATGCATCTGCTCATCGCGGGTCAGGTGGCCTTCTGTTTCGTGGTGCTGTTCGTCGCCGGGCTGTTTGTGGTCACCTTCGAACGGTTGTCGCACGCGACCACCGGCTTCTCCTCCGAAAGGCTGCTGACTCTCGACACCGTCGCGCGGCCGCCGCAATTGGAGCTCTTGTGGGACCAGGTGGCCGAACATCTGCGCGCCACGCCCGGCGTGGAGAGGGTCGCCATGGCCAATTATGCGCTGCTGAGCGGAAACTTCGGGGGCGGCTTCATTTTATTCAACGGCGCGCCCGCCAATGACGTGCTGGCGCAATTTCTGGAGGTGTCGCCCGGCTGGCTCGACACCATGAAAATCCCGCTTCGCGATGGCCGCGATTTCCGTACGGACGATACCGTCCCGGGCGTTGCGATCGTCAATGAGACCTTCGCGCGGACATACTTCAACGGCCAGGATCCGGTGGGAAAACGGTTTGAGCGGCAGATGTGGGGAATGCGCGCCCACTTTGACATTGTCGGCTGGGTGCCCGATGTTCGTTTCCATGATATGCGGGAATCCCTCGCGCCCACTGTGTTTGTCCCCTTGTCGGAGATCGATCTGAAAGGCGCACCATCGCCTCGGGGTTCGGCGACCTTCCTGGTGCGCACGGCAAACGCCAACCCGCTGGCGATGGCCTCCACTCTGCGGCGCGAAGTGGCTCGCGCGCAGCCGGGACTCCGCGTCAGCAACATTCGCACGCAGCGGGAACTGGTGGACCAACAGACCATCCGCGAACGCCTGTTGGCCATGCTGGCGCTCTTCTTCGCCGCCGTAGCGCTGCTCCTGGCGGGCATCGGCCTTTATGGCGTCCTGGACTACTCGGTGCTGCAGCGGCGCCGCGAAATCGGCATCCGCATGGCTATCGGCGCGTCCGCGGGCCAGATTGCGCGCCACGTCACGGCGGACACTTTCCTCATGGCGCTGGCCGGAGCCGTCGCCGGCCTGTTGCTGGGCGTGGCGTCGGTGCGATCCATCGAGACCCTGCTCTACCAGGTAAAGCCGACCGATCTGGCGATGTTGGCGCTTCCGTCGGTCGCCATACTGGCGGCGGCGATGCTGGCCGCACTGCCGGCGGTCCTCCGCGCCGTACGCATCGACCCGGTCTCCAGTCTGCGAGTGGAATAAATAAAGGACAGTTTGCCATGCCTCTCTGGTCACGCATCGCCAACGTCTTTCGCGACGACCGGGTGAATCGCGAGAATCGACGAAGAACTGCAATCGGGCCTCGAGGAAGCTGTCGCCCAGGGCCGCGAACCCGCGGAAGCAATCCGGCGATATCGCGCGCCGCGCCACCGCCGATGTCTTCGGCATGGTGCTCCTGGGCGCGGCCGCGGGCATGGCATTGGGGATGCTCTCGGTGCGATCCATCGAAACGTCGCTCTACCAGGTGAAGCCGAATGGCCCTGCAATGTTGGCGCTTCCGTCATTCGCCATCGTCGCCGCTGCCATTCTGGCCGCAGGGCCCGCCGTCATCCACGCCATCCGCATCGACCCCGTCATCATGCTGCGCTCGGAGTGAGTCCACCTCATTGCAGTTGTTCCGATCCATTCCCGTCTGCGAGGATTCGCGCGGATGGCGCTGTTTGGAGCCGCGACCGCAGGGAGCGGCCCGACGAAGAATTGCACCCTCATGCGCGTAGGAAGAATCGGGAAGCAGGGGGTACCTGATTTTGTCGCTCGGGCCGCTCGCTCGCGCTCGCGGTTCCATGCGCCAGCCTGAATTGCCACCTATTCACACCACCGTCACCGCTACCAGTCCGCACAGCACCTCATTGCTCAGACACTCCACGTCCACCGATTCCACCCGCCGGCTTCGCCCCAGATCCACGTCCACGATCTGCCCGTGAGTGCCCTCGCCGAACGGCTGCGGGTGCCCGCTCAACGCGAACGGGTCCATCAGCCAGTCGTCCACATTCTCCGGATTCACCAGCGGCACCACCCGCTGCCCGCCCGCATGAGTCACTGTGATCCGCGCGTTTTCGATGCGGCTCTGCATCTGGTTGGTCGACACCGCCAGCAGAAAGTACAGCTTGCGCGCGTCGCGCCCCACCGGAATCTTGATCTGCCGCGGAAAGTTATCGTACATCGACACGAAGCAGGCGTTCGGCCCCGTCCCGGCAATTGCAAACGGCACGCCGATCGTGGAAAGCAGCCGGCCCTTCGCGCCCTTCAGCACCTCCAGCCGCACCTCCGGCTTCTTGGCGCGATTCAGCCACCACGACCGGCCGTTGGCTTCCACCGTCATGGTGTAGTTCGGCGTCGCCGGCGACACGTAGCGGTTCTCGAGCAGCGTCGCCAGATCCTGGTTGTACAGCCCATCGAGCGGGACAGTCTGCGCCGCAGCCGGGTCGAGCGGCGCTTTCGGGTCCACCAGTTCCCCGGTCACGACGCCGCGAAAGTTGATTCCCGTCAAGGCGATGGCATTGGTCCCCGGCAGCCGGCCGCCCGCGTCAATCTCCATCGGCGCGCTTCCCAGCGCGGGAATGGTCAGCTCCAGCGATTTCTCAGCCCCGCCCAGCGAGAGCTTGCCGGTCACGAAACGCGTCTCCTGGGAATTGTTGCGGATGGCGCACAGGCAGCGGCCCTCCCCCAGCCGCGCGTCCACCACTTCCAGCGCCGGCCGCAACTCGAAGTCCACCGGCAGCCAGGTCTTCCCCGACAACACAAAGAACGTATGCCAACCAGCCGCGCCGCGAAACTCCACCGTGCACCGCGACCCCTCAATCCGCGGCTGCGACAGCACGCGCTGCGGATCGCGAATCTGTGTGATGGCGCCATGTTCCACCGTCAGCGAAAACTCCCGCCCGATCGCGGCTACCGCCGGTGCGTGCAGAACCGGCAGCGGCGCCGTCCCATAGCGCACCTCCAAATCGGCGCGATCGGTCGCCGCCACGTCGCACACCACCCACGCGCACGCCACGCCTTCCTCGAAGCGGAACTCCGCGCGCTTGCCGTTCACCGTCACCGAGCGCACCTCCGCGCTCTTCGCCCGCAGCCGCAGGCGGTATTTCAGCTTCCGCGCCGTACGGATAGAGACGCGCTCGCTCACACCCGTCCGCTGGTATTCCAGCGACGCCACCGGCCCGGTCATGGAGGCCTTCTCCCAGTCACGCGGGAACGACGGCTGCACGGTCACCATGCCTTCCGGCACATTCATGCGCACGCCGAACAGGCTCTCCACCATGGTCCGCTGGAACATGGAAACTACGTCGCTAAACCCGATATGCCCGCCCGCCGTGCCGTCGGCGTTTTCCGTGACGCCGATATTCCCCGGACAAGGCCCCATAAATGGCCCCGATTCCAGGCCCTTCAGCAGCTCATACGCCTGGTCCGCCAGCCCCAGCCGGAAGTAGCACAGCATGGTGTTGATGGTCTCGTTGGGGTACAGTCCGAACGTGGAGTACAGCGGCGGCAGCCAGTTCGACGACCACAACAGCCTTCCGCCGCGCACCAGGCCGCGCACTTCCGGCATCGCGTACGCCGTGAACCGCAGCATCTGGTAGGCCTGGAAATCGTCGCAGAATCCCAGGTCGATGGGCGTGTAGATGCTCGATTGGTCGGGCGCTTCGTGCAATCGCTGGTGGCCCAACTGATCTTTAAACTCTGCGAACAGCCCCTTGCCGGGAATCCACAACTGCTCATCGCAGGCCTTGCGGATCTTGGCCGCACGCTCCTCGAACGGCCCGGGATCGCGTCCCAGTCTCTTTGCTACGTCGGCCATCACCTTGCTGGCGCGCCACGTGTACGCGCTCGCGATGATGCCGCCGCCGCCGTTGTGCCATTTCGAATCGGTGTTCCAGGCGTTCAGCCAGTTCTCGTACAGCCCGTCGCCATCCACATCCAGGCAGCGATCCTGCCACACCAGCTTTTGGGCAATGGCGTCGAAGCTGCGCGCCATGAAATCCAGATCGCCCGACCACATCCAGTCGTACATCACCATGTCGAGCAGCACTTCGCCCATGTTGTAGAAGTACGATTTGCGCGTCAGGTACCCCGGAATCGCCCCGCGGCACGCCGGCGCTTCGCCGAAGACCTGCTGCGCCGGCGGCACACGTGGAGGTAGCTCCGGCGTCTTCACCTGCACGTCGAAAAAACTGCGAGCATGAGCCTGTACGCGATCGTGCCAACCCAGCACCGTATTTCCGTAGAGCGATCGCCATCCCGCCAGCGCCACGTGCCAACTGAAGACGCCGTGCATCATGGTGGAGTCGTGCCACGCCCGGTCGAGCGCCAGGTTCTGCTCCGCTACGATGGCGTCCAGATACGGATCGGGCGTGTGGATTTCCAATCGTCGCGACAGCTCTTCCAGGCTGCGCACGCATTCCTCATACACGCGTTCCGGCGCCGCGGCGCAGGCGCGGACTTCCGCGGAATCCGCCGCGTCGGACGCGATCCACAGGTATATCGGGCCCTCCTCGGCCGGGCCGTTCACGGTGCCGCGCAGCCATCCGCCGTCCTCGTGGAATTCCAGCGGGGCGCTCGCCGACCCATGCAGTTCCCGCTTCGCGGCGTCGCTCTTCAGCGAGAAGGCGTCCGCTTCGGTCCGCGTAGCGCCGCCTGGCGAGATCTCGAAGAAGAAGCCGGCTCCGACCGGCGCATCCACCTTCACGATCAGCCCTTCGAAAGCCACCGCCGGCACCACGCCCAGCCGCAACCGTCCCGAGCCATCCGGAATTTCGTACTGGTACGCACCGCTTTTGTAGCGCGCCTTGACGTTGCGGAACTCCGCCAGGCGCTTGCCGTGCATCCCGAACCGCACGTCCGCGAAGTTGGTGGCGCGCGTGGCCACCGTGGAAATTCGCAGCTCCGGACGGTCGCCGGCCCACACCACCAGCCGCTCCGACCGGCTCACTTTGTCGCGCGCGTGCGACGGCGGCAGCGGACGGTTGAAGGCTGCCTCGCCATCCACGATTTCCCATCCGCCGTCGACCAGCGCGTAGCGATACCGGCGCTCGTCCGCCGCCTGCCCCATCGCTCGCAACGGTGCCGCGGCCAGCGCGGCCGTCTCCAAAAACTGCCTGCGGTTGATCATGATTTTCGCCACACGAGAGAATAACGCCACAGCAGGTGGCGGCGAACCTTGGCGCCCGGTAGAATCGGTTTGCAAATCCGCCGCACTTCCGCGACCGTGAGATAGTGGTCCGATTTGGCGTGTTCGTTCCACAAGCGCCGCTCCTCCGCTTGCCGCACCAAACGGCCATCGTGAAACAGCCGGAGCGCGGCGCTCGCAGGCATCGCCACCGAGTTCAGCAGGAACCATTCCACCCAATTCCCCGTGCGGCGCAGATCCAGCACCAGCAGCGTGCCGCCCGCACGCAACGCCGCCTTCGCTTTCTGCAGCATCGGCTCGAGCGGCAGGTGGTGCAGCGTGGCGATGGATGCCACACAGTCGAACCGCTCTACCGGCCAGTCCCAAGTCAGCGCGTCAGCCTGCAGAAACTGGAGATTGGCCGCGCCCGCCGAGCGCTCGCGGGCGGCCGCGATCATGTTGGCCGAGAAATCCAGCGCCAGCACGCGATCGGCGCGCGCCGCCAGCAGTCGTGCGAAGTCGCCCGTTCCGCAACCCAGGTCGAGCGCCTCGCCCATGCAGCTTGGCAGTTGCCGCAACAGTGTCCGGTGGTACTGCGCGTTGTGGTCCAACCCGCCGGGCGGCAGCAGCGCGAGCCGGTCGAAATCCGCCTGGACGCTATCGGCCATCGCTACCGCGCACCATAACGGCGCTTCCGCTCGGCCGTCCTCACCTGTAGTTCGTTCATTCCGAAATAGTGCGCCACTTCGTGCCACACGGTATCTTCCACCATCTTCGCAAGATGCTCGGGGCTCTGCGCCGCGCGCTCGTGCGGACCCTGAAAAATGGTGATGCGGTCGGGCATGGTGAAGCCGTCGAACACGCTCCGCTCGGTTAGCGGACGGCCCTCATACAATCCCAGCAGCGTACTGCCGCGCGACAGGCGCGCCAGTTGGGCGGCGGACGGCTCCGCTTCCACCATCACGGCGATGTTCTTCATGCGCTTTCGAAACCGCGCCGGAATGCGCTTGCAGGCGGCGGCCACCAGGCGGTCGAACTCGGCAGGCAGCACGGCACTCCTCAGTGAGTCATGGCGTACACAATATAGTTCACGCCGATGCGGATTCCCAGCGCGGCGTATTCCTGCGGATAGGAAGGCGCATCCGCCCACTCCCAGGAATCGCCCACGTCGGACTGGAACGTGATGGCCACCATCAGCCGGCCGCGATTGTCGAAGATGCCGCGCCAATGGTCCGGGCATGGCGTGCATTTCCAGCTCCGCCCCATATTCACCGACCCCTGGCTGGCCACCTGGTAGCGGTCATCCAGGTCGTACACCGTATGGAAGATCTGGTTATCGTTGTCCAGTTCCACCGGATCGCGCTCGGGAAAAACTTTCTTCATGCTGGCCATGAAGGTAGCCCAATCGTCCTCGCCCCAGAAATCGTCGGCCATGAAAAAGCCGCCGCGCAGCAGGAATTCGCGCATCGCCGCCGCCTGTTTGTCGGTCAACTGCCAGCGCCCGGCCTGCACCGCGTACAGCCAGGGCCAATCGAACTCCGCGCCGTCGTCGAGATTCACGGGCTGTTCGACGCTGCGCACGTGGATGCGCGTCAACCGGCGCAGCGCCAGCACGAAATGCCGGTCGGCGCGCGGATAATCCTGCGTCCAGATGGAATTGCCTTCAGTCCAGACGCCGTTGCCATTGCGGCCGAAGCCGCGTCCGTAGCCGCCGCGGCGTCCCGGCGCTGGTGGATACATGAGGCGCGCGAAGGCCCACTCCGTCTTCTCGTTCCAATCCTGCGGCAAGGGAATGCTGCCCAACTGGTACTCGACGCCGGGATATTCGCGGAACGGCAACTGGAACGCCGACAGCGTGCCCAGCAGCGCAACGCTCGTTCCCAACCCCAAGGCCTTGCGGAGAGTCATGCCAGGTGCGCCCTTGGGTTGAGGATATCACGCAGGAGAGCCATCAGCCTTCTCTTGCCTCCGATGCAAGCGTGAACCTGGGGGGCGCCGGCGCCTGGAACCGTGAGCGTCAGCGAGCGGCCCGAGTGCCAGATGATCTGTCCAGCGTGCGCGGACCGGGAGTCTTGGGGAATGCGTCCCCTCGCTCGGGCCGCTCGCTTCACGCTCGCGGTTCCAGGGAGTCACCGACAGGCAGTTCCGGGAGAGCCTTCACCTTCTCGTGCGTTCCCGAAGCTTCGACCTCTTCAGTGCGAAGCACTGGTACGACCGCGCGACGCACCGAATGAGCTGCAGGCTGCAGGCTGATGGCTGATGGCCTCTTACACCCCCGGCTTCTTCAGCTTGTCCACCGCCTTCTGAATCTTTCCCTCCAGAGCCTTCGACTCCTTGGTCTCGGGAATGGCCTTCAGCGCTTCCAGCGCCTGCTGCGAAATCAGCAGGAAGCGGTTCGGCAGGTCCAGTTTGTTGGGCGTGTAGATCTGCGATTCCTGCTCCAGCATCTTCGCCGCGGCCCACAGGAATGTGGTGCGCGGCACCTGCGCCTGGCCGGTCTTCAATTTGTCGGCCGCCTGGGCCGAGTCGTCCGGGCTGTCCAACGCCTGGCAGACCGCCTGCGCCACGCCGCGCTGCAGCATCGCCGTCAGCAGCAGATCGCGCTCCGAATCCTGCACCAGCATGCCGCTGGCGATCTTCTTGAGCCCTCCCGGCTGCGCCATTGAGCCTGCCGGATAGCCGAACGCCAGCGTTACGTTGGCATCCTTGTCCTTGGCCAGGAACTGGTGGACTTCCTCGGCGACCTGCAGCGCCGCGGTGCTCGCGTAGCTCCTTTCGGTGGTCACCATTTTTCGGAACGGCGTGGGGTTGGCGCGATTCATGCGTGCCCCGGCTTCGAAAGCGTCGGCCGTTTCCGCATAGCCTTGCGCCAGGCCCGCGGATATCACGATGTCCCAGGCCCGCGCCCGCACCGTAAACTCATTGTCCCCGGACAGCACTTTCTGCAACTGTTCGTCGGTCCGCGTCAGGTCGCCCGCGCGATAGCTTTCCTGGGCGCTTCCCCAGAAGAACGCCGGCGTGCCGGGCTCCGGCGGCCGCGGACCGCTGGCGCAGGAAGCGGTCGCGAGCACCAGGGCCAGCGCGCCCAATAGGAGCAACCCCGCCTGCAACTGTCGTCTGTTTCGTGTAAGAGTACCGAACTTGTTTGACATCATCTTTCTCCCGCACCTTCGTTCGGTGCCACAGTCCCGTCCTGCTGCTCCAGGTTGCGATGGTGCAATTCCCGGGCGAGAGCCTCTTGCGCAACGGCAATGTAGGAACGCTTGTTGGCGGCGATTTTCAGCAGTTCCGCGTCCGTGAGAGAGGCGTAGTACGCCCGGAACGCCTGTTCCTGTACCGTCATAAGACGTCGCCTCCGTACCGCGGATCGCGGCTCAGAAATCGGTTGGATCGTCGTAGCGCGCATGAGTCATAGCGGCTCATCGCGCCACGGAAGTGGGAAGACTCTCCGAGTCGTTTGTAGCGCCTGTTGGGCCCGTTGTCAATGCGCTCGCTGGCTTGCTTGAGGTGCCGGCGGCGGCAGTGGCATACCGGCCGGTCCCACCGGCTCGATAATGCTCCCGTCCGGCCCGTGAACCGTAATCACCACGCGGTCTTCCTGCAGCACCGTGATCTGCTTGCTGCGATACAGTTCCCAACAGCAGTACAGCAGCGCCAGGAAGCAGACCGCCGCCGGAAGATTGGCCTTCACTCTCTCATTCTATCGGCCGCCGTCACTCAACGCGGCGAATCCGGGCCCCCGCCTGCGCCAGTTTGGTCTCGATGTGTTCGTACCCGCGGTCGATATGGTAAACCCGGTCGATCACGGTTTCCCCTTTGGCCACCAGCGCGCTCAGCACCAGCGACGCGCTGGCCCGCAGATCGGACGCAATCACGCCCGCGCCCGTCAGCGTCCGTGGACCAGCCACGATGGCCTGTTTCCCGTCCACGCGGATGTTGGCGCCCATGCGCGCCAGTTCCTGCGCGTGCATGAAACGATTCTCGAAAATCGTCTCCACGATCATGGCGATGCCTTCCGCCTGGGTCATCAGCGCCATGTATTGCGCCTGCAGGTCGGTGGCGAATCCGGGATATTCCTCAGTAGTCATGTCCACCGACCGCAATCGGCCGCTGCCGCGGACGCGCAGCGACGTAGAATCCGGCTGTGTCACCTCCACCCCGATTTGTAGCAGCTTCGACACGAGCGCGCCCACGTGTTCCGGATCGCAGCCGGCCACCGTGAGGTCGCCCCCGGTGATAGCGCCGGCGATGAGAAAGGTGCCGGCTTCGATGCGGTCGGGAATGATGGTATGGTCGGCTCCGGAAAGCCGCTCCACCCCCTGCACGCGGATGATGGACGAGCCCGCGCCCTCAATCCGCGCGCCCATCGCGATCAGCAGGTTGGCCAGATCGACCACCTCCGGTTCGCGCGCCGCGTTGCGCAGCACGGTTTCGCCCTTAGCGAGCACCGCCGCCATCAGCAGATCCTCCGTGCCCGTCACCGTGATGCGGTCGAAATGGACGATGGCGCCGCGCAAACCGTCCGGCGCGGACGCTTCAATGTAGCCGTGCGACTGGTGGATCTGCGCGCCCAGTTGTTCCAGCCCCAGAATGTGCAGGTTGACCGGTCTCGCCCCGATGGCGCAGCCGCCCGGCAGCGACACCCGCGCGCGGCCGCAGCGCGCCACCAGCGGTCCCAGCACCAGGCTGGAGGCGCGCATGGTCTTGACCAGCTCGTACGGGGCTTCCGGACTGACAATGCGGGGAGTATGCAGGAGCACCGTCTCGCCCTCCGCCGTCACCGTGGCGCCGATATCCGCCAGCAGCCGCTGCATGGTGCGGATGTCGCGGACGCGCGGAATGCGGTGCAGCGTCACCGGCTCTTCGGTGAGCAAGGCCGCCGCCAATGCTGGCAGAGCGGCATTTTTCGATCCGCTGGTCGCGATTTCTCCGTGAAGGGCGCTGCCGCCCGTAATGACGAACTTATCCATATCTGGTTGTCCTTTGGCTGATTGCCCGCGCCGCCAGTTACCGTTTGAGGGCCTGGCGAATGCGGCCGCCCGACTGGGCCAGCCGCCGCTCTGCTTCCTTCCGGGCGATGCCGAGTTTGCCCATCAAAATCGCCGTGCTCACCCGGTTGCCGGCTTCCGTCAGCAGTTCAGCCGCCCGTTCATACTCCACACCGGCCTGGCAAGCTACAATGCCCCGGGCCCGCTCCACCAGCTTGGCGTTCTTCGGTTGGACATTCACCATCAGATTGCCGTAAACGTATCCCAACCGGATGAACGCTCCTGTGGAGAGCATGTTCAGTACCATCTTCTGGGCGGTGCCGGCCTTCATCCGCGTGCTGCCGGCCACCACTTCCGGACCTACCAGCGGCGTGATGGCAATGGCCACGGATCGCGCCAGTTCGGAATCGGGAGTGCAACTGATTCCCACCGTGACCGCGCCCAGCCGCGCCGCCTCGGCAACCGCCCCGAGTACGTACGGAGTTCGTCCGCTGGCCGCCAGCCCCACCAGCACGTCTTTCGGCTGGAAGCCTCGCGCCAGCAGGTCGCGCACGCCGATGGCTGGATCGTCTTCGGTGGTTTCCGTGGCGTGGCTGAGGGCGCTCTCGCCGCCGGCGATGATTCCCTGCACCATCTCCGGCGGCACGCTGAACGTGGGCGGACATTCCGATGCGTCCAGCACGCCCAGCCGTCCACTGGTCCCGGCGCCGATGTAGAAAAGCCGTCCGCCGCGCTCGAACGCCGCCACAATGGCGTCGATCGCGCGGGCGATGGCGGGGATCTCCCGCTCCACCGCTTCGGCCACCTTGCGATCCTCCGCATTGATGACGCGCAGGACGTCTTCGGTAGCCAGCGCGTCGATGGATGCCGACGCGGGATTGGATTGTTCCGTGAGCAGCTTTTGGAGCCGCGGCATTCGCTTCATGGTAACAGCCATTCGCCGTTAGCCTCTACTCTTTAGCCCGCACTGTCCCGAGCCGGGAGCGTGAGCGGCCCGAGCCAAGGATGGCCGCCCGCCGTTTCGCGGATCCTGTCCCTACAGGATGGCGCGTCCTGCTGAAATGCGGTATCACTGATATCAAGGAGGCAGTTAACGTGAAGAATAAACTTGCCGTGGCAATTCTCGGCGTTGCCACTCTGGCATTCGTCGGCGCAGGATGTGCCAAGAAGAAGGTCGCGGCAACGCCGCCACCCACCCCCGCAGCGGCTCCCAGCACCCAGACTCCGGCGCGGGCTCCCCAGCAGCAGGCGGCCGCGCGGCCGACGACAACCAATCCGCCCGACCGCAACTCGACGATCGGCGTTCGGACGCCCGATGCCCAAACTCGGGCTCGTATCGAGACGCTGCTCTCGAAGATTGAAGACGCCTATTTCAATTATGACGAGCACACGTTGCGTCCCGATGCCATCAAGGCTCTGCAGGGTGACTCCACGGAACTGCGCGACATCATTGTCCAGTATCCCGACTACAAACTGGTGATCGAGGGTCATGCCGACGAGCGCGGTTCAGAAGCTTACAATCTGGCCCTGGGCGATGCCCGCGCCAAAGCCGCCAAGGACTACCTGACGGGCGTGGGAATTCCCAACAGCCAGCTCGCCATCATCAGCTATGGCAAGGACAAGCCGGTTTGCGAAGAGCACGATGAAGCCTGCTGGCAGAAGAATCGCCGCATCCATTTCGTGGCATCCGCGAAGTCCAACTAGCGGTCGAGCCAACCAGCCGATTTCCCGGTGGGGTGAGACTTTCCAGTCCCGCTCCACCGGCCCAAGATCCTCGTTCCTCAGCGCACTCCCCAGATTCTCCGGTTTTTGGCCCTCAATCCCTAAGAGATTTTCAAGGTTCCGCCGATACTTACTACACGTATGGAACCTCCATCCGAGCAACGGCCCGCCTGCCGGCCTGCAGTAGAGAAGGTCGCGAATCGGATTCCGGATCCATTGGAGCGTCTGCGGTTTCTGCGCGCCGCCTCTCCGCTGTTGCCCCCGGCCCCATCCCCACGCCGGGCCTTATTCCGCAACCCATTGATCCACTTGATCTTATTGGCTACTGCCATACTCCTGGCCGGAGCCGCAGTGATGCTGATGGTCACTTCCACCCGCGCCGAAGCCCTGGAAACTCCCCGCCCTCCGTCGCGCCCCGCCCCGGCACTGGACGCTCCCGCC
>Ga0181529_10000520_pt1 | contig 55865 bp, 31 predicted proteins | sample PEATcosm2014_Bin_36_FD_119763 | JGI IMG/M metagenome (GOLD analysis project Ga0181529, IMG submission 119763) | Peatland microbial communities from MTU Mesocosm Facility, Houghton, MI, USA - PEATcosm2014_Bin10_30_metaG | ecosystem: Environmental > Terrestrial > Soil > Wetlands > Peat | place...
ACGTCGGTGACCTTTGCCGCGGTCGTCAACCCGGGGAGGAATATCAACTGAAAGGCGGCCTCCTCGCTCATGCCGGCCGCGGCTTCCGGGGTGAGAAGGCCTTTTTCGACGGCCTTTCGCTTGAGAGCGGCAGCGTCGAGCCCCCTCCCGTCGTCCGTGACCTCGATGGTCACGCCGCCAGCCTCCTGCGCCGCGCGCAGGGTCAGTTGCCCGGCCGCGTCCTTTCCGCTTGCCCGGCGCTCTTCGGGCGGCTCGATTCCGTGGTCCACCGCATTGCGAATCAAGTGAACCAGTGGATCGCCGATCTGTTCGAGGATGGTCTTGTCCAGTTCGATCCCGTCGCCTTCGATGACCAGCCGGATCTCCTTCCCGAGAGAGCGTGCAAGATCCCGCACCAGGCGCGGGAATCTCTGGAAAACGGTCCTGACCGGCAGCATGCGAATCGACATGACGCTGGCCTGGAGCTCGTCGGCAATGCGGGAGATGTTCGAGCCGGCCTCTTTCAGCTCCTTCACCATACCAGCGCCGTCGGCGCCATCGTTCAGCTTTTGGGCCAGCAGAGGGAACGCCCCGCGGGCCACTAGCAACTCGCCCACCACCCTCATCAAGCGATCCAGTTTGTCCTGATCGATGCGAATCGTCGATGGCGAGGCGGAAGAGACCGGCCCGTCGGCTTGAGGTTTCGCCGCGGTTCGGTTCGCTCCGGCGGGTTCGGGAACGCGCCCGGCGTTCTCTTCTGTTGCAATGCGCTCCAGTATGGAACGCGCCGTCTGAAGGGCGTTGCCGAGGGTGGAGCGCTCCTGGCTTCCCAAGGCTTCGCCACTTCTCACCGCCTCATCCAGAATTCGGAGCTGTTGGCCCAGCGGCGCGTCCAGTTCGGAGCAGTTCCGGTACCGGGCGGCCGCGGAAAAGGTCTTGAGTCCGCGCAGATACGTTTCGAGGACGGGCGCCGCCGGCTCACCGCCAGTCTCCAGGCGCCGCAGACAAGCGGCGATCACTTCGACGCATTGCGACGTGGTATTCAGAAACGCCGCGGCTCGCCCGTCCGCGGCGGGTGCACCGGCCGCGGCGCCGGACCGGACTCCCAGACGCGCGAGCAGTTCCGGCGAGACCGGTCCCGCGGCGCCGTTATGCGTGAGCCTTCCCAACAGCGTGCGGACCGCGTCGCAAGTCTCCAGCGCGGTTTGGATGGTCTGGTCCGGCACCGGTCCGGCGGCCGCCCCCCGGCATGAATCGAGGAGCGACTCCAGACCGTGGGTCACCTTGAGCAGAAGTTGCAGCGGATGAGCGGCGGTGAGAGCGGCGCCGGTGACCTCGCCCAGCAGCAGACCGGCATTGCCCTTGATGCTATGGACGCCGCGGAACAGAGACGCGAGGCTGTCCTGCGACGCGGGGTCCCGCTCCAACTCAAGCGCATCGCTTTCAATGCGCTCCAGGTGTTCTTCGCACTCCACCAGGAAGATCTCGTACGACTCCGGCGGCACGGAGCCCAGCAGTGCCACGGCAGCGACTTGATCTTCCAGCAGCCGGATACGCACTTCGCATTGGTCTTCGACGAACACGAAGACGTCCCCGATTGCGGCCTGGTCGCGGTCGGTGACCAGCAGAATCTCCCACCAGAGGTAACACTGCTCGGCCTCCAGCGAAGCGAATGGCGGTACCAGGTCCGCATGAGCCGTGATGTGCGCCTGCCCCAGTTCCCGCAGGTCGTCGAGGAGAGTAACCGGGTCCGCGCCGGAATAGAACATCCTCCGGCCCGGCTTAAGGATAATCTCAAACGCCGCACGAACTGGGGTTCCCGGCTGGGGCGCCTGGATTGGCTCGGCGCGAGGGTTCTCGGGCTGGGGCAGCAACCGGGTGAACGCGGCGGTGACTTCCACCTCTCCCGGGACGGCCGCCCCTTCGGCCCGCTCCCCGACGATCAGCCGGATGACGTCGCAGGCCTTCAGCCCGCAATCGATCAGGTCCGGCGTGACGTCGAGACCTCCTCCCCGCGCCAGGTCGAAGGTCTCTTCCACCTTATGGGTGAACCGCGTGAGATGTGCGAACCCCGCGGTCGCACCCGACCCCTTGATAGTGTGAATGGCGCGGAAGATCCGGTTCACCAACGCCGAATCGCCCGGCGAGGCTTCCAGCGCCAGCAAGGCGGAATCGAGTTCCGTCAGCAGGTCCAGCGCCTCGGCACGGAATGCGGCACGCATCTGCTCCATAATGTCGGTTGACATCGTTATCTACCCGTTTCGGAGCCCTTTTCCCTGCCGGGCATCAGCGCATGACCTTCTTCACCACCGCCAGAAGCTGGTCCGGGTTGAACGGTTTGACGATCCAGGCCGTCGCGCCGGCCGCCTTACCTTCCTGTTTCTTCTCCGGATGCGATTCGGTGGTCAGCAGAACGATGGGGACGAACTTGTATTCCGGCATGGCGCGAAGGCGGCGCGTGAGCTCGATACCGTCCAGGTTCGGCATGTTGATATCGGTCAGGACCATGTGCACTTCCCGGCTCCGCAATTTCGACAAAGCGTCCATTCCGTCCGCCGCTTCGATCACCTCATAGCCCCCGCCCCGAAGCACAACGCTCACCATCTGCCGGAGACTCGCCGAATCGTCCACCGCCATGATGGTCTTCACAAGCCCTCCCGCGCACCGAGCAATTCCCGCCGCAGGCCGCAACGGTCCACCGCGCCGAGAAAAGCTTCCGAAGGACCATCGAAGGAAAGCTCCGCCACTGTCCGGCGCAGAGAACACAGAAGCTGGAGGATGCAGGTATCGATATCCTTAAGGCCGGCGGTGTTTACACCCACGCGCGTGCCGTTCTCCAGACCTTCGGTCAAACTGGCGGCGAGGTCCTGGGCCTGCCCGACGGTTACCGCGCCTTCGAGTGTAAGAACAACCTTCTCTTGCGTGCTGACGATTGAAAATGGCACCGTTCTCTCCTCTCCTCCGAGTTTCAACTGGCGGCCAGAATCAGGCGAATGTTCTCGACCATCATCTCCGGCGAACTGGGTTTGACAAGGTATAGGTTCGCTCCCGCCTCGAATCCCCGCGTCTTGTCTTTGCCTTCGCTCTCCGTGGACACGATAATGATGGGAAGAAAGCTGTACTTTCCATCGGCACGCACCCGCCGGATGAATTCGTAGCCATCCATATTGCTCATATTGATGTCGGTGAGAACCAGGTCGCAGGCATTGCTGTAAAGTTTCTCCAGCCCGTCGCTGCCGTCCACCGCCGTGATCACCTGAAAGTGAGCCTGTTCCAATACGTAGGAGTGATAGCTCCTGACAAATTCCGAGTCATCGACGATTAGGATCGTTTTCTTGGTATCCACTGCGTTATTCCCTCATGTAGACCAGGTGGTTTTCAAACCGCTTCAGCTTAAAAGCCGTCGTCACGCGTCCCACCGATTCGGAGTGCCCCAGAAAGACATAGCCTCCCGGATTCAAGGCATTGTAGAAATGATCGACAACCGCTTTTCGCGAAAGATCGTCGAAGTAGATCAGGACGTTGCGGCAGAAGATAAAATCGAAGCCCCGCATGGCGCGCATCGCCATCCGGTCGCTCAGGTTGAGATTCCGGGCCTGGACCAGAGCCGCGGTTCTTCGCCGCACAACCCACTCGTCGCCATCCTCGATCAGGTACTTCTCCCGATATTCGTCGGGCACTTCGGCAACGGACCGGGCTCCGTAACGTGCGGCCGCGACGTGCTTCAACATGTTTTCATCGATGTCGGTCGCCACGATCTCGCAGTCCCAGGACTGTGCCTGAGGGAAGACGTCCTGAACGATCATCGCCAGAGTGTAGGGCTCCTCGCCCGAGGAGCAACCCGCCGACCAGATCCGCAGTTTCCTCTCGCCTCTGGCCTGCTTGATCGACAGCACTTCCGGAAGACAATGGTTGGCGAACGCCTGCAACTGGTCGTACTCGCGGAACATATAGGTCTCGTTGGTGGTGACCAGATTCGCCAGAGCTTGCATCTCCTCTCCTTTCGGGTCGGCATAGCCGAGTTTGAACAGGTACTCCCGGGGGTCGGCCAAACCTAACGCCGCCATGCGTTTGGCAACCCGTGTTTTCAGGAAGTAAATCTTCTTGGCATCGAAATGCAGCCCCAGCTTCTGGTAGATCAGTTGGCTCAGGCTCTGGAATTGTTCGACGGAGAGGTCGGGCATGATTTTCGGATTAGCAGGTCAGGGCCTGCAAGACCTCCTCGTCGGACTCTTCGAGAGCCCGCGCCGTGAGAACCGGCTGCAGCCCGGGCCGATCGGTCGTCCGAAGGGACTCTGCCGCCCCCAGGCGAACCATGCGCTCGGGATTCGACAAGCAGGAAACCAAGAAGCTGCAAACGTCGTCGCGAGCGGCCCAAAAGCCCAGAACGCGCACCGCCTGGTAGCGGCACAGCGGCGGGTCTCCGCCATTGACCACCGCCTGCAAGCAAGGCAGCAAATTCCCAGCGAGGACCGGCAACTGGCAACGCGGCAAAATGGCGATCAGCGCGCTGAGAATCGCGGGGCGCAGGTGAGGGCCACGCACGGGCAGCAGGCTCGCCACTTCGGCGAACTCTTCGGCCGATCCTAGAGCCGCAAGGGCTTTCAAGAGAGACGCCAGGAAGAAGTCCGGCACCGTAGCCAAGTCCTTGAATCGGCGCCGGATAGCCGCTAACGAGGATTCGCCGCCAATCTCAACCAGAGCCTCGATGCAGGCGGCGACCAGCATGGGATGTGAGTCGGCCTGGAGCAGATCTTCGATTTGGTTACGGAATTCCCCCGCCCGTATCCCGCCGAGATTCTCTACGGCCGTGATCACTACGTTCGGGTCTTTGTCGTGAAGCGCGGCAGCATAGATTTCGGCAGCGTCACTGGTCCGACTGCCGCTTAAGACGTCAAGCACGAGTTTCCTAAGATCCTTGTCGCCATCTCGCATGACTATGTTCAGGAATGGGACGGAGCGCGCGCCTTTGTGGCGCAGCACATCCACAGCCTGGTTGCGGATCTGGGGATCGTCGCTTTCGAGCAGCCGTATGGAACCCTCGATGGGAGCGTCCCCATCGATTCGAATGAGGGCTTGGAAGATGGCGCCGCGCACGGCCAGCGACAGCTCCGCACCGAGCCGCGCCAACAGAGGCGGCACACCTTCCGGGACATTCAGATAGCCGATATCCTCGGCCGCGTAAGTTCGCTCCGACTCTTCGGGGTCATTCAGTTTTTCCACGTATTCTGCAATGCTGCTCACGCCACTGTCCTCCGAACGGCCCTCAGAATCTCTCCGGCCACTTCATGGCTGGGCGCCACCACGCAGGCGCCGCCTCTTTCGACGGCTTCCCGCGGCATTCCGTAGACCACGGCGGTCTCCTCGCTCTCGGCGATGGTGTGCCCGCCGGCCTGGCGGATCGCCACCATCTGGTCGGCCCCGTCGTCTCCGATGCCGGTCATCAGGACGCCTACGGTATCGACCCCGTATATCTTCAGAACGGACTCCATCATGACGCCTACCGAGGGCACGAACAGGGTGGGCGGCGTGGTGGGTGTGCGGATGACGATTTCGCCCGTCATTTTGCGGTGTAGACACAGGTGCATCGCGCCGGGCGCCACATAACACACACTCGGTTCAACCGGCATGCCCGAACGGGCCTCCACGACCTTGAGCGAACAGTGCTCGTCCAGCCGCTTGGCGAAGGACGCAATGAACGTCGGCGGCATGTGCTGTACCAGGAAGATGCTGGCCGGCACGTCCGCGGGAATCAGCGGCAGCACCTCCTGCAGGGTGGCCGGTCCGCCGGTGGAGATTCCGATGGCGACGGCCCTGTTTCGGGTAACGTTCTCGAAAGTGGCGCGAAGCGGCGGCTTGGAGGGCTGCCGGCGCTCGCGGTTACGCTGCAAGCGATCGACAATGCCTCGGGACGCCGCGGCTTTCAGCTTGGAGATCAATTCGTCCGCCACGGCGCCCATGTTGGATGAAACCGTGCCATCCGGCTTGGCGACAAAGTCGAAAGCCCCCAACTCCAGGCACTCGAAGGTGGTTGCGGTTCCCTCCTGGGTGAGCGACGAAACCATGACCACCGGACAGATCTTCTCGTGCAGGATGATCTGCAGCGCCGAAATCCCGTCCAGCTTCGGCATATTGATGTCCATCGAGACGACATCCGGCCGCAGGTCTCTGGCTTTCGCCACGGCGTCCTCGCCATCGCGGGCGACGCCCGCCAAATCAAGGTCGGCCGACGCCGCGATGATTCGTTTGAGGGTCTGACGCATTAATGCGGAATCGTCCGCCACGAGTACACGAATTCTGGCCATTAATTTCGTTTCCATTGCGACGTGGCGCACGGCGCGCCCCCGCCGGGCATCGACACGAGTGTCGATGCGGCACGCACGAGTGCGTGCGCCACGAACTTCAGCCCCGGCTCCCATAGCCTCCCGGGGATCCGGGAGCCGGGCGGTTCGCTCTACTGGGCGATCTCGGAGAGGTGCTCCTTCTCCTGCCGGTTGAGTATCCTCTCCACATCGAGCAGCACAATCATGCGTTTGCCGGAATCCACTTTGCCGATTCCCGAAATGAACTGCTGATCGATTCCGCTCCCGATCGCCTCGGGCGGCGGGGCGACGTCCTTCCGGGCGAGATTCAGCACCTCGCGCACGGAGTCCACCACCAGACCCGTTTTGATGCCGCCGAGATCCACGATGATGATGCGCGTGCGGTCGTCCGGCGGTTTGACTTCGAGTCCGAAGCGCTTCCGCGTGTCCAGCACGGGGATTACCTCCCCGCGTAGATTGGTGATGCCTTCGATGAACTCCGCGGCCTTGGGCACCTTGGTGATCTTGGCGAGGCGGTCGATCTCCTGAATTTGCGAAATCGGGACGCCGTACTCCTCGGCGCCGAGCATGAACGTGACCAGTTGCACTTCGCTCAACTCCCGCGCGCCGGCAGCGGCCTTTTGGGTTTCCGCGCCGTGTTTCGGATCTGCGGACTGGACGGAAGATTCCTGCACATTCCGCAGCTTCTGGTCCTTCATCAGGCTGGCCACATCCAACAGCATGATCAACCGCGAGCCGTCGTCCAGTTTGGCGACACCCGACAGTTCCATCCCGCCACTCGACGTGATGCGGGGCGGCGGTTCCATCAGGTTCGTGGGTACGTTCAGCACCTCGTGAACGTGATCCACCACCAACCCCAACACAAAACCCTCGGCATCCACCACGATGATGCGCTGGTCTTCCTTGATGTTCTGAGCGATCTCGCCCTCAAATCGGATCAGGGCGGCGATGGTCTTCCGGCTTCCGGAGATTACCTCTTCGCCGCAGGCGCTGGCGGCGTCGCGATCGCCGTGCTCCTGGTGCTTCAAGCGGAGCTGAATTTGCTTGACGACCATCTCGTTCAGGCCGCGCGCCTGCGCCAGCGTCTCCATCAACAACTGGCTGGAACTGTTGGTTTCGGCGAGCCACCTGCGGAGGCGCTCGGAAATTTTGGGCTCCACCTTTCCCTGCCAACCGCCGGCCAAGATCTTCTCGACCTGGTCCAGCCCGCGCTCATACTCCTCCCGCAGGGGCCGGCAGTTGTCGGCGAACTCCTCGGCCAGCGATCGCTGGTGCAGCAATCGACGCAGGTCGATCACCGGGAGAATCCGGCCGCGAACGGTCAGCACGCCCAGCACATAGTCGGGAACGTCGGGAACCTGGTTGGGAGTCTGCACGCGCAGAATTTCCCGGACGTGCTCCATTTGAAAAGCGAACTCCTCTTTCGCGATGCGAAAGGTGACCAGCTTCCGGACTTCGGCGCCTCGGCGTTCATTGAAATGGGTGGTTCCGGCTCCCAACTCCGCCGCCACGCCGCCGGCGGAAGAAGTCTTGCCGGTAACTCCGATATCGCAGACGTGCGCGGCATTCAGGGCCATGACGATGCGCTGCCCCTTATCGAGTTTCACAACCCCTTCGAGGTAGTCTGAGCTGGTCCCGCGGATGGCCGCCGGTGGGGGTTCGATTTCGCTGCGCAATACGCTGGTAACCTGTTTGACGCGATCCACGCGTAAGCCGGTTTTCACGCCGTCAATATCGACGACCAATACGCGGGTGCGGTCGGTCTCTTCGGCGCGCTCCATGCCGAAGCGGGTGCGCATGTCGATTACCGGCAGGACGACACCACGCAAATTGGCGATGCCGTCCACGTAGGCCGGCGTGCGGGGGACTTTCGCCATCTTGGGAAGGCGAATGATTTCCTGTACCGACATGATGTCGAATCCGAATTCTTCGTCATCTAAGAGGAACGTGACCAGTTGGCTTTCGTCCTTCAGGCCGGCGGATGTCTGTAGAGTGTCTATTTGCATGATCGAATCTCCTTCGACGAGAGGCTCTACCGGCTATCCGTTCTGCAGTTCATCGGCCTGCGAGGCGATGTCCTCGATGGCCTGGGCGATTTCCTGTGCGGCTTTCAACCCCTGCTCGGAGGCGCCGGCGGCTTCGGTGGAGGCGCGTGCGGTTTCCTCGGCGGCGGCTGCAATCTGCTGGCTGGCTTTGCCGGCTTGTTCCAGTCCGGCTGCAACTTCGGCGGTTCCCTTGGAGATCTCCCGGATGTCCGCCACCACCACGTCGGACTCTTTCTCGATCCGATCGAGGTTTGCGGTCGAGACTTTGGCGCGTTCCACTTCAGCCCGCCCTCTCCTGCCGGCTGTCTCGATGTCCCCGGCGACCTTGGCGATTTGCGTCTGGACGTTCTTCACCAGGTCTTTGATTCTGTCGGCGTTCTCGCTGCTTTCGTTGGCCAGAGACCGGATGTCGCCGGCCACCACCGAGAAGCCCCGGCCGTATTCGCCGGCTCGCGCGGCTTCGACGTTCCCGTTCACCGCCAGCATCTTGGTCTGAACCGTGACCATGACGATGGCATCGACGATCTTGTCGATCCGGCGCGTCCGTTCCTCCAGTTCCAGAATGTTCCTGGCGGATTCGGCGGACGACTCGGCGCCCTTTCCCACGTTGACAATCAACGCATCCACATTCGCCTTGTTGCCGGTCAGGAGTTTGCGCGTGGCCTGAGCTTTCTCCACGCTCAATTCGGCACGGTCTCCCATGGCTTTGGCGGCATGCCGCATTTGGGCGCCGATGGCGTTAGAGGCTTCCGCCGCCTTGGCCTGTACGCCACCCGCCTTGTTGATCTGCTCGATGGCAATGGAGATCTGCTGCGAGGAGGACTTCAGTTCTTCGGCGTTGGTGGAAAGTTGTTCGGCGGTAGCGGCCAGTTCCTCGGCCGACTTCTGCGCGTTGGTCGAAGTCTTCAGCGCCTCGGCCATTTCGGCCAGCGAGCGGGCCGCGTCGCTCATCTCGGAGTACGCTTTGGACTGCTCCTGGGTGGATTTCTGGGCTTCCTGGCAGGCCGAAGTAGCTTCCTCGGCAGCCGCGGCAATCTCATCGGCGCCTTTCAAATAGGTTTTGGCGCCCGCCAGCGTCTCGGTCGCGCTCTTCTGAATCTCGGCGCAATTTGCCCGGACCTCTTCGTAATCGATGGCGATCTTGAGCAAGTCCTGGGTGATGATTTTGGCCTTTTCCACTTCCTCGCGGCCCTTCTTGCCGGCCGCTTCCGTGTCTCCGGCGACAACCTTCACCTGGTTTTGAATCTCGTTGACCACTTCCTGGATGCCGCGCGCGCTCTTCTCGCTGATCTCCGCCAGATTGCGCACTTCGTCGGCTACCACGGCGAATCCCTTGCCATGTTCTCCGGCGCGGGCCGCCTCGATGGCGGCGTTCAGGGCCAACAGGTTGGTCTGGTCGGCAATCCGCGTGACGGCATGGACGATCTTGCCGATCTCTTCGGACTGGCGCTCCAATTCGCCGATCATTCTCGCCGATTCAATATTCCCGTCGGCGGCGTCGCCGACTCCTTTGATGAGGGTCTCAATGTCCGCCGTGGTCGATTTCGCCAGCGCCACTACCTCGTTCACGCGTTTGAGGGATACTTCGGCGCGGGCGTTGGCATTGTCCGACGCCTTCTCGATCTGGTTGATGGCGGCACGGGACTCTTCCGCCGCGGTCGATGACTGATCGGCGCCCGCCGCGATGGTGTGCATCGTCTTTTCCAGTTCCTCGACCGCACCAGTGGCTTCGGCGATGGCGCTCGCTACCTGGTCGGTCGCAGTGGACAGTTTCTCCGCCACGGCCTGAGCGCGGGCCACGGTCCGGGCGCGCGCCTTCTCCTCCGCCAGTTTCTTGGCGGCGAGGCGATTGTCGGCGAGGTCGTCACCATGCCCATTCGGCTCCGCGGTTTTCTTCGCGAGCGCTGCCAGACCCTTTTGCGGTCCAAGACGGTTCATGGCGAGGCGGCTGGGTACACCCGGCGCCCCATTGCTGGGTGTTTCTACGTTTTGTCTGATCATTCCAATCTCCGGTGGTCGGTTCACCTGAACCGTTTGGTTAATCGCTCGGCGGCGAAAGGGCCGCCCTGGTACGGGAGCGCTACAGGCATCGACAGCGATTTGACAACATACCTATCGACACCAACGCGATTCTTCGATACGTCTAGTTACAGAGAACTAGTGGAATTGGCAGGCTACTGTTCTGCTGTAAGAACAGAAACTGGCTATTGAATCGACTGCATAGGCCAGGCAGTGTGCTGGGGTGATAGGTGGCCGACTACCGGATGAATCCTACATGTGGGGCGAGGTGGAGGCTCCGACAGCCCAAGGACTTCGACCGCCTAACCTCGACTCAACCCAGGGGAACGGATGGCACACGGAGTCCCCCGGACGGGGCGAAAACCACGGGGACAGACGGAACTGTCCGCCCGGCGTAGGGCAACACACTGTTCTTTCGAATGGGGCTGCGCGCCTTGGGACAGTTTCGTCAGTCCCCAGGTTTTCGCAACCCAGGTTCAACCGTCACAATGTCGAGCTGACAACCCGTGGCACTATGACGACGCCTACGTGCCGAAGAACCCGCGGATCAGCCACAGGTTGCGTATCTGCCGGTAGCCCAGATTCTCCGGTATCGCGGCCCAGAATAAGCGCGTCAGGCGCGCCGGGTCGCTGCCCCGGAAATCCGCCAACTCGCGCAGGATCACCGCCGACATCGATACCAGGATTCCGGCGCCCACCGTCGAGAGCAGCACCAGCAACCCCAGCGCCGGACTAACCAAACCCAGCGCAAGTCCGACGATGGCCACCACGTAGGCGGCCGTCTCCAGCAGCGGACGCCAGAAGCGGTAGAAGGTAATGGCGGGTAGACCCCATCCCAGGGCGAACCTGCCGCCCATGATGGACTTGCGGTGGCGCAGGGCGCGCGAGAGGGAGCGCTGGTCGCTCACCGTGCGCTGCCGCAGTTCGGCAAATGTCCGGGGTGTGGGCAGATAGCTGACCGGCTCGGGCACGAACGCGGCGCGGTACGGTCTTACGGCGCGGCGCGCGCGGCCCTGCAAGTGCAGGATGAGTTCCAGCGTCCCCGCCGAGAATCCTCCGGCCAGGACAATGGCATCGCGCCGCACCAGTGTGGTGGACCCGGGAACCGGCGCCAGCATATTTTTAAATGCGGCAAGCGCGGCGCAGCGTCCCAGCCACAATCTGGTAGCTTCGATATCGGCGAAACTGCCCGGCAGTCCGGCGGCCGGCGGGGCGGGTGCGGCGCCGACCACGACAAATACCAACTCCGGCTCGTCGAGCATGGGACGAATCAATCGCAGCAGGCTCTCGGGTGCGAACTCGTTCCGCGGATCGAAGAGCGCAATCACCGGCGAGGAGGCGGCGTTCACGGCGGCATTCCAGGCGTCGGCTTCTCCGGCCGGCTCCTTCAGCAGTACGAGCATGCTCAAAGGATCGGTGGATTCGTAGGCTGCCGTGGCCTGCGAGGCCGGCAATTCCCCCGAGGTGGAGCGGTGCGACGGAACCAGGTGAAACTCCTCGGTCCATAGCGCCAGATCTTCGGCCGAGACGCCTTCGAGTACCAGCACCAGCTCATGGTGGCCGAAGTGCAAATCCAGCAGCCGGCGCGCAAAGGCGCGGGATTTCGGGGACGCGTCGTGCGCCACCGCCAGAACCGATACGGCGGGGACGCGGGGCGATTTCAGCAGGATGGGCACATCGTCGCGCGTGCTGACACGCGCCAGGCCCCGCAATACGCGGCAGCCCTTCCACAGCGGCCACACCGCGGCCGCGCTGGACACCAGCAAGATGGCGGAGGCCAATTGCAGCAAAACGGAAATGGTTCCCGCGGACATCATGCCCTAGCCTTTCGCTGGGCGACGTCGAGCGCCTCGGCCGCGGCGCCGGCCGTGATGGGATTGGAACTGGCGGCCATCTCCTCGAGCGTAGTCCAGCCTATGGGCGGCATCTCGGCCAGGGCTTCGGCCGCGGCGCGCGCCAGCGCCGAATGTCCCGAACGCAGGCAGCGGGCCAATCCGGGCAGGGCTTCTTCAAACCGTAAGCGCCCGGCGGCAACGGCGGCGGCGACGGCGACATCCGTGTCGTCGCCCACCAGCGCACGGAGAATCGCGCCCAGTTCGGCGGTCTCCAGAGGAACCAGGGGAGCCAGGCGCAGCGCCTGGATGCAGATCCTCCGGTCGGAGCTGTCGATCAGCGCGTGCAGATCGGGCACGGGAACGGCGCGCTCCCAGGCTACCAACATCTCCAGACAGGCCAGGACACGTTCCAGATCGTCGGAATTCAGCGCCTTCATGACTGCCCGCTCGCAGAGAGGCACGGCGAAGCGGCGCAATTCCTCGGTCAGCAGAATGCGGATCAGCAGCGATTGCGAGAGAGCCGCGTCGAAAAGCTCTTCGATCTCCGGAATGGTGCCCGACTGCACCAGCGAGCGCCAGGCGTAGAACCGGACTTCGGGATCGGCGTCGTTGAGGGCTCTTTCCAGCAAGTCGCCGGCCACGCGGCGGCACGGCTCATAGGCGCAGACGAAGGCCAGGCGGGCAAAGGCCGGGCGGCGAAGGATGGGGTCTTTGCTCTTGGCTTCGGTGCACCAATCGTGGATCAGCGCCTGCTCGATGGTGAACTCGCACAGGCGGTCGCGCGCGCTGCCTCCCACGGTGGCCCGGAAGCTCATCAGGGCTTCGGCCACGTCGCGGCGGCTCTGGCGGCAGAATTCCTTGAGCTTCGTCACGTCGTCGGAGCCCGAAAGGTAGACCACAATCTCCTGGCGGATCTGGGGCTGCAGCGCGGCCGAGAGCTGCGCCTGCTTGCTCCACTTCAGGGCACGCATCAGCGCAACCGCAAACATGCCGCAATTCCAGATGGCCCACCAGCCAAGCAGGACGGCCACTACGGTGAGCTCCAGGCGGATCATCGTCCCAGCAGCCGTTTGAGGCGTGCGACCAGTTCCATGGGGCTGAAGGGCTTCACCACATAGTCGTCCGCGCCCAGGGTGAAGCCGCGGATGACGTCGCTTTCCTGCTGGCGGGCCGTCAGCAAAAGAACGCGCAAGGGAATGCCTTCCTGCCGGACGGCCGACAACACGGCGTATCCATCCATGCCGGGCATGTTCACGTCGAGCACGGCAGCGTGGGGCCGCTCCTTGCGGATCAGTTCCAACGCCTGGCGGCCATCCGAGGCGGATTGGCAGTCCATGCCAAAATTCTGAAGGGCCATGCGGACCAGCAGGAGCACGGTGGAATCGTCGTCGGCAATGACGATCCGCGCGCGGCCCTGCGGAGCGGCGGCGGCGGCGGTCAACAGGGCGCCGGCGGCCTGGGCCTGTTTGGGACGCTGCGACAAAGCCAGGCTGAGGCGCACCAGGACTTCTTCGGGCAGCCAGGAATCCATCAGGAATTCGCGCGCCAGGCCTTGCACGGATTCCTCCAGCGACAGCAGGTGGTCGCGCGTGCCGGCGAACACTACCGGACGAGCGCCCGCGCCGGGAGCCGACGGATTGAGCCACGGCGAGCCGGCGGTTTCCGGACGGACATGTACGGCCGCCAGGGCGCATTCCTCCACGGCGGCCGAATCGGGCGGCTCGGAGGGTCCGAAGAAGACGGGGATGGCCTTGGCCCGTTCGAGCGCCACCACCAGCCGTTCCGATTCGGCGGGCGGAAACCCGACAACCGCGATCTTTTTGCCGGAAAGCGCCTGCACGATGGATTCGGGAACCGCTTCGTCGCGCGCCTCGCGGGGGCTGGAGAATGCCAGCACCAGGTTGGTCAACGACTCGCGGAGCTGCGCGTTGTCGAGCGGCGGTTCATGCAGAATGGCCTCGACTTCGCGCGCCAGGCGGCTGATGGCGGTGTATCCCAGCAGCCCTCCCGTACCCACCCAGTTGTGCAACTGCTTGGCGGCCTCGATAGCGCTGAACTGGCTGTCGAGATCGAGCAGCATTTGCCGCGAAACGTCCAGGCCCTCGGAGAGGAATCGCCGGCGCAGCGCCAGCATTTCGGCGGGCGAGACGGAGACCTTCTCTTTGGCGCCGGCTTCGGAACTTTGCGGAGCGGCGCTCTCGGCGGCGGCAGAGGTGGGGTGTACTTCGGTACGGCGGTCCAGGATAGCTCGAATGCGCGATCCCAAAGTTCGGGTGTCGATGGGCTTGGTGATATAACCGTCGCACCCGGCATCGACGGCTTTCCGCTCGTCGCCCGCCATGGCGAATGCCGTCAGGGCGATGACGGTGATGTCGCGCGTGGTCTCGCCTTTTTTGATGTGGCGGGTGAGCTCCAGGCCGTCCATTCCCGGGAGCTGAATGTCCGCCAGGACCAGGTGGGGGTGGTAGCTCCGGAGAAGCTCCAGCGCTTCCTCGGCGCTGGCCGCGGTCAATACCTTATATCCTTCGTTAACCAGCAGGATGCGGGTGAGCTTGAGGTTCACCGGGGTATCGTCTACGATCAGAATCTGCTCGCCCGCCATGGAGTTGTATTGTACCTTAGGTGCGCGTTAAACCACCATGTTCAAGTCGGATATACACTGGCATATGCAGCCGGTCGATAAAGGCCTAGCCGTACCAGAAATCGGCAAAACCGAGTGACGCCAGCGGCAGTCAACAGACGCCGCCTGGAAGCTCACGATTGCGCCCGCAATGTGGTCTCGAAGGGCATAATGGCCCAGAATGTACTGCCTTGTCCCTGTACGCTGCGTACGCCCACCGATCCACCCTGGGCTTCCACAATATGGCGCGTTAGGGCCAGACCCAAGCCGGTGCCTTGTTCGGCTTTGCGGCTGTTGGGGAGCTGCTGGAACTCCTGGAACAGGCGGGTGATCTCCTCCTGCGAGATTCCGATGCCGGTGTCCTCCACCTCCAGGCGGAACAGTTTCTTGCTTTCCCTGGTCAGGCGCACCGACACGCGGCCGTCCTTGGGCGTGAACTTGACGGCGTTGGAGAGATAGTTGTAGAGCACCTGCTTGAAGCGCGAAGTGTCGATAAACGCCTCGAGATCCGGGAGCATATCGAGGGTGAGGGTCAAGTTCTTCTTCTCGGCCAGCGGCCGGATGACGTCGCGGACCTCGTACACCAGCTTGCCGACCTCGCACAATTCCGGGCGGAACTCCATCTTGCCGGCTTCCACCTTGGAGAGATCGAGAATGTCGTTGATGAGCTGCAGCAGGTGGCGGGCGCTGGTGAGGATATCGGCCAGACAATCCTTGTGATCGTCGGAAATCGGGCCCAGGCGGCCATCGTACATCAACTCGGAGAAGCCGATAATGCCGTTGAGGGGCGTGCGCAACTCGTGGGAGACGCTGGCCAGGAAGCGGCTCTTCGCCACGGTGGCCGAGCGTGCGGCGTCCAGGGCGCGGCCCAACTGTTCGTTCTTGTTGCGCAGCTCCATGGCGTACTGTTCCACTTTGCGCGCGGCAATGGAGGCCAGGTTGCGCTCGGTGACGTCCATCAGCGAGCGGCAGGTGCCGGTCACCTCACCGTTCTCGGAGCGGATCAGGCTTTCGCGGATTTCGACGGAAATGCGCGAACCGTCGTCGAGCATGTAGTCGCATTCGAAAGGCCCGGTTTCCACCCTGGAATTCATGCGTTCCATCATTTCGGCGCGAACGGCTTCCTGCTGATCGGGATCGACGAATTCCCAGGCGCGCCGGCCGAGGATCTGGTCGGGCGTACACTTCAGCAGGGCGCAGACCGCCTGGTTAAAACGCCGCACCACGCCCTCGCAGTCGGTTTCCTCGTAGGGGATGGGAGCGCTTTCGAATAAATCGCGGTAGCGGCGCTCGCTTTCGCGCAGTTCTCGTTCCCGCTCGCGCAACAGGACCGCGGCGTCCTGCATCTGGCGCGCCAGCGAGGCGATTTCGTCGGTGCCTTGCCGGAAGGGCTCGAGCGGGAGGCCGTGGGCCAGGCGGCGGGCGTTTTCCTCCACTTCCTGAATGCGGCGCACCATGCGGCCGGCCACCAGCAAGTGGATGAATAAGGCCCCCATGGGCCCGAAAATGCCGCAGGCGAGGACGGTGCGGAAGAGTCTCTGGCGGGCCAGGTCGCTCTGGTACCGGGCGGCGGCGAACACCCCGTCTTCGTCGGCGCTGACCGTCGCCAGGAGGTTTTGCAGGCTGGTCACCTGGCTCTGGCTCTGGCGGGTTCGCGCGGCCAGAGTGGAGGCATCCATATGGGGCCCGTTGGTCCACAAGTCCTTGAAGAGCGAGAGTGTCTCCCGGCCGCGGGGCGGAATCTGCTGCAATGCGGCAGCGCCGAGGGGAGTCGTGGTGGAAGCCAAAGACGGGAGGGCATCCAGGGCGCCTTGGGCGCGTTTGGCGCACACCTCGTAGAGCCCGCTGTTGCGGCTGTCGCGCTCCGCTAGAAAACCGGTGAGCGCGGACTGTGCATCCAATAGAGAACTCTGGAGTTGCACGATGGCCGAGCGCGCGTCATAGGCCTGCGCCACGGTCTGCTCGGTGACGTGCAAGCTATTTTCGGCCCAATAGATGGAAAACACGGCGACGAACAACACCGCCATGGGAAATACCAGCGTTCCCACTCCCTGGGCCCGTAGAGAAACTCGAGACCACCTTCTTAAAATGGATGGGGCGCCGTCATTCTGATCTGGCATCGCGGACTCGACCGGAAACAAACCGAAGACCTATTGTAGGGCAATAGCCAACCGGCGCGTAATATCCGAAACCGATATTTTCCACCGTTACCGTAGGTTAGCCGCGAATTGTCGCGTATGCTATGACTAAGAACTAGAATGGATCGCATCGGGCGATACAAGGTCGTCAGGGAGTTGGGCCGCGGCGCGATGGGCGTGGTGTATCACGCCATCGACCCGAATATCGGGCGGCCGGTAGCCATCAAAACCATCCAACTCGGCGAAAAACGGACCCCCGAAGAGCAGGAACGGCTGCGGGAACGCCTGTTTCGCGAAGCCCGGTCGGCGGGAATTCTCTCCCACCCCGGCATCGTCACCATCTACGATGTGGAGCAGCAGGACGACGTGGCGTACATCGCCATGGAGTACGTGGACGGCCCCACGCTGGACCAGTGGCTGTCGGAGCAGCGAACCGTCTCTCCGGAATGGATGTTCGGCATCCTGGCGCAGACGGCCAACGCCCTCGACTACGCCCACCAGAAGGGCATCGTCCATCGGGACATCAAGCCGGCCAACATCATGATCGCCGCCGACGGGACGGCCAAGATTACCGACTTCGGCATCGCCAAGATCACCGCCTCCGAACAGTTCACCATGACCGGATCCATCGTGGGGACGCCGCACTACATGTCGCCCGAACAGGTGCAGGGGCTGGCGGTGGACGGCCGGTCGGACCAGTTTTCGCTGGCCGTCATCGCTTTCGAGATGCTGACCGGCGAGAAACCCTACACCGGCGAGCATTTGACCACCGTGGTGTACAAGATTGTGGCGGAAGACCCGGTGCCTCCCCACCGCCTGAATCCGACATTGAGCGGTCCCATCGACGCGGTGGTGCGAAAGGGGCTGTCGAAGAAGCCGGAGGCGCGCTTCCGCACCTGCCGGGAATTCGTCGAAGCGCTGGAGAAGGCCTGCACCTCCACCAAAGGCTGGCAGGCCATGCCGCGCGGCGGAAGCGCCAACGCACCTACGCTAACTGAGGCCCCTAAGCCCGCGGTAACGCTTCCTCCCGCCCGGCGGCCGGCGCGCCGCGAATCGGTGACGGGGGAGACAGTCGTGAGGCGGAGGTCCGGTTTTGTGCCGTTCCTGATGGCCATCCTGGTGGCGGCTGCGCTGCTGGCGCTGATTGGGTGGCAGTACTCGGCCTGGACCGGTTCGAGAGGTGTGGGCCAAAGCGCCGGGAAGAGCGCCGTACAATCACCGGCCACGGCGAACCAGACCGCGTCGAGCGTTCCGGGAACGGCCAATCCGGACGAAGCCAAGCCCAGTCCACTGCCCCCGCCGGCGGAAGACCCGGCCAAGCCGGCGGAGACCTCGCCCAGCGCGGGGACGGCGCCCAAACCCGCCGAAAAGACGTCCGAGCCTACGCGCAAACTCGTACCCGTTCCCGCCCCCGGCCAGTCGCAACCCATCCAGGTGATCAGCAGTCCGGCCGGAGCCACGGCCTTCCTGGACGGTCACCGGGGCACGGCGTGTACCACTCCGTGTTCTCTGACGGCCACTCCCGGCCAGCACACCATCTCCGTCAGCCTGCCCGGCTACCAGACCGAGCACCGCGATGTGGAAGTGGGTACCGGTCCGTTGGAACTGCCGCCGCTGATCCTGCGTGCGCCCTTCGGCACCCTGATGCTTTCCAGCGTGCCCGAAGGAGCGGCGGTGACGGTAAACGGGAAGCGCATCGCACAAGTCACCAACACGAGTTTGCAACTGGCGCCGGGGAACTACCGGATCACGGTGGAAAAGGACGGCCGCCAGGGAACCGGCACGGTGGACATCCACAACGACGAAATCCGCACACTGCGGCTGATACTGGGGCAGTGAGCGCGCGCCGGTGACCGCGATTCCGCTCAGCCGCGGATGGCCCACCTGAAGAGATCGGCGAACGAGGCTGTCTTGCCTTGCATCAGGATGGCGATGCGGAAGATCCGCGCCGCCGCCCAGGAAATCGCAAAAGTCCAGAGCAGCACGCCTACCAGCCCGGCCCAAGGCTGCCACGCCGGGACACCGCCGGGAATCGCCTGCCGCATCAGCATCAGGATGGGCGTAAACGGAGGGAACAGCGACATCGCCGTGGAGAACAAGCCGTTGGGCTGCTGCATCACCGGCATCACCACGATCATGGGAATCAGCACCGGCGCAAGCATCGGGACGGCGAGGTGTTGCGCATCGTTGGGGCTGGAGCAGGCCGCGCCTAATGCCGCCGCCAGGGCGCACAGCACCATCACGTCGGCCACCAGGTAGACCACGAACCAAGGCAGCAGCCCGAGCGGCGCCAAGCCCATCATGGCCATCGCCTGCAGAACCAGCAGGCCGCCCACAACGTACAGCGCCGAACTGGTAAGCGATAGCCCTAACGCCGCCAACACCTTCCCCATGATCAACTCCAACGGTGTCGCCGACCCCAACAGCATTTCGTAGACCCGCTGCATCTTATCCTCGGCCACGCCGCCCAGCATGGGGCTGGAAGAGGCCAGTACGATCATGGCCAGCAGCATCACCAGCACGAACGGAACCACGAACGCTTCCACATCGCCCTTCTTGTGCGCTTTGACGATCTCGCCGGTATGAGCGTCGCGGGAGATCAAGCTCATGGTCTGGACGCTGGTGGAGGCGAGCAGATCCGCGAAATGGCTGCGGTCCACGCCGAGCTGCGCCAGGCGGACACGGCGCAAACCGTCGTTAACCGGACCGGAAAGCCACATGCGGGTCTGGTCGATGCCCCCGGCGTTCGAATAGTAGTCGATGCGGCTGGAATCCGGTACCTTCCCTGCGTCCTCGGACTGCGGCGGGTGCAGGGCGTCGCGGCCGATTTCGAGGAAGGCGAAAAGCTCGCGGCGGCGGACGCGGTCCGAAAGCTGCAGGCGAAGCACGTTGGGGGCGGAATCGCCGGGCGCCACGGTTTCAAACTCGTAACGCGGCGTCAACTGGCGTCCGGATTTCTTATCGAACATCTCCTTGGCGTTTTTCTCTCCGACCGCTTCGACGATCGCCGCGGCGGCCTGGCCGGTGCGGTCCACGATGGCGATCCGCCGCGGCTGGATGTCCGGTTTGGCCTTCATCATAGCGACACCGGCGAGACCGCTACACCCCAGGATGGGCGCCATGATGAGGCCGAACAGAAACGGCTTGGAGCGGACCGACGCCAGAAAATCGCGTTTGGCCACCAGCAGTACCTTATGCGCGTTCATGCCGCGCCTCCCCGTTTTCGGCGGCTTCCTGGCCGGCGATGCGCACGAAAATGTCGTGCAGCGAAGGCTTGGTCACCGAGAAGCTGGTCACGCGCGTGCGGGCCACCAGGGCGCGCAGCACTTCCTGCGGGTCGCGGCCCTGCGCCATCCGCAACTCCTGCACCTGACCGAGATCGCGGACCTTCTCCACGCCCGGAAGATCATCGCATCCGCCCGCCGCCGAGACGCGGATGGTGTCGTTGCCGTACTTTCTCTGGATGGAGTCCAGCGTCCCGTCCAGCACTTTCCGGCCGCGATGAATCATGAGAATGCAATCGCACATGCTTTCGGCCACGCTCATGTCGTGGGTGCTGAGGATCACCGTAGCCCCGCGGCGCCGCAGTTCCAGGATGGCGCTTCGGATGGCGTCCACGCTGACCGGGTCCAGGCCGGTGAACGGCTCGTCGAGGATCAGCAGCTTGGGCTCGGGCACCACCGCGGCGATGAATTGCACCTTCTGGCTCATGCCCTTGCTAAGCGTATCGACGCGCTGTTTGGCGCAGTGGGCCAAGCCCAGACGCTGCAGCCAGAGGTTCACTTCCGCGGCGACTTTTCGCCCGCCCCGCAACTCGCCGTGGAACTCCAGCAGCGCCGCCACCTCCATGCGGCGGTAGAGGCCGCGCTCCTCCGGCAGATATCCAACCTGGTCCGACCGGCCGGCGCGCAGTTCCTCCCCGAAGACGCGAATGCTGCCGCGGTCTGGGTAGAAGATATTCACGACCATGCGCATGGTGGTGGTCTTGCCCGAGCCGTTAGGACCGATGAAGCCGTAAACCGCCCCGGGCGGGACGGTGAGCGACAGGTCGTCTACCGCCGCCACGTCGCCGAAGGTTTTCGTTACGCCGCGGATTTCGATGGCGTCCATGCGCCCGATGGTAGCAGCCTTCAATGGCGGGACAGGCCATCGGTTATTGTGGCCTGTCGGCGCTGGAGACGACAGACCACACAGAACGATGGTCTGTCCCACTAGGCGAGTATGTGGTCGAGATGGTGGCGCATGTGGCGGATATAGTCCTGGATGACCAGGTCCAAAGTCCCGGACTGCTCGCTGGCGATGACGCAGGGGGCCGAGAAGCGCGCTTCGGGAATGCGATCCAAGAGCGCGGCCAGCGCCAGGTTCAACTGCTGCCACAAGGCGATGACGTCGCGCCAGGGCATGTCCGCATAGCCGGCTAATTCGACCCAGCCGCGGCCGTCGTAGGACGGTCCATCGTAGGCGCCCTCCAGCGTGGCGCGGACGAAGCGGACGCGGTTGTTGGTGGCCGAATCGATGAGGTGTCCAAGTTCCTGTTTTGGCGACCATGCAGGGGCGCCGCGCGGGTTGGCGGAGGCGGCGGCGCCGGAGATGGCGCGCAGGCGGGGTTCGTAGCCGGCGATCGACTGGCGGAGAAGTTCGGCGGAGGTGGCCATGTCCCAATATATGCCCAATGCCGGTGGCTCCGCACGAGGGCAATCTATCCCGCGATTCGCGAGTAAATAAATCAAACTGTAAGCTGTTTGCAATCCCACGTTGACGGAGGGCTCTTACAATCGACAGCGAACCGGAGGATTCTCGACTCGATGCGCAAAACGATTCTACTACTGGTGTGCGCCGCCGCGGCGTCCCAATTCGCGATACAGGCACAACAGGTTACGGGCGGCGTCACGGGGACAGTGACGGACGGCAGCGGCGCACCCGTGGGCGGCGCGGTTGTGGCCATTCGCAACGTGGATACCAACCGGGTACTCAAGACGGTCACTCAGGACGCCGGGTCGTACCTGGTGGCCAACTTACAAGCCGGGAACTACAGCGTCTCGTTCAGTAAGGACGGATTCAAGACCGAGACCCATCCCTCCATCCTGGTGCAGGGCGACCGCACGGCGACGGTCAACGGCAAGTTGGAAGTGGGCGCGGTGGCCACCACGGTCGAAGTGGTCGGCACGCCGCTTCTCAACCAGGTGGACACCACCAGCGGTTACGTGCTGGATACCGAGGCCATCAACAATACGCCGCTGGGAACGGGCAGCTTCACACAGCTCGCGATTCTGGCGCCGGGGTTGAGCGCCGACTTCATGGGCACCTCGGGCACCAATGGCGGCTTCGGCAACCAGGCGATCTGGGCCAACGGGCAGCGCGATTCCAGCAACAGCATCCAGGTCAACGGCGTGAGCGCGGACAATCTGTTCAATGGGAAGACTACCAGCCAGGTGGAATCGTCGCGCTTCTTCCTAAACACCGGCTATGCCAGCTCCACTGGCGGCGATACCCAGACCGCCGTTTCGTCGTACGACTCGGTAGGCCAGAGCATCCCGACGGCGCCCGTGGAGACGATGCAGGAAATGTCGGTGAACGCCGCCATGTACGACGCCTCGCAGGGCGGTAAGAGCGGAGCGCACATCGGCGTGACCACGAAATCCGGCACCAACGTTTTCCACGGCCAGGCTTACGACTATTTGCAGAACAACTTCTTCAACGCCGCGGAGTTCTTCCGCAACGCCAGCACGGCGATCTCGGCGCACGATAAGGTCGCGGCCCTCCACTATAACCGCTACGGCGCTATCGTCGGAGGCCCCGTCCGCAAGGACAAGCTATTCTTCTTCGGCGCCTATCAGGGCATTCACAATTCCGACGCGATGAACGGCGCCAAGACGCTGACCACGCCGCTGCATCTCACCGACGACCGTAGCGCCCAGGGTCTGGCGAATATGCTGCAAACCGATTTTGGGAAGACCGTGGCGTCCAGCCAGATCGACCCGGCGGCGCTCAAGCTGTTTCAAGCCAAAGTGAGCGGCCAGTACCTGATTCCCACGCCTCAGATCGCCAATGCGGCCGCCGCCACGGCGTTGGGTTACGACGTATATCTGCAAGCGCCTACCACGTTCACTCCCAACCAGTTCATCGCCGACCTGGATTACGTGGTCAACAGTAAAGACCGGATCTCGGAGAAGTACATTTACCAGCTCAGCCCGACCCAATCCCCATTCGGCGGCGGAAGCACGCTGGGATTTCCCAAGCAGGCGCAGACGGGATCGCACTCGGGCAGCGTGGAAAACGACGTGATCCTCGGGCCGACGCTGACCTGGACCCAGCGCATTGGATTCGGACGCCAGTACAACTACTCGCAGACCGGCCAGCCCTTCACCGCGCCCTCGATTGGTATCGACGCGCTAGGCTCGTCGCAGTTCCCCAGTATCAGCATCTCCACCTCCGACCCCACCCTCAAAAAGAGCCTGAGCATCGGGCCGAGCGGCAATTTCTCGAACACGGGCTTCTACCAGAACCGCATCCAGCCCTCCACCAATCTGAATTGGGTGAAGGGGAGGCATACTATCGCCGTCGGATTCAACTGGGACCATACCGAGCTCAATATCGTCAACAACACGAACAATACGGCCACCGAGTCGTTTACGGATATGACCGCGCTGCTCTCCGGTAACATCACGGCCAACGGCAGTAACATCTTCTACGGAGCCACTAATCGGTACTACCGGGCCAACCAGGTGGGCGTTTTCGCCAACGATAATTTCCGGCTGGCTTCCAACCTGAGTCTGAACCTGGGCGTGCGCTACGACTACAATGGGCCGCTTTCGGAGAAGTACGGCATGCTCACCAACTTCCATCCCGACGCGTACCAATTCAACTCTTCGACCGGAACGGTCACGAGCACCGGGCTGGTGGTGGCGGGAAATAACAGTAGCCTGGGGACGCCGGGCGTGAGCGATTCCACGCTGACCGGCCGCCAGTGGGGATTCGCGCCGCGCCTCGGCCTGGTATGGAGTCCGCCGACGCTGAAGAACGTGGTGATCCGCGGCGGCGCGGGTATGTTCTACGATCGCGGCGAGTACTTCTCCTACCTCTCGCCGGGCGCCGGGGCCGGGGTCAATGGACCCTTCGGCGTCACCGTGGCCGCGCCCTTCGCGCAGCAGGTAACCGCGACCTCGGCGGGCACATTCTCCGAGCCATTTCTGGGCGCGACGATTCCTCCGATCGTCACCAACAACACGCTCTTCGCCGGCCTGATTCCGACCGTGGCGGCGATCAAGACCGGCGCCAAGACTTACACCTTCAGCGGTTACGACCCGGCCAACGTGCTGCCCTACACTTTGAACTGGTCGTTCGACGTGCAGTGGCAGCCCGTGAATAGCGTCCAGATGACGCTCGGTTACGTGGGCAACCACGGCCTGCACCAGGTGCTGCCGATCCCCTTCAACCAGCCAGCCATCGCGACGACTTCGAACCCGCTCAACGGCGAGACGTCGTCGTACGGCTTCAACGTGGTGCCGTCGGAGACGCTGCATACCTATGACGGCGGCAACACCGACCTGCGCACGCCGTATGTGGGCTTCAACAGCAACTCGGCGCTCTACAAAGCGGAAGGCGTATCCACGTACAACGCCCTTCAATTCAGCCTGCGCAAGCGCCTGAGCCACGGTTTGCAGGCGATGATTTCCTACACCTGGTCGCATACGCTCGATGAGCAGAGCGGCCTGGGCCTGTTCTTCAACGGCAACGATCCGTTCAACCTGCACAACTCCTACGGCACGTCGGTCTACGACCGCACCCACGTCATCACCGCGCAATACCATTACGACCTGCCCAAATTCACCACGGCCGAGACGCTGCTGTCGAAATTCGTCAACGGGTGGTCGCTCAGCGGGATCACGGTGTTCCAGAGCGGATTCTCGTACGGTGGCATCGACTACTCGGGAGCGGCTGGCGGGCTATTCTACTCCAGCTACGTGGAAATCCTGGACCCGGTGATGCCGCTGAAGCCGGGCATTTCGCCGAAGCAGGTGATGCTCCAGGGCACCACGGGGATCAATGCGGGGCTGCCGGTCCTCAACTCCGCCGATTTCTTCGTACCCACCGTGGCCGCCGGCACGCTCGGTGTGCCAGCGGGCGACAACATGGAAACGGTCTTCGGCCAGACCGGCCGCGACACGTTCCGCGCGCCATTCCAGGAACGCTTCGATATGTCGCTCCTCAAGGACACGAAGATCAACGAACGGTTGCATGTCCAACTGCGCGGCGACGTGCTCAACGTCTTCAACCACCCGGATTTCGACGCCCCAAGTTCGACCGCCAGCCAGTACAGTGTATCGTCGGCCGGCGTGCCGACGGTGCGCGCGCTCTCCTCGTCGTTCGGCTACATTCAGCACACGCTGGGCAGCCCGCGTACCATGCAGTTCGCGCTGCACCTGGTGTTCTGAGCAAAGCGGCGGTGGGACAGACCATCGCCTTGTGTGGTCTGTCGCGTCTCGCTGAGCCGCCGGCAGCCGCTCCGTAAGAATCGGTGAAAGAATCCAGGTGCCGTTCGTGGCGTACGCACTCGTGCGCAATGCCACTTAGTATTCTCACAACCGGACACCGGTATTGATTGAGTCTCGCACGCTGTCTTATGTGGGGCAGGTTGGCAACCTGCCCCACAAATTCCGCAGTATCTCCGATATTGGGAAAAGTAAGTGGCGTACGCACTCCTGCGTGCCGCGTCGCCACTCTTGGCGATGCCCGGCGGACAACCTCTGAAATTGCTGGTGTTCGCCGAGCATCCCGACGAGTCGGAATGCGGCGCGCCTGTGTGCGCACTCCACAGGCTTCCGGCTCATCCCCCGGACTTTCATCTCCTTTCGCGAACCGCGGGCCCAGGACCGACAGACGACAAGAAACGATCGTCTGTTCCACCAAATGGTCGTAGGCAGTTGTGGTACAGACCTTACTCGAAAAGCCAGTCCAGGTCGGGACGCTGGTTGGCGGCGGTTTGCGAAAAGAAGACCATGCGCGGCTCGGGCTGGGCGTCGCGCTTGATGAAACCCAGGATCACGTACGCCCCGCGTCCGAAATCCAGGCCGCTTTTGCCGGCGGGCAGAGCGTGCGAGTACACCGTGAACCCGGGATGCCCGGCCACGGAGATGCCGTTGCGCAGAATGGGTTCCCATTCGTCCTTGGGAGGAGCAGCCGCCGCTCCGCGCTTCTCGCTGCGGAAGAAGCCCACCAGCACTTGCGCCGGCTCGGGCAGGTCGATCTCCAGCCGCACGCCGTCCTTGATAGCGGCGTCATCCGCAATGCGGATGCCCGTGAGCCCGCGCAACTCGGGAGCGATTTCCTGCATCGCCAGGTCTTTATCGGTGTACAGCTTCGCGCCGGGCTCCACATGAAACACTTCGCCCGCGCCGCCGGTGAGCTTTGCGATTACGCCGGGCAGCGCTGGCCGGTCGGTGCTGCGCGCGACGGCGCCCGAAGTCTCGAGCGTCTTCAGATTGCGCTGGAAAGTGGCCAACTCGCGCTCGTAAATCGGCAGGAAATCGCGCCAGTGAGTGTAGCGGCCGGGCGCGCCCAGGAAGGGAATGCGCCGCGATGAACTGTGGACGCTGGGGCCTTCGCGGTACGTCTTGTCGGTGAGCGCCACCAGGTGGCGGTATTGGTCGAGACTCTCCGCAAGCAGCGTCGCGGCCTGTTTGAGGTCATTGAGGTCGTGGCTATAACCGTAGCGCAGCACCAACGCGGCCGAGCGCGTCTTGGCGTTGTAATAGCGGTACTGCGCCTCGATGCACTTCATGTCGTTGAGCAAGCGCGCGAACTCTTCGCCACCGCGGGTGACGAAAGGCTGGGCGGCTTGGGCCGCGGCCACGGCGCGGGTGGCCGATGCGGAGACTTCGGCCGCCACTCCGAGGGGCGTCTCGCCTTCGTGAGGCTGGTGCTCCCACTCCTTGCGCACCCAGTCGTCCAACCGCTCGCCGGGCGGCGCGTCGCCTTCCCAGAGCAGCGGCAGCGCGTTGTAGCGCACGGGATCGATGAGCTGGGTCATCAGCATGCCGAGCGTGAGCGACTGGCGGTTGCCTTCGGTGATGCCGATGCGCGGCAGCAGGCGCGGCGCGCAGACGCCGGAGAGTTCGTAGGCGTCCAGAATGTGGGCGGCGGCCCGCTCGGTGCCATAGTGTTCGGCGATGCGCGCAATCCAGTACGCCCGCTCGGCGGCGGCGTCGCGATTGGGATTCCACGCGTAGCGCCCCCAGGCTTCGAACCAGATCCAGTCGCGCTCGAACTGCAACTCGGGCGGATTGTCGGCGCTGCTGGGCCAGTCCCAATAGCGCAGCGGGTAGACGTGGACCCCGCGAATGCCGATCCGCTGGCAGGATTCGAGGGTCTGCTGGATAAACGTCGGCGAGCCCCAGCGCCAGGGCTCCAGATTCGACAGCAGGTGGATATTGGCGATGTGCGTGGACCCCAGATCCACCAGCGACTTGTGCATGCGCAGCACCTCGCCGCGGACGTCGGTCCAGGTGAGCGATTCGCCGTTCCACTTGTGCATCGTATAGAGGTTCTTATAGAGCGGCAGGGCCTGCTGCATGGCCTCTTCGATGTGCGTGGCGTGGGCGCGCACAATGATCGGCGGTTCCTTGGTAATGCCCAGCTCGCGCATGCCGTCGCGGACGCCGGGGATGATGGTCCTGGTGAGCCACTCGGGTCCATATTCCGGCCGGAGCGCTTCGCCCAGGGTCATCATGAGGCCCACATTGGGATAGGTCTTGATGAACTCGGAGATGCAATAGCGCGTGTACTGCCTGGTGAATTCGCTGGGGGTGGAGTGCTGGAAGGCCAGACCGCGAGCCTTGGCGAGCGCGTGCGAAATGTGGATGTTGTAGAACGCCTGGATGACCCAGATGCCGCGCTTGTCGGCCTCGGTCGCCAGCCAGCGGAACATCTCCACGTTGCGCGCCAGTTGCGCGTCGGTGAGTTCCTGCGCGTCGGGGTACTTGGGCAGCTTGAGGAGCGACGTGAAGGGATGGCCGGTCCACAGATACAGCGTGTTCATGCGGTTTTCGAGCAGGAAATCGAGGTAGCGGGTCCACAGGGCCTGGTCGTAGAAGAAGCCGAATTCCTCGGGCGTGTAGCGGTAATCGTACATCGCGCCGTCGTAGGTGATGGCGGTCTTCTGCATGCCGATGCAGGGACCGCGCAAGGTGAACTGGGGACGGTCGGCGAAATCGAGCGCACCGGGAAGCTGGCCGCCGGCTTCGCGGACGCGGCGCGCCAGTTCGAGCGAGCCGTAAAGCACGCCCGAGGGATCGCTGCCGACGATCAGGATGGCGGATTCGCGGCGCAGAAGATGGAACGCTTCGGTCGAGCCCGCGGCGAACTCGGGCAGCGGCCGGTAGGAAGAGAAGATGGCGGATTCGCGGAGGCCGGCGACGATTTTGACGTTGGGCGCGTCGATGGATGCCAGGGCGGCGCGCAGGCGGTCGGCGGCGAGGAGTTCGCGCGGCGAGGCGTCGGGGCCGGTGGCAACGGGCACGGCGGCACGGGCGGAACCGGCCAGGAGGAAAGCGAGGACTAGGTATCGCATGAGCCTTGCTCTAGTGTAGTGGAGGCGGGCGAGCAAAGCGGACTGTATAGCTCAATAGGGCTATTGCGCCGCGGTAACGGAAGCCGAACTTGCGCCGTCACCTGTTAAGATGCTGGTACTGTGCCTTTCCGCCCCCACCTCATCGCGCCGAGGATTCACTTGCGCGGCGCTTCTCTTGAGTTGCGGGTTGGGTTGGGCGCAGACCGATTCGGCAGTCCCTCCCGCGCCTGACACACCGGCAGCAGTGGCCGCGCCGGTCGCACTGGCCGCGGCCTCACCGATCGCGCTGGCCGCGCCGCTGGCGCCGATTCAACCGGTGCCGGTAGTGGTTCCCCTAAACGAAGAACGCATCCTGAAGGTCATACCGGACTATCAGACTGTAGAGAATTCTCACCAGACGATCGCTCCGATGACGGCGGCGGAAAAGTGGCGGTTGGCATGGAGAGAAGTCATCGACCCATTCAACATTGCCAGTGCGGCAATGGGGGCGGGGTTTTCGCAGGCGGGCAATGAGACGCCTAAGTATGGGGAGGGCGGCGCGGCACTCGCCAAGCGATTCGGCGCTGCGATCGGCGACTTCGGCTCACAGAACTTCCTGGCGGCGGGCGTCTTCGCATGCATGCTGCATCAAGACCCCCGGTACTTTCGCGCCGGGCCGCCCTCGGGTTTCGTCTCGCGTGTGGGATATTCGCTCAGCCGGATTGTGGTGACGCGGCAGGATTCCGGCGCCGACGCATTCAATGCTTCGAATATCCTCGGAATGGCGGTTGGAATCGGAGCTTCCAATTTGTACTATCCTTCCGCCAGCCGGACGGGCACGGTTATGACTGGCCGGATAGCCACCAGCCTGCTGGGGGATGTGGTGGGTAACCTGATGTCCGAATTCTGGCCCGACGTTCAAAAGAAGTTCTTTCGCAAGAAATCGAAAATCTGAAGCCACCTCGCGGCCGTCCAAAGGCCACCTCGCATAGATATTCCCGCGCACCGGCGGCCTCCAACCGTGTACATTCGAAGGTTGGAGCTTCCCATGAAAACTCTTCTAGGTCTGGTGTTTTGCCTGTGTCTCACGGCCGCCGATAGCGTGGAACGGTGGGGCGTCTTCGAGGTCGCGCTGAACGGGCCGGCAGCCGGGAATCCCTTCGTGGATGTACGGCTGGCGGCGCATTTCCGCTATCGCAATCGCGTGGTGGATGCCGACGGTTTCTACGATGGCGCCGGCGTCTACCGCATTCGCTTCATGCCCGACGAGATCGGCGAATGGACTTACACCACATCGAGCAATGTAGCGGCGCTGGACGGCAAGACCGGAACATTGACAGTGGTGGCGCCGGCGGCCGGGAATCATGGACCGGTGCGAGTTCGGTATACATCGCACTTCGGTTATGAAGATGGCACACCCTACGTGCCCATCGGGACCACGTGCTATGCGTGGACCCACCAGGGCGACGCGCTCGAAGAGCAAACGCTCGCCACGCTGCGCACCGGGCCTTTCAATAAGATGCGCATGTGCGTGTTTCCGAAGAGTTACGCGTACAATGCCAACGAGCCGGTCTACTATCCGTTCGAACGCGACGCCGAGGGGAAGAACGATTACTCGCGCTTCAACCCGGCGTTCTTTCAGCACCTGGAGAAGCGCGTCGCGGACCTGCGGGCGCTGGGGATCGAAGCGGACCTAATCCTGTTTCATCCCTACGACCGCTGGGGCTTTGCCAGCATGCCGGCGGACGTCAACGACCGCTACCTGCGATACACCGTGGCGCGGCTGGCGGCCTATCGCAACGTGTGGTGGTCGATGGCCAACGAGTGGGACCTGGTGAGGTCCAAAAACCTGGGCGACTGGGACCGCTTCTTCCGCATCGTCGAGGAGAGCGATCCGTATCAGCACTTACGTTCCATCCATCACAGCAATGTGATGTACGATCACTCGAAGCCATGGGTAACGCACGTCAGTATCCAGGGGTCGGATCTGGAAAAGGCGCGCGAATATGTGGCGCAGTATCGCAAGCCGGTGATTTACGACGAGTGTAAGTACGAGGGCGACATCCCCAAGCGCTGGGGTAACATTTCGGCGCAGGAGTTAGTGCGGCGCTTCTGGCTGGGTACCGTATCGGGAGCCTATGTGGGACACGGCGAAACGTATCTCGACCCTCATGATGTGCTGTGGTGGTCGAAGGGCGGCGTGTTGCACGGCCAGAGCCCGGCGCGGATCGCCTTTCTGCGAAAGATAGTCGAAGCGGGCCCGGCCGAGGGGCTGAACAACCTCTCGACTTACTATTTAGGAGCCGGGCAGGAAGGCCGTTACTACCTGTTCTATTTCGACGTCAATCAGCCGCGGGAATACGAATTCGACCTGGGTAAGGGTTCGCGCTACCAGGCATCCATGATCGACCCGTGGGAGATGACCGTCACCCCGGTCGCGGGGACGTTCGAGGGAAAGTTCACCATGAAGCTACCCGGGAAGCCGTACCTGGCCATCCGCTTCGAGAAACTGCCATAGTTGTGGGGCAGGTTTTCAACCTGCGGCGGGTTTTCAACCCGCCTATCGACAGGCCAAATACCACTCCACGATCCTGCCACACATAAGAAAGAGGCAGACCGTCGCAATCGATGGTCTGCCTCTTGGACTACGTTTCGGTCCCTAACTTACCAGACCAGTTTGAGCGCCGTCTCGACGCGGCGCGGCGTGTTGGCCTGGCTGGTGATATAGCTGAAGGACGTGGCGCCGGCGGTGGGGCTGGTGCTCGGATTGCCGAAGGTCACGTGGTTGGGCAGGTTGAACGCTTCGAAGGTGATCTGGACTTTGCCCTTTTCGCTGAACTTGAAGTCCTTGATCATGGACATATCCACTTCATTGGAATAGTCCCTTCGCAGATTGTTGAATTGGTTGGCGAAATACCGGATGTTGTTGGCAAGTTGCTGAGCCGACACGGTATTGAATCGAGTGGTGTCGAAGGAGGGTCCATTGGGCTGCTTATTGTTCAGATTCAGAGGCCCACCCATATAGATGTAATTGCCCCAATTGAGCGGCGGTCCCGATTGTTCGGTCACGATGCCGCTGAGCAGCCAGCCGCCCACGATGCCATCGACCCAGCGCGATTGCAAGTTCAGCTTCCGGCCCCTGCCGATCGGCAACTGGTAGGTGGCGGCCAGAACTTCGCGCAATGGACGGGAACTGCCGGAATCGACTGTCTGGTACGGACGCGTATCGGAATCGTTGAGATAGCCAGTCCGGCTGAGCAGGCGGCTGAATACGAAATTCTGAAGCAGCGTGAGGCCGTGAGTGAATCGCTTTTCCAGCCGGATGTTGACGCTGTGATAGTAGGAACTGCCCGCGCTCACCTGGTTGTCGATGATGCCGGCCGAAGTTCCCGAACCGACTGGATACTGCGGGTACGGGATGAGCAGTTGCTGCAGTGCGATGGTCTTGCCGTTCATGGCGGAATACGAGGGGATCAGGCCGTAGAACGGGTTGGTCACGGTTCCCGTCAACAGCGACGGAATGGTCGGGTCGCGGAATACCGAGGTGGCCAGGTACTGGCGGGGCACATAGTCCAACTGCGTGTTGATAGGCAGGTGTATGCCGCGGTTGCCAATGTAGGCGACTTCCAGCACCATTTTGCCCGGCAATTGGCGCTGAATGCTCAAATCCCACCGCATGGAGTAAGCGTTGACGATGTTGGGATTGAAGATCTGAATGGAGGTCCCCACGAACGTGTCGAGGCCTTTGGATGCGCCCACGGGCTGCAGGAACCCGTTCGGGAAAGGATTGGAAAGCGTGGCCACCGCCGGATACAGATAGTTCGCAGTGGTGGGCATGACGGTCTGCTGGCTATAGCCGGGCTGGAAATTGGCCAAGCTGGGCAGCGGAATGTTGTCCACAAAAACGCCGAATCCGGCGCGAAGCGTGGTTAGGCGGTCTCCCTCGCTGGGAGTCCAGGCGAAGCCGATGCGCGGACTGATCCTGGGCGTGGCGCTCTGGAACATGGATTTGTTGTTGGCGTTGGCGAAGAGGAGTCCGCCGACGGCCTTGAACTGGCTGGCGGCAAGCTGCGGTTGGGGAGCCGCTGCGTAGGCTGCGGCGGCCGCGGCCGAGATGGAGTTAGCGGTGGACGGATTGAAGCCGTTGTCCACCCGGTTATGCCATTCGAAAGCCGGATAATCGTGGTCCATGCGGACGCCGACATTGACGGTCAGATTGGGTTTGACCCGCCAGTCGTCCTGCACAAAAATCCCGAGGTAATAGTTCTGCACGGTGTTTTGCGAGTTGTTATCGATGCTGCCGCTGGTGGGCAGGCCGAGCAGAAACGCAGCCATATCCTGGCCGAATGGCGAGGACGTGGTGCTGACACTCGGGTTGTTCATAAAGTTGGAAGTGCTGGTGGACGTGCTGTTGCAGCAGAACGTGAATGTTCCGGAAGGGTTGCCGTAAGTGGTGGAACTATACCGGTATTCGCGGGCGTCTACACCGGCCTTGAAGTTGTGGTTGCCGTGAATCTTCTGCACCTGTCCGAAGAGCGAGATGGAATCCAGATAGTTGGTGCCGTCGCCGTTGTATCCCAACGGCAGATAGCTGTATCCGGCGCCGCCCGAAGAACTGGTACTGGTGAAGACAATGTACGGCATGGTCTGAAAGGTGGCGTTGGCGGCCAGATAGGACGGGAAACCGAGATCATTGGGCGACACCGCGTCGGCCGGCGCGAAGTGGTGCTCCTGGTAGCGCGTCCAATTCCCGCGGACGTTCATTACCGTGGTCGGCGTGATGGTATAGACGTCTTCGAAACCGCCGCCCTGGTTAATGCGATATAGGTAGTTGCCGGTGGCGGCATTGTTGAAGTAGTTGTTCTTGTTCTGTGCCCGCGAATTGTGGCGGCCGTCGAAGGACAACTTGTTACGATCGCTGATGGCGAAATCGAAATGGCCCAGTTCGTTGTCGTAACTGTCGGAGTCTACCGCGTTGTTCAGGAAGTTCTGGCTGCCGTTCGCCTGGCCCGCTGTATTCGGTTCCGGGTAATACCCGAGGTATTTCTGCGAGATTGGACTGATCAGACTGCTCGGAATGATGTTACCCGGGAAAGGCGAACGCGTGACTTGCGTGGCTCCCGCCGGAAGCACTCCGGTCCGGGGATCGTAAATCGTGTAATTGTTGGTACCCGGCACGCTCAGCAGCGCCGAAAAATCGCCCTTGCGTTCGGCGTCCGTCGGAACGCTGGTGAGGTTTAAGGGGCTGCCGGTTTCCACCGGAGAATTGAAGGGGTCCGAATCGCGCATGCCTTCGTAACCGAAAAACCAGAACACGCGATTCTTGCCGTTGAAAACCTTGGGGATGTAAACCGGTCCGCCGGCCGTCAGACCATACTGATTCTGATGGTACTTGGGCCGTGCCGTGCCGGCCCGATTGTAGAAGAAATTGTTGGCGTCGAATTCGCTGGTCTGGTTATAAATGTAGGCCGTCCCGTGAGGCGCATTGGTGCCGCCTTTGGTGATCAGGTTCACCGAGCCGCCCATGGTGTGCCCGATGGCCGCGTCCATTTCAAATGCATTCACGCGGATTTCCGTCACGGCGTCCTGCATGGGGCTGTAGGCCATCTCATTGCTGATGCCTGCATTCGGCGCGCCATTTAGCAGAACTTCGTTGCGTCCCGTGGTGGCGCCGCCAATACTTACCGAATTCGGCGCGCCATTGTCGAACGGCCGCACCGGTCCCGGTTCATAAGTGGATACGACGCCCAGCGCCAGGTTGTCCAGCATCATCGGCGTACGGCCGTTGACCGGGAAATCCTCCACTTGAGCCGCCGTCATCACCTGTCCCACCGATGGGTCCGTAGTTACGAGCATCGGCGCATCAGCCGTCACCGTCACAGACTCGCTGACCGCGCCGACTTCGAGGTGAATGTCGATCACCGGGTGGCCGGACGCATCCAGCGTGATGCCCTGCCGGATGGCTTTCTTGAACCCCGGCGCTTCCGCTGTGACCATATAGTCGCCCGGAACGAGGAAGGGTATCGTGTAACTTCCGGTGGGCTCCGTCTCGGCTGTGGATTTGACGCCTGTTCTGGTTTCCGTGGCGACAACCTTAGCCTTGGCGATGCCGCCCCCATGCGCGTCCGTTACCGCTCCGCTAATGGTGCCTCGGAATTCCTGACCGTAAACAAATGCCGCCAGCAAGGGCAGCAGCAAAAATAACCGTCTCACATTGACCTCCTGATGTTCCGACTGGGAACACGCCTGGCCGGGGAGAATTCGCCTCGCCCGGGTTGAACCGCTTCCACCCGTCTGAATAATTATGCGGCACACGCATATTATTCTCTATTTAGGAGGAGTATATCTTGTGGCACGGCGGGCGTCAATGCGCAATCGATAATCGACAATCGGACCCTTGCCGTTAATGGAACGCTGTTCCCAATCCGCCGTACGGGCGTTATACTGCCCGTGGATGCCCTCGGGAATCCTGGATTTTGAAGGGCTTATGAACTTCATGAAACAAAACTGGTTTTGGCTTGCGGCTCTGGCCGCCGCGGCGCTGATCGCCGCCCCGCCGACCTCAAATACGAACTCCATCGGGATGTCGCTGGTGCGCATCGAGCCGGGTTCCTTCGAAATGGGGGTGGACTCCGTCCCGCTTCCCAAGAGCCTGATTGCCGGCCCGAATGGCGTGATCTACGACCGGCCCAGCAATGCCGGCGATTTCGACGAGACGCCGGTTCACAAAGTCGCTATCTCGCACCCCTACTGGATGAGCGCGACCGAGGTGACCGCCGAGCAGTATCGCCGGTTCCGACCCGAGTTCCAACCCAACCCGTACTACGCCCCCTATGCCAGCGGCGTGAGCTGGTACGACGCCGTGGCCTTCTGCAAGTGGCTTAGCCAGAAGGAAGGAAAGCCCTATCGCCTGCCCACCGAGGCCGAATGGGAGTTCGCCGCGCGCGCTGGAACGCGCACTGCGTTCTCATCCGGCATGCAACCGCCCGCGCCGGAAACCGCCAACGCCTGGGGAGTGAAGAATATGCACACCGGCGTTGCAGAATGGGTGCTGGATTGGCACGGCCTGTACCCCGGCGTGGCGCAGACCGACCCCGTTGGTCCCGCCTACGGCATAGCCAAGGTCGTGCGCGGCGGCGGGCTGGATTATCGCGGATCGAAGACCGATGGCGGCAAGCGCCTGCCCGCCGAGATGCCCTACTTCGCGCGCTCGGCCAATCGCGCCGCCATCGCCCCGGGCTTCACCGGTTCCGCGTCCCCCGGCAGCATGATCGGCTTCCGCGTGGTCCAGGCGCCCATGCCGGCTACTGAGCCGTGGCCTTACGATCCGCCCCTGATTCAACTGGCCGTCAAGCGGGACAAGCCGGACCTGACGCAAGGTCCCGACCCCGCCAAGCCGTACTATCACACGCGCCCGCTCTTCCCCAATCTGGGCGGCCGCTCCATGCGCGCCGTAGGCTGGAAGATCGGCCTCAAACCGGGACTGGGAAGCGCCTATCACAACTCGGCCGTGCAGATGTGCCCCAACGGCGATCTGCTGGCCGCCTATTACAACACGCCCGAGTACGAAGACGATCCCGACCAGACCATCCTGACCATGCGCCTGCGCTACGGCAGCGAGGATTGGGACCTGCCCGAGCCGTGGCCCGACTTTCCGGACGCCGCCGACGCCGCGCCGGTCATCTGGAACGACCACGGCAAGATGTGGTTCTTCTTCGGATCGCCGCGCCTCATGGGCGGTCCGCCGTTCCAATTCATGAATTCCGGCGACAGCGGCGCCACCTGGAGCGCAGTAGAGTTTCCCAACCTCGTTGGCCCCGTCGGCAAGTACACCTCGCAGCCCATCAACAGCGTGGTGCGCGGGCCGGGCGGCGTCATCTACCTGCCGGTGGACGGAGCCGGCGGCACCTCGGTGCTTTTCGCTTCCAAGGACGACGGCAAGTCTTGGTACGATACCGGAGGCCGCACCGCCGGGCGCCACACCACCCTCGTTGTGGGCAAGGACGGCGCGCTCATCGGCTTCGGCGGAAAGAATACCAACCTGGACGGCTTCATGCCCAAAGCCGTGAGCCGCGACGGCGGCAAGACGTACGTTGTGTCCAAGACGCCGTTCCAGCCGCTGGGCAGTGGACAGCGTCCCAGCGTGATTCGCCTGGCCTCGGGCCGTCTGTTCTTCGTGGCCGACCTGTTCGACAAGAAGAAGCTCGGGCCCACCGGCGCCGGCGCGTTTGCGGCCGTCAGCGACGATGACGGCCAGAACTGGCAAAAGCGCCAGTTGCCGGGCGTCGTCACCGTCGGCTATACCACTGCTACCGAAACTCCCAACGGCCTGATCCACGTCGTGACGTCACACAACCAGCCTGCCGACCTGCACATCGAGCTGAACGAAACCTGGGTGCTGCAGGGCGGACCCGAGATCGCCGCCGCGGCATCGAAGGAGGTGCGCCAGTTCCATGACAACTACCCCAGCGGGAAGCCCCGAGCCACGTGGAGCGCCGGAATCGGCGCCGATGGCCGCTACCGCCTGGAAGGCCCGCAGGTGTTCTATTACGAGAACGGCCGCAGGCAATGGGAAGCCAGCTTCCAGGCCGGCCGCAGAGTGGGCACGGAGACGTGGTGGAGCGATACTGGCCGCAAGCTTTGGGAGCGCACTCACAAAGCCGATGGCGAGTGGACCTGGAAACTCTTCGACGACGCCGGCCACGCCACCGCTGAATCGCGGTGGAAGGGAAAGGCGCTGATGGATGTCGGCGCCCCGAAGTAGAACCCGCGCAGCCAGCCGCAAATTCTCACAGGTATGTCCCATCCACGCGGCACGCTGCGAAAACCTGGGTTTTCGCCCCGTCCGCGTGACTCCGTCCGTTCGCCGGCACGTCACGCCGGCTGCCGCTCACCACCTTGACTTAGAAATAGATCTTCACGCCGAACTGAATATACCGGGGGTTGGCCTTCTCCGACAACACACCGAACCCGCTATCGGCGACATTCTTGAGAGCGTACAACTTGTACCCCTCCGCGGTCAGGATGTTGAAGCTGTTCGCCGACATCGCCGAAAAACCGGTGGGCAGCGGCGTGGTGAAGAAACTCGGCGGCAACACACCGTGCGAGTTCTGGGCGGAGGTGACGAAGGCTTGCACCATGGCGAGTTGCGCCGCGCCGGCCGCGGTAGTTGATTGGGGCTGGTTATTGGCCGCGGCCCATGAGTTGTAATTGGCCGCCGTGATCGGACTGGTGGAGGGCGCGCCCGTAAACAGGTCGCCCGCCGTGTAACTCGCCCCCGGGCCGAAGGTCGGATGGTTGAAGGCGTTGAGCAGATCCACGCGGAATTGCACCGTCACCCTACCTTCATGAATGGGCACGGACTTCTGGACCGACGCATCGAAGTAATTCTGCATCGGACCGCGCCCCGCATCGAGGGTTCGCGGCGCGTCCCCAAGCGATCCGAGCGCCGGACGTTCGAAGGCGGCCGGGTTCAGATACGGTTGGCACTCGGTGGTGTACGGGCAACTGCGGCGCCATAGCGGATTGACCACCGGCACGCCCGAGACTTCGTCCGGACGCATCGAATATTTCGCGCCCGAGGCGTTGTCGCCCAGTCCGTTGTTGTCTTCGATCACCGGCATGAACGGCAATGCGCTGCGCAGGCGCTCGATCCCCGATACCGACCAGTTTCCGAACACCGCATCGAGCGCCTTCGGCATGGTGGTGAAGAACTGCCGCTTGCGTCCAAACGGCAAGTCGTACAACACCGACGCCATCAGGCTGTGCTTCACATCGAAAGCCGAAACCGAACGGTCCAGGCTGCGCGTGCCGCCGAAACTGGCGCCGCTCACCTGCGTGAATTGCGAAGTCAGCGTGGCGCCTTCCGGAGCCGAGTCGCTGGCATCGTCGAGCGATTTCCCGAAGGTGTAGTTCGTCGATACCGTCAGGCCCTGCGTGGGACGCCGCACCCAACTGATGAAGCCGGCGTGCCGGATACTGTCGGCGGACGAATCCCAGCGCGTGTACAGGTTGTTGAAACCCAGGAAAGTGCTGGCCAGAGTTCCTTGCTGCACCTGGATCACGGAGCCGGTGGTGCTGACGCGCCCCAGCGGGTCGGCGACGGTGGTGGTGGGGCTCTGGTTGACGGCATAGAGCGCGTCCACTAGAGCGATGTTCGAGGCGTTCTGGTTCTCCAGGTTCATGAACAAGTGAGTTCCCTTGTTTCCCACGTACCCTGCTTCAATCACATCCTTGGAATCCAACCGGAACGAGAGACTCAGGTTCCAGCTTTGCGCCGACGGAGTCCGCATGTTCGGCGCAATCGCAAATCCCTGGGAGGTGTAGTTCAGGCTGCCCAGATAATTCAGCCCGTTCGAGGGAATGTTGAGCACTTGAGACCAGGTCAATGCCGGGTCGTTGGGAGGATTGCTGGACATCCGCATCACGTACTTCGAATTGACCTGGCCGGAAGTCTCGCTGAAGCTGGTGGCGGGGCTGGAGAAATTCGGAAACGGCTGCCGGTTCTGCCCGTTCAAAGGACTATGAGACATGCCGTAACCGCCGCGGACCACGAACCGTCCGCTATCAATGCCGGAGATCCTGGGGACCCACGCGAAGCCGAAGCGCGGTTCGAAATTGGTGTAGTCCGCGGGCCACAGATAGCGCGACCGGCCTCCCGCGCCATCGAAGGCGAACGGCGGAACCAGAGCCGAAGTAATCACCTGCCCGGTAATCAGCGTCTGCGGTTGCGGCAGCGGGAAGGACTGTGCCAGAGCCGGCAAGAACGAACCCTGGTGATTGTACTTTTCGGTGCGCGGCAATTGCAGCGAATAGCGCAGCCCGAAGTTGAGGGTCAGAGAGGAACTGACTCTCCAATCGTCCTGAATGAACGCCGCACCGCTATTCCAGCGGTAATAATACGACAGCAGCGCGTCGTTCAAGCTCACGGTGTCCGGCACACCCAGGAGATAGCTGGCGAATTGGATGCCGCCGGAACCTCCCTTGACGCCCGTCGAGGAGGTTTCATTGGCCGAGAAATTGTACGTGCCGCCGGCGGAATACAGATAGTTGGTGGTATTCAGCAGTTCGTGCGTCACGTCCACGCCGATCTTGAAACTCATTCGTCCGCGGCTGATAAAAACGGAGTCGGCGGCGTTGTAACGCTCTTCCGTGTCGTCCCCCAGAATCGAGCCGCCCTCCCCGATCTGGCCGTAAGTCCCCAATCCGTCCACAATCACCGGCAGCCCGCCTTTGGTCATACTGGGAAGCCCGTACATGGTGCTCAGGTTGGCGCCGGTCTTCACGTCCCATTGCGGACCGAACGTATTGCTGAAGCGCCCGCGCGTATAATTCAGCCGCAGATCGTTGATCACGGTGGGCGAGATCGAATGCGTGTCGGCCACCATGAACTGTTTCGAATTGCTGTAATTGGCGGCGCTGCCGCTAGCGGGATAGTCGGCGTTGAAGCCCGTCTTGCCGACGATCGGTACGATGGTTGCCCGCAGATTCAGATGGTTTCGCTGGCTGATGTTCTCGTCGATTCGCGCCGTGTAGCGGGTGTTGTCGTCCTGCAGAAATCGCTGCGTCACGTAGTTGGCCAGGGCGCCGCTCGGATCGATGTAATAGCCGGTGTTCGGTTTGGGAATGTACTGCAGCATCTGCGTATCTACCGGATCGAGCATGGACGCAGGGAGCGTGTTATTGGGATACGGGGTCAGCGTGCCGGTCGAGGGCGCTGCAATTTGCGAGAGTTGCGTTCCGGCGGGAGTGAAGGCCTGATAGATTACCGCCGTGCTGGTCTTCACGCTCGGAAACTGCGAGGCGACGGCTGCCGGAATGGCCACGGACGCGCTATTGGTGGCCAGCACGGTGTTGCTGAAGTTGCCGCTCCGCGTGGTATCGTCGGCCATCAGGCCGTCCACCTGAACGTGGTCGGTACGGTAGCGCGGTTCCACGGCCGCGAAGAAGAACGTGCGGTTGCGCCCGTTATAGACTTTCGGGATGTACACCGGTCCGCCGGCGGTCATCGAGAACTCGTTGTCGCGCAGCGTGGAGGGCGAGCGGTTAGTCGATGCCAGGGTGTAGGGCGCGGCACTGAGAGCCGGATTCCTTCCGTAGTAGAGCGCCGTACCATGAAACTGGTTGGTCCCGGATTTGGTGGTGACGTTGATCACGCCGCCGCCGGTGCGGCCGAACTCCGCGGAGTAGGCATTGGTCTGCACCGACATTTCCTGCACCGTTTCGGGCGAGAAACTGACCACCGCGCGTGCCAGGCCCACGCCGGTATTGTTCACGCCATCGGCCAGCATCAGGCTGCTGCCGGAGCGTCCGCCGTTGATCGTCAGATTATAGCCGGGTTGCGTGCCTCCAGCGCCGACGCCAGGGTCTTCGGTGCCTACGTCGCCGGTCACGTTGGGTACGGTAAGCGCCAGGTCGAGCACGCTGCGATTCGCCAGCGGAGCGTTCACGAACTGCATCTCGGTGATGGTCTGCCCGCTGGTTCCCGATTCCACGTTCACCAGGGGAGCGGCGGCGGAGACAACCGTGACTTCGGTCTTAACGTTGCCGGGCGTCAACCGGAAGTTCACGGTCGAGGTGGAGGCCGTATCCACCTTCACGCGCTCCGTAACCGCGGGCGCGAAGCCGGCGGCATCCACCGCAATTTTGTACTCCACCGGCTCCAGATCCTGGACGGTGTAGGAGCCCGAGTCGGAGGTCGCCACCCGGTGCGTTTCGTTGGTGCCCACGTTGGTGACGACAATCTTGGCCCCTGGGACAACCGCTCCCGTCGGGTCGGTAACAGTACCGGTGATGGCGCCACGGTTGGTTTGCGCGTGGACAAGGGTCGCCAACGCCAGTGCGGCGGCGAGTGCGAATCTCATTCTTCTGCTCCCGTTATCGATATATTAGGATTGTTTGGATGGCAAACGGACAGTATTGTAACAGGATAGCCAGGTGTGAATCTCCGGCGCCGGTGGATGGTAAGCTGGCACTGATGACACACGACGCTGTAGATCCTGCACTGGTGCCCCAGCGGACGCTCTACACCGGCGCGCGGATGCCGGCCATCGGGCTCGGAACATTCGGCTCGGATCACGTTTCCGCCGATGAGATCGCCGCGGCGGTGAAGGGCGCCGCCGAGGTCGGCTACCGCCATTTCGATTGCGCCTCGGTATACGGTAACGAAGCGCAGATCGGACCCGTTTTCGAGGACATCGTGTGCCGCGGCATCCCCCGCCGGGAACTGTGGATCGTCTCCAAGCTCTGGAACGACAAGCATGCCGAAGAGGACGTCATTCCTTCGTGCCGCAAGTCGCTGGCGGATCTTCGACTGGACTACCTGGACGTGTACCTGGTCCACTGGCCGTTCCCCAACTTCCATCCGCCCGGTTGCGACGTCACCTCGCGCAGCCCCGCCGCCCGGCCGTATATCCACGCGGACTTCATGAAGACCTGGCGCCAGATGGAAAAGCTGGTGGACCTGGGTTTGGTCAAACACATCGGCACCTCCAACATGACCGTGCCGAAGCTCGAGCTATTGCTGCGCGACGCGCGCATCAAGCCGGCCGTCAACGAAATGGAATTGCACCCGCACTTCCAGCAGCCCGAGTTATTCGAGTTCGTTCGCTCGAACGGCATCCAGCCGGTGGGATATTGCCCCATCGGATCGCCCAACCGCCCGGAGCGCGACCGCACGCCCGAAGATACGGTGGACATCGAAGACCCCGTGATTGCCGGCATCGCGCGGCGGGTGGGCGTCCACCCCGCCGTGATCTGCTTGAAATGGGCGGTCCAGCGCGGCCAGACGCCCATTCCGCTGTCCTCCAAGCGCCGCAATTACCTGGCCAATTTGCAGGGCGTGGTGAGCGACCCTCTGACCACCGAAGACATGCGGGCCATCGCCGCCATCGATAAGCGGTGCCGCTTGATTAAGGGCCAGGTCTTTCTGTGGAAGGCCGGCCAGACCTGGGAAGATTTGTGGGACTTAGAGGGAGTGATCGAACAATGACAGGCGCCTATCTGCCGGGCAACAGCACGGTCGTATTAAAGGAAGCGCCCCTGCCGGAGCCGGGGCATGGCGAGGTGGTGCTTCGCATGAAAGCCTCCACCATTTGCGGATCGGATATCCGCTGTATCTACCATGAGCACCTGGGCAAAGGCCCCGAGGGCTATCAGGGCGTCATCGCCGGCCACGAACCCGCCGGCCAGATCGTCAAAACCGGTCCCGGATGCCGCCGCTTCGGGGTGGGCGACCGCGTGATTGTGTACCACATCTCCGGTTGCGGCGTATGCAACGATTGCCGCCGCGGGTACATGATTTCCTGCACCAGCGAGAAGTATCGCCGCGCCTACGGATGGCAGCGCGATGGCGGTATGGCCGACTATCTGCTGGCCGAAGAGAAGGATTTGATCGACCTGCCGCGCGAGCTTTCTTTCATCGACGGCGCGCAGGTGGCCTGCGGCTTCGGCACGGTCTACGAGGGGCTCACCAAGATCGGTATCGGAGGCAACGACGCGGTGCTGATCACCGGCCTCGGCCCCGTGGGTCTGGCTACCGGGGCGCTCTGCCGCAAGCTGGGCGCGCGCCGCATCATCGGCATCGACGTGCTGCCGGAGCGCCTCAAACTGGCGCTCGATCTCAAAGTCTGCGACGAAGCGCTGCCCAGCGCCCCGGACAACGTGGCCTCCGTGCGCGCGCTGACCGGCGGCCACGGCGTGGAGCGGGCTGTCGATTGCTCGGCCAACGATAGCGCCCGCGCCACCGCCATCCGCGCCACCCGTAAGTGGGGCCGCATCGTGTTCCTCGGCGAAGGCGGACGCGTGGAGTTCAATCCGTCGCCCGATATCATTCACGATCAGAAGACCATCTTCGGCTCATGGGTCACCTCCACCTGGTTGATGGAGGAATTGGTGGAGCGCCTGGTGGCCTGGAACCTGCATCCGGCCGACCTGGTGACGCACCGCTTCGCGCTCGACCAGGCCGGGCAGGCCTACTCGCTAATGGCCTCGGGCAAGTGCGGCAAAGTGGCCATCTGCTTCGACGAGGAACTAGCCTGAAGCCTTGACACAAGCCGTACGGTGGGTGGATCTCGCGGTAATCGTGGGCTACATGGCGGCCCTGGTGTCGATGGGCGTCCGCTTCTCGCGCCGGCAGACTTCGACGGAGCGGTATTTCGTCGCCAAGCGAACGATCCCCGGATGGGCCATGGGGATGTCTCTGCTGGCCACGCTGATCAGCAGCGTCACCTTCATCGCCTATCCCGGGTCGGCCTACGCCGGAGACTGGTCGAACCTGGTGCCGGGGTTGATGGTCCCGGCGACGCTCGCGCTGGTCGGCCTGGTGGTGATTCCGTTTTACCGCCAGGCCGTGGGGATGAGCGCGTACGAGTATTTCGGCCGGCGCTTCGGCTATGGCGCGCGCGTGTACGGGTCCTTCGCTTACGCGCTGGGCCACTTCTCCAAAATGGGCTTCGTCTTCTATCTGCTGGCCTTGACAGTCAATAGCATGACCGGCTGGAGCACCGACGCGGTGATCCTGGGGGTCGGCGTCGTCACCGTGGGCTACACGCTGGTGGGCGGCATCGAAGCCGTCATCTGGGCCGACGTGGTGCAGGGGTTCGTGCTGTGGGCCGGGGTGCTGATCTGCATCGGCTGCCTGCTGTTCATACCGGCCGGAGGGCCCGCCGCTGTCTGGAGCCTGGCCTGGCACAGCGGCAAGATCTCGCTGGGCAGCACGGCTCCGGACTTGGGGAAACCCACCATCCTGGTGCTCTCGCTCTACGGATTCTTCTACTACCTGCAGCGCTACACCGCCGACCAGACCATTGTGCAGCGCTACCTGTCGGCCAGGAGCGACCGCGCGGCGTTGCGCGGCATCGCCCTCGGATCGGCGCTGTGCGTTCCGGTGTGGACGCTGTTCATGCTGGTGGGAACGCTCTGCTGGGCTTTCTACAAAACCACCGGCGAGGCTCTGCCGGCGTACATCCACAAGGCCGACCAGGTCTTTCCGCACTTCGTGACCACGCACGTGCCGATGGGCTTGAGCGGCTTGTTCCTGGCGGCGCTATTCGGTGCGGCGATGGCCAATCTCTCCTCCGACCTCAACAGTCTGGCGGCGTGCGGCGTGGAGGATTACTATCGCGTGCTGCGTCCCAATGCCACGGAACCCCAGCGGCTGGCGGTGGCCAAGATCGTCGTGGGCGCCTGCGGACTGCTCTGTATCGCCATCGCCACGGTACTCGCGCATACCAATGGAACCGCGCTGTCGCTCTGGTACACCATATCCGCCATCGTCGCCGGAGGACTGGCGGGACTTTTTCTGCTGGCCTTTCTGGTGGAACGGGCCGGCAGGACGGCTGCCTATACGGGAATCGCCGCCAGCCTGTTGTTCACCACTTACGCCACGCTCACACTCGGGGGCGGCAAATTGTGGAACCTGGGCCGTTTCAACTTCCCGTTCCACGATTACATGATCGGCGTGATCGGCCACGTGGTCCTGCTGGCGGTGGGCGCCGCGGCATGCCTGGCGTTTCCCAACCGCGACACCGCCAGCCGCGAAATGACTCTGCGCGGATGGCTGCGGCGGAAGCGCGTCGAATAGGTCGATAGAGAAACTGGCAGTAACAGGCGTTAAATTCTTTTGTATCTTGAATTCCGAAATCGACGGTGAGAGAATGTCGCGAGAGGGTGGTCCCAAGTCCGGAACCTCAACGCATATGCCGCCAAGAGATAAGCCAAAGCCGCCTTTCGATGCCAAGATCTTCCTGACCAAGATAGGCCGCGGCAGGACCCTCATGGATTTTCGGGATGGCCAGGCGGTGTTCTCCCAGGGCGACCCCGCCGACGCCGTATATTACATCCAGAAAGGCAAGCTCAGGCTCACGGTTGTCTCCAAACAGGGAAAAGAGGCGATTATCGCTATCTTGACGGCCGGCAACTTTTTCGGCGAGGGTTGTCTGGCCGGGCAGATCAAGCGCATGGCTACGGCTACCGCCATGACCGACTGCGCTATCATGCGGCTGGCGAAACCGGAAATCATCCAGGTACTCCACGACGAGCCGGTGTTTTCCGAGCTGTTCCTGCACCACCTGCTCTCGCGCAACATTCGCATTGAGGAGGACCTGGTGGACCAGCTTTTCAATTCCAGCGAGAAACGGCTGGCGCGCGTGCTTCTCCTGCTGGCGAATTTCGGGAAGGAAGGCAAACCCGAGCCGGTGGTGGCGAAGATCAGCCAGGAAATGCTGGCGGGAATTATTGGTACGACGCGCGCCAGGGTCAACTTCTTCATGAACCGGTTTCGCCGGCTGGGTTTCATCGAGTACAACGGCGGACTCCACGTGCATAGTTCGTTGCTGACTGTGATCCTACACGACTGACTTGGGAACCCCCTCGAACCGGATTACCGCCGGTGTCCATTTCTGAACAGAAATGCAAGCGGCAAAGGTCTAGGCTGCTAGTTGAGGGTAGTAGCGAGAGCCGGTGAGGGCTGTTCCCTCGCCGGTTTCGGAAAACGGGGGGTGGTACTGTGTCGGGTATCTCAAGTGAGCACGAGAAACTTACGGCCGCGGGATGGGGCTACCGCATGAACGATCGTGGTTGGGTGATTTACCACCACCCGCACACCGGCCGCTGGCATACACTGCGGGATGCGGCGGCGCTGTTGGTGGCTGAGAGAATTTCGCTGGTTCCCCTGTCTCATAACGCTGTGGGCGCACCCCGGTAAGGCGCGACCTCTCAAACCCAGAGCCGGATTCGTCAGGCCCGCCCCAGACTGGCTCCGGGCATCCCACCCGCCTGGGCAAATCCGGCCGGATGGCGGGAAATCCGCAGTGGCGCCTGACCACATACTCTTCGGCATTCTCGCCGAGTTTCCCTGGTGAAACCTTGGCCGTAGTCCGTGTCACCCTTGTGCTGACAGCGCGGGGCGGGCCGGGCATGGAAATGAGGATAGACCATCGCGAGATCGCCGTCTGTTCAATTCTGCACAATCGGACTCGGGCCCGGCCCGCCTACCGCTTAACTACCCCCGGCTTCCTCGCGCCGTTCGGTTCCGATGCCCCGCTCGCCGGCGACTTGACAATGGGGCCCGTAGCGCCGATCGTGATAGCCACCGGCGCGCTGTCCTGCGCAGTAGCTAGCGAGCGGACCTCTACAATCTGCGTCCCCGGCAGGACGGCGGCCGGCACCTGCGCCTGAATCTGGCCGCTCGATGTCACCAGCAGCGGGGCCGCGATGTCGCCGAAGGTCACGCACGAACCGCCCAATACGGTGGGCGCCGGCACCGTCAGGGCCTTGGCCGAAGATGCCAGATTCTGGCCTTTGATATTAATGAACGATCCCGGCTGGATATTGGCGGAACCGTCGCTCGAATTCACGATGCCGCCGATGGCCGGCTGCGTGGCCGAACTGGTCTGTTCAAGCGAAATCACGCTGAGCCCCGAAATGGTCAGCGCATAGGCCGTCGTGCCGGCGGTGTCCACCACCATGGTACGCGCCGTGGTGTTGTATCGCGTGGTGCCCAGCACGATATCGAACGGCTGTTCCGGCGCTACCCCGACCAGACTGTCGGTCCCGGCGGCGATATTGACCAACTCCAGCGTGGGGCGCGAATCGTCCGTGGTGGTGGCGGTGATGCTCGACCGGATAGGCAAGGTGAGCCGCAGAAACGAAGTGGCGCTCAGGGGGGCCACGGCGGCCACGTTGCGCGCTTGCGTGATGGGGCCGGCGGTGCTCGGCACGAACGATCCGCCTTCCACCACCAGCGACGGGCTCAGGATCACCCCGTCCACCAGGAAGTAGGCGCCGCCCGGACCCGCGCCCAGCGGCCCGTAATAACCCTGGATCGCCGTAGTAGACGAAGTATTGAGGAACCGGCTGGTCACGTAAGTATCCTGCGTGGCGTCGTACAGGTACACGTGGCCGTCTCCCGACACCGTCAGGATGAAATCGTCGGCGGGCGTCGCGATCATGCCGAAATTCGGCGTGCCCGCCATAGTGGTCGGAATGATGGTGCTCGCCGCGCGGGGAATCGCCGTATTCTCGACGACGTCCCAAGATGTGCCGCTCGACATCACAAACTGCAGCCCGAACAGTCCCATCGCCAAGGTCCGGGGATAGATTACCGCGGCCGTCCCGTTTCGAGGGATGGGCGGGAAGGCCACCGTGCTCACCACTTGCTGCAGGTTCAAATCCACCACGCTGATCGATTCGCCACCGGTGTTCCCCACGTACAACGTGTTCCCGTCGCTCCCCAGGGCCATCTGGTGCGGCAGTTGTCCCACCGGAATCGGGTTCAGAAGCTGCTGCGCCACGGTGTCGAAGACTTCAACCCGGTTCAGCCCCGAATTGGTGATATACAAGAGACCGCGCGTCGAGTCCAGCAGCAGATCCTGCAGCCCTTCGTTGCCGGTGGTGGCCGCCAGCGAAGTATCGGCGCCGCCGGTGTTGATATTGGGCGTCGTGGGAATCGGGAAAATCACGCCGCGCTGGTCGGATTGCCGGTAGTTCATGTAGACGCGGATGACGCTGGGGATGTTGATGGCCTCGGCAGAAGCCAGTGTCACCGTGAACGGAGTGCCCGACACGGCCGAGACGCCGGTGCCGCCCGACCAGATATTCGTGCCCGCCTGCCGCGTGATGCCGGTGCGCCCCGGCTCCATGGTGAAGGTGATGCTGGAAGGCGCCAGGCCGCTGGATTGCTGGTAGATCAGCGCTGCGTTGTTGGTAGAAGAAACCGTGTACGTCAGCTTCCCTTGCCCGGCGTTATCGACCTTTAAGGTAGCCTGGGCCAGGCCGCGATTGCAGTCGTCCATCGACAGAAACACCGTGTTGCTCTCCGGCACCAGGATGGGATACGTGTACAGGCTGCCCAGCGGCAGATGCAACAGCCCGGAATCGGAAAGCCCCCAGGCCTCCGATCCGTCCTTCTTCATGACGATCTTGGCGACGATGCTCTCCGGCAGTTTGATTCCCAGCCGGATTCCCAGGTTCTTGGGGTCGTTCACCAGCAATGTGGACGCCTGTGTAGCCACCGGCGGATTGGCCACCGGAGCCGTATTGAACGCGGCATAGATGGCCGAACCGTCCGGCGAAAAAATGCTGCCGCCTACGTTCTGTTGCGTATTGAAAGCGCTGGTGAAGGCAAACGGCGCGTTGGCATTGTTCTCGGCGGCGATCACCTGCAGCGTGGTGATGTCCATCAGGCTCATCCCGCTCATGAACTTCGACCCGTCGGGCGCCATCGAAAGCACCGAGGACGCGCCCGCCACGGTGCGATTGCGCAGCACGATCCCCGACGCCACTTCATACACAAAAAGGTAGGTGCTGGAACTGGTCGGCGTGATCACGCCGACGATGTAGTTCCCGTCGGGTGTGCGCAGCAGTTTGCTGGCGAAAGTGGTGATGGGCCGGGGCAGAGTGGTAGCCGGAATCGGCGCCGGCGTACTGGGAAGGGCCGGCACGGCGACGGCTTGAAGCTGGGCGGATCCGGTCTGCGTGGGGTCGAAGATCGACAGCGTCCCTTGCGGCACACCGCTCACCACGCCGGTTCCGTTCATGCTCACCAGCACGCGTCCGTCCGAGCCGACTTCAACGCCCTGCGGCGCCGAAGGCAACAGCACGGTCTGCGTCACATGGAGAGAGTTCAGATCGATCTGGTTCAGCGCCGCGGTTCCCGACGACGTGACGTAAAGGTACCGGTTGTCCATGCTCATGGCGCCCGCCAGCGGTGTAGAGCCCACAAGGATGTTCGCCACGATCTGGTCCGTCGTGTAGTCCAACACGTTGACCTGGCTGGTAGTGTTGTTAATCAGATACAGCAGGTGCCGCGATTCGTCCAGAACCACGTCCGACGGAGTGCCCGACGCCAACTGAATGACGTCTCCGAACGTCGCGCCCGTCGATGTCTGGGCACAAACCACCCGCGCCGCGGGCAGTCCGATGAGCGCCGCTCCCAGCGCCAACCGCAAGAAACCCAATCGATAATTACACGTATAGCGCACGCCAACCCTTCCCATTAGGACGCGATCCTGACCACTTCATTTTAACCGCACAAGCCACCGTTGGCGAACTGCCCCACGGAACACGCCCGGATGGCAGCCCTAATACAGCCCTATATTGTCGATCTCGAGCCACGCCCCCGAACCCGCCGGACCGGCGATCTCGAACAGCAACGCGCGCACATCGCGTGGATTCCACGGCTGGGCGCCGGCCGCCTTGCGCCGCAAAGTGGCGAAGGGGATCTGGATTTTCCCCCACTCGGTTGCCAGTGAAAACAGCGCGGCGAAGGGATCGTTGGTGCGCACGCCATAGCTGTCGATCAGCAGCCGGAACGCGCCTTCTCCTCGCGCATCGAACGATATTCCGCGATAGCGGCCGACATCGGCCAGTTCCACTGCGCCTTCCGTCAAGGGGATCTCCAGGCGAACGAAGGGATGCTCCCTGGCGGCCATGCGGGCTTCCACCATCAGCGCGTGATCGTGGCCGCTTCGGACGATGGGTAGGAACATCATACGCGAATGATCGGTGCCGGCATCGGTGGCGTTCACGCGCAGGGTATTCAGCAGCGTGCGGCCGTCCGAGCGTTCCATGTCGTCGATGGCGGCCGGTATCTGGTGTACCGGCAACGGGGTCGGCGCCTTGGATTGAATGGCGGATTCGAGAGCGTGGGGATCCAACTCCGCCCCACCGAGAAACACGCGCGCGGTCTTCTCGATATCGGAGATCCGCTCGTCGGGCCGGCCGTCGATGAGGACCAGGTCGGCCAGCTTGCCCGGTGCGATGGTTCCACGTTCCCCATCCACGGCAAGGGCGCGGGCACTGACGCCGGTGCCGGCGGAGATGGCTTCGAGCGGCGTCAAACCCGCCTCCACCAGCAACTCCAATTCCCGCAGCGTGGCGTATCCGTGGAAGGTTCCGGGCATCCCCGCGTCCGTGCCAACGCCTACCGGAATCGCGGCCTCATGAAGGCGGCGCACATTGTCGAGCAGGAAGTGCCAGCGGCGTTCGGCGGCGCCTCCCGAAGCTTCCGTCCGCACCGCGGCCGCGCGGCCGACGATTTCCCGCGCGTCCGGGTCCAGCAAATCGAGCGCGCGCGCCGGTCGGGCCAGGTCGTGCCGTTCGTACACCGCCAGCGTGGGCACATAAAAGGTCCGTTTCGCCTTGAGAATTTCGATCAGTTCCCGGTCCGCCGTGGCGTCGCCGATACCATGCGCCAACACGTCCACGCCGGCCCGCGCGGCGATCTTGGCGCCTTCGAGCGTGACCGTATGGGTCAGGACCTTGATTCCGGCGGCATGCGCGTCCGCCACAATCGCCGCAATGGTTTCCTGGTTCATGCTGGTAAGGTTGGGCGCCATTCCGTAACGCCAGCCATCGGTGAAGACCTTAATGACGTCCGGCTTATAGGCCAGCAGCGTTCGCATGGCGGCATGGGCCTGCTCCGCGGTGCTGGTTTCGAGCGTCATGAAATCGCCCCAGCCGGCCTCGGTCCCGTGCCCCGCCGGCGAGCCGATGCGGGAAGCCAGGTTGACGCGCGGCCCCTGGACGGCGCCCGCCGCCAATAGCCGCCGCATAGGCGCGAACATCTCTCCGTACGCCGAAAAGTCATCGACAAATGTGACTCCGCAGGCCAGGTACGCCTTCAGGTTCTTCCCCCAATCGCCCGAAATGCCGGTGACGGCGGAAGCGGCGAGGTGCGTGTGCAGATCGAAAAGGCCGGGGATCAGGGTCTGTCCGGCGGCATCGACGACGCGAGCGCCGGCGGGCACCGCAGCATCCGCGCCCACCGATTCGATGCGCGACCCGCGAATCACCACCGTGGCCATGCGCGCCGGCGCGCCTGCGCCATCCACCACGCGGGCGCCGCGGATGGCTACGACGTCCGATTGCGCTAAAGCCGAAAAGGCCAACCATAGGAGGAGAGCGAAGCGTTGCATGCCCCTATCTTATTACCTCGTGTGCGCGACCCGCTCACAACTAGTGGCCAGGCAGCCACTGGAATCTCGCAGTGGCGCACGCGCTCGTGCGCAATGCCACGTAGTTTGCTCAATAGTGGGAATACTGCGGAAGTCGTGGGGCAGGTTGAAAACCCAATGCCGCATACTTCTCCCAATAGTGGAGATTCGGCGGAATTTGTGGGGCAGGATGGTATCCTGCAGCCGAGCGGTACTCGGCCTGGTCGGCATTTGCATGCTGGTCGGCAGGCCGAGTGCCACTCGGCCGCAGGTTGCCAACCTGCCCCACGTAAGACCGCGTGCGAGACTTATCAATACCAGTCTCCAGTTGTGGGATGCGTATGCGGTATTGCACACTCGCGCCTGCCGCATCCCGGCTCATCGCGACGCACGGCGCATACCCGCAGTACCCGGGGTTCCCCGCCAGGCATCGCCACGAGTGGCGACGCGGCACGCATGAGTGCGTACGCCACATTCAAGCGAGTGCGTCCCGGGTGTTCCTCACTGGAGCCCGGCGTCGGGAAGCGTCGCACCTGCAATGCCGCTATCATTGCCTATTCAGGCCATGCCGCAATGAAACTTCATCTGCCTCTTCTCACCCTGTGCGCCGCCGCCCTCGCCCTCGCGCAGGCCCCCACCACGTGGCGCGGCGGCAGCGGCGCGTGGAATGACGCGGCGCGCTGGACCGCCGGCCTTCCCAATCCATTTGCCAGCACGGAGGTGAGGGGCGACAGCCAGATCACCGTGCCCTCGGGCACCTGGGTATCCGGCGATCTCCGCATCGGGACGCATGCCGGCGACCGCGCCCGCGTCCAGGTGGACGGCGGCAGCGTCATCCTGGTGCAGGATTCACTTTTCGTGGGCGAGGATACGGGCGGCCAGGGAGAGTTTGTCCTCAATTCCGGCGCGCTTCATTCCGTCATGGATGTCTTCGTAGGCGCGGCCACCGCTTCCACGGGCAGAGCCAACGACGCCATCCTGCGCATTCGCGGCGGCAGTTTCCTCGGCCGCACACTCTCGGTAGGATTCGGTTTCGGCTCGCATGCCCTCCTGGCGGTCGAAGGCTCCCAGGCGTCCGCCGTCCACGTACTTGATTACGTCTATCTGCAGGCCACCGCCGACCCCTCGGGCAGGCCCGGTCTTACCACGCTCGCTTTCACGCTCGACGAGCATGGCGTCACACCCATCACCATTCAGTCGCGGGTTCGCGGCCTCCGCATCACCCCGGACGCCGCCAGCCGCTGCCGCCTCGAGATCGCCCTCGGCGCCGTTCCGCCGCGCGAGGATATCACGCTGGTGTCGAGCCACGTGCCTACCATCGGCACCTTCGATAGGCTCCCCGAAGGCAGCGAGATCGCGGCCGAATTCGCGGGTAAGACCTACCGTTGGGCCTTGACCTATCGCGGTGGAGCGAGCGGCGCTGACCTCGTCCTGCGGAACCGCACCACTTTCGACGAAGCCGCGCCGGTCACTCACGTACGCTCCATCCGGCAACCGCCCGCTCCGCTGTGGCGCGAGCATCCTATCTACCCGCTCGCCATTCCGGCGGGCAAACCGGCTTTCCCCGGCGCGGAAGGTTACGGCGCCTTCAGCCGCGGAGGCGACGGTGGCCGCACTCTCTACGTGGACAACCTGGACGATTCCGGGCCCGGCAGCCTGCGCGCCGCAGTGGAAGCCGATGGCCCGCGCATGGTGGTCTTCCGCGTAGGCGGCTCCATCGCCCTCGATACTCCCCTGCAAATCCGTCAGCCCTTCCTCACCTTGGACGCTCAAGGCGCGCCTGGCGAGGGCATCGCGCTCCGCAATCATGGCATCTACGTCCGAACGCACGACGTAGTCCTGCGTTACTTCCGCATCCGCCTGGGCGATGAGGGGGTGCGGGCCGGGGTGCATTACGAAGCCGGCGAAGGTCTGGACGGGATCCGTTTCGTGGACGGCGCAAAAGATTGCATCGCCGATCACCTTTCCCTGAGTTGGACCACCGGCAAGATTCTCACCATCACCGGGATGAGCGACCGCATTACCATCCAGTGGTGCATTCTGAGCGAGAGCCTCAACTTCGCCGGCCATGGCTACGCCTCGCTGGCCAACGGCAATCGCGTAACCTGGCACCACAACCTGCTGGCCCACAATTTCAGCCGGAACATACGGTTTCAAGGCGCCTCGACTGCCGACTTCCGGAACAACACCATCTACGATTGGGGCGAAGCGGCCGGCTACGGGGAGTTCGACCGGCTCAACTACGTCGCGAACTACCTGAAACCGGGCCCCTCGACCACGCAGGTTCCCAGGCTTTTTCATCGTGGCGATGCGGTGGCGATGCCGGGGTCGATCTTCGTCGAGGGCAACGTTCTCGAAGGCGAGCCAAAAGTGGACCAGGACAACTGGCGGGGCATGGGCTATTACTACTTCGACCGCGACAGCCTCAAAGCCGCCGAGCCCTTCCCCGCCCCGCCCGTGACCACCGAAGCCGCACGCGCCGCCTATGAACGGGTGCTAAAGGAAGCCGGCGATACGCTGCCCACGCGCGATCCCGTGGACCTGCGAATTCTGCGCGAAGTGCGGGATGGCGCGGGGCACATCATTCTCCACGTGCGCGATGCCGGGCAATGATAGGGACCTGATGGCGCCCCGGCCGCGCCGCCGCACGAGTCCACTGAATGTCCGCGGCGCGAAAGCGGTGCGCGTCGCCCTCCGGCCACGCGGCGTCCGCCGGTTCTTCGATCAACGTGAAGACTCCGTGATCGAACGGCTTTCCGCATGCGGGCTTCTCCAGAACCAGGCGTTCCCGCCTGCCCTGGCGGGCCTGCTCCAGAGCCCGATGATGGCAGTAGGGATTGTTCCCGCGCCGCCCGAAGAAGACGTGCGCCGTCCAGCAACAGCCTCCTCGGCACAACTCGGCGTAGTCGCACGTGCGGCAGTAGCCCCACAGGTGTTCCGAGGCCACAGCGGTTCCCTGACCCGCGTTGATGGCCAGCGCGGGAGCCTGCCCCAGAATCTCGGCCAGCGAATGCTCGCGAATGTCCCCGCCCGAATAATCCGAGGTCGGCAGCGACGGGCAGCCTTTGATGGTTCCGTCGGCTTCGATTCCCAGCGTATCGACGCCGGCCTGGCATCCGTCCCACAACGCGTTGCCGCCCGACGTATTGCGAAGGCGGCGTTCGTACGGTCCGTAGTAGCCGATATTGTCGCCGGCGAACAGCAACAGCCCGTCGCGGCGGGCCCAAACCACCAGTTCATCGAGGAGCGGGAACAGATCCAGCAATTCGGGTGGCTGCAAGAGAATCTCGGGACGCTCGGCGGCGCGCCCCATAGGCACGGTGAGGTGAATCTGCCACGCGCGGCATCCGGCTTCGACGATATCGGCGTAGATCAGCGGCAACTCCGGCGCCGAGAGACGATTGATCTGAGTATTGCACGCGATGGGAATGCCGGCCTCGCGAAGACGCTGCAGCGAGTCGAAAGCCGCGCTCCAGGAGCCGGGCGTGCCGCGTAGCGCGTCGTGCGTCCGCTGGCACCCGTCGATGGAAACCGAAACCTGTTGCAGGCCCGCCTGACGCATGCGGCGCGCCAACGCCGCCGAGATGCCGTAGCCGCCGGTGGTGAGAGTGCAGGCCATCCCCGCCTGGCGAATGGCTTCGACCACGGTCAGCCAGTCCGGGCGCAGATATGCCTCGCCGCCGATCAGCGTGACTTCGCCGATGCCCGCGTCGCGCAGTTGGCGGACCAGGTGGAGCGCTTCCGCGGTGGTCAGTTCGGAGGATCGGGCGGACACGGCGCGCGAGCCGCAAAGCACACAGTCCAAGTTGCATTGGAGCGTGAACTCCCAGACGGCGTAAGTGGTCCGGCAAGCTCCGCACTCCATAACTACCGCGGCGGACCGGCGGGCGGCCGCGAACGGGGAGACGGCGGAGGCGGAAGCGGTCCGCCGTAAGCGGCGGCCGGAGGCCTCCGGTCTTGCTGCGGCGGAGGAGACGGTGGAGGCGGCTGAGGAACGGGCGGTCCGCCGTAAGCGGGGAGCGAAATCTTCCGGTATCCCCAAAGCGAGGCCGCGATGGCTGCCAGAGCGCTCAGAATGACGATGAGAACTCCGCGCAGGGTCCACCGCCGCGTGGGCGGGGGCGGACCTCCGTAGGCCGGCGCGGGCCGGTTACGCTCCATTTCTTCCCACTTTACGCGTTCAGCCGCCTCCTCGCGCAAGCGGCGCAAGTTCTCGGGATCGCCGGGCGGTCTGGGAAGAGGAGGTCGATCCGGCTCCATGGCCCACAGTATACCTCCGAACCGCGAATGTTAATGAGCGGTCGAATTGGGTCATCAAAAAAGTCACCGAAAGACCCCTTGTTGGGCCAAATGATAAAGTAACCGTACGTGTGAGACAGCCAGGCCCTGAAGGGAGGCGAATCGGGGTGCTGGCGGGATGGACA
>Ga0181529_10000521_pt1 | contig 55838 bp, 41 predicted proteins | sample PEATcosm2014_Bin_36_FD_119763 | JGI IMG/M metagenome (GOLD analysis project Ga0181529, IMG submission 119763) | Peatland microbial communities from MTU Mesocosm Facility, Houghton, MI, USA - PEATcosm2014_Bin10_30_metaG | ecosystem: Environmental > Terrestrial > Soil > Wetlands > Peat | place...
GACTGCGGCCAGGGCCACCTTGGCCTTGAATGCCGCTGTATGGTTCCTGCGGGGACGTCTGCTCATCGATTCTCCTCTTCACAGCCATCTTAAGGCTGCGGGCGAGCAGAACCTCCACTTAAAACCCTGTCCGAATTTGCTGAACCAGCTCACCACGATCCAAGCAAGCCGATGGATAAACCGATCCCGCGGGTGGCCCGGAGCGATTGGGCGGGTTTACAAGTTTCGCTACGGACCTAGGTGGCGCAATGGTTTTATGGGCTGCTTCCTTCGCGATCAAACGCCTCCAAGACGAGGTTCTTCACTTTGTCAAATGAAATCATCGTGCCGGAAATATTAAACTTCTCTGGACAAGTACCTCGATACACATTTCCCGCGAATGTATCAATGACAACGGGAGCTTCTTTGCACTCCAGATCCACAGTAAACCTTTTGATCTGAGGAATACTGATACGTATCCATCCGAGTGACTGTTCCACAAAATGGATATAGCTATCACGGACACACTCGTCAAAGTAACCAACTCCGGCCCTAGCCGGCAAGCTGAATTTCAGTTGGGATCTGTCTGAATAAAGCAACTCTGGGATCGACAAAGGTTTTTCCATCTCATCAATCCGGTTGAGCGTAATCGTGTACACTCTATTGGTACGAACAAGTGGGATCACAGCATCACAGGTTACAAGACAGGGACCCATCGTGAAGGAATCCCAGTTGTAATTTCCCATGTTCTGCAGCTTTCCCGTAAAAGTACCTGATTCTTTCGTCTGCACGAACATCTCATCCTTATTTGCTGTCATTGAGAGAATCGTATCCGATTTGATCTCTACGGTACCAAGCAAGTTTTCATCGATTGTAATTTTGTCGAGAGAGCCCCAAGGCCCCAATCTATCCCCCAAGATTTCCACAAGATAGCCCACCCATCCTGTTTCTGCAATCTTGAAGAAGACTCTCTTGTCAATGGCATCGAGCAGCCAAGAATAACCTGCAAACCACATATCCTCGCCGCTAGCACCACGCAATTGATACCCAGGGCAGTCGCCATCCGTGCCCTTCTCATAGTATTGCACCACAGTGCCTGGACCGTAGTAGAAAGATCTGACTTTGGAATCTTTGGTTCCGACAAAGAAATCTTCACCTCTGACTATAAAGAGAATGGAATCTGGATTAAACGAAACTTTCCCATTCCCAGTCTGGACTTCCGTTTTTTTACTAGTCGCCTGCGGAGTATGCTCCAGGTTATCCGGTGGCTGGGTAGCCTCAACTACCAGGGTCTCAAGAGTGGGTGACGGAAACGATTTTGACACAGTTGCAGAGCCCGTTGGTTCTTTATCATTTAAGTTACTCTTCATTGCAGGGACCATGGAGATTGTTCCTGAACCAGTTATCGATTCATGAGCTTCAAATATTCGTGCAATGTCCTTTCGGGCACCCGTAGGATTTACAGTCAACTTCAACTTCTCTGGTGAAATATGTTGATTCTCAGGTGGCTGCAGTGATTCGTTGCCGGGGCGAAAGATACTATCTTCATGTGCTCCAATTTCAGTCTTCATGAAGGATGCGGTTTTGCGAAGCGCGGAATCCTGATAGATGTGGCTATAGGTGACGCCGTTGAGGGACGGCAATACGTGCATTTCAGGTGGGAGGAGCGACCACACTTCTTCGGAAGGAAAGGAAAAATTGTCTGTGAGAACCGGGATGATATTGCGTCCGGTTGTAAGGGCGTGCATGATCTCGCGTTTCAACCAGTCGGACTTGTTTGCACACCGATCCAACGAAGCCCTGCTGAGGATAAGAATGAAGTTGGGTGCTTCCTCGATACGGCGAAGCAACTCCTCATCGAATTTGCCGACCTGGAGTTCGTTAACATCGAGGAATATTCGTTTATGGAAGCGGTTCTCCAACTGCATCTTCAAGAGGCTTGCCAGATCGCTACCCGTTTCACGGCGATAGCTGATAAAAGCATCAAAATGATCGCAGACGACCAAGAACTCGCTACCGCAAGTCGAGCAGAATTTCGTTTCTAGGAGATTTATTTGGCCGCAGGAAGGACATGTCTTCCCTGTGGACTGTTTGTTTCCGGCCCCCTTCGTCCCTAACAATCTTCGAAAAAAGGTCATTGCAGAATTCTCCCTTTACTTAACGGGGATTCTCAACATCGACGCCACAGCATATGTGCAAAAGACGATCCTGAACCGGAATCTCCATATTCGCACTGGTTCCATCAAATTGTACCGCCCCTGAGGGGACTGACCAGCCGGGTGACCCAGGTCTCAATTTTGCGACCTGGAAGGTCACCAGCATCATTGCAACAGCGTTGGCTCGTCGTGGTCGCCGTTGCCGTTCAGCTCATCGGGCGGGATGATGACGGCGGCGGCTACCTTGTCTTCCGGCTCCAGGTTGAGCAGGCGGACGCCCTGCGTGGCGCGGCCGGCGGCGCGGATGGTCTTGGTGTCGATACGGATGATCTTGCCGAATTGGCTGATGACCATCACTTCCGAAGTATCGTCCACCAGTTGTATGCCGCTGACGCGGCCGATGCGCGGCGTGACGGCCATGTTCTTGACGCCCTTGCCGCCGCGGGTTTGCAGGCGATACTTCTCCACATCGGTACGCTTGCCAAAGCCGTGCTCGGTCACAACCAGAATGCGGTACTCGCCGGGCTCATGCTCCTTGGGCGTGACGGCGACGCCGACGACATAATCGTTTTTGGCAAGAGCGATGCCGCGCACGCCGTAGGCCGGGCGGCCCATGGAGCGGACATCGTTTTCGTCGAAGCGAATGGCCATGCCGAGATGCGTGGCCAGAAAAATAATCTGCGAGCCGTCGGTGATGCGCGCCTTAACCAGCTCATCCCCATCATCGATGCCGATGGCGATGATGCCGCGCGACATGACGTTCGAGAAATCCTTGAGCGGCGTCTTCTTGACGGTGCCTTTTTGCGTGGCGAAGAAGATAAACTTGCCTTCCTCTTCAAGATCGCGCACGGGCAGAATCGCGCGCACGTTTTCGCCCGGCTGCAAGTCGAGCAGGCTCTGCATCGACTTGCCCTTGCCGGCGGCGCCCACGTCGGGAATCTCGTAGACCTTAAGCCAGTAAACGCGTCCGGCGTTGGTGAAGCACAGCAGGAAGGCGTGCGTCGAATCGACGATCAACTGCGCGACAAAATCCTCTTCGCGCGTCTTCATGCCCATGCGCCCGGTGCCGCCGCGGCGCTGCTGGCGATAGATGCTGATGGGCGTGCGCTTGAGGTAGCCCTGGTGGCTCACCGTGACCGCGACCTGCTCATCGGCGATCAAGTCTTCCAGTTGCAACTCGGCGCTCTCATCGACGATTTGCGTGCGGCGCGCGTCGCCGTACTTGTCGCGGACCTCTTCGAGTTCCTTGACGATGACCGCGCGCAGCTTGACTTCGCTGGCGAGGATCGACTCGTACTCGGCGATGCGCTCGCGCACCTGCTTGAGTTCGTTGAGCAGCTCGTCGATGGAGAGCTGCGTGAGCCGGTAGAGTTGCAGTTCGAGAATCGCGTCGATCTGGCGCAGCGTGAGGCCCTTCTCTTCGTGCGGCAGGCGCTCGCGGTCGAGGGTGATGACGATCTCCCGGCCCTTGCTCCAGGCATAGAGATTTTCGCGCGCCTCGACGCGCGAACCGGAGGCGCGGATGAGGCGAATGACGGTGTCGAGGTTGTCGAGCGCGATCTTTAGGCCTTCGAGGATGTGCTCGCGCGCGCGGTCCTTCTTGAGCAGGAATACGGTGCGGCGCTGCACCACGTCGATGCGGTGATCGAGGAAGCAGCGAATCGCCTGATCGAGTCCCAGCTCCCGCGGCTGGCCGTTGAGCACCGCGAGAAAGATCATCGAGAAGCTCTCTTGCATCTGCGTGTTCTTGTAGAGCTGGTTGAGCACAATCTCCGGCTGCGCGCCGCGCTTGAGCTCGATGACGATCCTCATGCCGTCGCGGTCGCTCTCGTCGCGCACGTCGCTGATGTCATCGACGATCTTGTCGGTGACCAGCTCGGCGATACGCTCGATCAGCTTGGACTTGTTCACCTGATACGGAATCTCGGTAACGATGATCGCCTGCTTTTCCTTGGTCAGGCTTTCGAGAGCGGTGCGGGCGCGCATCAGGAAGCGGCCGCGGCCGGTGCGATAGGCCTGCGGAATGCCGGACTTGCCGTAGAGGAAGCCGCCGGTGGGAAAGTCGGGGCCTTGCACATGCTTGAGCACGACGGCCAATGCAGCCTCGCGGTCATGCGCCGCTTCGGGACTCTGGAGCAGTTCGATGGCCGCGTTGACGACTTCAGCCAGATTGTGCGGCGGAATGTTGGTGGCCATGCCGACCGCGATGCCGCTCGATCCATTCACGATCAGATTGGGAATGCGCGTGGGCAGCACGGTGGGCTCGACGGTGGACTCGTCGTAGTTGGGCACGAAGTCCACGGTCTCCATCTCGATGTCGGCCATCATCTCGCCGGCAATGCGCATCATACGGCACTCGGTATAGCGCATGGCCGCCGGCGGATCGCCGTCTACCGAGCCGAAGTTGCCCTGGCCGTCGACCAACGGATAGCGCAGGGAAAAGGGCTGCGCCATGCGCACCAATGTGTCATAAATAGCCGAGTCGCCGTGGGGATGGTAGACGCCCATCGCCTGGCCGACCACTTTGGCGCATTTGGTGTATTTTTTGTTGTGCTGCAGGCCCATCTCGTTGAGCGTGTAAAGCACGCGGCGGTGCACCGGCTTCAATCCATCCAGGGCGCTGGGCAGCGCGCGCCCGATGATCACGCTCATCGAGTAGTCGAGATAGGAGCGGCGCATCTCCTCCTCAATATTGATGGGGATGAGGTTGGCGCCGCTGTGCGGCGGCGTGCCGCCTTCGAGGGGAAGAAGTGGATTCTGATCGTCTGCCATAGGGGTCATTTCAGGCCCACCGGAAGGCGGCGGAAAGAGACCGGAAAAAGCGGGGCCGGCCTGGCGTGGACACTGCTTTTATTTTACCCGTTAAGGAGGGCTTTTAGCAAGGCCGATTGAAAGAAATAAGTCCTTATTTTGCTAGAATTTATAGACTATTTTGTGCTTTTCCGCAGTCGTCTCACAGAGATACGCGGCACGGCGCGGCGCCGGCTTTGATTTGGCTTAGATTTTGGCCTTCTTTTTCTCCCTATTTTGCCAGCGTTCCGGCACTGTCGCGCCACTCCCAGCGACAGCTTGCCAGGAACATACTTTACGCTCCACCATCATCAAATACAGCTCCCTCTATCCAGGATGCTGGAGTTAGAAGCGAAGCGACTGCATATCCCAAAGCTGTATGGCAGCGTCCTGGCCCCCCAATGCCAGTGTGCTGCCGTCGGGGCTGAACGCAACAGCATAGATTGTGTTGCAGAGTGCTTTGATCGTTCGCCATTCCTTTCCGAAGACTGTTTCCCAGAGCTTGACGGTTTCATCGGCGCTTCCGGAGGCTAAAGTGCGGCCGTCAGGGCTGAAGGCCACTGAACAAACGCCAAGGCCGTGTCCCTTCAGCTCGCGCGTCACTCTACCGCTGGAAACATCCCAAAGCATAACCGCCGTGTCCTTGTCCGAAGTTCCGGATGCCAGCGTGCGGCCATCTGGGCTGAAAGAGAGCGACTGAATTCTTCCGATATTTTGATTCAGTGTGCGCAGTCTGTCCTGATCCCAAAGCAGAATCGAACCCTCACTTCCCCATGCCAGCGTGCGGCCATCAGGGCTGCACGCCAGAGAACCGATGATTCCCTGGTTGCGCAGTGGAGTAGGCTTTTCCTCTCCGGAGTTTACATCCCATAGCCTGATTGTTCCGTCCCGGCTTCCCGATGCCAGCGTGCGCCCATCAGGCAGGAAGGCGACGGAATCCACCGATCCTTTGTGGCCCCTTAGAGATCGCAATTCGGCTCGTCTTGCCACATCCCATCGCTTGATCGTCCCATCCCTGCTTCCCGACACGAGCATCCGGCCATCGGGGCTGAAAGCTACGGAGCCGATGGTCCGTGCCTCACAGGGCAAATCATATGATTCGGCATCCTTCGCCAGATCCCACAGCCTGACCTTCCCGTCTGAATTTCCCGAAGCCAGCATTCCGCCGCCGGGTCTGAAGGCCAAGGAAATCACGAAGTAGTCTTTCCCGGGCAGCCTGCGCACTGGAATCACGCGCGTATTTCCGGATGCCTGAGAGGAGGCGGATGAGGAAATCTCATCGTCTTCGTCCTCCGCGTCATCCTTCGACCATCGAAGCGAATCGCGCGTGGCCCTCTCCGCCGCCTCGGTCTTCTCCCCAATGGCCTTCCCCTGTCCAGCCCTCCACAAAGCCCACTCGGCCGCCGCTTTCTCCGCCGCGATCGTCTCCTGCGCGGCCTTCTCTTTTGCCGCCTTCTCCGCTGCCGCCTTTTCCTGCGCGGCTTTCTCTCTTGCAGCCTTCTCCGTGGCGGCCTTTTCTTCCTCCGCCCTGGTTGCCGCAACAAACCTCTCCCATTCGGCTTTTTCAGCGGCAGCCTTGTCGCGCGCGACTTTTTCCGCCACAGTCTTTTCTTTCGCAGCCTTCTCACTTGCCGCTTTTTCCGCTGCAGCCTTCTCCAGTGCGGCCTTCTCCGCGGCGGCTCTCTGGGCTGCGGCGATCTCGGCGGCGGCCTGCGCGAGCGCAGCCTTCTCCGCGGCGGCCGCCTTCTCCCTGGAGAGCTTGTCCGCCGCGGTCTTGGCTGCCGCCGCCCTCTCCGCCGCTAGCTTCTCCTTGGCGGCTTTCTCTTCGGCAAACTTCCTCCATGCTTCCTTTTCGGCTGCAATCTTCTCCGCCGCCGCCTTCTCCCTGGCAGCTTTCTCGGCGGCAATCTTCTCCCATGCGGTCTTTTCCGCCGCTGCTTGCTCTCTCGCGGCCTGCTCGGCTGCGGCCTGCTCTTCCGCGGCCTGCTCTTCTGTGACCCACTCTGCTCCGTGGCACTTCTTGTATTTCTTTCCGCTTCCGCACGGGCAAGGAGCGTTGCGACCCACCTTTTCCCAGGTCTGCTCCCCGGCAAGCTGGCCCGCGGACTTGCCCTCTGACATCCGCGCGGAGTCCGTCGCACTCGGCTTCTTGCGCCGGAATTCGTTCTCCAATGCCTGGATTGCCGCCCACTCCGCGGCTTGAATCGCGGCGGCCTTCCCGGCTTCTACCATCTCCACTGCCGAATCGGATTCCGTGTCAGGCAGCTTCCGGCTTTGACGCCTGGAGAGCGATTCGCCCGGCAACAGGCCGCTTCCATCCCACTCGATTTGCGCTTCGATCAGCGTCGAGGGCTTGAACGCGCCAGCCTTTATGGCAGAGATGGCCTCAGCCGTTGCAGCCGCTACTACTTTCTCGGCTGCGATCCTCTCGGCCTCAGCCTTCGCTACCGCTTCCGCCTTCTCGGCTGCGACTCGCGCCGCCTCGGCTTGCTCCGCCGCTAGCTTCTCCCTTGCAGCCAATTCGACGGCGGCTTTCTCTCTTTGCACCCTCTCGGCTTCCGCTTTCTCGCGCGCGGTCTTTTCCGCCGCGGCTTGCTCCGCGGCCAGCTTTTCCTTTGCAGCCTTCTCGCGAGCGGCTTCATCCGCTGCAACTCTTTCCACCTCAGCCTTGGCTGCCGCTGCTGCTGCCTTCACGGAAGCGATCCGATCCGCCTCGGCTTTTGCAACTGCATCTGCTTTTTCGGCTGCGATTCGCGCCGCCTCAGCCTTCGCCGCCGCTTCTGCTTTTTCGGCTGCGATTCGCGCCTCCTCGGCCTTGGCTTCCGATTCGGCCTTCGCCGCTGCGATCCTATCCAGCTCTGCATTCGCAGCAGCCTCACGAATCTTTTCGACCTGCGCCACGAGGTCTTCCAGTATCGTGTATTTGACAGCTGCCCATTTCGATGCGCTCTCCGTGTAATTGACTAAAGGTTCGTCGCTTGGAACCATCTGACGGTTAGCCAGAAAGCGATAGCGTTTCCATCTGCATGGCTCTACCCAAAGCGGCACAACGATCATTTGCCCACGATCGGCACGCTTCACGATGCGAGGCATCTCTTTATTTTCAATGAATTCCGAATTCAAGAAGTCCTGGCTTACAATGAGCAGCGCAATTTGTGAATGATCGATCTGCCATTCGATTTCATCGGCGTAGACCGTGCCGCCTTTGAGTTCCTTGTCAAACCAGAAAAGAACATTGTCCCGTTTCATGGATTCAATCAAGTAGGGGACCATATTGCGCAGTTTGCCGTGACCTGGCACCACCCATTCTTCGTCCTCACGGGCATAACTGACGAAGATGCGAATGATGTCCTCATGACCGTCGGTATGTATGCCTTCATCCATAACCTGCGACCGTTCCCCGTTCTTTGTATCGCTGCTATCCCTGCCGCTTGCCCTTATGGAAAACGCCCACTCTTCCTCACTATGCACTGCAATACCCTATGCACACATGCGCACCTTTGCCGCCGGAAAACACCAGGAGGACGCAAGAACCCAAATCTTGAATAAGAAATGATAGCAAATTTCCCTCTACAGCAGCCCCGGCAAACTCAGCACGCAGAAGACCGCTTGCAGAAGCACGATGGTCCCTGCGGCGCTCATCGCCAGACGGCCCCTTGGCCCTTCGTAGGCGTCGGCAAAGACTCCGCCGATCAATGTGAGCAGAAAGGGCAGCGCCCAGAGCCACGGTGAGCCGGGGGCGCCGGTCATGATCAGAGCCACGAGGATCGAAGCGCAGATCAAAGGAACGGAGTTCCCGAAATAGCGCGATTTGCGCACCCCCAGGTAAAGCGCCAAGGCGGCAGCCGCGGCTATTGTGATCCCGGCGTTCGAGAGCGTAGAGAAGAAGCGGCGGGCCGGGTCGAGCGATAGACCTAATTGACCCGCCGTCGAGCGGAGATAGTAGCTGAAGGCATCCGGCGAGAAGCCGTAGCACGCAAAGACCAATCCCAGCGCCCCGGTAGAGGCGATGAGCACCACTGGCAGCACCTGGCTTCGGCGCCCCTCAGCCACCCACAGCATCGCCGCCAGGCCCAGCAGCACTACCAACCCCAGTGCGGCAATGTGCGCGGCCGCCGCCAGTCCAAAGGCCGCCGTCAGCAGCACGATGCGCAGCCAGCCTTTGCGCCGCGGCCCCTGCATCGCGTGAGCCACGCCGATGCAGGTGTAGACGCCGCCATAGACGCCCAACGCCGCCAGCACCTCCGGGTTGGGCGCAACGCAGGCTCGCAGCACCGCCGGAGAAAAGCAGTAGAGCCCAAGCGCCGTGTAGCCGCCTAGATTGCCGTAGAGGCGCCGCGTGACCCACCACAGTCCCGCGCCCAGCACGCAGCCGGCGCCCAGGAACGGAAACCGCAGCAGGAGTAAGGCATACCTGAGCTGGTGGCGCAACTCCCAACTGCTCAACTCGCCGTCGGCTTGCACCACCCGGTCTTCGGGCTTGCGGAAGTGGTCCAGCCCGCGCTCCGCCAGCAGATTCAGTGTCAGCGGCAGCCCGGCCAGCCGGTAGGCCAGAATCCCGTCGTGTATGTTGCCGCAACTGGTGAAGTAGCCCGCCAACTGCGACGGCCGCTCCCACATCTCGCGTCCGCAGCGCGCGTATTGGTAGTCGCGATCAATCAGCGTCTGGTGGCCGGTGAGCCACAGCCCCTGCGCCAGAAAGACAGCCAGCAGCCCCGCCGCAATGCGCTGCGGCAGATTGAATTGAAAGCGGCGAATGTGTGCAAAGCGGTGGGTCATCGTGCTCCGAGGAACCTTACCAGTCTAAACGCTCCTACCCGTTGTTTTCGCTCTCCGATTCTGCCGTCCATCCCGGCCTGATGTATGGTAGTAGAGAGCTTCCGGTTGAGGTCTTGCATTGTGACCATCCCAGAAATCGTCGATCTGCTGAAGCGGATTCGGTGGAACTCTATCCACACCTGGATACCCTTTCACACACTGATCCCGCTCGTTGGGGGCGCGCTCGCCGCGTTCTTACAGCGCCGGATCAAACGCCGCAATGCCCGCCTGGCGCAGCACTGGCCCGTCGTGGATGGGAAGGTTCTGGACATCAACGTAGCCGCGGGAACCAAATTCTTTGGCAGCCCGCGACAATTCAACGCAACCTTCAAATATTCCTACACAGTTCTGGACGCGGGCGTGGCCAGCTATTTCTCGGGAAGCTTTTCGCGCTTCTTTGCAGACAAAGAGCAGGCGTGGGAGTGGCTGGAGTTGCTTAAGAACAAGCGAATCCGCGTTCACGTCCGGCCCGGCAAGCCTGAAGTCTCCGTCGTGCTGGAGGCCGATTTGGACGCCCACTTTTACCTTCCCGCGCGAACCCCGGCTGACTTCGTCCTTTCCCCGTCCGGAACCCATCCCGAGTAGCGCCGTCGCGAACCTCGACCGGCGTTTGTTCCTGAAAGTGCTATCCTCCTCAGCAAGGGCTTGCGCATGAGCAGTTTTTTCACCATCGGCCACTCCAACCACGAGTTCCCGGCGTGGCTTGCCCTGCTCCACCGGCACGCGGTCGAAGTGGTGGTCGATACGCGCAGTTCGCCCTACTCGAAGTACGTCCCGCAGTTCGACAAGGAACTGATGCAGCGCTCGCTGGAGCAGGCGGGAATCCGCTATCTCTTTCTCGGCGCGGAGTTGGGTGGCCGCCCAGCCAATCCCGATTACTACGACGCCAAGGGCCGCGTCCTCTATAGCCGTCTGCGCGACGATGCCCGCTTCCAGGCGGGGATCGCGCGGCTGGAGAGCGGCATGGAACGCTACCTCGTGGCCCTGGTTTGCGGCGAGGAAGATCCCGCCCACTGCCATCGCCGCCTGCTGATCGGGCGCGTGCTCACCGAGCGTGGCCATACCATGATTCACATTCGCGGCGACGGCCGCCTGGAATCCGACGATACGGTGGCCGCTGAAGCCGGCAAGCCGCTCATCGGCGCACAGCCCGCGCTCTTCGCGGAACTCGACGAGGACCAATGGAGATCTACAGCATCGGTTTTACCCAAAAAAGCGCCGCAGAGTTTTTCGGAACACTGAAGGCTCATGGCATTGAGCGGCTGCTCGATGTGCGCCTGAATAACACCTCCCAGCTCGCCGCCTTTGCCAAGCAGGCCGACCTGGCCTACTTTCTCAGCGAAATCTGCGGCGCTGCTTATGAGCACGAGCCTCGGCTCGCTCCTACGCAGGAGATGCTCGACGCCTACAAGAAGCAAAAGGGAAGCTGGGAGGATTACACCGAAGCCTATCTCGCTCTGATCCGCTCCCGAAAGGTGGAATCGGTACTTTTGAGGGAGAGTTTCCAGAGGAAAACCGTTTTGTTGTGCAGCGAGGCCACCCCGGAACACTGCCATCGGAGGCTGGCGCTGGAGTATTTACAACACCATTGGGGAGGTGTACAAATTACCCATCTATAATTCACGGCCTGGAGGCAAGTTTATTGATCCGGAACAAAACGATTGCATCGTGGGTTCCCACCCTTTCCGCTAAGAACGCGGAAAGGATGAATCGCGCTGTTACATTTCTTTCTGGCCGAACCAGTAAGTTCATGAATCTCGACCAGATTGTCTGCCTCGCCAACTCCTACAAGCACGGCAATCGCTGTGTGGCCGGAATCAGCCTGGAGACGAAACAATGGGTAAGGCTCGTTGGCAGGCAGGTCCCCGGCTGTCTCACCGTAAAGGAAGCGAGCTACCCCGACGGAAGAGAAGCCGCGCTGTTGGATGTATTCGAGGCCGAACTTGGCTACAGTTGCAGTTCCAATTGCCATCCCGAAGATGTACTTGTGTCCGACAAGCCCTGGCAACCGGTCCGCAGCTTTGTCGAACCTCAAGATGCGCGCTTTCTCGCTGCGTTCCTGAGCAGACGGCCAGTCGTTCTTCAAGGATACGGAGATCGTGTCACCGCGCACAGAGTCGAAGAGACGCCAATGGCGAGATCTCTTGAACTGATCGAGCCGGAAGACCTCTGGTGGTGGATTCGCGAGGAGAACGGAAAACGGAAAAATCGCGCCATCTTCCGTGTCAGCCATATCAGCCGCATCCGCTATGATTTGGCCGTTACCGATCCCGTCTGGCTGGAAAAACTCCACTCTATGCCTTTGGGAATCTATCCACATACTCATTTTTTCAGCGGCAAGTTCCAAAAGACCTTCCTCACTATTAGCCTTGGCGAACCATTCGAGGGCTTTATCTACAAGCTGGTGGCCGGCGTGATATGCCTGCCCGCATAATCCCGACAGAAATTAATAACTACCCCTTTTCATACTGCATCTCTTTACTCCACAAACCTCTCGACGCTACACTGGCCTCATCATGCTAACCCGCCGCCGCTTTGTCCTAAGTGCCGCCACCCTCGCTCTCGCCTCCAAGACCCGCCTGCTGGCGGCGCAAACTGCGAATGTCTATCACAATCCGATTCTGGGCGGCGACCATCCCGACGCCAGCCCCATTCGCGTGGGCGACGACTTCTTCCTTACCCACTCCAGCTTTGACTACGCCCCGGGGCTGCTGATCTGGCACTCCCGCGACCTGATCAACTGGCGTCCGGCGGCCGCCGCTCTGCACCGCTACTATGGCACCGTGTGGGCGCCCTATCTCTGCGAGTACCAGAACCGCTACTACATCTACTTCCCGGCCAACGGCAGCCTGCGCGTGGTTCATGCCGATCGCCCCACCGGGCCGTGGAGCGAGCCTGTCAGTCTTGGCATCGACGCCATTGACCCTGCCCATATCGCCGAGAATGGACGCCGCTTTTTGTACATGGCCGGCGGACTCATGGCCGAGCTCACCCCGGACGGCCTGGCGGTCAAGACCCCGCCCCGCAAGGTTCTGGACCCCTGGCCCATACCCGCCTCCATTCGCATGGAATGTACTTGCCTGGAAGGCCCCAAGCTGCTGGAGCGCAACGGCTGGTTCTATCTCAACGTGGCCGAGGGCGGCACCGCGGGCCCAGGCACAAGCCACGCGGTGGTCAGCGCCCGCAGCCGCCACGCCGAGGGGCCCTGGGAGTTCTCGCCCTACAACCCCATCGTTCACACCCCTTCGCGCGACGACCGCTGGCTCTCGCTGGGCCATGGCCGCCTGGTCGATACCCCGGACGGACGCTGGTACATCACGATCCACTCCTATGAAAACGGCTACCGCACCCTGGGCCGCCAGCTTATGCTGCTACCCGTCGAGTGGACCGCCGACGGCTGGTACCGCATTCCGCAGGGCGTCACCGCGGATGCGGCGATTCCCATGCCCGTGCCCGGCACAAGCCAACAGCCCTTTGTTGATCCCTCCGACGACTTCACCACCCCCGAGCTCGGCCTCCAGTGGGGCTTCTGGCACGAGTTTGACCCCACCCGCTTCACCACCGGGAACGGCGCGCTCACCCTGGCGGCCCAAGGCAAATCCCTGGCCGAGACTTCCGCCCTCACTACTCCCGTCGGCGGACACTCCTACACCGTCGAGATCGATGTCGAAGCCGCGCTCGGCTGCGAGGCAGGACTTATGCTCTTCTACAACCCCAATCACGCTGCCGGCATCCTGATCTCCCGGGAAGGAATCGGCGCGCGCACCGCCAATGGCTTCATCCCCAGCCGCCAGCAGCCAGGCGCTACCAGAGCCACCCTGCGCATCGTCAATGACCGTCAGGAAGTCGATTTCTATTACCGGCTTCCCGGCCAGAGCTGGAAGCGTACCCCGGAATCGGCGGAAATCTCCGGCATCAACCACAACGTTCTCGACGGCTTCCTTGACGTTCGCCCCGCCGTCTACGCCTGTGGATCGGGCAAGGCGACCTTCCGCGCCTTCCGCTACTGGCCTCGGGTGAATGTGCCCGCCTGACCCCCGCCGGCCAGCCTTGGCCTTTTTACGCCAGACACAAGAAAGCCGCCCCGAAGGGCGGCTTTGCTGTGCAAAGTTGAGCTTGCCCTGGTTAGTTGATCGTAATCGGGCAGGTCGCTCCGGCGTTGGTGCCGTCCACATCCGTTGCAGTGATCGAGAAGGAACCGGAGGCCGTCGGCGTGCCCGTCACCGCGCCTGTCGAGGCATTCAGCGTCAGCCCCGCCGGAAGCGTGCCCACAACCGAGAAGGTGTAGGGAGCCGTGCCGTTGCTCACGGTGATTGAGTTAATTGGAAAGGCAGTACCCACCGGATCGCTCGTCACCGAAGAGCATTGCAGAGTTAAACCGTAGAAGAGAGCGCCAACTGATTGATCGCCGTAGAGTCCTGAGGGATCGCCGCCGCTTGCCGGCGTCGGCAACGTGCAAGTGCTGGTCATATCTGGCTCTGGCAAGCCATTTGCTGCCAATACCCCAGTATCGCAGTTCGCTGTCCAACCGCCAAAAGTAGTAGTAAATTCGGTTGAAGTTGAATTTCCAGACAACGATGCGGTGATCGTCACATTCGTGTTAGCGGCATAGGTTCCCGTGCAAACAGAGTTCCCATAGCCGGCAATCTCCGAACCCGGACCGCAATGGATCAGGCAACCCGTAGTCACATCGCAGGTTGTCTGGCCACTGGCTATCTGGGTGCCGGAGGGAGCCGTAATGAGCCAGTTGGTATCGTTGCTGCCTGCGTTGAAGACGGTCAGCGTGGCCAGCAATGAAGGGGCCACCGCTTGACTGCATATGGGGGGAGTGATGCCTTCCACCTCGCACGTAAACGTAACTGGATTGGAGAGGACGAGCGTGCCGTCAGGGTTGGCAGTCGTGTCTTCCGCATAGATGACGCCAAGACCCTCATAACCCATAGCCGTAGCCAGTCCAGCGGGTTCTCCAGGCGTACCGGCGGAGTTGATGGATACAAGATTGGGTTCGAGCGTAATCCAGGTTACCGAGTCTGTGATATCGCGAATAGTGGGAATGGTCGTGAAGGTTCCGAAGGCAAGGTATTGCTGGGTCATGCCTTTGTTTGAAACGACGGTAGCCAAAGGCACAACATTGATCGAAATCAGCGGCTCCGGCGATGCCCCGATGGTAACCGAGTACGTTGCTTGCGCCACCACCTCGCTGTTGTCCAGGTTCGTCCACGTCGCAGTGATAATGGTAGATCCTGCCGTAGCAGCCGTCACCAGGCCGTCAGTCGCTGGGGTGCATGGTAATAGATCACCAGCGGTGCAAATTGATGCAACCAACGGAGTGTTGGATTTCCAGACAACCTGGTTGGTCACGTCATACTGCAGGCCGGAGTTCCCCTCGGTTGCCAGCGCAATCAACTGGTTCTGTTGAGCCGATGAGGTAGCCGAGACACTGGCTGGAATGATGGTCAGCTTCGAGACCTCTTCCGACGTTCCCGCTGTAACCGAGAAGGGCGCCGAAGCGATCACTTGCGAACCGTCCGGGTTCGACGAAACCGCCATAATGGCGGTCGTGCCCTGGCTCAGGCCCATGACCAACCCGACCGGAGTGGTGGGATTGAGGGTGGCGCAGGATGCGCCCGAGGCCACTGTGCCTCCCGGGCAACTGGTGCAGACTCCGGCGTTGGAAGTGCCCGGACAAGCGGAGATTGTGCAAGACAATGCGCTGAGGCCCGTGGGACAAACAGTGGTCACCGTGGCTACCGCGGGAGTGCTGGAACTCCAATTGGTTGTGATGGGGTAGGAAACGATGCCCTTGGTCACATCCTGCGTGATGGGAACGCTCGAGAAGGTTCCGATGTCAACCAGCTGACTGGTGAGACCGGGCGATGCCACCGATGGAGAGACGGGATAAATCGTGGTCGTAAGCAGAGGCTCAGAAGCCGCGGCCAAAACCGTGAGCGTCGTCGTCGCCGTCACCACGCCTGATCCGGAACTGGCCGGGTTCGTATACGTGACAGCGATGGTGGTTGTGCCGGCGCTGATCGCCGTGGCCTTGCCGGTGTTATCGACGGTGGCCACCAGCGGATTGGTAGAGGTCCAGAGAATGCCGGTCAGGGAGTTGACGTTGGTCTGAAGGCCGGTGCTTCCGTTGGTCCCGATGGCGATGAAGTTGACGGTGGCCGATCCGATCAGCGGCAGCGTCAGCGACGGAGCGCCGGGGAAGATGGAGAGTGTGGAGACCGGTTGCACCGCCCCTCCGGTCACTGTGAAGGTCGCGGAAGCGGTAGCGCCGCTCTTATCAGTGGTGTTGGTTGCGACGGCGGTAATGGCCGTGACGCCCTGGCCGGCGGCGACGACAAGCCCCGGAGTGGCTGATGGACAGCTAGCCGGGTTCGTGATCCCGGACGCAACCGAGTTGCAGACTGCAGCGACCGATGGATTGCTCGAATACCAGTCCACCGTATAGACGGATGAGCCGCTGGTAAAACCATTGGTCATATTCTGATTGCCCGGCGTCGAAGAGGAGGTCGCAAAGTTGCCGATGGCCAGGAATTGCGTGGGCAACTGGCCGGTTCCCGCAACGGCTTGGGAGTTGGGCAGGATCGACAGGGAGAGCAGCGGCTCCGGCGTGCCGATAGTGACGGTGATTGCCGCGCTGGCCGTGACCGAAGTCAGATCGGAGGCGTTGCCGTTGGCTTTGGAATTGTTGAAGGTCGCGGTGACGGCGACCGCGCCATTGGCGACTGCCGTAAAAACACTCGTACCGCCGACTTGGGTGACGATCTTGCCGTTGGCGTCGCTACTGGTCCATGTGGCTTGTCCGGTCAGGTCCACGGTAGAACCCGTGCCGGTGGTGCCGATGGCGATGAATTTAGCCTGCTGGCCCACGGAGGTCAGCATCTGCGAGGCCGGAACGATGGTCAGGGAGACGTAAGGCTCGGTAGTAGCGGGAACCGAGACGGTGTAAGCCGCGCTGCCGGTGACCACGCTGCCGTCGGGATTGGTGACGATGGCGGTGATGGCGGTCGCCCCGCTGGCGTTCGGTGTGGCGATGCCGCCTGTGGGAGAAGCAAAGCTGGCTACCAACTGATTGCTGGAACTCCACTTTGCCACGGGAATGACCACGGCCGGCGAACTTCCGGGAACGGTATAGGGCAAAGTGGTCAAATTGACGGTGGCGCCGGAACTGGTGGTTCCGATGGCGATGAAGTTGACGTTAGCGGTAGTGCCGGTGGCCAGCGATGTCTGGGCAGTGGGAACGACAGCCAACGAGACCAAAGGTTCTGAGACGGCTGCGGTTACCGACAAGACGGCGCTGCTCGACACCACCGTGTTGTCGGGGTTGTAGGCGATGGCGGTGATGGCGGTGACGCCGGCAGCCTTGGCTGTGATGATTCCGGTGTTTGGATCGATGGCGGCCACGGCTGGATCGCTGGAGGTCCATTGCGCCCATTGAATCGTCTGAGCCGGCGAGGTTCCGGGGATGGTATAGGTCTTGGGATCGGTCAGGTTCACCGTCGCGCCCAAACCGGTGGTGGCAATGGCGATGAAATTGGCGGTCTGATTACCTACCTGAACCGACTGCGCGGCTGGCGAGACGGCCAGCGAAACCAGCGGTTCGGAGACCGTGGGAACTGTCACAGTGTAGGCTGCGCTGCCGGTGACTACGGTCCCGTCGGGATTGGTGGCGATGGCCGTGATGGCGGTTGTGCCTCCGCTGAGCGGCGTAGCGATGCCGGTGGCTTTGATGCTGGCCACAGCCGGGTTGCTGGAAGTCCAGCTCACCGGATCGATTGTCTGCCCATTGACCGTTTGAACGGCGCTGGTCAGCAGTACTGTGCCTCCGGAGCCAGTGGTTCCAATAGCAATGAAGTTGACATTGGCGCTGGCGCCGGTCGTCAGCGAGGTCTGCGAGGCCGGTAGGACGGCCAGTGAAACCAGGGGCTCCGAGGATGAAGAACCACCCGTGACGTTTACGGTCGCGGTAGCGGTGACCACGCTGGTGTCGGGATTGGTCGCTATGGCCGTGATCACAGCCGCGCCCGGGCCAACCGCTGTGACCAGGCCGCCGGGATTGGTGATGGAAGCAATGGACGTGTTGCTGGAAGCCCATTTAACCGAACTTGTCAGGTTCTGCGTGCCCGGAGTCGGGGCGGTCGGCGAGAAGGTGCCGATCGCGATCAGCTGGCTGGTTTGACCCGCCAGGATCGATTGGGTGACTGGAGTGATGGCAATCGATTGCAGCGGCTCCGACGCCGAACCGGTAACCGTAAAGGTCGCCAAAGCTTCCACCACGCTCTTGTCGGGATTTGTATAGATGGCTGTAATCTGCGTAGTGCCCGGGCCCACCGCCATGGCCAGTCCGGTGTTGGCGCCAATCGTGGCAACCCCCACATTGCTGGAACTCCACGCGACCAGGGTTGTCATGTTGGTCGGAAGGCCCGTGGTTCCGCTGGTGCCGAGCGCGATGAACTGGCCGGTCTGACCGGGCAATGCAACCGAATCGGTGGTGGGAGTGATGGAAAGCGCCGTAATCGGCTCCGTGGAAGTGCTGGTGCAATTCGTGCATGCGCTCACGGTGAAGATGACATCATTGCTGACGATAGCCTCGCCGCCGAACCCTGACATGCTGGCAGAGATGGTCGTATTCCCTATCCACGCTATGCCGGTAGTCGGATTGAAGCCGGTAGCCGTGGCCACTCCTGAACTGTTGATGGTCGCCACCTGGGGGGCGCTGGAAGACCAGGTGACTTGATTGGTGATATTCTCGGTCTCCGCCGTGTGACCGGAGCGTGTATAGGAGCCGATGGCAGTGTATTGACTATAGCCCTGCGCAACACCCTGAGGGGCCAACGTCACCGTTACCGGAGCATTGGGAGTGATGGCGATGGAGGTCAGGGAAGGCGACACGCTGCAACTGGCGAGCGGAAGCAATAAGCTGGCGAGCACAAGCGCCCTGAGAGAAAAACGGTCAAGCATAGAAGACTCCTTGCTTTTCCTGATGATTTTACACCTGCCGCTCTACTCTTGGCCCGTAAAAAAGTTGCCCGGCATACGGAATCAAAAGAGTCAATAAGCGATCCCCCGGCGGCTCAGGCACTTTGCCCGCGCCAGGCCAGCGGCCTCGGCCTGCTTCTCGTCCCGCCGACGGTTGCACTTTGCCTCCTTCCACCGCCAGCGGCTACACTTCATCCAGCATGGCTATCGCGCGCGACAACACTCCCGAACCGGGGTCCCCGACGATAGATTCCCGTCGTCGGGGTGGGGAACGGCTGGTCAGCGCCTCGCGCGCCGACGAAGAACAGGGCTTTGAGCTCAAACTGCGCCCTCGCTGGCTGCGCGAGTTCATCGGCCAGTCCAAAGCCAAGGAGCAGTTAGCCATAGCCCTGGAAGCCGCCAAATCCCGCGGCGAGGCCCTCGACCACGTGCTCCTCTTTGGCCCTCCCGGCCTGGGCAAAACGACGCTGGCCACCATCATCGCCAACGAACTGGACGTAGGCTTCCAGCAGACCTCCGGCCCGGCCCTGCAAATCCAGGGCGACCTGACTGCCATCCTCACCAACCTGCGCGAGCGCCAAGTGCTCTTCCTCGACGAAATCCACCGCATGCAGCCGGTCCTGGAAGAAAAGCTCTACACCGCCCTCGAAGACTACAAGCTCGACATCATCATCGGCCAGGGCCCCGCCGCGCGCACTCACGTAATGGAAATCCGCCCCTTCACCTTCATCGGCGCCACTACGCGGCCCGGCCTGCTCTCTTCACCGCTGCGCTCGCGCTTCGGCATTCTGCTGCGCCTCGAGTTCTACACAGAGGAAGAGCTGCGTGTCATCGTTTCGCGCTCCGCCGAGGTGATGCAGATTCCCATCGACCAGGACGGCGCCGCCGAAATCGCCCTGCGCTCCCGCGGCACTCCGCGCATCGCCAACCGCCTGCTGCGCCGCGTCCGCGACTACGCCCAGGTCCGCGGCTCCGGCATTATCGACCGCCCTACCGCCAACGCCGCCCTCACCATGCTCGAAGTGGACGCCCACGGCTTCGACGAGATCGACCGCCGCCTGCTGCTGGCAATTATCCAGAAATACGACGGCGGGCCAGTCGGCCTCAGCACGCTGGCCGCAACCCTGGCCGAGGAGCAGGACGCGCTCGAAGAGGTCTACGAGCCCTTCCTCATTCAGATCGGGTTCCTCGACCGCACGCCGCGCGGCCGCGTAGCCACGCGCCTGGCTTATGAGCACTTTGGCCTGACGATGCCGGGGAGGCAGACGCCGCTGTTTTAATTGCTCTACAATATCGCTGTCTCGCTAACTCGCTGACTCGCTAGCTTCAAACTCATCCGGGAGGATAAGCCATGTCACTTACCGAATCCACCATGCTGGAACTGGGCATTACCGCCCCCGACTTCACACTTACCGATGTTGTTACCGGCAAGACCGTAAGCCGCGACGGCTTTCGCGGTCAAAAGGCCCTGCTGGTTATGTTCATCTGCGCGCACTGTCCCTATGTCAAGCACATTGAGAACGGACTGGCTGCGCTGGGCAAAGATTATGCCGGCCAACCTATCGGCATTGCCGCCATCAGCAGCAATGATGCCGTCACCCACCCCGCCGACTCGCCCGCCGGACTCAAGCGCCAGGCTGAATCCTTAGGCTTCGTCTTTCCCTACCTGTACGACGAGACGCAAGCCGTGGCGCGCGCCTACAAAGCCGCCTGCACGCCGGATTTCTTTCTCTTCGATGCCGGCTTCCGCCTGGTCTATCGCGGGCAATTCGACCGCAGCCGCCCCGGAAACGGCATCCCAGTCACCGGCGAAGACCTGCGCGCCGCCATCGACTTAGCGCTCGCCGGCAAACCCGTGCCCGCGGACCAGCGCCCCTCGATCGGCTGCAACATCAAGTGGAAGGCATAACGCGCCTGGCGGCGCCAGTTCATTGCTTGCAGCCTGTCTGAGTTACTTCTCCGCCTTCTGCTCGTGATACTCCATCTCGGTATTAATCGCCCAGATGTTGTCCTTGGCCGTTACGCCGTTGACGATGTTCTCGACAGCGGTCATCGCGGTCAGCATCGAATGGTCCTGATTATTGTACTTATGCATGCCGTTGCGGCCCACCAGAAACAGATTCTCAAAGCCGTCAAGATAGTTGCGAATCACATCGAAGCGGCCATAACTTCCGAAGTAAGCCGGATAAGTCTTCGGAACATGGACCACATGAAAGTCTTCCACATCCTCCGCCTTGAGAATGCCAATCCTGGCGATCTCAGCAACAGCGAACTTAGCCATATCCTCGTCGGATAACTTCCACAGCGGATCGGTGTCGTTGCAGAAGTATTCCAGGCCAATCCATACCTTGTCATTGCCGTTCACCAGCCAGGGGCTCCAGTTATTGAAGATCTGCAGCCGGCCGACCACCACGTCCGGCTCCTGAATATAGATCCAGTTATCCTTGAGCGGCGAGCCGTCCTTCTCCGTCACGGCGAGCTTGCCGGCGAGCAAGCCGACGGTAATGAAGTCGCGATACATGAGGCCTTCGCTCACTTCCGTTACCTCGGCGGGAACCGGCGTGGAGACAGCGCGAACCAGATCGCGAACCGGCATGGTCGAAAAAAAGTAATCGCCCGCATAAGTGACGCGCTCTCCTGCGTCGTTCAATCCTTCGACCGAAACTACCTTCTTCCCTTCCATGTGAATGCGGTCGACATGGATGCCGAAATGAATCTCTCCGCCGCCCTTCTTCACCAGTTCGGCCGTATGTTCCCAAAGCTGGCCGGGGCCTAACTTGGGATAAAGAAACTTCTCGATCAGCGAGGTCTCGGTTGTCTTCTGGGCGATGTGGCCGGAGTTCTTTGGGCCAAAGGTCTTCTTGAGGAAATGCGTCACCACGCCCTTCAGCGAAAGCCCCTTGATGCGTTGCGCTCCCCATTCGGCGCTGATCTCGCGGCAGGGTACGCCCCAAACCTTTTCCGTGTAGGATTTGAAAAAAGTAAGATAAAGCTGCTTGCCAAAGCGATTGATAATGAAATCCTCGAGGGATTTCTCTTCGCGTTGAGGAAGCAATGCCGAACGCATATAACTCATGCCGCAACGAACGGTGCGGACCAGTCCCATGTTCCTGAAGGTCGCCGCAGTCAGGCTGATGGGATAGTCGAAGAAGCGGCGCAGGAAATAGATGCGGCTCTTGCGCTGGCGGACCAGCATGACCAGGTCTTCTGTTTGAGGATCTGGAGCTGCAGTGGCCACGGGGACTTCGCGCTGCTGCCCCTGGTAACGTAACTCCCCCTCCGCCCCACCGCAGGTGGCCTCGACAGGCATCAGGTCGAGCCACCAGCGCATGACGCGGTCCGACTTGGAGAAGAAGCGATGGCCGCCTATATCCATGCGGTTGCCCTTGTAGCGAATGGTCCGCGAGATACCGCCAATTTCCTGGCTGGCCTCAAGCAGAATGGGCTGGATGCCGGAGCGCCTCTGTAACTCGAGCGCCGCGGTAAGTCCCGCCGGGCCTGCTCCGATAATGATCGCCGTGCCTTGCTTCATGCGCCACTCCAATTACTTATAGCCGGATAACATGGCGCAACCGTGAATATACAATCGCGCCGCCAGTTGGTTAATTCGCAAATGTGCGGATGCTATAGCAGCCTCACCCCTGCAAACCGGGAGGCGTCCAGGTCGAAAGTGACCGTTTCATTGCAGCCGGCAGAGTGTCCCAACCGTTCGATGAGGCAATCGGCAAAATCGGCTTTGAATTGGGAAAAGCGGTACAGTGCAAGAGTCACTGTCTTATAGTCTTCAATCACCAGTTCAGGGTATTCGAGCAATTGCTCCATGCATTGGATGAGTTGCGCCTTGCTGAGGCGATATTGGCTGCGTAGAACCCAAGCAAGTTCGATCAAAGCGATCAGGGAAACATATCCCGGCGATTCAGGCGTAAGGGCTTGAAGGAATTCTTTGACCTTTCTATACTGTTCCGGGTCATCCTCAATGAAGATACGTACGAGTATGTTGGTGTCGAGTCCCGTCATCGCGCGCAGTTCAATCCTCGAAGGTGATCAGCCCTGCCCAGCCTTTGGCAATCGTCTCATTCATCTTTTCGATTGTGACCGGCTTGCCCGTCCAACGAATACAACCCAGCATATCCATGATCGTTCCGGTCTTTGGTTTGAAGACGAACTCTGCTTTCGGCTCAGCAGCATCGTCCTTCGGCTTGAGGACATATTCGCCCTTCACGCCTTTGATGAAGCGCACCCGGTCGCCAGGCTTGATGCCCAGTTTCTTGCGGACTTCGAGCGGAATCGTAATCTGCCCTTTGGAAGTCACTGCGGCGGTAGACATAGGGGCTCCTCTGGAGCCATTATAGCCCGATTCCTCACGCCCAGAAAGGAAGATGTCAGTTGCCGCTGGCGCTGGCCGGGGCCATTTGCAGCGGTTCGGTGAGAGTGAAGATCAAGACGGTGCCCTGCTCAAGCGTAGCCTGAGGATGGCTGATGAGCAAGTGAGCCGTCACCACGCCAGCTCCGATAAGGCCGCCGGTCATGGCGCCCACGGGGCCGCCGACAATTGCGCCGGTGGTTGCGCCCGCACCTACGGCTCCGCCATACTCGATACCGTCGCGCTTGAGGCGCGAGCCGGGCAGGATTTTGCCTTCGCTCCCGACTTTGGATTTGGCGCCGGGGGTTGCGGTGATCTCGGCGTGCAGTTGGTAGCGCGTGCCGTCGGCGAGAATCACAGCTTCCGGCCGTAGAAGCATCGAGCCGTGACCGCCTGGATGGCCGCTGGAGACCTCGGCAAGCCGCCCGTCAATCTCCGCACCCGCGGGAATCAGCACCTGGCCGCCCTGCAAGACATCCGAGGCCACACGGCAGCGGAAGGCTTCATCCTTCTCGCTGGCGGTAGTGGAGAGTTGATCGAGCAGCACAACGCGAATGGTGGCGCCTTCCGGGAGTTCGCCGGGACGCAGCGGATGCGGGTGCACAATGTCGCCATCCGGGTCGGCATCGTAGTCGCGCTGCGTCAGTACCGGCCGCGACGGCGCGGGAGCGCCCTGCGCAACCGCAACAACTCCACTGTCCGCGGCGGGTGCGTTCACGACGGGAGCGGGCGGGGCCGGCGTCTGCGCCACATCCGGGGCAGGTGTTGCGGCCGGCGCGGCGGCAGGCTGCATTGGCTGTCCGGCCGGTGGCTTGGCATGGGGTGTTCTGACGGTCACGATAGTGTTGTCCGGGGGAGGCGTCGAGGTCCCCTCGTAGGGGCTGGATTGGCTTGTCTCCTGCGCTCCCAGAGCGGCAGCAGCCATCAGCAGCAAAACGCACACATGAATTGACCGGTTCATCCAAGTCTCCTTTATGCGGGGCGAGAGCAAAAAACTCTCTGTGAGTTCAAACCCCGCCTGGCGGTTGGAGTTGCACACAATCTTTTGTCCGTGCGATCGCCGCACACAGACATACCCAATTTAAGGCTAGCGCGGATCGGCTTCCGGTGGCCTGACGAACAGCCGAAACGTGCCTTGGACGGCACGAATCAATATAGGCAACCTGCTTTGGCGCTTTTCCCATGCTGGCAACGATTTGCCCCATTGAACGGCATTTCATCGTGCTCCTCAGCCCAATTTGCTAGAATCCTTGCGGGACATCAATTCCTTTGGGAATTTGGACGGAGAGGAATCACGAAGGTGCATGAGCTTCTGAGCACGATTCAAAGCGCCGCCGGAGAAGCTCTTGCCGTGGATCGCCGTCCGCAACTGAATAACCGGCTGCAACACCGCATTGCGAGGACCGATATGACTGAGATTGTTGCCATACGCGCCCGCGAGGTTCTGGACTCGCGCGGCAATCCTACCGTGGAAGCTGACGTCATTTTGGAAAGCGGCGCGCTGGGCCGCGCCATCGTACCCTCGGGCGCGTCCACCGGCGAGCATGAGGCCGTGGAACTGCGCGACGGCGACAAGAGCCACTATATGGGCAAGGGCGTGCTGCAAGCCGTGGAAAACGTGGAAAGTGTGATTGCGCCCGAGCTGGAGGGCATGGACGCCTCTAATCAGCGGCTGCTCGACCAGACGATGATCGGGTTGGACGGCACGCCGAACAAATCCAAGCTGGGCGCCAACGCGATTCTAGCCGTCTCCATGGCCGCCGCGCGCGCTGTGGCGCAGACGCTGGAGATTCCGCTCTATCGCTATCTGGGCGGCGTGAATGCCAGCATCCTGCCCACGCCGATGCTGAATGTGCTGAACGGCGGGGCGCACGCCGACAGCAACGTGGACTTCCAGGAGTTCATGATCATGCCGGTAGGCGCGGAGCGTTTCAGCGAGGCGCTGCGCTGGGCCGCCGAGACCTTCCACACCCTCAAGAGCGTGCTGAAAAAGAAGGGCTACAACACCGCCGTGGGCGATGAGGGCGGTTTTGCCCCTTCGCTGAAGTCCAACAGCGAAGCGATTGAACTGATCCTTGAAGCTATTGAGGCGGCCGGCTACAAGCCCGGCGAGCAGATCGCCATCGCGCTCGATCCTGCCTCCAGCGAGTTCTACGACAAGGAAAAGAATCGCTACATCTTCAAGAAGAGCGACAAGCGTGAGCTGACCAGCGAAGAGATGGTGGACTTCTACGACAACTGGACCCGCCAGTATCCCATCGTCTCGCTCGAAGATGGCCTGGCCGAGGACGACTGGGCAGGCTGGAAGATTCTCACCGACAAGCTGGGCAGCCGCATTCAGTTAGTCGGCGACGATATCTTCGTCACCAACATCAAGCGGTTGCAGCGCGGCATCGAAGAGGGCGTGGGCAACTCGATTCTCATCAAGCTCAACCAGATCGGCACCATCACCGAGACGCTGGAGGCCATCGACCTGGGACGCCGCTACGGCTACACCTCGGTGATCTCGCACCGCTCGGGCGAAACCGAGGACACCTTCATCGCGGACCTCGCCGTCGCCACCGGCGTGGGCCAGATCAAGACCGGATCGGTGAGCCGCACCGACCGAATCGCCAAGTATAACCAGTTGCTGCGCATCGAAGAAGAACTCGGCGGCGGCGCGGTCTTCCTTGGACTGGAAAGCCTCAACTACAACGACTAGCCACCTGCGGTGGGGCAGACCACCTGCGGTGGGGCAGACGCTCGCTGTTCGCTCGCACAGGCATTGTGGTATCCCAGGTCCCAAAGGCGGGACCTGGGGCATCCGCCGCCTGCTATTACAGGAGGTCGAGGGCCGTCAAGATGCCAAGAAGTCCCGCTCCCTCCGGGGATTTCACAAGCAGGATTGGATATTTCTTCAACGATACCAAAGCTTTTTCGAGCTGCGTATCCGCCTGGACCAGCAGGCACTCGGCATCTAATAAATAGACAGATTTCAAGGAGTCCCAGGCCTGTTCAAGCGTCGATGCTAGACGTTCTTTGCGTTTCTTCCCAGTCCTCTCCGATCCCAAGTATGCGGCGACTGCTGCATCTGACAGGACGTGCCATTTTCCACTTCTATCGAGGACAGGCATATATGAATAGGAGTTCGCTAGCATCTGTTGTCGAACGAAGCTGACTAGCTGCCAATACTCTGCGTAGTCCGGGTTCGGAACCATGAAGTCCTTAACAATAAGATTCATATCGATTCTCAACGCCTCCTCCAAAATGATCGCTAGCTTGATCGCATTTCTTGTAAGGTGCCGGGCAAAGGCACCTTGGTGCACAGCGTCGTTTCGAGCCGAAGCCACTAATTCGTAGACTGTTCCAAATGGCGTCAAGAGGCTCTTCGCTCTGTCAAACCCCCACGGGGGTGCCGAATCTGACTTTAATGCGAGGGGTTTGAATTCCTTCTTGTAGTCTGAGAGACCGCCGTGATCGCCATGATCGCCTATCCGCTCCTTCGAGAGGTAGCTTCCGAGTCGTTCTACGACATGGATAATCTCGTAGAATGCCTCGGCATTGGCTAAGGCTGATAAGCGCGCGGAACGTAGTTCATTCGCGAAGAACGTTGCGGACTGTGAGTCTATATCTGGCATTTGGGGCCGTGCTCAATAGTGTACGCCGCTGCCACCCCGCCAGGTCAAGTTACGCACAGGTCCGATTATCATTCCATCCCCGTTGGCCGCGTGCCCCATCCTTTGCGTCTTCTGCGAGGGATACGAGCGGGAAGCCAACATCAATCTCCAGAATGGCGCACACACAGCGCGCGATCGGCGCCGCTGCCGCCGAAAGGGAGGGAGAGCCGCACCGGCACAGTACTGACGAAGAAGAAGCCCCACGCCTCCCCAGAAGCATTGCCCTGTGAACTGCTCCAATGCCAACCCGACAATTGCAGGTTCCCCTTCACGTGCTCAGGCGCTTTGTCTAAAGTATCCGGAACGTTAGCATTTGCGTCGTGGATGCCCTGCAACTCGTCGATGGAGGGCAGGCGCCAGCCAGAGTGACCTGCGAGTTTCAGGTTCCGACAGTAATCCATCGCCTGCTGCCAGTTCACATTGCTTCCGTTGTCTTTCTTTGTCCACATCAGGCCGGTTGCCGGATCAGTCCATACCACGTCTGCTGCTTCCCTTGCCGCTGGCTGCGCGGGCGCGGGCCCAGTAGGCTCGTTTAATGAATTCGATCTCGACAGAGCAAAAAACAGTGCAAAAACAAGAAGCCAGACAAGAATAATCGACACTATCGCTTTTACCCAGCGTATTCCAGAACGGTTCTCTGACTTGGTACTGTATTCGCCGGATGCTTGAGACGCATTCGAAGCCTTGACTTCTCTTATCGTCTTCACATACAAGCCGGGCGCAGCATAGCGCATAGAATCGAGCAGCCCGACCAGATCGGCAATGTCTTTGGGGCGGTCTTCGCGGTCTTTGGCTAGCAGGCGGAGGACGAGCGCATCGAGGCCCTTCCAGTTGGCCAGATCGGGGCGGAGAGCGCTGGGCGGCGGGGGAGGGGTGGTTTGGTGCTGGCGCGACCAGCCTTCGTAGCTTTCGGAGTGGAAGGGCGTCTGACCGGTGAGCATCTCGTAGAGGAGGCCACCGAGAGCGTAGAGGTCTGTCCGGCCGTCCAACTCGGCGGCGGGGGTTCCGCGCCACTGCTCGGGGGCGGCGTAGGTCATGGTCAGCAGCGTGCCGCCGGTGCGGGTGAAGACATCACTGGACTCCTTGGTGGCCACGATGCCGAAGTCGGCGATCTTGGGAACCCATGCGCCGCCCTCCCGCGCCATGAGAATGTTCTCCGGCTTGATGTCGCGGTGGACCATGCCCTTGGCGTGGGCAGCGCCGAGGCCTTCGGCGATGCCGCGCGTGATGGAGAGAGCTAGTTCTACCGGTAAAGCTCCGAAAGGCAACAGCAGGTCCTTCGACTCCGCTGCGCTCCGCTCAGGATGACAGTCATTATTGAGATATTGAGAGGAGTCGCGGAGAAATCTCCGCAGGTCCGGACCGTCTACAAACTCCATGGGAAAGAAGAGCGAGTCATCTTCTGCCGGTTCCAGATCCCCGCAATCCACCACATTGTTGTGGCGCAACTGGCGCAGCGTTCGCACTTCACGCCTGAACCGGCCGGTAAAAGCCTCATCCTGGCTCAACTCGGCGGAGAGAAACTTCAGCGCGCGCGGCTCCTCCATGAAGATGTGCTGGGCAAGGTAAACAGCCCCCATCCCGCCCTGTCCCAGCTTGCGGACAATGCGATATGTCTTGTGGATCAACATACCCGGTTTGAGATCACGGATTTCATTCAGAAGAACGCCATGAGTGGGACAGGTGGCGTGGCTGTCGGGATAGCCGGTATCGCACTGCGGGCATTGCTTCATGCGTTCGTTCTTCTCTTTCAGAAGATTTCGTGGCGCATTCATTCTTCCACTCCAAGCCGGGGAGTGCAATGGCGTCTGTTTTATTGAGGGAACTTGTGAATCTATTCTCTATTGCCTAAGGAGCCGTTTCGATGGGCGTGGCCTCGACACTTTTCCAGCTTCTATTTATTTATGCAAGAGCCAATCAACGAAGGGAATTATCGCCGGTATCCATCAGAATCAAGTTGAAAACGTGGCCGGTATTCGGAAGTTCTATTGATCCGGCCCATAAAATGTGTGATGGCGCCCCACCCCTGCGCCGGAACAAAGGCGCAAGGATGGGGCACCCGGCTTTCTACTCTGTGAAGCTCAAGTTGGCCGGATGTGTGGCCAGCTTAGGCCGTTGCGGCGGCTCCGGGCTTGTAACCGGTGTCTCTTTCCCTACCACTTCGAAATGAAAGTCGTTCATCCAAACTTCGCCTTCTCCGGATAAAAGGACTCCAAACGAGATCGTTGTTGCGTCGGCTGGCACGTCAAGAACCACATCGTATGCCTTCCACGACTGCGTTCCCTTGATTGCCCGATTCTGCATATTGTCGAAAGCGACCATCGTATTGTCCTTATCGACCCTCATCCAGACTCCCGCCCAGTCGCCGACATCCTGCGAGCTGACCCACGCGCGCAGCCGGACCCGCTTTCCGGTGTAATCAGTGGCGCTGACTGTCTGCATCAGAGTCCCAAATCCATCGCTGACCGGCGTGGCCGATTTGAGAAAGGCGCTCGGATGCCCATTCTGGATCATTGCTCTGTCAACACCCGTTTGGTAACTCGCCGGCTTGCTGCCGGCCATGAACCACCCTGACGGGGCGTTGTCCTTCTGAATCGCCGTCTGGGCATTCACAGGCTTCAGACCAAGGTCGGCGCTCAATACACAAGTCCCCAGCATGAGGAATGACCCTAATGCAAGTGAAACGACTACGCGAAGACGAGTGTGCTTCGATGTGTTTTCAAGTAGATTCATGATTCGTTTCTCCAGAATTTCTCCCTCGAAGATTCCAAGGGCACAACCAGGTTGAGGGACGACGGCGGCAGAGAGCATCTTCTGCGTGAGCCGTAAAAGTGTGCGAGCGTAGACGTGACGGCCAGAGATAGCTTCCGCTGCCATGTCGTCGCATGCCAACTCCCGCATCTCCTGTATTCTGCGCCGTATCCAGTGGAAGGCGGGATGGTAGAAAAGCAGCACCCCAATCAGTTCAATGAACATGTTGCTGAGAAAGTCTCTCCGGCTCACATGCGCCAATTCATGACAAAAGACGGCGGCCATTTCATTCGCTTGCTCATCGTGCAACTCCACAGGAAGCAACACAATGGGACTGGGCCAACTCACAGTCGCCGGGGCAGCTAGCTTGCTTGAAGACAGCAGCTTAATTCGCGCTTTGCCAAACAAGGTCAGGCATGATTCCCAAGTCTCCCGCACTTCCCGTGTCAGGCGTGCCGTCTCGGCCGAGCGCAACAGAATCCGCGTTTGCCGCAGGCCCCATGCCAATCGACAGAGTGCAAAGAGAACCGAGATCAGATAAAGCCACAGGACACCACTCGCGATCACGCCGGGAAAATCGGAGATTCTCAGCGCCTTCGTCACAGGGCCCCCCGATTGCCTTTCGTAAAAGGACAGGTGCAGCACTTTCACCGGCGTAGTGGCTTGTTGGACGGTCGATCCTGAATTGGTTATGTGAAACGGCAAATGCAGAAATGGCAATGCGGGCACGGTGAGCGCAAGCAGCAGGCAGCCCAACCAGACACGGTAAAGGATCTTTCCCGGCACACGTCCAAGCAGTCTTACGGTGACTTCAGCGGCCAAAACCAGCAGTGGCAATTGCCACAGCGCGTTGATTGCGTACGCCACGACAAGCCTACTTACGGTCTGCATTTGGTTCTCCTTCCACAGTGGCCAACTTTTCAGCCAATTCAGCCAGTTTGGCCGCATCGATCTGCTTGGTTCGAAACATATTCATGACGAGACTTTCCACGGAACCGTCAAACATGCGATTCAACAAATCGCGAACCGCACTTCCCATTGCCAACTCGCGATTTTGCAATGGCCTGTATTCGTATGCCCGCCCTGCGAGCGACCGTGCGACATGGCCTTTTCGCTGGAGCACGTTCAACATGGTTTGGACTGTCGTGTAGGCGAGGTCGTCGGGAAGCCTTTGTTGAACCGCTTGGACAGTCAAGGGACCGGCAGCCCACAGAACCTGCATGATCCTAAGCTCTAACGGAGTCAGTTGCTTCTTCAATTTGAGTTGTTCCGGCATGCCATCTCCTAAACAATTAGGACTATAGGTCGAATTGGATTATTTGTCAACTAAAGTTTTAGGACTTCTGGAAAGATCTTTACTCCGCGATTGCCGATCAGCTCAATCCGGGATCGCTGGCAATAACGGGGTTGAAAGAGCCCGATATGCTGAATTCAGGCAAATTCACCATACCGCGATCTCGGACGACTGACCTTTGTTCTGCTTACTCTCTGCCCTTTCTGCGGACTTCGATGGTGAGGCGCTTGATCTTCTGGTTGAGGGTGGAGGCGTTGGGCCAGTAGCGCATATGGGAGATGATCGGCGCGACGAGGTGGCGTTCCGGGCGGTGTGGCGGGAGCGCCGTGATACGGCGGCCGAACTCTGGCTTCGGCCGCCATGGAAGCTGAGTCATTATCTGGAGAGGTGGATCAAGGCAGAGATAAGGCCTCCTGTTTCACAACTCTCCGCCGCTGGCTAACCTGGGCCAATCAAATACCAGCTCCCGCCGGCAGCGAAGAGGTGGGGATGGTGACCGAGCCCATGCGGCCGGAGTTTTCGTCTACGACGAGAATGCGCAGCGAATTGCTGGACGGCTTCAACTGCACCGTGCGCTCGATGGGTAGACCGCTGGCGAGCAAGCTCTTCAACGTGGAGTCTTTTAATTGCAGCTTCAGTGTCTGTCCCTCCACTTGCGCATGAAGCTGGGTATCGTCGCGCTGGACAAAGAAGATGTCCAGCTTGCCGGTCCAGCGGCCGGAGCTCTCCTCCAGGGTCAGGTCGCGGGCATCAATCTTGACCTTCACGCGGAGGCCGGCGTCCAGGGCGGCTGGCTGGGCGGTAACCACTACCTGGTTTGCATCGGCTGGTAGCCAGATGGCCTGCCGGAAACGCTCCTTGAGCGTAGCCGGCTCTTTGGCGTAAAGGTAGCCGGTGCGGTAATGCAGGGCAACGTCGCGCTGCTTGCCGCTGAGCTTGACGGTGATGGTGTGGAACTGGCCGTCAGCCGGTCCCTGAGGAGAAAAGCTCAGCAGATAAGCGGCATGGCCGTCCTGGACTACATTGTTCAGCTCGGTAGCGATGCCGCCAGAGCGCCGGAAGATGCGTCCACCGGTCGCGTCGGCCAGGTGCCGGAAAGGCCCCTGAATGGCATGCGTATCCTGTTGCATTGCAGAGGTGAGACGGCCTGGGCCGAATTCGCGGCTCTGATCGATGTTGATTGTTTCGCCGGAGGAAATCTCCGGGCCCAAAATTAATAGCTGCATGATTATCGGTGTGGTTACAGCCAATTCGACATTGCGGGTGCCGATACCAGCATCGATTACAGCGGCTTCCAGTTGCGAGGCGTCGAGCGGATAGACGCTGACGTGGGCGTCGTTCATGGCCTCCTGCGCGCGCAGGCTGACGGGCTCAATGTACTTGTCGCTCTTTCCGATGCTCACCGACTTGTCGCTCCAGTCTGCCAGCACATTGTCGCTGGCGATCCAGACCAGATTCTTGTGACCGGGAAGAGTGGCCAGGTGCCGTGCCACCCCGACGAGAATCAACATAGCCATGCGGCCGGGATTACTGTCCCAATCGCGCAGTTCCGGATCAAGGGTCAGGTAATGGTCCAATGGATCGTTGCTGAAATGGCCGTTGACATAGAGCAGATCCTCGATGCTATGAACTTCCTCAAAGTGCTGCCGGTTGCGCTGCTCTTCGTCCTGCGCGAGGGAAAGATCCTGTGCGCTGGGCATCCACTGGCGCAGTTTGTCTGCCAGCGAGGCGTGATCGGTCGATTCCTCTGCCAGAATCTGGAAGCTGTGGGATTTCATCACGTAGATCCCCACGCGCTCGTTCGCAGGAAGAGCCTTCAGGAATCTGAGCGCCTCTCCACGGGCGAATGTGAGATCGCTAAATGCCATGTTGCTTGGGTCCAGCAGGAGGATGGTGGCGCTGCTCTCCGGCCTTCCCTCGTCCTTCTTAGCGTCGTTGGGGCCGCGATTGGAGAATTCGGGCTGGGCGGGCGCGGCAGCGGACGGGCCGTGAGCAGTCCCGGAGGCCTCCTCCGCTGGCGAGAAGAATCGCAGTTGCTGCTTTTGCCCGTTGTCGTACACCTCAAAGTCTTCCGGTTTCAAATCTTTGATCGGCTGACCCTTCTTGTCATAGGCAACAACGCCGACATCCACCAACCGCGAAGCAGTCTTGAGCGTGAAGCCGGGGGGCTGGGGCAGTTCGGGATTGGCGGGAGAGTCCGGAAGGCCACTACTCTCCGCCATGTTGATTTCCTGCTCTGGTACTGAAGTCGCAGCAGGGGCGGCTGCGGTTTCAGGAAGCGAAGGGTTTATCGGGGCAGCCGCTGTGGATGGGGCCGGCGTGGAGTTTTCCGCCGCCGCTATCTCCGCGGGCTTAGCGGCTGCGGGAGCCGGTTGGGTGATTTCTGTGTTGGCAGGCTTGGCCGGCGCAGGTCCGGAAGCGAGTTCCGCGTCATTGCCGGTCATTACGCGTGCTTCAGTGCGGAAGATATGGTATCCGCCATAAGTCACATCGTTCAAAAACTGCCGCGGAGCCCCCAGAACGAGAGTCGAACTCGGGGGTTGTGAAGTGTCCATGGAAACGACCATCCCTTGTCCTGCCTTGATGGTGTTGTTAGGAGGCAAACCCTTCACGAAACTTGTGGTTTGCGCAACGGAAAGGGAGATGCTCCTCTCCGGGCAGATATAGACCTTGCCGCCAATCTCCACCGGGGCGTAATCGACCAAGATACCCGCCCTGGAGACCGGGTCACCTGCCTTCAGTTCCGCTTCCAGAGTCAGGCGAAGGATGTTTCCCGTTGCCGGATCGACGGTGATCTGCCCGTGGTAGCCTGCCATCTGGTGAAAGGGTTGCATTCGCTTGCCGCCGGGGTCAGGAACGCAGCAGTAATCCACCTCGTAATGCGATTTTTTCTGAGGCACATCATAGTTGAAGACCGCCACGCGCCCGGCAGCGCCCTGCTCCCAGTGGCCCCAGACCAGCTTGTTCTGGGCAGCATCTAACAGCGCAAGCGACAGAATGGCTCCAAACTCGCCCCGGGCCTTCAATCCCTGCTCCGCAAGGTCGGCCTTCTTCCCGTCTGCCGGCTCTTCCTCCACGACCTCCCTCCCGTCGCTGTAGTGCACCGTAGCTCTCGACCTTCCGAGAAGATGGAGCGGCTGGCGGGTGGTGGAAAATTGCATCGTTCCGGTGAACTCCTGCGGGGAATCCTGAAAGTAGGCTGCCTCCTGGGTCGCAAAGATATTCGGCAACAGTGGCAGGGTTTTGCTTATATAGCGAACCACCAGGCTCATAATCTGGCGTTGCGCGGCAAAATCCGGTGCTGCGGTTGCGGGAATCTCGGCCGCCGGGGGATCGAGAAACTGCGATTCATCCGAAAGCGCAAGCAGCGCTTCTTGAGATTTTTCGGCGGGCAGGCTGGCCCTCCATTGCGAGAGCCGGGTGGAACTCAGCCGTTCGGTCAGTTCCAGATCGGATAGATTTCGTGCCACCTCAGCGTCCGGCTTTCCTTTGGAGGCATTCAACATTGCTTCCAACTGCGCCACCGTCACGCGCTTGGCCGCATAGGCAGGCAGCGCTATTGCAGCCAAAACGATACAAAGAATCAACTTACGCATCATGAGCTTCCTCCATTTGAGCGAAGAATTTCAGGCCAAAGACCCACCCTTGGCCGAACTGCGCAATAGCCTGAGTGCCGTCATCTTGATTGGAGCAAAGAAAAGAAGAAAACTCGCTTTGAACGAAGCTGAAGCGGAGCTGATGCTCCTTTTTGGGGAATGGCAGGGACCTGCGAATCTCGATCAATGGGTTCCCAACGCCGCGCTTACACCGAGCAGAATTGATCTTCCCTGCCGGTACAATAAAGCGTCTTCCAAAAATCAGCTGTTGTCAATCCCAAACTTGCGCGGCCGGCCAACTAACCGTTAATTCTTCGGCGTCTGCCTAGCAGTTCTCAACTTTAGCTGATTATTGTGGGCTGATCTCTTCGTCGGGGTATAGTGCGCCCGATGCATAAGACAGCGAAAGACCTGGGCCCCGCCGCGTGAGCGAACCGATCTTCCCTAGCTTTACTCACGTCCCTTTTTGTGGATCTCGATGGTGAGGCGCTTGATCTTCTGGTTGAGGGTGGAGAGCGGGATATGGAACTGCTCGGCGGCTTCGGTCTGGTTGCCGTTGCAGCGCTCCAGCTTTTCGATGATGATGCGGCGCTCGATGTCTTCGAGGATGTCGAAGAGCGAGGCGTTGGGGTTGTGCTGCAGCATGGCGTCCTGGAAGCTGCGCCCGGTGATGTGGCCGGGGAGCAGGTCGGAGCTGATGACCGGCCCCGAGGAGAGCACGACGCCGCGCTCGATGCAGTTCTCCAGTTCGCGGACGTTGCCGGGCCACTCGTAATCGACCAGGGCGCGCATCGCGTCGGCGGAGAGCTTGCGCGGGGCGAGGCCGTTCTCGTTGGCGTAGAAGTCGAGAAAGTGCTGCGCCAGCAGGGGAATGTCTTCGCGGCGGGCGCGCAGCGGGGGCAGGTCCACGGTGATGACGTTGAGGCGGTAGAAGAGGTCCTCGCGGAAGCTGCCGTTGCGCACGGCCTCGCGGAGATCGATGTTGGTGGCGGCAATGATGCGCACGTCCACCTGAATCTCCGAGACACCGCCCAGGTGCATGAAGCGGCGGTCCTGCAGGACGCGCAGGATTTTGGCCTGGGTGTCCATGCCCATAGTGACGATCTCATCCAGGAAGAGCGTGCCGCCGTTGGCGACTTCGAAGAGGCCTTTTTTGGCTGCGACGGCCGAGGTGAATGCGCCCTTGACGTGGCCGAAGAGCGTGGATTCGAGCAGCTCAGAGGGCATGGCGCCGGTGTTGATGGGGACGAAGGGTTTGTCCTTGCGCGGCGAGTTGGCGTGGATCGCTTTTGCGATGAGTTCCTTGCCGGTGCCGCTTTCGCCCTGAATCAGAATCGTGGAGCGGCTCGGCGCGACCTGGGCGACCAGGTCGAAGACCTTGAGCATGATCTCGCTCTTGCCGACGATGTTGGAGAAGTTGTAGCGCTGCTTGAGAGTGCGCTTGAGCTGGAGGTTCTCCTCCTCGGCGCGATGGCGGGCGACGGCGGAGCGAATGTCGGCCAGCAGCTTTTCATTGTCCCAGGGCTTCTGGACGAAGTTTTCCGCGCCGGCGCGGACCGCGTCCACAACATTGTCAACGGTGCCGTAGGCGGTAATCATGATGACCGGCAGATCGGGATGGCGTTCCTTGATCAGCGGAAGCAGTTCGAGGCCGCTCTGGCCGGGCAGGGCCAGGTCCAGAAGCAGCAGGTCAAAACTCTCCTGATCGAGAATTCGCAACCCCTCTTCGCCGTCGGCAGCCGTGGTGACGGCATAGCCCTCCAGGGTAAGCAGCACTTCGAGCGACTCGCGAATAGCGATTTCGTCGTCGATGACCAGGATACGAGCCAGGCCGCTGGCGAGAGCGAAGTCGCCGGAGGCGCTGGTTGCGGACGGATTCAGGGGCAGTTCAACCTCAGGCATGTACGGAATTCCTCAGCAAGGGAAACTCTAGATGAAAGGTTGTGCCGGCGCCGAGGGCGCTTTCGACGTGAATCTTGCCGGCGTGCTCCTGGATGATGCCGTAGGAGACGGAAAGTCCCAGGCCGGTGCCGCGACGGTCGCCGGGTTTGGCGGTGGTCTTGGTGGTGAAAAACGGATCGTAAATGCGCTTGAGGTTCTCCGGTTCAATGCCGCTGCCGGAATCGGAGACCAACGCGGCGACATAGTGTTCGTGGGCGGTGGGCATCACGATTTGAGTGGCCACGCGCAGATGGCCGCCGCCGGGCATGGCTTCCTTGGCGTTCAAGAGCAGATTGAGAAAGACCTGCTGCAGCTTGCCGGCGTTGCCGAAGATGGCAGGCAGTTGCTCGGTGAGCTGGAGATCGACGATGACCTGCGCGGTCTTGAACTGGTGCTCGAGCAGGGAGAGTGTGTCGCGGATGACCTGGTTCAGGTCGGTATCGCGGAACTCGGTGGTCGAGGTGCGGGAAAAATTCAGCAGGCCGTTGGCGATCTCGGCGGCGCGGAAGCTCTGCTGGGTGATCTTGTCGAGGACCGGACCGAGGCGGACGTCGCCCTTGAGCTGCTTGGAGAGCATCTGCGCGTACGAGGAGATGACGGCCAGCGGGGTGTTGATCTCATGAGCCACGCCGGCGGCCAGCAGGCCAATCGAGCTGAGCTTGTCGGCTTGCGCCAGTTGGGTTTCCAGCGAGACGCGCTCGGTGATGTCATCGACCAGGATGATGCGGCCTACGGAGACGAAATCACGCGAGAGCAGGGGAGCGATGGCGATGTTGGCGGTGCGCTGCTCGCCGGCGCGGGTGGTGAGGCGGAACTTGTAGAGGTGATGAACGCCGGATTCGTTGCGGAAGCTGTCCACAGCCTCGACAAACTCCAGGGGGAAGACGGCGGAAAGCGCCTGTCCGATGGCCTCGGCGCGGCTGAGGGCGTACATGGCCTCCATCTGCGCGTTCCAGCTTTCGATGCAGTCGTTAAGATCGACGGCCAGAATGCCTACATTGATGGATTCGACGATGTTTTCGTTGAACTCTTTGAGGCGTTCGAATTCGCCGATCTTGGTTTCCAGTCGGGCGTAAAGGCTGGCGTTCTGGAGAGCGATGCCGATGTAGCTGGCCAGGGATTCGAGCAGTTCCACATCTTCGCTGGAGAGGAAGTCGCCGCCGATGGTGCGTCCCAGGCCGATGACGGCGATGGTGCGCGTGGTGTCGGGTCGATTTGGGCTGGCTTCGCCGGCTTGAATCTGGCCTTGGGCGACGCGGCAGGGCAGATAGTAGTTCAGGTCGAGCAGGGCGGCGGTGCGCTGCTGCTCCCTGGGCAGATGCAGGGCGGCTTGGGTGTTTTCGAGGAAGATATGGCTGTGGTCCTGGGCGTGGTCGAAGTCCAGGAAGCCCAAATCCAGCGCGCCCCAACCCGTCCTGTTCTGTGCGGCCAAGGCTTCGGCGGTCAGACCATGGGAGGCGGCCAGCCGCAGTGGGCTGGAATTCTCCGCGTCCTGGGCCAGGAAGACCGCTACGCGGGCCACCAGCAGGGTGTGCGGCAACTGCTCGACGATGGATTCCAACAGAGCCTGGAGATCGGTCTCCGAGCTGAGTCCGCTGCCAAACTCGATCAGCGCCTTGCGATAGTCGTAGCGCTGGCGGTCGAATACGCGGTCCACCCAGCTTTGAATCCGGCGCTTGAGGGGGTCGAAGATGGCGGCAACGACCAGGATGGAGAATACCAAACCCCACTCCCGCACGTTGTCCGGCAGACGAGTATGGACTACCAGCGTGATCAGGGCAATGATGCCGAAATAGCCGCCCAGAATCAGGCTCGTGGCCAGTGTGTAGGCCACGCCGCGCTTGAAGATCAGGTCCGTGTCCATCAGCCGGTAGCGAATGATCGCCCAACTGAAGGTGAGCGGCAGAACCACCATCGACAAGCCGGCCAGATCTTCAAAGAAGCTGGGAATGCGCAGATCGGAGAGGAAGAAGATCGCGTAAAGGGTGAACGGACCCACCGCCAGCCATGCGCCGCGATAGAGCCACTTCAACTGCTGGCGTAGCAAAGGGGTGCTTGCCCGGCGGTAACTGATCACGAAGAGGCAGGCGGCGAAGACGTAGAAGACCGCATCGTAGCCGGTGGCGAGCTTGTCAAGGCGGTGCTTGAGCAGACCCGTGGCCTGCCAGAAATTGAAAGCATAGAGCCACAAGCCCAGCAGCACGGCGCCGGGCGCGTAGACCAGCGGCAGCAGAATGCGGCGGCTGATTTTCTTCAGGCGCTCCTCGGGAAAGCTGAGAGCAAAGTGCAGAAACAGCGCCGGTTGCAGCGATTCCGCCAGAACATTGAACCAGAAGACCGCCTGGTCCAGCTTGTCCCAATGGCCCGTCGCATCCAAAGCACCGGTGTACTTGAGCGCATAGAGGGCGAAGGAGACCAGGCAGAAGAGGTAGAAGTGGGTGGCGCGCGGCGCTGTCCAGCGGCGGAACAGGACATAGATGCCGATGGCCAGATAGATCAGCCCGATGAGGCGCATCCCTTGCGCGAGGCTCCTGTCGGCCTGTTCGGGGATCACCTCGACCGGAGTGTCCAGGGGAATGCCGCCGCGGGTGATCTGGTACTTAATATTGCCGTAGCTTCCGGTGCGATAGAAGGCGCGCTCCAGATCATCCACGCGCACGACGGGGGAGTATTTGACCTCGACCGCCGGCAGGGCAAGCGGCTCTTCGCTGGTTTGCCGGACGGTTTCGTCCGGCAATTCTTTGACCGCTGTGAGTGGAACCTGCGGTTTGATGCTGCTTTGTATCCCAGCGACAGGCAGAACACTCACGCCGGTCAGCAGATCGTTGGCTTTGATGCCGGCGCGTTCGCCGGGAGTGTCGGGCAGGACCTTGTCGGCCACCAGGCCGCTGCCGTTGGCCGCCTCGCGCCACCAAACGCCGTCATCGGGCAGTTGGGAGTGCCGCTCCTGCCAGAAATTCAAGCCCGCAAGCGCCAGGAGGCCGAGCGTGACCAAGGCCAGCAGCGTCAACTGCAAACGGTTGATGAGACTTGTCTCCATGCGCGGGGAACACCTTACATTCTTCTGCTCTCTGCTCAATAGCACGTCGGTTGCCATGGGTGATGATTCTGTTGAAGACCTGGAACAAAAGGACAATTGGTTGAGAATACGCAAGATAGGGACGTTTTGTTCCGGGAAAGGTCAACCGGATTCAGCGATGGCGCTTAGAAATATACAATAAACAGCAGAGGGTCTACGGCGAAAGGGATTAGCATACTGAAATCTGTAGCAATGAAGTATCTCCTGCTTTTGAGCCGATTGACCCTCCTTTCCGCCCTCCTGCGGATGGTCTTACGGCGCCACGGCCTCGATAGGCGGCAAAATGCCGGAAGATGCGAACGCTTTACCCGCTGGGAAACTCTTTACAGTGTAGTAGTACCTAACGCGGTTTTCGTGGTGTATTCTGGTTGGGATTCCGGGTTTGATTCTATTTCGGAGGAGTGTTTTTATGCGTCGAGTCTTGTTCTTAAGTTTGACCGTGTTTACGTTTTGCGCGCTGCTTTCAACGGCGGCGCTGGCCAGCCACAATCCCGCTGATTATCCGTTGCGGGTAAACATCTTTCATCACAGTTCCTATTCGCACTATGCTGGCCCTTCCGGTATACGTTCTCTGAATGATGTGGACGGGGAGGGCCGGGCAAATCTCTTTGAGAATGGCGAGCCGCGGGGCTTCGACTTCCGGTATAACTGCAGTCACCGGATGATGAACTCGGCGGGGGATGAGACTTTTCGGGCACGGTGGAAGAAGCCGGGCACGGAGTTGGAAATGCTGCTCCCGGCGGGGGCCGGAACCTGCACTCTGAAGGTGGAGATGAAGGATGGCTTTGCCTTTCGCAGGCGCAAAGATGGCATGCTGATCGAAGTGCCAGCCGCAAAGTTCAAAGAATGGATGGTCAAGTACCAGTACGATCCAGAGCATGGAAAGGAAGTGCCGGTGGCTCCGGATCCCGAACCGCCGGGAGCTGGAACGAGCGCGCCCAAGTAAATCACAACGCAAACGATCGACCCGGCCTCTCCGGAAGATCAACCAATCCCGCCTTAGCCGCAGCAACAAAAGCACGGCGTGGGCGGGGTGGCCAGTTTCATATTATTTATATCGATGAGAAATGCCCCCGAGGCTGTAAACTTGCAGCCGGTGCGGGCGTCTACCTGAGTGATGGCAGCCGGCACAGCATTGGAAGCGATGACCATGGCTACGGCACAGGAGATTGCCGCCGAGGAGTTTTCGGCTGTCGTCACGAAGCACCGTCCACAGATCTTCCGGTTTCTGCTTTCGTCGACGCGCGACGTTGACCTGGCGGAGACGCTGACGCAGGAGTGTTTCCTGAAGGCGCACCGGCACTGGGGAAGCTTTCGCGGCGAGTCGAGCGCGATGACCTGGCTGATGCGCATCGCCATCAACTTGCAGAAGGACCACTGGCGAAACCGGCGATTGCAGTTCTGGCGGAAGACGCGGACCAACGCGGTGGAGCTGGACGAGGCCAGCGATTGGCTGCCCAGCGGGGAACGGTCCGTGGAACAGCAGTTGCTGGCGCGGGAGCGGGTTGCGCAGGTGGGCAAGTCAGTCGAGGGGTTGAGCGAGCGGCAGAGGACGGTGTTCCTGCTGCGCTACGTGGAAGAACTGGAGTTGAGCGAGATTGCGCGGGCTACCGGGCTGAATGAGGGCACGGTGAAGGCGCACCTTTCGCGGGCATTGGCAAGAGTGCGCGGGGAACTGGGGGGAAAACGATGAGCTTCAAGGACAAGACTGATGCGGTGAGCGTGGTGGGTGAGGAGTTGAGTCCGGAGCTGGATCTAGCGCTGCGGGAGTTCCGCCAGAGCGTTCATGCCTGGAGCGAGGCCGCTTATAGCCAGCCGCGAACGGCGGTCGCGACAGGTAGGCGAAAGCAGGTTTGGCGGCTGGCGGCCGGGTGGGCGCTGAGCGGCGTTTTGATTGCCGGCGTCGTCTCGACAGGAGTCTGGGAGCATCATCGGCAGGAGATGAGGATGGCCGCAGCCCGCGTTGCCGAGTACGAGCGGCTGGCCGCCGAGCAGCGGAATCAGCAGGCACGGCAAGAGGATGAGGATTTGCTGGCCAAGGTGGACAGCGATGTATCGCGAGGAGTTCCAAGCGCCATGGAGCCGCTGGCTCAGATGATGGCCGAGGACGAGGCTAAGTAAGAGAGCAATAGGGAAACAGAAGCACAATCACGGCGAAATTGAGGAAAAGGAGAAGACGATGAAGGCATTTGGGGCGGTGGGATTGGCGATTGCGGGAGTTTTACTGGCAGGAACGGCGCTGGCGCAGGGGCCGGGCGGCGGTATGGGGCCTGGGCCGGGAATGGGACCAAGAGCAGGATTCGGTGAGCATCGGCCTCCCATGGAGCGGGCCTTCGGAGCACCGGGCAATCATGGGCGCTGGTGGAACAACCCCAAGGTGGTGGAGCGGTTGAAGCTGACCGATGAGCAGCGGAAGACGTTTGACGGCATTCTACTGGATCACCGGGCAAAGCTGATCGACTTGCGCGCCAGCCTGGAGAAGGCCGAACTGACGCTGGAGCCGCTGATGAGCGACGATCCGCCGAATGAGGCGAAGATACTGGCGCAAATCGACAAGGTTGCGCAGGCGCGGGCTGAGCTTGAAAAGGCGAATGCCGGCTTTCTGCTGGCGATTCGCGCCAAGCTGACGCCGGAGCAGTGGAAGCAGGTGCAAGCCTTCCGCGCCAACCATGAGCGCGCGGCCATGGGCCGGGAAGAGCGCGGGCCGCGACATGGCGGCCAGAGACCGGGCGAATGGAAGCAGAGCGGTCAGCACCATCAGGCGCATCCTCCGGCGCCGCCGGCAGCCGAACCACAATCGCCCGCGTCGCCGGTCACGGCTCCGGGAGCAGGAGCTGAGCAGTAATAGGGCTTTAGTGAGCAAGTTTTAGCAGAGAGCAAATGCGGTTGCAGCAAAGACCGGTGGCGGCAGGAGGCGATCCTCTTGCCGCCGTTTTTTTACAGGGATCAGTGCACAGGGATCAGGGCCGTTTGCGCGTCTCTGGTCTCCAAATCGCGACCTGTGGTTCCCGGCGATTCTGAGAACTCAGAGGAGGGATTTCGAAGCTGGAGACCTCCGAAGCGCTGTCTGGGCTCGAAGACATTGAATCAGCAGGGCTGAAGAGGCCTTTCTACATTCAAGCCAATATGAGCAGGTTGGCAGCGTAGACCTCGCCGGCCAGGGCCTGGATTCGGCGGTCGAGGGTGACCAGGATGGCTCCTTTGCGAATCGCCAGGCCAAGCAGCAGGGCGTCGGTAACTTGGCGGTAGCCGTGCAGACGAGGAGCAATCGGCTGGATCAACTCCAGCCAACTCAAGGGAATCGGCAGATGCGCAACGTTGGGCAAGGCTGCAATCTCCTCGAGCATTCGCATTGCATCCGCGATTGACTTCTTCCCGACCAAAGGCGAGGCCGCGATACGCACAAAACCGGCCTCGGTCACAGGGCAAAGCAATAAGCGCGCGCCATGGCAGCCCAACAGCCACTCGGTAGCCCGTTCATGGGCTACGTGTGCCGGATCGCTCAACGCGACCCAGATATTTACATCGGGGAGATAGGCTTTCAGATGAAATCCTCCAGAGCCTCATTCACCATTTCCGTCGTGATGACGCGCCCGCTAGGCGGGAAGGTTGGAAAGCCTGCCGCAGATCGCCGAAAGTCCACCTTTTCAGCGGGTAAGCTTGCAGCTTTGCCTCCCTTGCGGATGAGGTCGGTGATGGCTTCGCCAAGGGTGATCCCGCGAGCGTAAGCGTAGAGCGCCGCGAACTGGCGGGCGTCGTCGGCGAGATTGACGTTGGTTCTCATATTGCTAGTATGCACCGATTCGATAGGACGTGCAAGATTCTCCGATACGTGCCAGATAAACTAGTTGCACGCATAACAGGGTAGGTCCGCCGGGTGCCCCAGGTCTCGTTTTTGAAACCTGGGAGACCGCAGAATCAGAAGTTGCGGAGGACGGAAAATCGCGGGATTGTGATTCGACGTCTCCGACATCTCAGATTCGAGATGTGGGTTACCTGCCCCATGCAGCCTTCTACCACTGTCCACTACTCAGGTACTCATGAATCGATGCGGCAGCTTTCCGCCCCGCGCCCATGGCGAGGATGACCGTCGCGCCGCCGGTGACAATGTCGCCGCCGGCAAAGACACCCGGCTTGGAGGTGCGCAGTGTCTTTTCATCCGCGACAATGTAATTCCACTTGTTGGTGGCGAGATCCGGCGTAGTGCTTTGTATCAGCGGATTGGCGGTGGTGCCGACGCCGATGATCGCTACATTCGCGGGCAGCACGAACTCTGAGCCCTTGATCTCGACCGGCCTGCGCCGTCCGCTTTCGTCCGGCTCGCTCAGTTCCATGCGGACACATCTCGCTCCTGTCAGCCAGCCCTTTTCGTCGCCCAGGAACTCGACCGGGTTGGTAAGCAGATGGAACTCGATGCCCTCTTCGCGGGCGTGCTTGACCTCTTCTTTGCGGGCCGGCATCTCCGCCTCGGAGCGGCGATAAACGAGAGTCGCCGTCCGCGCACCCAGCCGCCGGGCGGTACGCACCGCGTCCATCGCAGTGTTGCCGCCGCCTACTACGATCACGTCCTTGTCGCGGCAGTCGTAGACGGGCTCGTCGAAGTCAGAGTTATAGGCGCGCATCAGGTTGACACGCGTCAGGAATTCATTGGCCGAGTAGACGCCGTTGAAGTGCTCGCCGGGAACATTGAGGAAGACCGGCAACCCCGCACCGGTGGCGACGAAGACCGCGTCATAGTGTTCCTCGTTCATCAATTCGTCGAGGGTGACGCTTTTGCCGACGACCACATTGGTCTCGAATTCGACGCCCATGCGGCGCAGGTTGTCCACCTCGCCTCTCACAATAGATTTGGGCAGGCGAAACTCCGGAATTCCGTAAACGAGCACGCCGCCGAGCTCGTGCAGCGCTTCAAAGACGCGCACGCGATGGCCCTTCTGGATCAGGTCACCGGCAGCGCTTAGCCCAGCTGGGCCGCTGCCGACGATGGCGACGCTTTTCCCAGTGGCCGGCGCATTCGCGGGCAGTCCAAGCTGGCCGCTCTCGCGCTCGAAGTCGGCGACAAAGCGCTCCAGGTTGCCAATGGCCACCGGCGCGCCCTTCTTGCCCAGGATGCAGCCGCCCTCGCACTGATTCTCCTGCGGGCAGACGCGGCCGGTGATGGCCGGCAGCGCATTGTCCTCGCGCAGCTTGGCCGCCGCTCCCAGGTAGTCGCCGGCATGGATCAAAGCCACGATGGTCTTGATCTGCACGCCCACCGGGCAATCGACAATGCAGCCCGGCTTGGCGCATTCGATGCAGCGCGAGGCTTCGGTCACGGCATCCAGTACATTCAGTCCCAGATTCACTTCCGCAAAGTTTCGGCTGCGCACCAGCGGGTCCAGCTCCGGCATGTGCCGGCGCAGGATCTTCATGCGTTCCTTGAGCGGGAGAACATTCATTGCGGAGCGCGGAAGGGATTTTATCTCAGGCATAATGTCTCTCCCCCGCGACCAATTCTTCACGCAGTTCGGCTACTTGCTCTTCCATGTTCTCCTGGAATTGCTTCAGCGATGCGCACTCCTTCTCGCGGTACATGGTGTTGCGCTGCATCAGCACCTCAAAGTTGACCATGGAGGCGTCGAACTCCGGCCCGTCTACGCAGGCGAATTTGCTTGCCTTGCCCAGCAGCACGCGGCAGCCGCCGCACATTCCCGTGCCGTCCACCATGATCGAGTTCAGGCTGACCATGGTCTTGATGCCCAGCGGCGTGGTCATCCGCGCCACGGCCCTCATCATCGGCACCGGGCCGACGGCAAGCACAAAGTCGATCTTGCGCCCTGCCTCGATCAGTTCATCGAGCTTCCTGGTGACCAGCCCCTGTTCGCCGTAGCTGCCGTCATCAGTCATAATGTAGGTCTCGCTGCTGGCCGCGCGCACCTCGTCCTCAAAGACCACCATCTCAGTGTTGCGTGCGCCTTCAATGAAGACCACGTGATTGCCGGCCTGCTTGAGCGCGTAGGCTGTGGGCAGCGCCATAGCCGTGCCCACGCTGCCCGCCAAGACCACGACCGTGCCGTAGTTCTCGATCTCCGAGGGCTTGCCGAGCGGGCCGACGATGTCCAGAATGGAGTCGCCCGTTTCCAGGCAGTTTAGCAGCGAGGTGGTCTTGCCGATGGCCTGCACCACGATGGTTACAGTGCCGGCCTCGGGGTCCGACGATTTAATGGTGAGCGGAATTCGCTCGCCCTTCTCATGAAGGCGGAGGATGATGAACTGGCCTGGCTTATGCTTGCGCGCAATGCGCGGCGCCTCGATCACAAACTGCTTGATGTTGAGGCCGACGCCGCGCGCTTCAACGATTTTGTACATAATAGAAAGTCTACGACGTGGCCGGGACCATCGGCAATTCGCCCCTGCAAACGGTTGAAAAAACTTCCTCAAGGACGAATGCTCAGTAAAGATTCGACTTTATGCTACGCCGGGATGCTTAACCTTCATCTTCCGCATTCCGCGACGCCTCGGCTTCCATGGTGGTGAGGATGGCGCGCATCCGCTCGAACTCCGGATGGCCGTGGAGGGCTTTCAAGCGCGGATCGGCCAGTGTCTGGAAGAACCAGGGGCAGCGGGCTTCGTTGGCGACTTGAAGCTCCTCGATGGCGGCATCCATGTCGCCGAGCGCAACATAGACCGCCGGAGTGAATGAACGGAGGAGGAAGCGTTCGCGGCTGAGCCATTGCATCCGCTCGAGGATGGTGCGCGCTTCTTCACCGCGGCCCGCGCACGCCAGGGCGTAGGCATGAGCGGAGGTGGCCAGGTCGAAGAAGGGCACGCGCTGCGCAAGGTTCTGGGCAAGCTCGATGGAGCGCGCCACATCGCCATTGTAGGCGAGGATCAGCGCCCCGTAGAAGATGGTGAATTCATGTTCGGGAAAAAGGCTGAGTGCGATCTGGCTTTGCCCAAGGCTTTCGGCGGCTTGTCCATTCAGGTGGAGCGCCCAGGCCAGACGGCTGTGCAGCCAGGCCGAATAGGGGTCCAGTTGGATGGCGGCGCGCAACAACTCGATGGTTTCAGCGAAGCGGCCCCGGCTGAGCGCGAACATGGCGCGGATGCGGGTGGTCCAGGGACCGTGGGGCAGATGGGCGCTGAGGGAGAAGGCGGTGAGGGCCGCGGGCAGATTGCGGTCGAAGTGGAAGTTCACCCAGCCCAACGCGGGCAGGATGGCTTCCGCCTGGCGGGGCAAATCCGGGATGGTCTCGGCCGTACGGTGCACGTGCTCCGCGGCCACCGCTGGGGACATGAAGCCGAAGAAGGCCTGAGTCACGCAGAGATGCGCCAGATCAATCTTGGCGGAGATCAGCGAGGGATCCACTTCGATGGCCCGCAACAGGTGCTGCAGCCCGTCCTGCATGCGATGGCGATGAAGCGACTGCCACTCGTGGCGTCCGCGCAGAAACCTGTCATAGGCCTCCCGGCGCTGCGGGACGCCCTCGTGCTCGACCGGGGTCGCGGCTTCAGCGGAGATGGACAGCCCGCCCTTGCTCGACCTTGGCCGCAAGGGCCGTCCGCCGGGAATCCCCGCACTCCTCACTGGCGATAAAGCCCTGTCGCCGGAGACCCCGGCGCCCAGGCGCCAGGCCAGCCGTTGCACCAGCTCCGACTCAAATCCGGCGATCCGGTTCTGGTCCACCAGCATATCTTCCACCCAGATTTGCGTGCCATCCTCGACGCGGATCATCTCCGCGCGCAGCCGGTATTGCGAGGCAAGGGCGCAGAGGCTTCCGGTCAACACCAGGTCGGCTTTGAGCGTCTCGCCAATCTGCTGAGCTGTAAACCCGCGACCGACCAGCGTGAAGACGGAATCCCTAGCCAAGACGGAAAGGGCCGGAGAACGCGCATTCGAGAGCCGGACGATGGTCTCTTCGGCGATAGCCGGCCCGAGATATTTGGGAACTGCATGCAAGGTGGCGAAGGGCAGGATGGCCAGACGCGGAAGCGCCCCGGCCGGCGGGAGGCCCTGCCGCAGCACCTCGGCAGTGAAGCAGTAGCCGCGCTTGTAGACCGTCTGGATGCATTTTTCCGGCTCCAGCCGTGCGCGCAGCGAAGAGAGGCACTTGGGAACGCTGTCGGCCGTCACATGCACGTCGCCCCAGAGCGCATGTTTCAGTTGCAGGTGCGAAACAATCTGGCCGGCGTGGGCCAGAAGAAGCCGCAGCGCCGCCAGCTCCTTGGATGGCAGGTGAACCACGGCTTCACCGCGCCATAGCGTTCCATCCGCCTCCAGCCGGAAGCCGGCAAAGGAGCAGGAGGACACTCTGCCCCGGCGGCCTAGAGCTGTTCCCGCGGAACTGGTATCCCCGCGCCGGCGGCCAAGACTTGCCTCCGCGGAGCCAGTATCTCCGCGCCGGCGATTCAGACCGGTCGACGGGGACGATTCGTCCTGAGTGCTGCGTGAGCCTGAGCGGGGATCGATTGTTGCAACCAACGCGCTTCCTCGAATCCTGGGCAATAGATTTGCCGATCTCTTGCCGGTCCGGACAAGAGATAGGCATATGCCTACAGTGGTCGCGGGAATCTGCGTGGGGGACAACGCAAGGGGGGGAAAACAGCAATACTCCCGGCGAATTTCTGTGCTTCGATGAGCCCAGTATCTTCTTTAATCATTAGATTATCCGTTTTTCGACGGACTGCGGGAAGAAAGTACCAAGGTTCTTTTGTCTCTTGTCATGTGCAAAGTAACCAAAAGATATTACCAACGACGATAGAGTTCAGGAAAACTTCATGAAATAGTCAGTGAAAACAAGACCGGTGGCTGGCAAACTGATAGAAGGGAGTGATTCATGACCAAGACTGTTTCTTACGCCCAGTGGTCACTGGAACCTTACTGCATCGGGATGAAGCTGCGCTCGCTGCGCACCCAGAAGCGGCTCACGCTGGCGCGCCTGGCGGCGGAGACCAAGCTATCGACGGCGCTGCTCTCCAAGCTGGAGACGGACCGCATGATTCCCACGCTGCCCACGCTGGCCACCATCAGCCAGGTCTATGGCGTGGGCATGAGCTACTTTTTCTCCGAACCCGCCAAGCACACGCTCTCGATCACGCGCAAGGCCCACTTGCAGGGTAATAGCCGCGGACTCGAGTCGGTAAAGGCAACCCCGCTGAACGCGCTGGCGGCGGGAACGCGGCTGGTGGCGCAGATGATCGAGTTTCCCGCCGGCGGCGCCTCCAGCGCCACGGATGCCTGCTACCAGGCCAGCGGACTGGTGTACGTGCTGGAAGGCAAGTTGCAGTTGGATGCGGGCGGGTTGCACGAGACGCTCGAAGCCGGCGATTGCGCCTACATGGAAAGCGAGATGGCGCTGGCCTGGAGCGCGGCAAACAAGCACCGCTGCCGGATTCTGGCGGTGACGCCGGCCGGGCCGCGCGCGGAAGGCTGACCGGCCTAAGTTCTTATTGCGGCGGTCAGCGTTTGGTAGAGACAGGACCTGCCTGTAGGATGATTTGGAAATCAAGGAGCCGCGCGCCATGCGACCGAACCTCAACCTGATGAAAGCAACCCTGACCGGCGCGCTGGGCGGCCTGCTCTTCGGCTTCGATACCGTTGTGATTTCGGGGGCCATCGATGCGCTGGTCCGGCTCTACCATCTGAGCCCGCAGGGCAAGGGCTGGACGGTGGCCATCGCGCTGATCGGCACGATAGTCGGAGCGCTGGGCGCGGGCCATGTAGGGCAGAAGATCGGCGGGCGCGAGACGCTGCGCATCACCGCCGTGCTCTATGTGGTCTCGGCCATCGGCAGCGCGCTGGCCTGGAACTGGCCGGTGCTGATGCTCTTCCGCTTCGCCGGCGGGCTGGGCATCGGCGCATCGTCGGTGCTGGGGCCGGTGTACATTGCCGAGCTTGCCCCGGCCAGGTGGCGCGGCCGGCTGGTGGGCGCTTTTCAGTTCAATGTGGTCTTCGGCATTCTGGCGGCCTACACCTCCAACTACCTGATCCGCACCCTGCACCTTGGTGCGGCGGAGTGGCGCTGGCAGGTGGGCGTGGCTGCGCTGCCCGCCCTGGGCTTCCTGGCGCTCCTGTTCGGCATTCCCCGCAGCCCGCGCTGGTCGGCCTCAAAGGGGCGCAACGATGAAGCTCTGGCCGTGCTGAAACTGATGGGCGACCCGAACCCCGAGGCCGAGCTGGCCGACATTCAATCCGCGCTGGCCGAGGAGCACGCCACGGCCCACGAGCCGGTCTTTCAGTGGAAGTATCGCTATCCACTGTTTTTGGCGATTTCGATTGGCGCATTCAATCAATTGGCGGGGATCAACTCGATCCTCTACTACCTGAACAGCATCTTTGCCTCGGCGGGCTTCAGTCAGATCTCCGGCGACCAGCAAGCCATCGCCATCGGCTTCACCAATCTCGTCTTCACCATAGTCGGTATGAGCGTGATCGACAAGCTGGGGCGCAAGACGCTGCTGCTCGTCGGCGCGGCGGGCACGGCCAGTTGCCTGGCGGCGGTCTCATGGCTCTTTGCGACGAACTCCCATCCAGGCGCGCTGGTCTGGGTGCTGATTACCTACATCGCCTTCTTCGCGCTCTCGCAGGGCGCGGTGATCTGGGTCTACATCGGCGAAGTCTTTCCCAACGCCGTCCGCTCCAAGGGCCAGGGTGTGGGCAACGCCAGCCACTGGTTCATGAACACCGCCATCCAACTGGCGTTTCCCATGGTGGTGGCCGAGGTCGGCCGCAGCGCCCCGTTCACCTTCTTCGCCGTGATGACCGCGGTGCAGTTCGTGGTGGTGCTGTTTGTCTACCCGGAGACCAAGGGGCAGACGCTGGAAGCCTTGCAGCGCCGATTGGTGCGGGCGGAGTGAGGGCTGATCGGCCCGTTCGTTCGTGACCGATGTCACCGGAGCAGGCCGCAAAAGGCGCTATATATAATCTGAGGAAAGGGCCGGCGACTCCCGAAAGCTGGTCTTGCCGTGCCCGATTGAGGTCATTCATGGAGCAGAGTTGGTTTGCGCTTGAGGAGCAGCGCGGAGAAGCTGTGCAAGCCGCGGCGGTAAGTTCGCACGAGGCGGACTCGCCGCTGGAGGCCGCGCTCCTCTTCGAGGCCGAGGCCCTGCGCGAGGAGATCATCCTGGTGGGCCGCAAGCTGTGGGAGCGGCAGTACGTGGACGGCAACGGCGGCAATATCAGCGTGCGGCTGGGCGAGAAGTACCTGCTCTGCACGCCGACCATGATGAGCAAGCGGGATATGATGCCGGCCGACATCTGCCTCTCCGACCTGGACGGCAACATCCTGGCAGGCGACCGCCTGAGGACCAGCGAACTGCTGCTGCATCTGGCCATCTACAAGGCCAACTCCATCGCCCGCGCCGTCGTTCACTGCCATCCGCCGCACGCCACGGCCTTTGCCATGACCGGCACTTTGCCGCCCATCGGCCTGATCTCCGAGTACGAAACCTCGATCGGCCCGGCTGCCGTCGCGCCCTATGAGACGCCCGGCACCGAGGCCTTTGCCGAGACGGTGCTGCCCTTTGTCCAGGAGCACAACACCATCCTGCTCAGCAATCACGGCATCGTCTGCTGGTCCGACACGGTCACCCATGCAGAGTGGCTGGTGGAGACCTTCGAGACCTATTGCAAGACCTACCTCATTGCCCAGCAGATCGGCAGGCCGCTCAACTTCATCCCTGACGGCAAGATCGATGAGCTTCTGTTCACCAAGCGTCGGATGGGTTTGCCGGATGCGCGCATGGGGCGGGTTTCTTAACCGGCTGCTCCGGCGCAGGGAGAGAATACCGGTGAGCTGGAGTAACTGGTCGAGCAGGTGGTGATGCGGCTGGAAGATCGGGAGTAAGGGTGGTGTTTCAGTGAATTGAATGTAGGTGTCAAAGGCATTAATTCTAAAAACTGGAAAGGTTCCTCTTGCTACGTCGTATTACCTTGATGAAGTAGAAATGTGAATGGAGGAGAACACTCCTTGAAGTTCTGATATTCATGAACCAAGGTATGAAAATCCGGACCTGAGACACGGACTTACTCATGGAACCTGCGACACCTTCCGACCTAGGTAGTCATTAATACCCTGAGACCATGCGCTTCACAGACCCCCAATGCTGCGTCCCTCTCAGCTGCTTTAACGACCAAAGCTAAGGCTTGGTTGGCATGTCCGACTAGCAGCACATTGAATAGGTCTCGCTCCATCCTACGGTAGCTTGGTAGGAATGAAAAAAGCAAGCCGCACAGGAGGCACACCCCCAGGGAGACGGTAATGTTCACGACATGGAACTGGACTGCGCCCTTCAGCGTGGCAATGAGGATCAGCCCAATGAAGATACCTATGCTCCAGGCTAGGCTGCGAACAAGCGCGGCTTTAATTTGCTCGCTATAAGTAATTGGCGAGACGCGAACCTCCAAGATTTCCTTGAGGGGTAATCTGGCGGCTACAACCGTCACACTGCCAGCCAGGACATCCGTCGACGACTGAACAACAACCTCATCTTGGTCAAATGTAGCCCACGCAGGGCGGAAAATCCCTCGAAAGGTTCCGCCTGTCGTCACTACCCGCTCGAGTCCGGTAAGAGGCCTATCTGGAATCAGACAGGTGAAGAAGTTCCCGTACGCACGGGGAGTGGACATTCTTTCGCCCATATCTTGCTCCTGCGCGGCGGCGGTCATCGAGGCCGCGGGCCCTACATGGCCCAACATGTTCAGGGCGGCGGCTGCCCCCACACGCACGAGCTTTTCCTGGTCGTTTATGCATGCCGAAAGCGGCTCAACAGCGCGCGCATCGCCCAGATGGCCCAGCGCCCACGCGGCGGACATTCGCACCGACCATTCACTGTCCTTAAGCACGGCGACCAATGCGGGAACGGCCCTCACATCACCCAACCCACCCAGCGCCGAGGCGGCGGATGAACGCACACAGTCCTCCTGGTCCTTCAAGCGGGCTATCAACGGCCCAAGTGCCCTAGAATCGCCCAAATGCCCCAGCGCCTTGGCAGCGAAACTCCGCGTCGCCCAATCCTGATATTTTAGAAGGTTGAGCAATGGACCCACGGCCCTAGGATCTCCCAGTTTCCCCAACATCTCGGCAGCATGCTGCTGCGCGATCCCCCTTTGATTGTTAAGGCATGCTATCAATGGTTCTACGGCGGCCTTTCCGGATTTGGCCAGCACTTCGGCCGCACGATTTCTGACGCTATAGTCTTGGTCCTTCAGACAGGTGACCAATGGCTCTATCGCTCGTCGAATTCCTTCGGCGTCATTCTGGGCCATTGCCCTCTCTAAGTTGGAAATCTTCCGATCAAGGAACATAGGCAAGGTCTCGTGTCTCGCTACAGATAGCACTCATTGTACCAGCCCTGACGAATATCCGAAGCCAACGCTGTATTTGCCGTCGCCGTGTGCCCCAAATCCCGTCTTTGGGACCTAGGAAACCACGAACCCCGTGAGTGCGGCACGCGAGCCATTACCCTGACACAGAGACTACCTTGAGCGTAGTCGACAGGTGGTTTGCAGGTAATTTTCCTACCATCTGGACAATGAAAGAATGACCCATGGCCAGAGTTGCGGACTGCGTTCAAAGCGCACGCCCCAAAGCCAGCACGCCGTCCACCAGCGCATCGATCTCCGCGCGGCTGGTGCGATGGTTGACGATGGCCGCGCGAATGGCCGTCTGGCCTTTGATGCGCGTCGTCGATGGGGCCACAACTCCCGACTCCTGCAACGCCACAACAATCGCATCGTTCACGCGATTCGCATCTTCGGCGCGATAGCGGAAGCAGACGATATTCAGCTCGACCGGGGCCATCAATTCCAGCTCCGGCGTCGTGGCGATGCGCTCTTCCAGAGCACGGGCGAGCGCGCAGCAGCGGGAGATGGACGCTCCCAGGGCCTCGATGCCGTAGACCTTCAGCGTGAACCAGACCTTCAAGGCGCGAAAGCCGCGCGAGAGGTCCGGCCCGAAGTCGCAGGGCCAGGGCGAGCCGGCGGCCAGCCCTCTCACGGCGCGTTGCAGATAGGCCGCCGGAAGGGCGAAAGCGTTTTTGTGCGCTTCTCCATCCCGCACCAGAATGAAGCCGGCGTCGTAGGGCGCTTGTCCCCATTTGTGAAAGTCGAAGGCCAGCGAATCCGCGCGCTCGATGCCGTCGAGCTTGGGAGCAAGATCGGGGGCCAGCCTTGCCAGAGCGCCAAAGGCTCCGTCCACATGGAACCAGAGCTTCTCGCGTTGGCACAAATCGGCGAGTCCGGCCAGATCGTCTACTGCGCCGGTGTTCACGGTTCCCGCGGTTCCCACCACCAGAAACGGCGTGAAGCCGGCCTCGCGGTCGCGCTGGATTGCCTCGGCAAGCGCGGTCAGGTCGATGCAGAAGCGGCTATTGGTGGGGATCAGCCGCAGCGCGTCGCTGCCCAGGCCGGCAATGTCCATTGCCTTGGGCACGCAGCCATGAACCGCCTTCGAGGTGTACGCGGTCAGACGCCGTGGCTCCGCGGCCACTCCGCTGGCGCGCACATCGAAGCCCAGCGCGGCGTCGCGGGCGATTAGCACGGCAATCAGATTCGCCATCGACGTTCCGGTAACAAATAAGCCTGTTGCCCCTTGCGGGAAGCCGAAGATCTCCCTCACCCATGCGGTCACCTGCCGCTCGACCTCGATGGGAATATGATCGCGGCCTCCGAGGTTTGCGTTGAGGCCCGCGGCGAGCATCTCGGCCACCATGCCCACCGGCGTGCCGCCGCCGTTGACCCAGCCCATGAAGCCGGGGTGCACGTTGCCCTGCGCATAGGGCAGCACATCCTGCATGAACTCCGCATGGACCTGTGTGAGTTCTTCGCCTGTGCGCGGCGCTGGTGAGTGAAAACGCGCCCGCACAGCTTCCGGAATCGGCTGCCAGACGGGCCGCTCGCGGATCGACTCGATGTAGCCGAGCATATCGTCCAGCATGAGATGCGCCTGCGCGCGAAAAGCAGCCCAATCCGCTGGATCGAGGCTGACATTCGTTTGTGCGGCTGGGTCGTTTAGTGGGGGCGCCTCAGACATTCCTTCTCCCTGAAGAGTATTTTACGTGCTGACCGCTTGCAAAACGTCCCACTATGGACTCCATCGAGCAAAGTTGGTTTGTTCGTGGATCAGAAGTCATGCCCTTGCAGGTTATCCTGAAAGGAGTGCTTCGATCCCGTTTTGAGGTGTAGTCTACTTGTCCATTCCCAAGCGTCCTCTCGTTCTGACCATCCTCGATGGATGGGGCTATCGCGCCGAAACCGCCAACAACGCCATTGCGCTGGCCAAAAAGCCCAACTACGACAAGCTGCTGCGCGAGTACCCCAACACAATGATCCAGGCCTCGGACCACTTTGTGGGCCTGCCCGACGGGCAGATGGGCAACAGCGAAGTCGGCCACCTGAACCTTGGCGCCGGGCGCATCGTGCAGATGGACATCACACGCATCGACGCGCAGATCGCCTCCGGCCAGTTCGCCGTCAATCCGCCTGTCGCGCTGGCCATGAAGCGGGCGCGCGAGGCCGGACGGCAGCTGCATCTCTTCGGCCTGGTCTCCGACGGCGGCGTTCACTCCCACCAGGAGCACCTCTACGCCCTGCTGCGCACCGCGCGCGAGTACGGCCTGGAGCGCGTCTTCGTTCACGCTTTCATGGACGGGCGCGACACTCCGCCCGACTCCGGCGCCGGCTACATCGCGCAGCTCGAACAGAAGATGCGCGAGTACGGCGTGGGCAAAGTCGCCACCATCAACGGCCGCTACTACGCGATGGACCGCGACAAGCGCTGGGAGCGCGAGCGCAAGGCCTTCGACGCCATGGTCAACGGCAAAGCCGAGGGCGAAGCGTATCCCAATGCCGTCGCCCGCATCAAGGAGAATTACAACAACGGCATTACCGATGAGTTTCTGATTCCCTTTGTCGTGGTCGATGCGGCGGGCAAGCCGATCGCGCAGATCCGCGACGAGGATGTCTGTATCAACTTCAACTTCCGCGCCGACCGCGCCCGCGAAATTACGCGAGTCTTGACCCGCGAAAGCGGCCTGAACAAGCAGGGCGGCCGCGATCTGGATGGCTGGGAGGCGCTCGACGCCACGATCCCCCGCTCCGAAATTCCCAAGAATCTCTACTACCTCTGCATGACGCAGTACGACAAGCTTTACGAGCTGCCGTACATCATGCCGCCGGAGTCGCTGGATAACATTCTGGCCAACGTGCTGGCCTTGCACCATCTGCGCAACCTGCGCGTCGCCGAAACGGAGAAGTTCGCCCATGTCACTTACTTCTTCAATGGCGGAGTCGAGACGCCCTTCGCCGGCGAGGAGCGCGTACTGATTCCCTCGCTGAAGGTGGCCACCTATGACCTGGCGCCGGAGATGAAGGCCGAGGCCATCGGCGACGCTATTGTGAAGGCCATCAATGACGGAACCTTCGACTTGATTGTCGCCAACTTCGCCAA
>Ga0181529_10000522_pt1 | contig 55631 bp, 45 predicted proteins | sample PEATcosm2014_Bin_36_FD_119763 | JGI IMG/M metagenome (GOLD analysis project Ga0181529, IMG submission 119763) | Peatland microbial communities from MTU Mesocosm Facility, Houghton, MI, USA - PEATcosm2014_Bin10_30_metaG | ecosystem: Environmental > Terrestrial > Soil > Wetlands > Peat | place...
AGCCGCGCGGCGCGGCGGCGGCGTTCTTGCATGGCTGCAAAGTCACGACGCGGAGCACTGGATCCTGACATGCCTTACAGCTTACTGCAATGGCACTAAGTTTGTCACTATATTATGCGAGGTGGAGTAGTTGCGATTGGAATCTGAGGGGGATGGGAGGCCGGCTGAGAGCTGGCTATAAGCAGTAAAAAGCGATTGCAGTTTGACGAACCAACCCTCCTCAAAGATTCGCGTCAGAAAAATAAATTTCAGAAGATCCGCAACTAGCACCGAAAGGCCGGGTTCTCTCAGTGCAGGGCGGGAAGAGACAGAAACTGCGGCTCGGCCGTTGAGCCGGGTTGTGTTTCAGGGCGCCAAGTTTGAACTCCGGCTAGGAATCCCCCAAAAAACGAACTCGCAGAATGAGAGGCATCTGATATGGACACCAACACGCATGGCAAGTGTTTGCCCATCGCACTGTTTTCGCTAGCTGCCGTTGCGCTGCTGATCGCAGGTTGCGGCAGTGGAACTGTCGCAACAAATCACTTAACCACGTCGCCCGAGATTGGGTCGACGTTTGTGGTGGGTACCGATGCGCCCATGGCAAGCGTCGTCTCGTTTACGGTGCCGATCGAGAATCTCTGCGGAGTCACCACCGACTCCTCGACTGGACTTTCAGCATGTGTACCCTTGATCAGCGGCACACCCTCAGTGGATTTCGCCCGGTTCAACGGACTTCAAACCCTTTTGGACATGAACGACATTCAGGCAGGCACCTACACCCAGATTCAGATCACCCTGGGCGCGGCTACCATCGGATATCTTGACATGACGCAGACTCCGCCAGCCATCCAGACCGAGGCGGCGGCCTATGACTCATCCTGCACCTCAACAACATCGTGCACCTACACGGCCACTTTGGCCACGCCGCTGGTGGTAGCCGCATCGAGTGCGCCGGTTGGTCTGCGCGTGGACTTCGACCTGCGCAAGTCCATCGGGGTGGACGGGAGCGGCAACATCACCGGCACGGTTACCCCGACCTTCGATATCAAGGTGGTGGGTCCGAGCGATGCCGGCGCCTATATCGACAGTTTCATCGCGAGCGTGGTCAGCGTGAACACGACGGGTCAGTCCTTTGTTGTCCAAGGACCGCACGGCCGCCAGTTCACGATTAATGTTAGCGGCACGACGCAGTGGGAGAACGGCGAGAGTATCAGCTCGCTCGTTGCGGGAAGCAGCATCGTCGAGATTTCCGGCATGCTCGACAGAGCCGATGCTACGCTGGATGCCGACGATGTGGCGATCCTCTCTCAGGATGGCTTCTACGCTGGCGGACAAGTGACGTATGTTATTCCTTCGCCGTCGACGCTGGCGCCCGCGCCGCCTCCCATCGGTTTCGACCTTTATGTGCGCGGCCTGCTGCCCACAACAACTGGACTGACGCTGGGTCAGATTGCCACGGTCGATTTGAGCAACGACCCGAAGTTCTTCATCCGCTGGATGCATAATCCTCTGACAGAATTACTCTTCAACTCCAGCTCGATGATGCCAGGGCAGCACGTCTCGGTGGGCGGTCCGGCGAGCGGCGCGGCCAGTGCGAGCGATGTGACTGTGAAACGAGTCGTGTTGCGGGATTGGGGCTTCAATGGCACGGTCACGGCAACCAGCGCCGCCGTTTCGGCTGCCGGAGTTAATGGCGCATTCCAGATGCAGATCAATGGCTTTGCCGGCGTGCTGGTGCCGCAGACGGTGACGGTCTATATCGTGCCCGACTGCCAATGGCGGTACGGCTTTACTGCGCAGAGCGATCTGGCCGTAGGCCAAAATGTACGCGTGGTCGGGCTGCTCTTGAATCTCAGCGGTCAGCCTGTTCTGGTGGGGCACTACGTAGACGAGCTCGATTGAAGCGAGCAATCTGAAATGACCAAAGCGCCGGAGCCGGTATCAAACGGCTCCGGCGCTTTTTTGCATTGAGTTGCTGTTGAGGAATCTGGCACGCGCCTAGGATAATCTCTTCATGCGCCTCTTTGTCGGGATACCGTTAGCGGCCAAGGTGATCGGCGAACTCTCGGCAACCTGCGGGCGGCTTCGATCCGGCGGGGACGGGCTACGCTGGACCGCGCCCCCCTCCTGGCACATCACGCTGCATTTTCTGGGCAATGCCAGCCAAGAACAGTACGAATGCATCGATGCGCAGTTACGCAAGCTTCATCTGCCGGCTGTTCCTGTAAGGCTTGGGGACTTGGGCTGTTTCGATCGCGCCGGGGTTTTCATTGCCGGCGTCAAAGTCTCGCCCGAGCTGGTGCTGCTTCAGCAGCATGTTACCGCGGCGACGGCAGATTGCGGGTTCGTCGCAGAGACTCGGGCCTCACATCACGCTGGCGCGCAGTAAAGGCCAACGGCAGGGCCTGAATCAGCTAAAGGCCAGGCTGAGCCATCAGCCCAAGTTCACCAGCTTTGTCGCTGCGGAGTTTGTCTTATATGAAAGTTTTCTTGGGGCCGGAGGCTCTCGCTACGAGATCCGCGAGCGCTTTCTATTGAATGGGTGATTGTTGCTTTCGGCTTGTATCTCACCCTGGCGCCGGAATCTTAGTCTGAAACCAGAACGGCTTCCTCTGCGCGATCAAATCGCAAGGAGGAGTCGGCGACGGCCCAGCCGGCGATAAGCAGACTGGGAGCCAGCACCGATGCGGCATCGCCGAGGGCGCCGAGTGTGGTCAATCGAAGCTCCTGGCCGGGCTGCGCTGCATGCGAAACAAGTGCGCAGGGAAAGTCGCCAGGAAGTCCCTCGTCAAGCCACTGTTGCGCCAGCATCCCCAGATCGCGGCCCGGCATGTAAACGACGCGCGTGGCGTCCTCGATGCTGGGCTGCTGAGCATGCGAGGTGTGACCTACCTGTTGCGAAGTCGCATGATGGTTGGTGGAGAAGATCACATTCGACGCGCTCTTGCGGCTGGTCAGTGAGCACCCGAGAGCGGCGGCCGCGGCGAATGCGGCAGTGATGCCGGGGACGATCTCAAAGGGAATGCCGGCCTCGGTGAGCGCGGCCAACTCTTCGGCGGCACGGCTGAAGATGAGCGGATCGCCGCTCTTGAGGCGAACCACGATGCGTTGCGCACGGGCATGCTTGACCATGAGCGTGTTGATCTCGTCCTGCGTGATGCTCTTCACGCCGCAGCGCTTGCCTACATTGACAATCTCGGTCGCTGGCGACGCGAGCTCAAGGATCGCCTGCGGAACCAGGTCGTCGTGAAGGACAACGTCCGCCGACTGAATCAGGCGCAACGCTTTGACAGTGAGCAGGTCAGGGTCTCCGGGACCGGCTCCAACGAGATACACCTTCCCCTTTGAGCCGGTACTTTTTTGCGCGAGCGGCGCCGATGCCATCCGGCGTGAGGGACAGCTCGCGGCGGCACACACTTGACGCCGCGCAAGCTGATGCAAGAGCAGCCTGCGCGCCTCGCCGCGGGGATGCGTTGCGAGAACTTCGCGGCGCAGGTGGCCGAGATCCTCAAGCCACGGGCCGAGGTCTGCGGGCAGTTGCTCATCAATCTCGCGGCGCAACTGCTGCGCGACAGCGGGACTCTCACCAGCCGTTGAAATGGCGATTTGCAACGCGCCGCGGCTGACCACCGAGCCGAAATAAAAGTCGCAGTGCGGAGGGTCGTCGACGCTGTTGACTAGAATGCCGCGTGCGACGGCTTCGCTATAAACCTGTGCGTTGATCTCGGCGGAATCGGTCGCGGCGATGACTACGAAGTTGCCATCGAGGTCGGCGATTTCAAAGGGCCGTTGAATCCACTCGAGACGGCCCTGACTAGCGAGTTCGCGAATTTCCAGTGTTGCCTCAGATGCGACAGCACACAGTTGCAATCCCGTCTTGAGCAGGCTGGCGATTTTTTCCAATGCAACAGAACCCGCACCAACCACCAGGCCGCGGCGACCGTCGAGTTTGAGAAAAATTGGCAGCGGGCTCATTGTGCGGTCCTTATTCCGCCACGCCATGCGGCACGGGAGCGGTGGGCAGATCGCGCTCGACGGGAGCCAGAATCTCCCCCGCGAGATCGGCGCGCAGCTCGTCGCTTGAGTGGCGGCCAAACCACGCGCGCAGGTTTTCGTCAGGCTGCCGGTCGGCGAGATAGTGGCGCAAGAGCCGCTCGATCGATTCGGGAACCAGCGGTGCGGGGCAGCGGTAGCCGACCGGGCGCGCGATAGCGGCGTGCTGGCCTACCGCTCCGCCTAGGCAGAAGTAAAAGGCGTCGGTCAGCTTGCCTTCATGCTTGATCTTTTTGCCCTCGATGCCGATGTCGGCGATCCAGTGCTGACCGCAGCTATTGGGGCAGCCGGTGACGTGCAGACGGAGTTGCTGGTCAAACTCGGGCAGGCGTTCTTCGAGTTCATCCACCACCCAGCGCGTAAAGCCCTTGGTCTCAGTGATGGCGAGTTTGCAGAATTCGGTGCCTGTGCACGCGATGGCGCCGCGCCAGAAGGACGAGCCATCCACATGCAGGCCGAGCGTATTCAGCTCTCGCGCGAGTTCAATTGCCTTCTGGTTGGGGATGTCGATGAAGATCAAGTTTTGCGAGACGGTGGTGCGCAGCGCTCCGCTACCGAATCGCTCTGAAAGTTCAGCGGCGGCTTCCAGTTGCTCGCCGGTCAAGCGGCCACGCAGCACCGATGCGCCCACATAACTTAGCCCTCCCGTGCGTTGCGGATGAATGCCCGTATGGTCGCGGAAGACGTCGTCGGGAACCTTTTCGGGCACGGCGGGCAGCAGCGTGAAGTCGAGCCGCGATTGCAACTCGGCGAGAAAACTCTCGGCAGTCCATCCTTCTTTGAGGAAGAGATACTTGAGGCGGGCTTCGTTGCGGTTTTCGCGCAGCCTCTGCTGCTCGCGGAAGATCTCGGCAACGGCGCGCACCACATGCACCGCCTGATCGGGAAGGACGAAAGCATCAAGGCGAACGGCAAGATACGGCTCTTTTGACAGGCCTCCGCCTACGCGCAGCGAGTAGCCGATCTGGCCGTTGTATTCAGTTGCAGTGAGACCGACGTCGTTGATCTCTGGATGCGAGCACCATGAGGGGCAGCCGGTGACGGAGATTTTGAACTTGCGAGGCAGGTTATAGAAGTCTGAGTTTCCCTTAAGCAGCCGCGTGATCTCATCGGCAAGCGGAGAGGCGTCGACCAGCTCGTCGGCAGCCACGCCGGCCAGCGGGCAGCCGGTCACGTTGCGCGTCACATCGCCACAGGCACCTTTGGGAGAAAGCCCGGCGGCATCGAGCGCTTCCACAATTTCAGGCAGGGACTCAATGGTGAGCCAGTGGAGCTGAATGGCCTGACGAACGGTGATATCGGCGAGATTGCGGGCATACTTGCGCGCCAGCCCGCCGATGATGCGAAGCTGCGAAGCGGAGACGATGCCGTTGGGAATCCCAATGCGCATCATGAAGTAATCGGAGGCCAGGCCCTCGCCACCCTTGCCGCCGGTTGCGCCAACGCCATCACCCTGCGTATAGACGCCCCACCATTTGAAGTAGAAGTTAGCCCACTCGGGCAGCACGCTCGAGCGGCCTTCACGGGCAAAGGCCCGCACTTCATCGAAGGCCAGCCACGGATTTTTTTCTCGCTTCAGACGCTCGCCCTTCTGGGCCTTTGTCTCTTTCTCTGGAACTGCTTCAGTCATTTGCCCTCATCGCAATCAGACAGAAATCCCGCGACAGCTATTGCTGGATCGCGGGCATTTGGGAACCGTGGAATTTGATCTGAACTTTTAGACCAAGGTCGCCTGCGCCGCGAAAAGCAGCATCCAGCAGCGACAACAGGACAAACCAGTCATAACTGGATACTAGGTGCGGGCTGCGCGAAAGTCAAGTTGCGCGAGCGCAACCTCTTGCGCTTCAACCTGTCCTATGTTACTTTCAATTCGTGATGGTTGCGTCCAGCCAAACTCGGACCTGTTGCTGCGCCTCCCCGGCGTGCGCGGTCTGTTGTTGTCCGCGCTAGAGTTCGCGACCTCTTGCTATCGGCAGTTCGCTTGATAGACAGCTTCCCTTCAGCAGAACACTCACGTCGCAAGCACGCTCTCAGGAGCTTTGGACTTTGATTTCTCTGCGCACATTGCTGCTTTCATTGCCCGCCTGCCCTCCTGACTTGAGCGGCACCTTCTGTTGTTGTTGCCGCTGATCCCGCGACAGTTTTTCTCTTTCAAGGCATCGATCGTAACTAATCCTTCAGGAGTGCAGTCATGTGCCCTCCCATCATTTAAAGGAGAATCCCAAGTGCAAAAAACTCTTCATGCATTTGTGTCCGGCTTTCTGCGCTGGTTGCCCTTAGCCACCCCGGCTGCGCTGTTTTCGATTGCCATAGCTTCCGTCCTGCCCCTGGCCGCGCAGGACGACATCACCACGCAACACGGGACGTCCGGGTACAGTGGCGCATTCATCACCGGTCCGGCCTCGAACCCGTTGAGCTTTTTGAACGGCCCGGCCTGGCGTACGACCGCCAGCCCGGCGCCCTACGACTTTCACGACCTTGCCCCGGCGAGCTACCTTGACGAAAGGCTGCCCAAGTGGATCGATCTGACGACCGAGGAGCGGTTCCGGTATGAGGCGTACGACAACAATAGCTTCAAAGCGAATGCCGATGACTCGTACATTTTGAATCGCTTCCGCTTCCAGGTGGATCTGCATGCGTCCAGTTGGCTGCGGGTTACAGCGCAGGTGCAGGACGCCCGATCGGGCTACCAAAACCCGCCGATCGGGCCGCCGAACACGGTCCGCTGGGATCTGAAGCTGGCTTACGCCGAGGTCGGCGCGCCCGAAAGTCACTGGATCAGCCTGCGCGTTGGCCGGCAGCTCATCAACTACAACAACACCATCATCGCCAACTCCGAGTGGCGCAACCAGGCTCGCTCCTACGATGCGGCGGTGCTGAATCTGAACGCGCAGCGCGAGCACGTGGGGCTGTTCGCCGCTTCGGCTATCGTGCCGCAGGCCTATGGCGTGACCCCGCATCAGGAGGGCAACAACATCTACGGGGCCTACGGCCGCATCGACGATTTTCTTGTGCCGCACTCGAACCTCGAGCCCTTCTTCCTGTGGCGCGTGCAGCCGGCAGAGGTCGTGGAATCGGCCAAAAGCAAGACCACCGGCAAGGAAAACGAGAAAGCTCTTGGTGTGCGCTTCAAGGCGCAAGCCCGCGCGGCGCTCGATTATGGGGGCGAGGTGATCCTCGAAACCGGCAAGGCGGGATCGCAGACAATTCGAGCCTCGGCAGCGCAGGCAGGCGCGGCATACCAGTTCCTCAATGGAGTTGCCAAGCCGCGCGTCTTTACGCAGTACGACTACGCCACAGGCAACAGCGATCCGGCCAACAACGCATCGCACACCACCTTTGACACGATCTACCCGACAGCCCACGACCGCTTTGGCATTACCGATCTCTTCGGCTGGCAGAACATCGAATCGGTGCGCGCGGGAACCACCGTTGAGCCTCACCGGCGTCTCACCTTCACTTTGCAGGGGCTGGACCTTTGGGCGGCTGACGCGCTGGACTCGATCTACAACACCTCGGGTGGCGCGATCGTGACCAACAAAACAGATCACGGCCGCCATCTGGGCGCGGAGATCGATGGCTACTCCTGGTATGAACTCAACAAGCACTTCAACCTGGGCGGCGGTGTCGGCTACTTCGGCGGTGGGCAGTTTCTGACGAATGTGACCACCAGCCACTCGTACACGACCTACTACATTGCACTGAACTTCAAAGACAACGGAAAGAAGTAGCCGACGCAGGGTAGGAAAACCTGCGTTATGCACTTGCATGAAATCACATTGCGCCGGTGGCGAAGAGGCTAACGCTCAGGTCTGCAAAACCTGCATTCGCGGGTTCAAATCCCGCCCGGCGCTCCAACTTTGTTCTGAATCGACGTTAGTTTTGGTCACATCTTCTTCAATAAGAAACAATGTGGATTGCTTTTGTCCAAATTCGTTGGTACTATGAGAGAACATGGTTAGCGGCTCCCCAATCCGTTCCTGTTGTTGCCCGTCGATGGTCTACGACGGGTGTATGAACTAGTCTCTGATTTCTATTCGCAACTCATCAGAAGACGCACCCGAGCTGAACAGCCGGTGTGCGATCGCTGCATCGGCCTTCAGCGCAATCCCAGCACTGAACGAGGTCATGCATGCCGGTCATCGAAAGTGAAATCCCTTCCGTCTCGCCGCCCAAGAGCGCAATCGCTTCGCCGCGCCTGAGCCATCTTCGGCTGCTGGAGGCGGAGAGCATCCACATCCTGCGCGAAGTGGCTTCGGAGTTCGAACGGCCGGTGATGCTCTACTCCGTCGGCAAAGATTCATCCGTCATGTTGCGGTTGGCGCAGAAGGCCTTCTATCCCGCACCCATTCCTTTTCCGCTGCTGCATGTGGACACCGGCTTCAAATTCGCCGAGATGCTCACCTTTCGCGATGAGATGGCCCGCTCGGTTGGCGCGGAACTGCTGGTCTGGCGCAATGAGAGTGCTATCGCGGCCGGGACCAATCCAATCGTCCTCGACACCAAACGCTGCTGCGGCCTCTTGAAGACGCAGGCTCTGCTCGATGCGCTGCGCCACCACAACTTCGACGCGGCCTTTGGCGGCGCACGGCGCGATGAAGAGAAGTCCCGCGCCAAGGAGCGGATTTACTCCTTCCGCGACTCGGCCGGGCAATGGGACCCCAAGAACCAGCGTCCTGAACTGTGGAATCTCTACAACGCACGGGTTCATCCCGGCGAAAGCATTCGCGTCTTTCCGCTCTCAAACTGGACGGAGATGGACGTCTGGCAGTACATCCACGAGGAGAAGATCCCAGTGGTAGATCTCTACTTTGCCAAGGAGCGCCCGATGTATGTGCGCGGCGATTCGCTCCTCCCGATCGAACAAGCCTTTGTGGCGAGGAAGTGCGAGCAGCCCCAGATGGTCAAGTCGCGGCTGCGTTCGCTGGGATGCAGTCCCTGCACGGGAGCGATTCGCTCGGATGCGGAGACGATTCCCGCCATCATCGCGGAGCTGGTCAACTTCCGCGTCTCAGAGCGAGCCAATCGCGTGATCGATCACGACCAGGAAGGTTCAATGGAGATCAAGAAGCGGGAGGGTTATTTCTAAATGGCCACTCTCACTGCACTGCCATTTTCGGTTGGCGAGTTTCTGGCCGAAGAGCGCGAAAAGGATCTGCTGCGCTTCTCGACAGCGGGCAGCGTGGACGACGGGAAGTCCACGCTCATCGGCCGCCTGCTCTACGACACGCAGTCGGTCTACGAAGATCAGGTGCGCTCCATCGAGGGCAAGGGAACCACAGCGCCGGGGCAGATCGATTTTGCATTGCTCACCGATGGCCTGAGAGCCGAGCGCGAACAGGGCATTACCATCGACGTCGCTTATCGCTACTTCGCGACGGCGCGGCGCAAGTTCATCATCGCGGACACGCCGGGCCACGAGCAATACACGCGCAACATGGCCACGGGCGCATCGACAGCCGATGCCGCCGTGGTGCTGATCGACGCCAGCAAAGGCGTACTGATTCAGTCGCGCCGCCACGCGTATATCGCGTCGCTGTTACGCGTTCAGCACGTCATTGTCGCGGTCAACAAGATGGACCTGATTGGCTACGACGAAGCGGCCTTCCGTGCTATCGAAGCGGATTTCACCGCCGTCCTCGGTCAGATTGCAAAAGATACCGGCAACCCAGTCGAAGCGATCTTTGTCCCCGTCAGCGCATTGGCCGGAGACAATATCGTTCACGGCTCAAATGCGATGCCGTGGTACGAAGGCCCATCACTGCTTGAGCTGCTGGAATCGCTGCCCTCATCCGTTGACACGCGCACGGCCCCTTTCCGTTTTCCTGTGCAGCGTGTTCTTCGCCCCGATCACACATTTCGCGGATTTGCCGGCCAGATTGCCTCTGGAACCGTCACGCCGGGCGACAAGATCACGGTGCTTCCCTCTGGAAGAACCGCCGAAGTTGCACGCATTGTCACCTACGATGGAGATCTCGCCGAAGCCAACGCGCCGCTTTCCGTCACGCTTGTTTTGGATCGTGAACTCGACATCAGCCGCGGCGATCTGATCGTTGCCTCGCAGGCCCCGGCGGCGGTTGCCAAGCACCTCAAAGCCGCGCTCGTCTGGATGGATTCACGGCCGCTCCAGCGCAATCGCCGCTATCTACTGAAGCACACCAGCCAGACGGTGCCTGCATTTGTTTCTGCCATCGAACATCGCACCGATATTGCGACCCTGGAGCACGTACCCGCTGACACACTGGACATGAATGGCATCGGCGTCGTCAGCATCGATCTCTTGCGGCCGATCGCGCTCGACCTCTACGGCGAGAACCGCTCCACCGGCGCCTTCATCCTGATCGACGCTGAAACCAACAGTACCGTCGCGGCCGGCATGATTACAGCGGCCACAGGCCCGGTTGCATCGGCATCGGGTCCCGTGACAGCCGAGGAGAGAGCGATGCGTTGGGGGCATCGCGGCGGCGTTCTCGAACTGACTGGGCCTCTTGAACTCATTGATCGCATCGAACGGTCGCTCTTTGTGCGCGGAGCCATCACAGCGCGGATTGATATCGACAGCGAACCATTTTCAGCTCACACCGGCTTGGGGGATCTGATTTCCCGCCACAAAGTTCTATCCGGAATGATTGCGCTCGTCGTCAACCTGACCGGAGGCGAGACTCTCACAGCGCGGGCAGAAGGCGAAGAGATCGCACTCAAGACAAGCAACGCGGTTGAAGCGATCGCGGCAGTGCATGAGCTTCTCGCGCGAAGCGGCATTCTCGTATCGTCGGGAAGTGCGGACTGGGTCATCTAGTCACTGTAAGCGGAAGAGAACAGCGGACGGAAACTGAAAGGAAACGGGCAGTGAGTACAGCAGAGATCCAAACCGAAGTGATGGCCAAGCTAAACGAATTACGCGCCACGCTCGCACGCGAAATAACTGGCGAGGGCGATGTGTGCCTCACGTGCAGCTTTCAGGCCGAGGACGTTCTTCTCGCCAAGCTCGCCGTCGAGCTCGATCCGCAGATTCCAATTCTGTTTCTCGATACGGGCTACCACTTTGCCGAGACTTACGCCTATCGCGATCGCATCGCAAGAGATTGGCAGCTCAACCTGGTCAACCTCGTGCCGGAAAAATCAGTTGCCGAGCAGGAAGCCGAACATGGCCTTCTTTATCAGTCCGCGCCCGACCAGTGCTGCAAGCTGCGCAAGGTCGAGCCGCTTTTTAAAGCAGTAGCAGGGTATCGCGTGTGGATCACCGGCCTGCGCCGCGAGCAGGCAAAGAGCCGGACTGGGCTCGAAGAGTCGGCTCTGTTCACGCTTCCCGCGGGCAAGCAGGTTTTGAAACTGGCTCCTCTGGCGGCGTGGACGACGCGCGACGTCTGGTATGCCTGCGAAGAACTCTCCATTCCGCTGCTGCCTCTTTATGAGCTTGGTTATTCCTCCATCGGCTGCGAGCCATGTACAACGCTTCCCCTCGATCCCAACGATCCGCGTTCCGGACGCTGGGCCGGACGCAAGGTTGAATGCGGCATTCACATTGAGGCCGCACCCGCGAGGTAGGACGAGCAAGCAGATACGCAGGAGGGACGATGCATTACTTTATCGGATTTGTAATCGCACTTTTCATCGCTCTGACAGGAGTCGGCGCTGGCACCGTGACCGTGCCGGTTCTAGTTTTGTTTCTTGGCGTTCCCGCAGTCGAAGCCGTCGGAATCGGCTTGATGTTTTCGACGGCGGTGAAATTGATTCTGGTTCCCACGCAGATCCTGCGCGGCAATGTTGCCTGGCGGACGCTGGGATACATGTTGCTGGGCGGCGTGCCGGGCGTGATCGTTGGGTCGCTCTTCCTGAAACATCTGGTGAATGCCGGTTCGCAGAACCTGCTGAATTCGCTGCTGGGAGCAATTCTGGTCACGACTGCCGGCTGGCAGATCGTCTATTTTTTTCGCCCCAAGAAGCAAAGCGAAGACCAGCGGGATCGCAGCCCATGGCTTGCGTGGCTGATGTTTCCCGTGGGCGCTGAAGTAGGCTTCTCCTCCGCGGGAGCGGGCGCTTTGGGCAGCACGGCGCTGCTTGGGCTCACCCCATTGCTGCCTGCGCAAGTGGTCGGCACGGATATCGCCTTCGGATTCATGGTGTCACTGATTGGCAGCGGCGCACACTGGTTTTCGCACGCATCCGACCCCAGCCTGCTGCTGCAGTTGATTGTCGGAGGCGCTGTGGGAGCCATTGGCGGGACGATTCTCAGCACGCGCGTTCCGCGTCGTCCGCTGCGGTTTGCGCTCCTGGTCTGGCTGCTGATTCTCGGCGTGCAGTTTCTCCTCAATAGCTACCAGGTTTGGGCGGCGCCGCACAAAGCGGCTGAGAGCGTGCTGCAATCTGCTCATCGCAGCTAGAGCCAGACTTGCGTACTCGCTATTTCGTGGTTGGCTGCTCCGTCGCTGCCGGCACGTCGAAGTGGGAAATGTGGACGCTGGCTTGAGTTTCAGGCACGGAGCCGTCGTTGACTTGAACTTCGGTAGGCTTGCCTTGAATGAGGATGCGCGCGGTCAAGTCTCCGCGAGAGGGAACGCGGACGCGCTGAGTCGCGGAGCGCGCCTCGGAGCCTGAGCCTGAGCGGACGATGACTGGAACATCGGCGGCTGCGTATCCGGCATTGACGATCTTGACTGCGACCAGCCAGTTATCCGCCAAGGTCGTTGTGGGAAAGACCCCTTGAATGCTCAGATCGGGCAGGCCTTTGTCAGCATCAACCCAGTCGGCGAAAAACCAGGAGAGATCAGGATGGGCCTCGGAGTCTTCGAGGAGTTTCTCGAATGCTTTCGGGTTGCCTCGATTGTCGGCCCTCAGAGCGGCTGAGAGCGCCTGGTCGCCGGCGAGGTCGCGGAGCATGCAGAGAACATAGGCGGCCTTGGTGCGGTAGTAGACGGGCGAGATGGCCTGCGCCAGGGGTTGGCCGGCGCTTTCGCCGGGACTCGCAGGTTCCGCGAGCGCCAGGGCCGTTCGGTCCGCTTCGAGAGTGCCTAGAGCCTGATCGCGTCCGTGCTGCTTTTCGATCCACAACGTGCCCATGAAGCTCGCTACTCCTTCATCGAGCCATGCGGGAAGCGGATGCGAAGTTTGCGGTGCGAGCCAGGCGTGAGTGAGGGCATGGACCAGAATGCCTTCCAATGCTCCTGGTTTTGCATTCGCGCCGGGCTCGCGCAGCGGAGTGGCAAGCAACGAGCCGGCCTCAAATGGGGCGTCGCTCGGGTCGGGCAGGTCGAGGAGGAAGAGCGTGGAGCGGGGCAGTTTGCCAAGCCAGCCGTCAAGAAAGGGCTTGACCGCGCCGGCAGCTTCGGTCCATAACTCGACGGAGACATCGTCTTCTGGGACGGTGTAGGCGGCGAGGTTGGGACCGAGGTGGGGGGTGCGAATGGCGACAAAGAGGCTTGGAGCATCAAAGCCGAGGATCGTGCTGCCGGAGTCGGCGGTTGCTACGCTTTCCACCTCCTGATTCTGATCGAGGCTCCTCGACTCTGTGACGGTCAAAGGCACGGAGTGCCCGTTGATGAGGGCGACGGTCGGCGCCTGGCCATGGGGGAATTCGACGGTGAGGCGCAGGCGGAACTGCGCGCCGGTGAGGCGGAGTTTTTGCTCGCCCATCTCGTCGAAGAGACGCGCGCCGTCGCCGAGAGTAACGGGGACGCTCGATACCGGATACCAGACAACATTGCCAAAACCGCGCAGGCCGGTGAAGGGAATGCTGATCTGGTCCCAGTCCGAGTGAAGGGCCACTTCGGAAGGGGCTCCAATGGTCACCAGGCGCTGGGCAGAGAGCGCGATCTGGCCCGAATAGGTCGCGTCGAGTTGGAGACTCTGGCCAGGGGCAAGCGGCCGGGGCAGCAGAACAGCCGCTTCCTCCAACTGGCCGGTGTGGTCGGCGTCGGAATTTAGCGTGGCGAGCGCGAGGGCAGCGTCATTGCCTTTGAGCCGAATGCGCTCCCATTTGAGCGAAGAGGAGATTTGCAAGGGAATGCGGAGGAGTGGAGCCTTGCCGTCGTTGCGCACCGTGACAAGGGCACGAACGGCGATCTGCTCGCTCGCCGGTGTGAGATGAACGTCGAGATCGAATGCGGTGAAGGTGATGGCCTGACGCTCTGCGTCGGAGGTGGATGGCATTGGGGCCATCTGGGTAGCAGCTTGAGATGCGGGCTGGACCGTTGTCGTGGTCTGGCCGTCTTCGTTGATGGAGCGGGAGAAGATGACCTTCCCCTGGTGCGGCTTTTCGGGCGGGGTGGCTGGCGGAGCGGTTTGAGCAACAGAACTAAAGGATGCCAGGCAGGCTGTGACAACTGCAGCCAGGACACTCCGGGGAAGAACGAGCTTCATGAGCCCAGACCTTTCTGCCTCTTTGGTTTTGACGCTGGGGCCAGGGTGGGGAGAGCGCCATCGGCTCCACGCAAGGCCAAGCGGCGCTGGCGGAAGGCCTCGAAGAGAACCACGGCTCCTGCGGCCGAGACGTTGAGGGAGCTGACGCCGCCGGCCATGGGAATCCGCAGCAAGTGGTCGCAGCTGCGGCGAACCAGATCGTGAAGCCCCGCGCCTTCGCGGCCCAGCACGAGGACGCAGTCGCCTGTGAGGTCGAACTGGTCGTAGTCGCAGGTCCCACGCTCGTCGAGCCCGATGATCCAGAGGTTGCGGCGCTTGAGCTCTTCGAGTGCGCGGACCAGATTCACCACCCGCGCAATTCGTAAATGCTCGCTGGCGCCGGCGCTGGCCTTGACGGCTACGGGGCTCAAGGGAGCCGAACGGCGCTCGGTGAGCACCACGCCGTCTACTCCGGCTCCATCGGCCACGCGCAAAAGAGAGCCGAGGTTTTGCGGATCTTCTACGCCATCCAGAGCCAGCAACAGCCGGGAGGCGCTGCCGTTGGCTGGGTCGGGCGCGTAGAGATCCTCGATGGAAAGCGATTCCAGCCCCCGGACCAGGGCCACGACACCCTGATGGGTTGGAGTTTGGGCAAGCTGCGTCAACTGCTCGCGCGTCTCCTGGCGGACACGGAGCCCGGCCTCGCGGCAGAGGGCGACCAAACGTTCCAGGCGCTCATCGTGCCGCTCGCGAGCCACCAGAACCTGGTCGAAGCGACGCCGTCCGGCCTTCACTGCCTCCTCGACCGGATGCAACCCGTAGAGAACTTCCATAAGAGATAGTGTAGAAGATCGATCAAGACTGGCACGGCTGGAGGCTCTTGCATCGGAGCGGGACGGGTTGCATACTGGGGCTGCACACGGAACATGAGTCCATCCACCGCAAAATCCTTTATCGCAGTTCTTGAGCCCTACTCGACGCAGCTGCGTTGGGTGATTGCGCGCGTGCCCTTCGATCCGGCGAAGGCCTGGCCGGTGCGGAGGGGGTTGAGGGTGGTGGGTGAGGTTGTTTCAGTGAAAAGCATGACTGGATCTGTCAGGGGCACGGCAGAGGGCTTCGCCTTTCGCACCACTCTCTTTCCGAATCCGGAAAAAGACGGATACTTCCTGCTGGTGAACAAGAAGATGCAGGCCGGGGCAAAGGCCACGATTGGTTCGCGGGTGCGAATCCGGCTGCAACCGGACCTTGAGCAGCGACCAGTGCTGATACCGCCGGAGTTGACCCGCGCGCTCAAGGGCGACCGGCGTCTGCCGAAGTGGTTCGCCGCGATAAGCGACTCAATGCGCAGGTATATCGGCGACTGGGTCGGTGAGCCGAAAAGTGCTTTGAGCCGCGAGAGACGAGCCGAGATGATGGCCGAGAGGATGTTGCTCGCCCTGGAGGGTGAGGTGGAGCTGCCACCGATTCTTCACGCGGCTTTTCTGCGTCAGCCGCTGGCGCGCCAGGGTTGGGAGGCAATGACGAGGGTGCAGCGGCGCGGCCATCTGCTCGGCATCTTCGGCTACCAGAGCGTCGATGCCAGAGAACGGCGCGCGGCGAAGGCGGTCGAAGAGGCGCTGCGAGTGGCAAAAAGAGGAACGGAGAGCGGCGGGTAGGCCGCAAATCGAGTCACTCATTCGAGCAAACTATGAATACCGTCGATTTCTGTCCAGTGTCCGCGATCTCCACCGTGCGAAGTTTCTTCTTACGGTCTCCGACTTTGAACCTGACCCCGTGTGCCTGCATGAAGATCTGGGCCATTTCGCCCCGTATCGCAAAATTGACGTTTTGTGGGATGTTGCCGATTTTGGAAGCCAGAGCCAGCGATGCCTGTGACACCACAATGGCGATGACGTTACCGGATTCGTCGAGTACCGGACCGCCGCTGTTTCCAGCCTGAATGGGAGCCGAGATTTGCAGCAGTGTGTAGTCGTTGCCGAAACCGGCGACGGAGTTGACCTGGCCGAATGTCGCTTTTGGTTCTGCCGATAGGAATCCAGTCAAAGGGTAGCCAATTACGCCTATGGTTTCGCCGAGCTTGGCCGGACTCGATTCCGAACGAAACTGAGCGGGTTGTCCAAGTCCGGCAGTTGTCTTGATAAGGGCGAGATCATTCTTCGGATCAATAGCCTCCAACTTCGCGGAGCGTGCGTCGGCATTCAGCGGTTTAACCGCGATACTCTTGCAGCCCTTCACGACATGGGCATTGGTCAGCACATATCCCTCGTCGTTGACAATAATCCCTGAGCCGGTCAAGAGCTTTGGCTTGGATTGGGCGGGGGATACCTCGTCGGGGGCTCCATTCCCTTTTGCTGTCGGAAGGCTGCATGCAGTCGACAGGATGCGTAGTGAGGTGGAATCGGTACCCCAAGGGACTATCTTCGTCTTCCAGTCAGCCGTCACTGGGCCGGTGGCGACTTGCTGGCCGTTCAGATACCCGAACATCCGAACTCCGTAATACATCTTCTTTTCACAGTCGAAAGCAGTCAATTGGATATGGCTGTCCAACTTTATATTGTGGATGTTCAGTCTTGGCTCCGGATAAACTACCTTGATTTGTACGATGCGAAAGCCGTCCTCCAGCTCGACCGAATCGGTATTGATGTAAACTTTGTCGAGCGAATTCACAACATTGCCGAGTTCCTGCCAATGTTGTGCAAGACAAGGCCGTGCCGGCGTAACCAACAGCAGTACGGTCAACGCGGCGGCGTACGGCCACGAACGCAAGCGGGGATTCATTTTCTATCCTCCAGCCGATCTTCTTTGAGGGGACTATGTTCCACAGAATTCCGCGGCTACAGCCTCTTCAAAACCATGGCAAAGGTCAGCGCGAGGTGGATGCCACAGACCCTTTAACACGCATAGGAGGAGGCACGTCAAGTTTACATGCAGACGCAAGACCCACGAGAGAAAAACCGTTGACAGAGACTTCAAAGCAGTGTTCCGGACGTATCAGCGGCATTTGGAAGACGAGGCGGCACGATTACTCAATGTCGAGATGTGGGGCGCCCGCGACGAAGTTTCTGGGTCAACTTTACAAAAGTTAAAGATAAACCGGCAGTTGCGGCCGATTCTGTGCGGAACTCTGCGGCGGTTGCGCGTCTAATTGATTGTGATGAGTCCAATCGCCGCAGTCCGCCCCTTTTTCGGTTCGGCCTCCACCGCCGCTCAAGATGAACTGGCGCGCCAGGAAAACCTCGCTGTATCCGCTGGGCTGAAGCGCCAGGATGCCGGGTTGCTGGATGAGCTGATCGTCCAGTACCAGCACCGCCTGATGCGCTATCTGCTCTACTTGACCGGCAACCGCGAGATGGCCGAGGATCTCTTCCAGGAGGTCTGGATGCGGGTTCTGGTGCGGGGAGCGCAGTTCAACGGCAAGGCGCGCTTCGGCACCTGGCTCTTCACCATCGCCCGCAACCTGGTCATCGACCAGCGGCGCAAGCGGACCATGGCCAGCCTGGACGAACTCTTTGAGGGCGGCAGCGAAGACGACCGGCCGATGAGCTTCGAGGTTGCCTCTGACGATCCAACACCTTTTGACCGCTTCATGAATCTCGAAGACCGGGAGCGGATTGCAGGGGCGCTGATGGAACTCGACACACTCTATCGCGAGGTACTCGTGCTCCGCTTCCATGAAGAGCTTTCCCTGGACGAAATCGCCAAAGTCACGCGTGCGCCGCTTTCAACCGTGAAATCAAGACTGTATCGCGGTCTGGCCGCAATCAAGCCCAAACTGGATCGCGACCGCCTGCGCCGCAAGGCGCCTGCGGCCTGGCCGGAGTTGGCGGGAGCAATTTGAGGCAAGTATGAAGCCCGGCGAAGGCACCGACGTTGACCGCGATCTGGTTTCGGCACTCTGCGGAAAGCAGGCTGACCGGGAGTGCACCGTGGCTTGGCGCACGCGCCGCGTGGTGAGTGCCTCGCAGGGCGTAATGCAGCAGCAGAAGGCCGGGCGGCAGCGGTGCCGCGCCGTAGCGCTGGCGGCCACGCTGGTGATTCTGCTTGTAGTCGGCCCGCTGGTCTGGTGGATCGCCGACACGCTAATTGAAGATGAGCACATAACCGGTCTGCTGGGCCAACTCAGCGTGTGGATCATCTTCCTCAGCACGGCTCTGCTGGCTTCGGTGGTGCTGGCCGGCTGGCTGCGGCGCAAAAACTAGAGCGTTTTAGGGAATAATGCGAACTTTAGTACGCCATTGTGGGCTGTCGCTCGCTGATGGCGGTGCCAGCTTGAGGTCATGGTTTCGGCCTACAGCATTTCCGGAAGCGCTTTAGTCTTAACATTTCTTAACAAATCTCATTTGGCGCGCAACTTCTCGATTTTCTTCTTCGTCCATTGAAGAAGAGGCCTGATCCGCTCGAATGGCGGTTCAGAGAGAGTTCGCCGATGCGCAAGCCAGAATCCATTACCGTCAATGAAGACGAACGGGTAATCCCGGTCTGGTCCATTGTGGTGTCCGCCGCGGCATTTGTATTGGTGGAGTACTACTTTTGGTGGGTTTTGCCTTCGACGCAGCATCATCTGCCGCCGCTCGGCCTGAGAATCTATCTGAACCTCTCCTGGGGATTGCTGGCGGCAATCTACTTTTTGATGGTGGGCTACGTCAGCAAGGACGCTCCGCGGCGGGCGATGAGCGCGCGCTTCTGGATCGCGATCTGCCTGGTGATGCCGGGCGGCATCGGAGCGGTGCTTTACTTCCTGTTGCGCCAGCCGGAGGTTTCACGCTGCCCGGCCTGCTCGACGCATGTGCAGAGCGACTTCCACTTCTGTCCGCAGTGCGACTACCAGCTCGCGGCCAACTGTGGCCACTGCTTCCGGACGGTGCGCGCCTCGGATCAATTCTGCACGCAGTGCGGCCATGAGCTCGCCACGGACCACATGCCGGCGAGACTGCGTGTGCTGGGCGAGTAACAAAGCAGGGCTCAGGGATCAGAGAAGAGGGGTCAAAGCACGCCTCAATTGACCGGGGCGGGGAGCCTTCCTACAATCAAGCTGCATCCGTTTCCGCTCCCATGACCCTCTCTGCGCTCATCATCGACGACGAACAACTGGCTCGCGAGGAGCTCACTTACCTGCTTGCCCAGGTGGGCGGGGTCGAGGTATTGGCGCAAGGCTCCAACGGTATCGAAGCCGTGGACCTGATCGAAGAACACCGTCCCGACATGGTCTTTCTCGACGTGCAGATGCCGGGGCTCGACGGCTTTGCTGTGATCCAGCGGCTGATGGAGCGCATGGGAAAGACGGCCGGAAATGGCGCGCCGCATGCGCAGTCGGCCACGCCGCAGGCGCCGATGCCGCAGATTGTATTTGCCACGGCCTACGACCAGTACGCGGTGCGCGCCTTTGACGTGAACGCGGTGGACTATCTGCTGAAGCCCTTCGATCGCACGCGAGTGGAGCAGGCTGTCGAGCGGGTCAGGGTGAGGTTGTCCGGGGGCGCGGCGGATGGGCATGGAGACTCGCTGCCGGAGTCGCAAATCGATGCGCTGTTGCGTCTGCTCAACCGTTCGCAGGGAGCAGCTCGAAGCGCCCAGCCAGCCAAGCTCATCGTCCAGGCCCAGAGCCGGTTGCTCTTGATCGATCAGGCCGACATTTGCTTTGCCGCCATCGACGAGGGAGTGATTCGCGTCGTGACGCAGAACTTCGAGGGAAGCTCAAAGTGCCGCACGCTCGAAGACCTGCTCGACCTGCTCGACCCGACCCTTTTCTGGCGCGCCCATCGCGCTTTTGTGGTGAATATCAACCACATTCGCGAAGTGGTGCCGTGGTTCAAGTCGAGCTATCAGTTGCGCATGAACGACAAGAAGCAGACCGAGATTCCAGTCAGCCGCAACCAGACCAAGCGCCTGCGGGAACTGTTCAATCTGTAGGGGCCTTCTGTTGCCCGGCGAGACGGATCCATGCGATGGCGGCAAATCCTCCCATGACAAAGATGGAAACCAGGGCAGAGGCTCCGGCAATGTCAGACGTGCGCCATTGCTTGCCCGTAGGGTCAAAGACGACTGCCGGGGCCTGAGTTGAGAGTGCCTGCAAGATGTTTCCCGAGGCGCAGAGCGCGTAGAAGAGCAGCGCCGGGCGAAAGGCCGCGGGCGGAAGGATGATGGCCGGGGACTTACGGCGGCGCAGATAGAGCGTGAAGAGCAGGTAGACTACAAATACGTTCCCATACCAACCGAAGTAGTTTGAAATGGGCACGCCGAACCACGGGCCACCGTCCCGCCAGACCCAGCCATGCAGCACTGTGGCCCAGATTGGGTCCTGCGCCAGATCCCAGGCAACTATGAGAAAACTGGCCACGACCGGCAGCGCTGCCAACCGCATACTTCCGATTGGCATATGAGGGTCACCCACGATTGCGCGAGCCAGTGTGAGGGAGACGTAGGCCATGCCGATATATGCCAAGCCAAGCAGCACCGGCACATGAAAGAGTTTGGGACCCATCAGTTCGGCGAAATAGTAGTGGCCGAAAGGAAACCCAGTGGCAACTCCCAGGTTTTCGACGAGGTTCCCAACGACAGTGCAGATTGCCGCGAATATCAGGATGCCACGGAGCCGGTAGTGGCGCGCTCCGTCGACGAGTGCAAAGGTCATAGCGGAGATTACGTCGAGGGCTACGATAGCCGTGCGCGGAATGGAAGTGGGTGTAACTTCCAGAATTCGCGCGCACGCATAGCAGGCCAGAATCAGGCCCAGCGCCAGGGCGGTCCGGTCACGGCGAGGCTCTGCCTGCCTCTGGTTCACTGAGGTTGATGCTTCAGAAGTGTGAAGGAGCGTGTTCACCGGGGCAAGTCTCAGTCGTATCTCTCGAACACAATCTGCTTTTTATGCCAGCCGAAGCCTGTCAGCAGCTCGCGGACGCCGGAGACCATAAAGTTGAGGCCGCAGATATACGCGTAGATGTCGAAGTTCAGCTCCGACTGCACGCGGCTGGGGTCGACCGGAGGCGCGGGCAGAAGCTGGCCGAGGCGGGTGGCGCGTTCCTCGACGATGCGAGTGATGTGTTCCTGAACGTGGCCTCGCAAGCCGGTCCAGCTCTCCTGTGGACGGCTCAGCGTAGGCAGGTAGTGGAAGTTGGGGTGTGCCGCGGCCAGGGCTTCGAATTCGGCCTGGTAATAGATGTCAGTCTCGTAACGAGTGCCGTAAACGAGCCAGATTTGTTTGCCGCCGCTGCGATCTGATCCGTCTTCCGGGAAGAGAGACTGCAGGTAGCCGCGCATGGGCGCAATACCCGTGCCGGTGGCTATCAGTATGGAATCGGTAATGGGCTCGTGCAGGATGAAGTGGCCGTGGGGGCCATGAATCTGGATCGTTCCACCGATAGGCAGGTCGGGCAGATCGGCCAGATGGTTGGAGAAAAAGCCCTCCGGGACACGATTCACGCACAACTCGAAGTGATTGCCCTTGGGCGCCGAGGCGATCGAGTAGGCGCGGGTCTGCTGTTTGCCCCTGTCGTCCAATGCCACACCAGAGACGAATTGACCGGGGATGAACGCAAATCTCTCAAGACCATCGAGGACGAAGTCGAAGTGGTAGCACTGGGCGACCTCTGAGATGCACTCTTTGCGCTCAAGTCGCGCGGTAAGTAGCTCACGAACCAAGGCAGTTCTCGCTAGGGAAAGGATTTAGCCCGCTGAAGGGGCTGATGGCAGTATCGCCAGCCGGGGGGCGGCGTGGCAAATCAGGCGCCGTCTCCCCCTATAATTGATTGGACGCCGCAGAAGATCCCTGGGGGCATTTTCGGCTGCTAAAGCCTGTTTTTCTTGAGGAAGCCATGGCCGCATTGCTGGAAGCGATTACCGTGAAGCGCAAGATGTACTTCGAGTTTGAGAACACACCGTACTACTGCATGGAAGCCGAGGTTTCGACGCCTACGGCGCGAGGCGGCCAGACGCTGGTCAGGCTCAAGATGCGAAACCTGTTGACACGAGCGGTTTTTGACAAGACCTTCAAGGCCGGCGAGCGATTCAAGGAGCCGGATCTGGAGCTGGTCGAGGCGTCTTATCTTTACTCGGACGGCGAGGGATCTCACTTTATGGATCAGGAGAGCTTTGAGACGCATACGCTCAATAGCGATATGGTGGGCAACGCGCTGGAGTTGCTGGTCGAGGGCTCAATCATCCAGTTGCATAAGTTCAACGGCAACCCCATCGGCCTGCAGTTGCCCGAGAAGGTCGAACTGGAGGTCGAGTATACCGAACCCGGCGCGCGCGGCGACACCAGCGGCAACGTGACCAAGCTGGCGAGGCTTCAGACCGGCCTGGAGATCAAGGCTCCTCTCTATATTCAAGTGGGTGAGAGAGTAAAGGTCTTCACCGAGACGCGCGAGTTCGCTGGACGCGCCTAATAGCTAAGTGCGCGTCAGTCTCTGATTTGGCCGATCTGATATCGAAAAGGGAAGTTTTCACGATGGTCAATACAACCAGAAAGATCGGTTATGTGCTGCAACGTCTTGGCTTCAATATGCAGGACTTTTATATCACCAGACGAACAAAGGACTCAGAAGTTCTCGACTTGATACATAAATTGCGCCCGCAGGATTGTGGCATCAATCTGGTTCGCATAGGCAGCCCAGGAGACGGCGGTTACCTGATTCCAGACGATTTCAAAGGGATTGAATACTGTTTCTCGCCCGGAGTTAGTAAGTCAAGCGACTTTGAGAGTCATCTGGCGGATCTCGGGATCAAGTCTTTTCTGGCGGATTATTCGGTGGATAAGCCGGCGACGGTCAGGCCGGAAATTACATTTGACAAGAAGTTCCTTGGCTCATTCGACGTCGGACACTTTATGACGCTTGCCGCCTGGAAGGATAAGTACATCAAGGACTACAGCGGCGATCTGATTCTACAGATGGATATTGAAAGCTGCGAGTATGAGGTGATTCTCAGTACGCCCGACAGTTTGCTCGATCAGTTTCGAATCATGATCATTGAATTTCATCATCTTCAAAACCTCTTCGACCCGTTTGCATTTAGATTATTCTCTTCCTGCTTTGGAAAATTGTTGCAGCATTTCCATGTGGCGCATATTCATCCCAATAACTGTCGCGGCAGCGTGAGATTCGGAGAGATCGAGATTCCCGAAGTAATGGAGTTTACGCTACTCAACAAGCGGCGGGTGAGCTCCACAAAACCCCAGCGAGTGTTCCCGCACAAGCTGGATGTGGAGAATAAAGCGACGTATCCGCCCATGCCATTGCCTAAGTGCTGGTACTCGTAAGGACAGGGAATAGGGATTAGGGAACAGGGAATAGTTTGCCGAGATCGCTGGTCCGAGAAGCCGGACCCTTCGATTTCGCTCAGACCACCCCAGCGCTGAAGGCGAGCGCCTTTGCCTCGCGCAGGGCGGTGACCGCGTCGCCGGTGGGAAGAAACTCCATCGCTACAGTGCGGCGGTAGTTGAGTTGGGCCAGCCTGCGAAAAATATTGCCGTAGTTGATTTCGCCGGTGCCGGGCTGATGGCGTCCGGGCACGTCGGCCACGTGAATCAAGCCGATGACGTCGATGTGGCTCTGGAGCTTCTCGATCAGGTTTCCTTCCGCAACCTGCTCATGGAAGATGTCGTAGAGAAACTGGACCTGCGGATGGTTGACGGCGCGCACGATCTCGATGGCTTCGGCGGCCGAGGTGAGAAAGTAGTTAGGGTTCTCCTCCGGATCGATGCACTCAAGCAGCAGGCGCACCGGCTGGCCATCGATCTGGTGTCCATTGACCAAACCGGCGGCTCGGCGGAGCGTCTCTACCGCGGCCTGCTGCTGCGCCTCGGCTGAGAGCGCGGGTATCACGTTGCCTGAAAGGACAATCATGGCCGGGCAGCCGAGCGTCTCCATGGGTGTGAGGGCCTGGCTGAGTTCTGTCAGGAAGGCGTCGCAACTGGCTGGGTCGGCCACGCCGTGTGTGAGTCCTGCGGTGGCGTCGAATTTGATACCCAGGCGCTTGGCGGCAGCATTGGCGCTCGAGAAATCGGCCGCCTTCCAGTCGCGGTACTCGCCCACGAGTTCGACGTTGCTATAACCGGCCTCGGCCACCTTCGCCAGTCGCTCTTCAAAGGGCAGATCGGTGAAAACGGTCCAGAGCATCACCGAGAGAGGAAAGGCGGGAGGCGGAGTGACTGGCGCTTTGGGCGCCGCGGTTGCGTCGGCGGCGCCGAGTTTGGGAGCAGCCGCGACCCCGGCGGCCATGGCCAGCGATTGAACGAAGGTGCGGCGATTCACGTGTGCCTCCTGAGTTATCGAGCTTTGGCTGAGCGGCACAGCTCCTTCCAGTCCTTCTCTGTCTGGTCGGCGTAGGCTGAGCCAAATTTCGCCAGTGCTTCAGCAAAGCCGTCGCCCGAGCCGACGTAGCCGGCCAGGATAAGCGGGTCACCGGAGCGGGCGTGACCGCGGGCCAGCAGTTCGCCGCAGACCTCGGCATAGGCTTCGAGTCCGCCGCCGGCCAAATCCTCCAAATCGATGGAGCCTTTATGGTCGTTGAGCTGGCGGACCAGATAATCGCGCCCCTCAAAGTGTGTCCAGCCGAGGAAGGGGTCTGATTGCGCCTGCATCGCCTTCTGGCCCTCGGCGGTGCGTTGGCCGTTATGACGCGGTGGCCGCGCGTCAGGCAGATATGCTGCGTAGCCTGATGCCGGCTCCTCCTTGATTTGGAGGAACAGCGGATCGCCGGGGCCATTGCCCTCGAAGTAGATGACGTAGTCGCGCAGGCCTACAGAGCCGGTGCCGACGACTTTGAATGCAACATCCACCGGGCGATAAAACGAAAGCAGATGCTGGCGCTGCGGCTCGAGCATTTCGCGGTAAGGGCCGAGGGACGCAAGGACGGCTGCTGCCTGCTTGCCGGTCACTCGGGTAAGCGTGGGCTTCAGCTCCTTGAATTGGCGCTCGGCGCCCGGCTTGCCGCTGACCACAGGCTCGGTAAGCTGCTGCAGCGTGTGCTGGGGCGTGGCCCGTTCGGCCTGCATAAGCGCCTGGTGGATGGGCGCAACCTGGCTCAGGCGATGGACCTGATAGTGGGCAATTTCAATTGCCGGCATCTTGGAGAAAGAGCTGATCTGGCCAGCGTAGCGGGCGACAAGCTTCTCCACGGCTTGGCGGGCAGAGGCTTCCTTATGGCCGGCGGCGCGGCCAGCCAGCACCAGCGAAGCAGCCATGCGCTTGAGGTCCCACTCAAAGGGCCCGCGGATGGTCTCGTCGAAGTCATTGATGTCGAAGACCAGCCGGCCGTCCGGTGCGGCATAGGCGCCTAGGTTGCGCACATGAGCGTCTCCGCAAAGCTGCACTGTGATACCGGCATTGGGCAGCACGGCCAGATCGGCGGCCATCACCGGGACCGCGCCGCGAAAGTAGCCGAAGGGCGACTCGGTCATCAGCTTGTACTTGAGCTTGATGAGTGCGGGCACACGGCCCTGCATCGACCGGGCCAGCAATTCGAGGGCGGGAGTCTTGCGCGCCTTGGGGTTGAGTTCGTTGTGTTGCTGGCGGCCGACCTGCTTGCGCCGCGCCTGACCTAGCTTGCGCCGTTCTTGCGGAGTTGCCCAATGCATGACCCGGAAGATACTACCCCTTGGCCATACAGTGCAAGTCGCTGTACTGCCGGATCTTGGGCGGTTTTTCGCGTTCCCGGAATAAACCCCTCAAAGAATACTTGACATCATACACTGTGTATTATACAGTATGTGATGTACAGTGTATGAGGTACAGCATGACCATCGCCGAAAACCTCTTTGAGAATCTTCGCCTGGAGCTGCGGCGCGGCTGCCTGACTCTGGCAGTGCTGGCACAACTTCGCCAGGAGCATTACGGCTACACGCTGCGCAAGGCTCTTGCCGAGCGCGGCCTGGAGATCGACGAAAGCACGCTCTACCCGCTGCTACGCCGCCTGGAAGCCCAGGGCCTCTTAACCAGCGAATGGCGCGAAGAAGAAAAACGCAACAAGCGGTTCTATCGCCTCTCGAGCGACGGCGAACAGATGTTCGGTCAATTGCTCGACGAGTGGCGGGCCATCAACAAATCCATCGACAACATTCTGTAAGCAATGAAGGAAAACCCCATGGATCTTCTCGATCGCTACCTCGAAGCCGTGAAAAAGCATCTGCCGTGGGAACGGCAGGACGATATCATCGCCGAACTCAAGGCCAACCTCGAAGCGCAGCTTGAGGACAAAGAGGCCGCGCTCGGCCGGCCGCTCACCGCCGCTGAAGCCGAGGAGTGGCTGAAACAATTTGGTCACCCTATCCAAGCCGCCGCCCGCTACCAGCCGCAGCGCTATCTGATCGGGCCGGCACTTTTTCCTTTCTATTGGTACGTCATGAAGCTGGCGTTCATCTGGGCAACCCTCATTTATTTGGTCGTCACCGTGGTGCTGCTTGCAACCCGGACTCCGATTCAGATCGACGTGCTGGCAATTTTGCTTCGGCTTCCGGGCGGACTGTTGACGACGGCGGCGTGGGTCACTCTCATCTTTGCGGTCATCGAGATTGCCGCCACGAGTTGCCCAGGGAAGTTCCCGGCGCTCGCGTCTCCCTCCGCCGACTGGTCGCCGGGCGCTCTGCCGCCGCTTGGGCAGCAATTTGCCGGCGGAAAAAAGCCGCGCAGCTTCGCCCAAGCCGTTGCCGAGGTGATCTTTGGCTTTCTCTTTCTGGTTTGGTGGTTGCTGGTCCCCCAGCATCCTTATCTGCTGATGGGTCCGGGGGCTTACTATCTGGGTGTTTCTCCATTCCAGTTGGTGTCGGTCTGGCTCCCGTTCTACTGGTGGGTGGTGGCGCTGAGTGCTTTGCAGTTGGGATGGCGGTGCCTGGATCTGATTCGTGGAAGCTGGCAAAGAGTGAGGACCGCAGAAAAGACCGTGATGAGCGCCGCTGGGCTGATTCCACTGGCGCTTGTGCTCTCCGTTCGCGATCATGCCTGGATCACGCTCAAGCGTCCCGCACTCGATCAGGCGCGCTATGGTGTGGCTGTGGACGCAATCAACAAGGGGATCTTCGCCGTTCTGGTGTTCATTTGCGCTATCGTCGTTCTGCAATTGGTTTGGGAGATCGGAAGAATAGGTGTGAAGGCCTATCGCGAACGCACGGCTACGATGCATTGAGTTCCTTCGCAATACGCCGCCGAGGAACGGGGTAGGGGAGTTATAGTCTTTTCAAGCAGAATCGCTTCGATGGGAGGCATCGTTCCGCTTACGGAGGAGATCCCCTTTGACCCGTGCCGCCGCCCGACTGATTGCAACCGTTTCCGCACTGTTGCTCTCAACCCTCCCGTTGGCCGCCGGCCAGGAGCCGGCGGAGCCTCCGGCAGTTCCAAAGCCTCTGACAGTGGAGGCGATCTATGCGCACGGATCCCTGATCGGACATCCGCCCGATCAGCTCGCCTGGTCGCCGGACGGAAAGCACCTGAGCTATCTGGATGGTGGTGAACTGGTAGACCTGGACCCCGCCCTGGGCAAGGCGTTTGTGCTGGTGAGCCGGGCCAAACTGGCTGCGCTCAGCCCCGACAGCGCCTCTGAGACAGATCGCGACCATCGCGACCGCTACAAGATGGCCAGCTACCTGTGGGTGCCCGACTCAACGCATCTGCTCTTCGACTCCAACGGCCGGCTCTGGCTCTATGACCTGCGTAACGGCACGGGAGTGGAGGTTGGCTTTAGCGGTGAGGCCTCGGGCGACGATCCCAAGTTTTCGCCCAATGGCGAATCGATCTCGTTTGTGCGCGACCACGGGCTCGCAGTTGTCCAACTGAAGAACCCCGGCCAGCCTGCGATAGCGGTTGCTCCAGCCAAGGAGTTCACCCTCAACGGCGAGGTTGATTGGGTCTATGAGGAAGAACTGGATACGCGCAGCAATCAATTCTGGTCTCCGGACTCGAAGAGGATTGCTTATTTGCAGATGAATGAGACGAACGTGCCGCTGTATCCCATCACTGACTGGCTTCCCACTCATGCGCGGGTAGAGGTGCAGCGATATCCGCAGCCCGGCGATCCCAATCCCGAGGTTCGAGTCGGCGTGGTGGGCGCGCAGGGCGGCAATACGGTGTGGGTGAAGCTGCCGATTCATGAGGGGCAGGATTACATTCCGCGCTTCGGGTGGCTGGACTCGAAGACGCTGTGGATCGAGACGCTCACGCGCGACCAGAAGCATCGCGATCTTTACTTTGCCGAGGCCTCGACAGGGCAGGCGCACCCGGTGCTCCAACTGACCGACGAGAAGTTCTTCGACGACAACTATGACGTTTCGGTAGGTGAAGGTTCGATTGTGCTGACGCAATGGGCTGACGGCCACAATCATCTCTATCTCTACAGCTATGACGAAGTCGACCCGGCTCGCGCGACGGCCAAGCCGGTACGGCAATTGACCCAAGGTGACTTCGACGTGAGCGAGGTGTCGCGCGTTGACCCGCAGGGCAGGCTTGTCGACTACTCCTCGAACGAGGGCAGTCCGCTCGACCAGCAGTTGTGGCAGGTGAACTTCAAAGGCGAGCGGAAGCAGTTGAGCACTGGCGCAGGCTCCCATAGCGCCAACTTCGCGCCGAACGGAGATGCTTTTGTCGACAAGCAATCGTCGCGCACGGAATCGCCCGCGCTCAAGTTGTGCAAGGTGGCGGGCGACTGCAAGCTCTTCTGGGCAATGCGCGCGCTGGAGCCTTACCGGTTGCGGGCGCCGCAGCAGTTGGAGGTAAAGGCGCACGACGGGACGAAGCTCTATGCGACTCTGCTGATGCCCGAGGCCCAGGAGCCGGCCGACGCATTCATCGCTACCGTGCCGCTGATCGTAAATCCCTATGGAGGGCCGGGCTCGCCGTCGGTCGTCAACCGCTGGAACGACAACCTGCTCTTCGACGAACTGCTCGTCCAGCATGGCTTTGCGGTGCTGCACACCGATAACCGAGGCATGGGCGGCCGGGGCCGCGACTTTGCCCAGGCCGCCTTCCATAACTTCGGCGAGGTGCAGCTTGAAGATCAGTTAACGGTGGTGGATGCTGTGCTGGCCAAGTATTCGCAACTGGACCCCAAGCGCCTGGGCTGGTGGGGATGGAGCTGGGGTGGGAGTTTCACTCTTTACGCCATGACTCACTCGGATCGCTTCCGGGCCGGGGTTGCGGTGGCGCCCGTAACCGACTGGCGCGACTACGACTCGATCTATACCGAGCGTTATCTCAGCCAGCCGTCAGAGTTTCCCGCCGGTTACGAGGACTTCTCGGCGGTCAACTCGGCAGCGAAGCTGAAAGGGCGCCTGTTGCTGGTTCATGGAACGGGCGACGACAACGTGCACCTGGAGAACTCGGTGCAGTTTGTGCAGAAGCTGATCGAGGCCCAGATCCCTTATGATTTGCAGATCTACCCGCGCAAGACGCACTCGATCGCCGGCCCGGATGTGCGCACGCATCTTTACAACCGCATCCTGGCGCACTTCGAGCAGTATTTGAAAGAGACGGATGAAGACGACGCGCAGCAGTAGATGCGTATACCAGGTCAGGCCCTAGACTTCGCGGTGACTAAAGAACTCATCCTTGTCGCGGCAGGAGCAGTTAGTGCATTCCAGGCAGCAAACGAGCAACAGCGCCACAGACACCGTAGCCAGCACGGCGAGGGCGTTTTCGTACACCGTAAACCAGTGAATCAGACTGTTCATTGTCGGTATCCCCAAGGCACACTCCGGGAATGCAGCCGCTGAACTGTCTCCTGCGGCTGAAGCGTCCAAGAGAGTTTTGGGCCGGATTTCCGGCTTGCCGAGGAGCTTATCGACATTCTGTTTGAGTTCCCGCTTGCATTCAAGAGAATAAAAGGCGAATATGTAAAACCATGGTAATGGATCTCAATCCAGCGTCGTCTCCAATTGCCGGGGAGTGGCTCGATGAGACTGAGAGCCTCGAGAAACTGCCGGCTCCCGCTCCGAGGGAGTCTGAGCCGGACCCGGTGAGCGGTCCGCATCTCAACTGGCTCTTCGTCGATTTGAACTCCTACTTCGCGTCTGTCGAGCAAGATGTGCGGCCCGAGTTGCGCGGCCGGCCGGTGGGCGTTGTGCCCATGTTGGCCGATACAACTGTTTGCATTGCAGCTAGTTACGAGGCAAAAGCCTGCGGCGTCAAAACCGGAACAGTGGTCGCCGACGCCAAGCGGATGTGCCCTGGGCTCGAGCTGGTCGAGGCTCGGCACGAGATTTATGTCGACTATCATCGCCGCATTGTCGAGGCCGTGGAAAGCTGTCTGCCGGTGACGGCTGTGCTCTCGATCGACGAGATGGCCTGCCGTCTGATGGGCCGGGAAAGACCGCTGCTGGCGGCCATGGAGTTGGGCTGGCAGGTGAAGCGGCGCATCCTGGAGCGGGTCGGCCCCACGATGCGCAGTTCGGTAGGGTTGGCCACCAACCGCTATCTGGCCAAGGTGGCCAGCGACATGGAGAAACCCGACGGTCTTGTCGCTCTGCCCCTGGATATCTTACCCGAGGCTCTACGTCAGCTCAGCTTGCGCGATCTGCCGGGGATCGGTGTGAAGACGGAAAAAAGGCTCAACGACAAAGGCATCCACACCATGGATCAGCTGCTTGCATTTGACTGCGAGGGGGCTGGCGAGCTGTGGGGATCGGTTTGGGGCGAGCGGCTCTGGCACTGGCTCAGAGGCGAAGACTTCGACATGTCAGAGACCGAGCACCTGAAGTCGCTGAGCCACCAGCACGTGCTCGCGCCCGAGATGCGGACGGCGGAGAAGGCCTGGGCTGTTGCGCACAAGTTGCTGCACAAGGCGGCCATGCGGCTGCGGGCAGGAGGCTTGTGGGCGAGCAGCATCGGGCTGGCGATCGGGTTTGCAGTTCCGCGCGGCGACAAGACGCCTGTCAGTCGCTTTGGCGTGCCTACGCGGGGATGGAAGGGCGAATCGAAGCTGAGCGAGTGCCAGGACAATCAGACGCTGATTGCCGCTCTCCTTCGGCTTTGGGAATCTCGCCCGTCCGGCCAGGAGTTCGAGTCCCCTTACTTCATCGGGGTGCATTTGAACGGGCTGGTGCCTGACCGGCTGCATTCGCTCAACCTCTTTGAAGGGACGGAAGACGAGCAAAACCGCGTACGTCTTCAGGCGGCGATGGATGCGCTCAATAACAAATACGGCTTGAGCACGCTGGCTCCGGCCACCATGTTGACGGCCTTCAAGGCAGCACCCACGCGCATCGCGTTTCATACCATCCCTGAGATGTTTTGAGCGGAAATCCCCCGTCCATTCTTGCCTTGAAAATTTCCGACCGGGGTATTTCGTTTGGAAGCATAGATTTAGCGTCTCTCTGCGCTTTTTCGTTGTCACCGGCAGACTGGTAACGGTATCATCTTCCGGAACGTGAGTTGATACTACATAGGTGCGCTCTCGAGGGGACTGCTCTGAAGAACAGACCTGGCGATGGCGGAATTCTTGAAGGGTGAGGCGTCATTATGGAGAGTCTGAGGCGGAGCGCGGCTTTTTGTGTTGCATTGGGATTGGGTCTGTTGATGACAGCTTGCGGGGGCGGCAGCGGCGGCACAACGAAAACCCCTCCCCCGACGACCTACACCTTGACCGTGGACTCGACGAATCCTGGCAGCGGTGCGACGATTACAGTTTCCCCGGCAGACGTGAACAGCGCAGCCAACGGAACCACAAGCTTCACCCGCACCTATGATTCAGGGGCATCGGTAACGCTCACGGCGCCTGCGACGGCGGGCGGCAACAATTTCACCTCGTGGACAGGATGCACCAGCGCCAGCACCGTGACCTGCACGGTGGCGATGAGCGCCAATACAACCGTCACCGCCAACTATGCGGCACCTCCTCCAACAACCTATACATTGACTGTGAATTCGACCAATCCCGCAAGCGGCGTGGCGATTTCCGTTTCTCCTGCGGACGTGAACAGCGCAGCCAACGGAACCACAAGCTTCACGCGCACCTATGATTCAGGGGCATCGGTAACGCTGACGGCGCCTGCGACGGCGGGCGGCAACAATTTCACCTCGTGGACAGGATGCACCAGCGCCAGCACCGTGAGCTGCACGGTGGCGATGAGCGCCAATACAACCGTCACCGCCAACTATGCAACTCCAACATTCGCGCTGACCGTGAATTCGACAAATCCCGTCAGCGGCGTAAGCATCCAAGCCGCTCCCGCGGACATCCATAGCAACAGTGACTTGCCGACTCAAGCGACGTTTGTCTACAACGCAGGGGCATCCGTCACGCTGACCGCGCCCGCAACAGCAGGTGGCAACAACTTCTCTTCCTGGACTGGTTGCACCACGGCCAGCACCGTCACCTGCACAGTTGCGCTGAACAGCAATATGACGGTGACCGCCAACTATGTCACGCCGACCTATGGCTTGACTGTGAATTCATCCGACCCAACCTCCGGCGTTGCCATTCACGCAGCCCCCGCCGACAACAGCGGCAATTCGTTCGGACAGACACCCTATACGCTCACGTATAACGCCGGGGCATCCGTTACGTTGACAGCACCCGCCACCTCGGCCGGCAATAACTTCTCTTCCTGGACTGGATGCACCACGGCCAGCACCGTCACCTGCACAGTTGCGCTGAACAGCAATATGACGGTGACGGCCAACTACGTTACTCCAACATTCGTGCTGACCGTGGACTCGACCGACCCGGCCAGCGGTGTGGCGATCGGTGTCTCTCCGGCAGACAACAACAGCGCGAGCAACGGATCCACGAGCTTTACGCGCACCTATAACTCAGGCGCAACTGTCACGTTGACCGCGCCCGCCACCTCGGGCATCAACACCTTCTCCTCTTGGACAGGCTGCACCAGCTCCAGCACCGTTACCTGCACGGTGGCGATAAGCGCCAACAAGACAGTTACAGCCAACTACGCTTTTGTCATGATCACGCCGACAGTCACGGTAACGCCGTCGGCTACGGGCATCACCACAGCGCAGCCGCTGACGGTGACGGTTGCCGTGAGCGGCGGCACAGGCGATCCAACACCAACCGGCTCTGTAACCCTGACCAGTGCGGGCTATTTTTCCGCTGCCACGACGCTCACCAACGGCAGCGCAACGATCAATATTGCCGCCGGTGCGCTACCAGCAGGGAGCGATGTTCTGAAGGCCACTTATTCACCCGATTTGGCCAGTGCATCGATCTACAACGGAACTTCGGGCAACTCTTCGGCGGTTTCGGTTACCTCGGTCGCTACGGTCACAGTGACCGCGCCAACCACCCCCTTGGCTGTCACCGACCAGCTTAGGGGTTTGAACATGGCAGTTTGGAACGACACAACCCTTGCAGACGCTGTGACCCCATTCGAGACTACCGGCATCAAGGCAGTACGCTGGCCGGGCGGATCGACATCCGACGTCTATCATTGGGAGGGCACCAACAGCAATCCATCCAGCCCCACCCTGTGCGACAACGGTTACGCCAGCCCGAACGCTACATTTGCGAACTTTGTCAACGATCTGGCAATTCCGGCCGATCTGGATATTGCGCTCACGGCAAATTACGGTTCGGATGAAGCCTGCACCGGGGGTGGCGATCCAGCCGAGGCTGCCGCATGGGTAGCCAACGCGTTGACACTCGGCGTCACGGTGAGCCACATGACCGTAGGGAACGAGGAGTACGGACACTGGGAGTACGATCTGCACACTGCCAAGTGGGACCCCACTACTTACGCTGCCGCTGTAGGGACCAGTACCAGTAACGGCTACTATGAGCAGATCAAGGCGGCGTCGCCGAGCACGCTGGTTGGCGTCGATGTCGACGCCAACGCACCTGCATACGACGATTCCACTGCCGGTTGGGATGCATATGTGCTCGCGAACTCGCAGTACGATTTTGTTGAATACCACTATTACGCGCAGAATCCGGGCAATGAAAGCGATACCTACCTGGTGATGTCGGCAGCGCAGGGGTTGACTACGGGTATCAATACGATCAAGGCTGAGTTGGCGACTGCCGGGAATCCGGACACGCCCATTTATGTGGGCGAGATGGGCTCGGTCTCCTCGGATCCGGGCAATCAAACCTGGTCGATCACCCAGGGCTTGTATGCCGGCCAACTGCTGGGCGAGATGATGAACGATGGGGTCTCGCGCGCCACCTGGTGGATTGGCTTTGGCAATTGCAACGGCACCAGCGGAAATGTCAGCTCGTCATTCTATGGATGGCAGGATTTCGGGGCCTACAATATCTTCTCCGACGGATCTGCCGATTCCGACTGCCCCGGCGCGGGCCCCCTTGGCACCCTGTCTCCCACGGCAGAAGCCTATCTGCTCTTCAGCAACGTGGCCGTGAACGGCGAAACGGTGTTGACCGCAACCGTGGGCGGCGATACGGCGGATGTGCGAGCTTATGCAGCCACGGCCACCCACCTTTCAGCGACAGGGACGGCGCTGGTTCTCTTCAATCTGAATGAAGCCGCCAGCAGCCAGGTCACGGTCACGCTCCCTACGGAAACCAACTCCCCCGGCGTCACCGTTATCACCTACGACAAGGCCATCTATGACCTGACGGGTTCGCCGACGGGTGTCTTTCCCGACCCGGTCGGTACGAGCACATGGAATGGTCCCTCGACCAACGCTCTCGGCGCACAGACCTTGCCGCTGTCTCTCACTCTCACCCCCTGGAGCATGAACGTGGTCCTTATCCAGTAAGTAAGACGGAAGCTTCGCATTTCGGCAATTGATCGCCAACAAGCGGCCCCAGTTCTCAAAAGAACTGGGGCCGTCTTATTTCCATGGCGGCGCGGCTGCGCTGGCTACACTAATAATCAGCATGAACGAGCCTTTCTCAACGCAGAGGTCGAGTTACCGGGGTCGGCTTGCGCCTTCGCCGACCGGCTACCTGCATGTGGGCCACGCGCGCACCTTTTGGACGGCCTTCGAGAGGTCGTGCGACGCCGGCGGCACACTCGTAATGCGCATGGAAGACCTGGACCCCGACCGCAGCCGCAGCACATACGCCGAGGCCGCGCTCGAAGATCTGCGATGGCTGGGGATCGGCTGGCAGGAGGGTCCGGATGTGGGAGGGCTTTGCGCTCCCTACGCGCAGAGCCAGCGTCGAGCGATCTATCTTGCGGCATGGCGCAAGCTGCTGCGAGGCGGCTTTCTCTTCCCTTGCCGCTGTTCGCGCAAAGACCTGGAAGCCGCTCTCAGCGCTCCGCATGAGAGCCCACAGCCGGGGGCTGGCGGAGCGCAAGGCAACGGCGAGGCAGAACCTCTGGACGACGAACCCGTTTACCCTGGCGCCTGCCGCTCGAACGTCAGCATTGCGCAGTCACTCGATTCGACGACGAGTGCGATGGAGGAGCCGGGCGGCTTCAATTGGCGCTTTCGCGTCCCGGATGGTGAAGTGGTGGAGCTCGAAGACCGCAATCTTGGGGCCCAGCGATTTGTGGCGGGCGTGGACTTCGGCGACTTTGTGGTCTGGCGGCGGGACGGGGTCCCGAGCTACCAGTTAGCCTGCGTGGCAGACGATGCGGCAATGGGAATCACAGAGGTTGTGCGTGGCGAGGATCTGATGAAGTCCACCGCGCGCCAGATCCTGCTCAATCGCGCTTTGGGATTCGAGAGTCCAGAGTGGTTTCATTGCCGGCTGGCTTTGGATGAAAACGGTCGTCGCCTGGCCAAGCGCTGCGATGCGCTGAGCCTGCGCGCTCTGCGCCAGCGCGGAGTTACGCCGAGCGAGGTTTTATCAGGGAAGTTTTCCGTGGAGGCTTGAAGACTCCGCGCTTCAAGCCTTTTTTATATGGGATGTTCTCGGCTTATTTGTGCCGAATAAACGTCCCATTCTGCAACTGGCTCATTGCCTGCCGCAACTCGGCGTCGGTATTCATCACGATCGGCCCGTACCAGGCCACCGGTTCCTCAAGAGGCTTGCCTGAAACCAGCAGGAAACGAATGCCCTCAGGACCGGCTTGAACGACGATCTCATCGCCGCGGTCGAAGAGTACCAGAGAGTGGTTTTTCGCGTCATAGACCGGGGCGGCGTTGGGGTCGACGGCCGACTCGGTCAACACGGCCTGGGGCGTCGATGCATCCTGAAATGTACCCGCTCCGGCAAAGACGTAGGCGAAAGCATTCCGCGTGGTCTCGACCTTGATCCGCTTGGTTTTATTGGGCGGAATAGAGATATCTACGTAACGCGGGTCGGCGGCCACGCCTTCGACCGGCCCTCTCTTCCCCCAGAACTCGCCGCAGATCACCCGCGCCTTTGAGCCGTCATCTTCGGTGACCTCAGGGATGGCCGCAGCCGGAATGTCCTGGTAGCGCGGGTCGGTCATCTTCAGCGCCGCGGGCAGATTGGCCCAGAGCTGAAAGCCGTGCATGCGCCCCTTGGCGTCGCCCGAGGGCATCTCCTGGTGCAGGATGCCGCTCCCGGCCGTCATCCATTGCACGTCGCCGGCGGTCATGCGGCCCTTGTTGCCCAGGCTGTCGCCGTGGGCCACTTCGCCGGCCAGGACGTAGGTGATGGTCTCGATTCCCCGGTGGGGATGCCAGGGGAATCCGGCCAGGTAATCGGCGGGATTATCGCTGCGGAAGTCGTCCAGCAGCAGGAATGGATCGAACTCCGCGGTCTTTCCGAAGCCGAAGGCGCGCTGCAGGCGAACGCCGGCACCCTCGACGGTGGGTTTGGTTTGAAGAATCTGCTTCACGGGGCGAAGCGACATGGTTGACCTCCTCGGCTTACACAACATTGGATGCGCGAGGAAGATATTCGTTGCAACAGGTATTTTGTCTGCGTGCAGCTCCTCCGCTTCCCGGCAGATCGATTGAGTCATCGTCTGCAACCTGAGATTGATCTCTTCGGTGCATACTGGATGACGATGAGGCGATTGATGGCGAGCAAGAATCTCAGGCTTGTTTTCCTGGTATCTGCAGCGGCGATTTGCGCGCCGGCGCTGAGGCCGCAGAGCGGCGTGACCGCGGTGCTGCCCAATGGGCGCGAGATTCACCCGGCGGGCAGTTGGATTCCTCTTGCACCTTACCCATTTGCGCTGGCGGTGCGCCCCGACGGAGGGGAAATCGCCGTGCCGTCGATTGGGTTTCCCTTCGCGCTGAATGTCATCGCTGATCCTTCCGGCGCAAGTCCGGCTGTCAGGAAGATGCCTCCGGGGACGCACAACGATCCCGCCGTAGAGGTCCATGCGGGGCTGGCTTACTCGGAAGACGGCGCGTTGCTTTATGTAGCTACCGGCGACTCGGGCAAGATTCGCGCCTACAGGACCAAGGACTGGACGGCAGCAGGCGAAGGTTCACTCGACGGACCGATCGCGGGCAAGGACTCAAAAGGGAGCTTTGCGGCCACGCTCACGCTCTCGGGCGACGGTCACACACTCTTTGCCCTCGACCAGGGCAACTGGCGCGTTGTGATTCTGGATGCAAGCACACTGGCACGCATCGCCGAGGTTCCCACCGGCAGCTATCCCTTCGGACTGGCGCTCTCTCCCGACGGCGCAAGGCTCTACGTCACCAACACCGGCCTCTTCGAATACACCATCGTTCACGGCATCAGCGAGACGGACAAACTGGGTACGGGGCTGCATTTTGCGCCCTTCGGCTACCCCTCCAAGGCCGCGCGCGAGGGGACGGTCGCCGAGGGCAAGCAGATTCCCGGGTTGGGCGACGAGAATTCCGTGCGGGGCAGCTCCGTTTGGACTTATGACGTGCGCGACCGCGAACATCCGGCCCTGACGGCCAAGCTGCGGCTCGGTGCGCGCATCGCCGGCCAGACGGTAGGCGGGGCCGCGCCAAGCGGCGTTGCGGCGCTGGACGATGCGGTCTATGTCGCGTTGTCACATGAAGACGCTGTTGCCAAGATCAGCGCCGACGGGACGAGTGTTCTAGTCCAGACCGAGCTTTCACCCTTCAAAAGTCCGAGCTTTCGGGACTCTCAGGGACGGCCTTTGCGCGGCGTCATGCCGAGCGGCCTGGCGGTGCGCGATGGACGCGTCTACGTGACCGAGGCGGGCATCGACGCGGTCGGCGTGCTCGATGCGGCCACGATGCAGCTCATCGAGCATATACCTGTTGGCTGGAACCCCTCGGCCGTAGCGCTCTCGCCAGACGGCAAAAGGCTCTATGTGATCAACACCAAGGGCAAAGGCGCCGGGCCAAATGGCGGCAGCGGGCACGACACTAACGCGCCCACTTACGTCGGCTCACTGGAACTGGGCAGTCTGAGCGCGATCCCCCTGGCTACTCTTCCCGATGCAGCCATGCTCACTCAAACTGTGATCGCGGCCAACACCGCGGCCATCGCCAACCGCCCGCCGCTTCCCCGGCTCAAGCACTGTTTCCTGGTGATCCGCGAAAATCGTACCTACGACGAGGTGCTGGGCGATGTGACCGGGAGCAATGGCGATCCCTCGCTGGCCCGTTACGGCCTTGACGGCTGGGCCGAGGAGCTGAAAACGGCGGTCCATCTCAAGGTCACGCCCAACCTGCACGCGCTCGTGAGCCAGTTCGCCATGAGCGACAACTTTTTTGTGGATTCGGACGTTTCCGTCGACGGGCATCGCTGGGTGGTGGGCATCAACCCCACACCCTTTTTCAACACCGCGTGGACCTCAAGCTACGGAGGCCGGCGGCATCAGAACGCCTGGGCGGCACAGCCGGGGCGCAGGGCGCTTTTTGGCGGGGGCGACGCGCCCATGCCCGAGGATGAGCCGGAGTTCGGCTCGCTTTGGGAGCACATCGCGGCCAGCGGCAAGGGCCTGCTCAACTATGGCGAGGGTCTCGAAATCGAGGGCAACGAGGATCTCGACGGCAGCGCGCCGGAGGGACACAGGATGTTCCTGAACTCTCCGCTGCCCGAGCCGGTCTTCGAGTCGAGCGACCGCCGCTATCCCACCTTCAATCTCGGCATTCCGGACCAGTTCCGAGCCAGCGAATTCGAGCGCGACTTCCGGCAGAAACTGGCGGCGGGCAAGATTCCGGCGCTGATCGTGATTCGGCTGCCCAATGACCACACGGCTGCCCCGCGTCCGGACGATGGGTATCCCTACCGCGCCTCGTTCGTGGCCGACAACGACCTGGCGCTGGGCCGGATTGTGGCCTTCCTGTCAAAGACGTCCATCTGGAAGGACTCAGCCCTCTTTGTCACCGAAGACGATGCCCAGAGCGGCGTGGATCACGTGGACGCGCATCGCAGTGTCCTGCTGGTGGCCAGCCCCTGGGTCAAGGCCGGCGCAGTCTCCCATCAGCACACCAGCATGGGCTCGATCACCCGCACCATTGACGAGCTGCTCGGTCTGGGGACGCTGAATCTGGAAGACGCGCTGGCCGGCGAGATTGCAGGCATCTTCGACGGGGCCCCGCGTCTGGGGTCATATGCCGTTCATCCCTCCGACCCGCGCATCTTTTCACCAGCCAAGGCACGCTTTGCCCGCCCAAAGACAAAGGAAGAGGCCGCGGCCCTCCATGACGTGGACGACGCCGACGAGATTCGCGGAGAGATCGAGAAATCAGGTGGGAAACTGCGCAAGCCGAAAGATTGACCGGTCCTCGATCCAATTCTTGCATCGGCATTCCGCCCTTCGCTTTCTTTACGGGTGTGCCGGGCTCGCTCGGATTGCTCGTTCCAAGCCGGTCAATTCTGCTCTGTCATTACCGAATTTCAAGCATAATAATCTGAAGTAGTCGTTATCTTCGGCAATCCGCGTTGCAGCTCCTTATACTGAATCTGCATCCTATACGTTGTCGGGGCGCCGGTCGTGCTCGTTAGAGGACCGCAGGTGGGTAAGAGTTTGCGGCGCACCAGAGAACTTTGATAGGCTCAGGCCATCTTCAAGCTGGGCCAAAGGAGAGTTTCAATCATGGCAGAAGACAACAAGATTAACGGTTTGGCGTGGTTCGTAGCTGGATTGGGCGTCGGCGCGCTGGTGGGGATTCTCTATGCCCCCAAGGCCGGCCGCGAGTTGCGGGAAGACTTGGCCAACGGCACGCGTGAGGGAGCAGAGTACCTGCGCAACCGCACCCGGCAGGCTGCCGAACAAATGGGCGACCTGGTCGACAAGGGCAAGGAACGGGCAGGCGACTATGTCGATCGCGGACGCGCCCAGTGGGAAGAGTTTGTGGAGCGCGGCAAGAACCTGGTCGCAGAACAGACAGGCCGGGTTACCGCGGCTGTTGAAGCTGGGCGTCAGGCCTACAAGGCGCCTCCCGTTCCCGAGCCGCCCGCTGAGGGCTGATCTGGCGTTTTCACCAGGGCCGGGATCCCCTTCCGGCCCCATGGTGAGCAACGCAATGTGAGTTCACAGGCCGGCGCTCGGTCGGAGTGGCACGTGGCCGCTCAAGCGGAGGGCTCCGGAGACGACGCTCTGGCCGCGGCCGAGTAGCGCTGAAAAGAACAGAACCCCAGCCCGCAGATTGACTGCGCGAGGCCACTCCAATGCTATTGAAACTGGACCACCAGACCATTCTGCTTGCCTTCGTTGTTGTAACCGGACTGGCTGTGTCACTGCAGGCGATCATCCTGCTGTTGATCTTCGTCGCCGTCCGCAAGGCCGCCAACTCCATTCGCGATGAGGCCGAGAATCTGCGCGCCTCGATCATGCCGGTCCTCTTCGACACGCGTGACCTGCTTGCCAACACGCAGGGAGCCCTCGCCAATGCGCAGGCTCTGGTGGCGAACACACAGGGCTTCGTGACTCGCGTCGGCCCCAGGATCGAGGCCGCCACCGCCGACATCGTTGAGATCACCGCCCGCCTTCGCGAGCAGACCGCGGAGATGCAATTGACGGCCCTGGAGATCACGGATCGGGTGCGGAGGCAGAGCATCCGGGTGGATGAGATGTTCTCCAACCTTCTGGACACAATGGACTACGCAGGGAGCTTTGTGGTTGAGGCCGTCCGCAAGCCCGTACGGCAAGTCTCGGGCATTATGAGATCGGTCAGGGCCATCGTCGAATCACTGCGCACACCCGTCACCCGCCGCTAGCCGGCCTTCTCTCTGCTGGTTTTTCGCAGATGGACGCGCGCCCGTTTTCTTGAGAATGATCTTTGGGCGCGCGATCCTCTATTGCTCATCGACCTGAATCACCTGAATCGAGTACTCCGGCAGCGTCTGATGCAGATGATTGCTTAGGCTGTTCAGAGTGGTTTCGATCGGAGCGATCTGAACCGGTTGATCGATCGTGTTTGTAGCCTGTGTGCTGTGTGCGCTCAAGCGGACAAGCTTGCCCGTGGCAGCCAGCGTCGCACCGGTAAACTCGATCTCAATCGGCTGTGGTGTGGAAGCGGCATTGACAAGTTTCAGGTAGAGCCGCTTCTTCGCCGCATCCCGTGTGATGGAGTAGAAGAGCTTCGGCCCAGCGCCCTCCAACTTGGACGCGAGCGTCTGATCGCCCAGGTGAGAGGCAAACATGACCTGCGCATAGTATCCCGGAGAACCGTAGCTGCGCAGGGCGTCATAGCCGATCAGGTCGGGCGCCCATTGCATTCCGCCCGGATTCACGTTGACTAGCAAAGGAGCATAGGCCGCCATCACGATGATGTCGCTGTTGCGCTCGAGGCCAGTCATCCAGGCCGCGTCACTCAGCGCCGCGCCAAAGTTTGGGGTGGGTGAACCCTCAAGCGTTGCCCACTCGCCAACAAAAATCTTCGGCCCGTTGCGGTCGGTTTTGTCATAGTGGGCCGTGTCTTGAAAGAACTTGGTCGCCCGCACATAGAAGTGATCGTCGATGACATCGGGCCGGATGCTCTTGACCGGCATGGTCGCAATGAGTTGCAACTCGGGATACTTAGCTTTGATCGACCTATAGAACTGCGCATACCGTCCGTCATAACTTCCCGAGTTATCGAAGTTATCTTCGTTGCCGATTTCGACATAAGTCAGCTTGAAGGGCTCCGGATGTCCATTCTGTATGCGGACCGCTCCCCACCTGGTATCTGCACCGCCGGTTACGTACTCGATTTCGTCCAGTGCATCCTGCACATAGGGGTCGAGATCGGGACCTGGATTCACATGCTCCTGTGCCATCGAGTAGCCGGCATAGACCGCCAAAACCGGCTGCATCTTCAAGTCTTCGCACCACTCGAGGAACTCAAGCAGGCCAAGTCCGTCGGAAGAATGGTAGCGCCACGGGCTGGGATGAGTCGGCCTGTCCACCAGTGGACCGATCGTCTTCTTCCATTCATAGCGCTCTGAGAGATGATCTCCCTCGAGGTAGTTGCCGCCCGGGAAGCGCAGAAAGGCGGGATGCATTGCCGCCAGCTTTTCCATTAGATCTACGCGGTTGCCATTTACGCGGTCATGATAGGTGGGCGGGAAGAGCGATACAAGATTGAGCCAGAGCGTACCCGCGTGACCGACTGTCAGGGCCAGGTGGTTCGCCGCCGATGTCTGGATTGCTCTCGTTTTCAGGGTGAATTCATACTGCTTCCATGCCGTCGAGACTCCGGTCACGACGGTAGTGGCCACGGCCTGCCCGCTGGCATTGTTCACCAGGCTGACCGTGACTGCGCCCAGGTCACCCGATCCGGCCTTCGCGTAGAACGAGCCTTTGTAGGTGGTGTTAGGCCGCAAGGCCATGCCCCAGTAACCATCGTTCAGCACGCCTGCCTGGTAATGAGGGTCGGCCTTTTTCACGTCGAGCCGGAGGCTTTTCTTCAGTGCTTCGCCGGGGCCGGTCTGGTCATCGATGTTCATGCTTGCCTGCGCATTGCCGTCCTCGACAAGCAGCCAGTGCTGAATGCCGGCCCAGTCGCTCCGGAAGGTGCGATTATTCACCATCTCCGCGTAGAGGCCGCCGTCGTAGGAATAGTTGATCTCTTCAGTCATCAGGCCATAGAGCGTGGGGCTGACCTTTGAGATTGGCTGATCGGCATGTATGGTGAGGACGGCGGGTGCAGCTTGCGCATCTGCGAGGGCTGCGGCAAAGACGGCGACAGCGCCGAGAGCGGCTGCGCGGGCAAAGGTTTTCCAAATCATCAGAGGCACTCCTATCATCGTTGCCGAACCAGTGTAACGCGATGGAGCCTGGCCGTGTCTTCTCGCACGCCGCGGCGGCGCCGGTCGGTCATGATTTACTTAGTGGCGATCAGTCGAGGAGAAGGCGGGCGCTACACAATCCATCCTCCGCCAACCACCTCGTCGCCGTCATAGAAGACGGCGGACTGGCCGGGTGTGACGGCGCGCTGCGGCTCGTCAAAGATGGCGAACACCTCGTCTTGGCCGGCCGGTTCCAGCGTGGCCCAGGCGGGCTCGTGCCGGTGGCGAATCTTGATCCGCACGCGCATCGGCGCGGCCAGCTCGGGAATGGAAATCCAGTTGAGGTGGCGAGCTCTCAAGCTACGCGTGGCCAGCTCCTCGTCGGCGCCAACCGTGACTCGATGGCTGGCGGGGTCGATCTGGAGCACGTAAAGCGGCGTGGGCGAACTAACGCCCAGCCCCTTGCGCTGGCCGACCGTGAAGTTGGAGATTCCCTCATGCCGGCCCAGCACTTCGCCGTCTGAGGCCACCAGTTCTCCGGCCGTCTCCGGCAGCCGCTGGCCCTGCTCCTCAAGATATGCCGTCAAAAACTGCTTGTAGTCACCGCCGGGAATGAAGCAGATCTCCTGCGAGTCGGGCTTCTCGGCCAACGCCAGCCCGTGCTGGCGAGCCACCTCCCGCACCTCTGGCTTGGTCATTCTACCCAACGGAAAGAGCGTGTGCGATAACTGCTCCTGGGTCAGGCCAAAGAGAAAGTAAGTCTGATCCTTGGCGAGATCCGCGGGCCGCTTCAAGATCCAGCGTCCGCGAGCGGAGTCATATTCGTTCACCGCATAGTGGCCGGTCGCAATGCGCTCGGCGCCAATGCTCTGCGCGGTCTTTAGAAGCTGGTCGAACTTAAGGTGGTTGTTGCAGAGAGAACAGGGAATCGGCGTGCGTCCGGCGAGGTACTCGGCGACGAAGGGCTTGACGACATCCGATTCAAAGCGCTCCTGCTGGTTGACGACGTAATAGGGAATGTCTAAGTGCTCAGCTACGCGGCGCGCGTCGTAGACATCGTCCAGTGAACAGCATCGGCCCGTCTTCGGCGTGTCGGGAATGCCATGCTTGCCGGCTAACCGCGTCTGGTCCCACAACTGAAGCGTCAATCCCACAACTGCGCCGCCCTGATGGGCGAGCATCGCCGCCACCGTCGAGGAGTCCACCCCTCCGGACATGGCCACGGCGATGGTTGTGTTTTCGGTCATGGGGAAGAATGCGCCTCCAACTTCGTTTATCCCAGCGTTCCCGCAGCCACCGGCGAAATCGCACGCAAGTGCTCGACGGCTTCTGGAACCATCTTCAATACATAATCCACATCTGCCTCGGTCGCCGTCTTGAGTAGGCTGAATCGCAGACTGGCGCGGGCTTGCGTCTTGTTGAGGCCCATGGCCATCAGCACATGGCTCGGCTCGGTTGCGCCCGAGTGGCAGGCCGAGCCGCCGCTGACGGCCACGCCCTTCAGATCGAGTGCAATCACCAGCGCTTCGCCCTCCAACTGATCGAACCAGATATTCGTCGTGTTGGCCACGCGGGGGACCGGGTTGCACTCGTCGTCATGAACGTGGCCAGTCGAGGTTCGTGGTATCCCACCCTTGCCGCAAAAACAAAGACGCGGCAAGGATGGGGCACCCACGGTTTGTCGGAGATAGCTCCCATTCACGCCTGTGCCTGCCAGTTGCAGAATCCCAGCCTCCAGCCGGTCGCGCAATCCGGCCAAACGATCCATCGTTCCGTCTTCCAGCGAGAGCATGGCCAACTCCGCGGCCTTGGCCAGCCCTACAATTCCCGGCACATTTTCGGTTCCAGCGCGGCGGCGACGCTCATGGCTGCCACCCACAAGCAGCGGCTCAATCGGAGTCCCGCGCCGCACAAACATCGCGCCCACGCCCTTCGGCCCGTTCATCTTGTGCGCGCTGATCGAAAGCAAGTGGCAACCGAAGCGGCGCACATCGAGTTGGACTTTGCCCGCACCCTGTACGCCATCGATGTGGAAGAACGCGCCGGCCTGGCGGGCGATTCTCCCGATCTCTTCCACCGGTTGCAATACGCCAGTCTCGTTGTTTGCAAGCATCACGCTGATCAGCCGCGTCTCGGGGCGCAGAGCTCGCTCGATCTCCGCCGGATCGATGAGGCCGCTTGGCTGCGGTGCGACAAAGGTCGTGTCTACATCTCGCGAGGCTGCGCGCTCAGCCGCCGCCAGAATCGCCGAGTGCTCGATGGATGTTGTAATGAAGTGGTCACCCGGCCGTAACAGCCCGAAGATGGCCGTGTTGTCGCCTTCCGTGCCGCCGGAGTTGAAGATCACCTCGGCATCATGGCAGTTGAAGAGCTCGGCCAGCGTCGCGCGGGCGCGGTCCACGGCGGAGTGCGCCTGCTGCCCATCCAAGTGAATAGAAGAGGCGTTTCCGAAGCGCTCCATCCAGTATGGGCGCATAGCCTCCATCACCTCCGGCAGCAGAGGCGTGGTGGCATTGGCGTCCATATAGACTCGCTTCATCAGTGAGTCTCCTCTTGGATTCATTGTACGGGAATTGAAGTTTTGCGGCTTGCGCGGCCCTATCCCAAGGCCTGGATGACCGTGTCGAGGGCAGTCTCCCACGGCGCGAGCCGAACGCCAAAGCGGGCTTCCAGCTTTGGCGTTCGACAGGACGGAGTTATGCGGACGTTTTGCCGGCGTGGGGTATTCTTCAGAAGCAATCGGAGTTACAAGCGGAACCTTGCCGTCCAGTAACTTTCCCGAGCGGGCAAAGATAGCCTGCGCAAAACCGCACCAGGAGGTCGAGCCGGAACAGGTCATATGGTAGAGGCCGGCCCACTCCTCCGTTGCGCCGAATTGACCCGCGATAACTCCACTCACGATTGCTTGCGTGGCGTGCGCAAGTTCGATGGATGTAGTGGGTGAGCCGATCTGATCGCTGACGATAGAGAGCGCATCTCGCTGACGTGCGAGGCGCAACATCGTCAGCAGGAAATTCGAGCCGTGGGGGCCGTAGACCCAGCTGGTGCGAAAGATAAGAACCCTGCCACCGGTCTGAAGAATGGCTTCTTCGCCAGCCAGTTTGGTCGCGCCATAAGCATTCAGCGGGGCCGGTGTGTCTTGCTCTGTCCACGGGCTCTGTTTCGCGCCATCGAAGACATAATCGGTGGAGTAATGCACCAGAAGCGCATTGGTCCGCAGCGCTTCTTCGGCCAGGATGCGAGGCGCCTCGGCGTTGATGGCCATGGCCAGTTCCGTCTCCGATTCCGCGCGGTCGACGGCTGTATATGCGGCGGCGTTGAGAATGATCTCCGGCTCGACGCGGCGCACCCAAGCACGTACCTGATCCGGTTGAGCCAGGTCGACGCTCTCGCGATCGACGCCAATCACTTCGCCGCGGCCGGCAAAGCTGCGCTGAAGCTCAACGCCAACCTGCCCGGCATTGCCGACGATGAGAACACGCGGCTCGCCTCTCACGCGAAAACCTCGGCATCGCGCAACGGCGCGCCTTGGCGATCCTTGTCCGAGACAATGACTTTGTCCGAGTCAATCGGCCAGGGAATCGCAAGATCCGGATCGTTCCAAAGAACTGTCCTCTCCCCGACGGGAGAGTAATAGTCCGTCACCTTATAAGAAAAGCCCGCATCGTCGGTGAGAGCAAGAAATGCGTGGCCAAAGCCTGCCGGAATCCATAACATCTCGCCTTTCTCGCTGTCGAGTTGAACGGAGAAATGGCGACCGAAGTTAGCAGAGGTGCGGCGCAGATCCACGGCCACGTCAAGCACTGCTCCTTGAGTAACTCGCACCAGTTTCCCCTGAGGCTGAGTTATCTGATAGTGAATGCCGCGCAGCACATCCTTTTTTGAGACGGAGAAGTTATCCTGCGGCCACTCGGTGGGCAAGCCGGCTTGCGCCATCTGCCGCCCGTTGAAAGTCTCCTGGAATGCGCCGCGGCTGTCCCGATAGATCGCGGGAGTGATGAGCAATACTCCTGGCAGAGAAGTCTCCGTGATTTTCATGGCTTCACGGCTCCGGGCACCAATCTAGCTTCGCGCAGCACGGCGAGCAGGTATTGTCCATAGCGGCTCTTGCTTACCTTTTCGGCGAGCGACTGTAACTGTGATGCGGTGATGAAGCCCTGCCGGAAAGCAATCTCTTCCGGGCAGGCGATGCTCAGCCCTTGGCGCCGCTGGATGGTATGAACAAAGAGTGCCGCTTCAAGCAGCGACTCCTGAGTGCCGGTGTCAAGCCAGGCCATTCCACGGCTCATCATCTCCACATTCAAGAGACCCCGGTCAAGATAGCAGCGATTCAGGTCGGTAATTTCAAGTTCTCCGCGCGGCGATGGCTTGAGCGAAGATGCAATGTCGACAACCCGATGATCGTAGAAATAGAGGCCTGTAACTGCGAAGCGCGATTTAGGAAGCTTTGGCTTTTCTTCAAGGCTGATGGCGCGGCCCGTGCTATCGAATTCCACAACGCCATAGCGCTCCGGATCTTCAACCTGATAAGCGAAGACCGTGGCGCCGTCTTCCAACTGGGCCGCCTTTTGCAACTGGCGCGAAAAGCCCTGGCCATAAAAGATGTTATCGCCGAGAATCAGCGAGCATGCATCGCCGCCGATAAACTCGCGGCCGATTATAAAAGCTTGTGCCAACCCGTCCGGACTGGGCTGGACGGCATGACTGAGATGAATGCCCCACTGGCTGCCGTCGCCCAACAAATCTTGAAAGCGGCTGCTCTCCTGGGGCGTTGTGATAATAAGGATCTCGCGCAATCCGGCCAGCATCATCGTGCTGAGCGGATAGTAGATCATCGGCTTGTCATAAACAGGCAGTAACTGCTTGGACACGACCTGAGTGACGGGATAGAGGCGAGTGCCCGAGCCTCCCGCAAGAATGATTCCCTTCATGGCGCGACACGCTCCGTATAGTTTTGCCTGATCCAATCAAGATAAGCACCGGTGCGCACGCTCTCAATCCATGCCGGATGGTCGAGATACCAGCGAACCGTTTTGCGAAGCCCGCTTTCAAATCCCTGCGCGGGGCGCCATCCCAACTCACGCTCGATCTTGGAGGCGTCGATGGCATAGCGGCGATCGTGTCCGGGACGATCCTTGACGAAAGTCACCAGATTTCTGCGAGGGAAGAGACCGATGTCGGGCCGCATCTCATCCACCAGATCGCAGATTGTATGCACGACATCGAGATTCTTGCGCTCGCTGTTTCCGCCGATGTTATAGGTTTCGCCCACGCGGCCTTTTTCGAGCACGGTACGAATGGCCGTGCAGTGATCCTCCACAAAGAGCCAGTCGCGCACGTTTGCGCCGTCGCCATAAACCGGCAGCGGCTTGCCCTCAAGCGCATTGAGAATCATCAGAGGAATCAACTTCTCGGGAAACTGGAAAGGTCCATAGTTATTGGAGCAGTTGGTCGTTAGAACGGGAAGTCCCCAGGTGTGAAAGTACGCCCGCGCCAGGTGGTCGGAGGCAGCTTTCGACGCCGCATACGGGCTATTTGGAGCGTAGGCCGTGGTTTCGCGGAAGGGCGGATCGTCCGGCGAAAGCGAGCCGTAAACTTCATCGGTGGAAACATGCAGAAACCGGAAGGCGGACCGATCCGCTTCGTCGAGCGCTGACCAATAGAGCCGGGCCTGATCAAGCAGAACCAGGGTTCCCTGCACGTTGGTGCGAATAAACGATTCAGGTGAAGTGATGGAGCGGTCTACATGACTTTCCGCGGCGAAATGAATGATGGCTCTGGGCTGATGTTCCCGCAATAAAAGTGCCACGCGCTCCGGGTCGCAAATATCGCCCACGTTCAGCAGATAATTTGCATTCCCTTCCACCGAGGAAAGGTTGGCTGGATTTCCTGCGTAGGTCAGCAGGTCGAGGTTGATCACTGCCGAGTCTGATTCCGTTATCCATTGAAGAATAAAGTTCGATCCGATGAATCCGGCGCCGCCAGTGACCAATATGGTGTCGCGCATGCACTTCCTCTTTCCCCCGATTCTAACCCACGGCACCCGCCGCCAATTTGCTGTGCGATGCTGCGTTTGTCGCTATCGTGCTTCTTCTCCTCCTCTGGCATTGTTCGACCGATGCGGCCATCCGTTCAATTCGAGCCGGGCCTAGCCATGGCGTTTCGAGAGAATCTCCCTTAAGGTGTTGAAAGAATATACTTTAACGGCGCGACACCTGGTCGATACGTCCAACCTCTGGTCTTTTCCGCTTCCTTCACGCTCCCATCTCTGTCATACTCGATAGTGTCCACCTGGTTTGGCCATCCCAACAATTCAATCAAGAGGTTGCCTTGATGTCGGCAAAGTATGTCTTTGTGACGGGCGGAGTTGTGTCCAGTTTAGGTAAAGGTCTGGCGGCGGCTTCCATCGGTTGCCTGCTTGAGAGCCGAGGCCTTCGCGTCAACATGATGAAGTTCGACCCCTACCTCAATGTCGATCCGGGCACGATGTCGCCCTTTCAGCACGGCGAGGTCTTTGTCACCGACGACGGCGCTGAGACCGACCTCGACCTTGGTCATTACGAGCGCTTCACTCATGCGCCTCTGTCGCGCGACAACAATCTGACCACCGGCCGCATCTACGAGCAGATCATCCTCAAAGAGCGGCGCGGGGACTACCTGGGCAAGACCGTCCAGGTCATTCCCCATGTGACGAACGAAATCAAGAACGCCATGCGCAAAGTCTCATCAAACGGCGCCGATGTGACCATCGTCGAGATCGGGGGCACGGTGGGCGACATCGAGTCGCTGCCGTTTCTTGAGGCCATCCGGCAGATGCGCCAGGAACTGGGTCGTGAAAATACTGTATTTGTCCATCTCACGCTCGTGCCATGGATCGCCGCCGCACAGGAGCTAAAGACCAAGCCCACGCAACACTCCGTCAAGGAACTGCTCTCCATCGGAATTCAGGCCGATCTACTGCTTTGCCGCTCGGAGCGAGCGCTGGGCATCGAAATGAAGAAGAAGATTGCCCTCTTCTGCAACGTCGAAGAGCGCGCCGTTATTGGTGCCAGGACCGTGCCCTCCATCTACGAGGTGCCGCTCGGCTTTGCCAACGAAGGCGTGGACGCGCTGATCCTTAAGTATCTACGCATAGAGGCGCCTGAAGCCAATCTGACCGAGTGGAAGGCTTTGGTTGATCGCTGCTATAACCCGAAGGATGAAGTTCACATCGGCATTGTTGGTAAGTACGTCGAGTACGAGGACAGTTACAAATCGCTCAAGGAAGCGCTGACTCACGGAGCGGTCTCGCAAAACCTGAAACTCAAAGTAACCTGGATTGAGGCTGAAGGCTTGGAGTCAAAGTTTCCCGAAGACCGGAGTTATGAGCCGCAGTTAGAGGGATTCGACGGCATTCTGGTCCCTGGAGGCTTTGGCAAGCGCGGCATCGAGGGCATGTTGAATGCCATTCGCTACGCTCGCGAGAAGCAGGTGCCCTACTTCGGGATCTGCCTGGGCATGCAGACGGCCTGCATCGAGTTTGCCCGCAACGTATGCGGCCTCAAAGATGCGAACTCCACTGAATTCGACCCCGCCTGTCAGCACCGAATTATCTACAAGCTGCGTGAACTGCTGGGCGTGGAAGAGATGGGCGGGACGATGCGCCTGGGAGCATGGGCGTGCGTTCTGCAGGAAGATACGCTGGCAGCCAAAGCTTACGGCGGCGCAAAAGAGATCAGTGAGCGCCATCGCCATCGCTACGAGTTCAATCGCGAATACGAAGCCCTGCTCACCGGCGGCGGTCTCCGGCTCAGCGGCACCACTCCCGATTCCACTTATGTTGAGATTGTGGAACTGCCGGGCCATCCATACTTCCTGGGCTGCCAGTTTCATCCGGAGTTCAAGTCAAAGCCGCTCGAGCCGCATCCGCTCTTCCGGGAATTCATTATTGCCAGTTACAAGAACCGAAAGGCCGGGCTAACTTCAGCGTCCAGCGAGGCTCCCAGTCTAACCGACGTTTTGTTGTCTTAGGGCATTCGCCCGACTTGACGAAAGCTCGCCCCGAGAGAGGATGATGGGCAGTATGGAACGACGCGAGTTTTTACGCGCCTCCTCTGCCGCTATGCTGGCTGCGGGTTCGGGCTGCCTCGTGCGGGCCGATGCGGGTAGCGATGCGCCGGTCTTCTCGACCGCCAATCGAAGATGGCAGCAGGCTTACGACCAGGCGCTGCGGGTGCTGGCGGGCAATGTGCAATCGCTGCCGCATTTCGACGCTCCTGTTCTCATCGAGGGGGCGAACTACAACGGCATCTGGCAGGAATGCGGGCCGCATGAAGCGCTGGTCTTCAGCTCGTTCCGAGCCGATGTGGCGCGCAACAGCCACATGACTTTCTTTGCCTTGCAGAGGGCAGATGGACAGCTTCCGGCAAACAACAAACGCTCGGAGACAGGATTTGGGCAAATCCAAATGGTGGTGCCCATTGCGGCAACAGCCTGGGAACTGGTCCAGCGCACAGGGGACGAAGAGCTGCTCCAAACGTCATTCGAGTGCTGTGCGCGCTGGGATGGCTGGCTGATGCGCTATCGCAGTATCCGAGGCACAGGGCTGGTGGAAGGCTTCTGCACCTACGACACCGGCCATGACAACAGCCCGCGGTGGGCCGGCATGCCGAACCAGTGTCCCGGCAAAGATGCCAGAAAGTGTCCGCAGGCTCCAGGATTGCCGCGCCTTTGCCCTGATCTTTCCGCCACGGTCTATGGAGGCCGAGTAGCTCTGGCCGCCATGGCCAAGGCTCTGGGCAAAAACGCCGACGCGGATCGTTGGATGGAAAGCGCGGAAGAGATTCGCCGGCTCATCCTGGCGAAGCTTTACGTCCCTGACGACGCGGCTTTCTATGACCTTGATGCGCAGGGGCACTTCGTTCGCGTGCGTTCCGACGTGCTCAGCCGCGTTTGCGGCGAACACGTGGTCGATCAGAAGACATTCGACTCTCTCTGGGAACGTCAGATTCACAACCCCAAAGCCTTCTGGGCTCCGTACCCGCTTCCTTCGATTGCATTGGATGATTCCGCGTTTGTGCGGCCCATTCCCGGCAACAGTTGGGGTGGCGCGTCGCAGGCTCTTACTGCGCTGCGAGCGCCCCGCTGGCAAGAGCATTATGGCAAGGCGGCAGAGCTCTCGTTCCTGATGAGCCGCTGGTGCGATGCGATCCAACACGATATGACTTTCCGCCAGCAGATGGACCCGGTGACCGGTGAGTTTACCCAAACAGATACGCCCAGATACTCGCCCGCGGCGCTGGTGATGGTCGATTTCACCTGGCGGCTGGCCGGCGTTCGCGAGATCAACGGCCAACTGGAGTGGAACGTGCGCCCTGGCTGTGCAGCCGCGCAGTCCGCGCACTTCTCCATGCACTTTGACCGGAGCCGCACTGCCAATATGGTTTATGACAGAGGAGGCGCTGCGCTCGAACTCGACGGCAAGAAGATTGGCCGCATTGAGTCGGGAACTGCTCGCTTGATCACCGACAAGCAGGGCCGGCCGAATCTGCTCGCCGGAATCGGCGAAGCCGTCGAGACCGTATCCATCCATCTGGGTTCGAGCCCTGTGCGGAGCGTGACCATCCACCCCAATCAGCAAGTGCATCTCGGCTGAAATCATGCGTGAGGTTGGCGGTATTCAACTCGTGCGCGCGAAGGCTGAACGACGCAAAGAAGAACCATGCAGCAAGGGAGAATTATCGTGATCCGCAGAGACTTCCTTCAAAACGCAATTGGCACTGTGGCCGCCGCATTTCCTGTCAGTCTGGCGGCGCAGGATCCTGAACGGCAGGCCCCGAACGGACAACAACCGAAGCCCTCGCCGGGCTGGATCAACGTCCGCGAATTTGGCGCCGCGGGCGACGGCTCGACGTTCGACACGCCCGCTGTCAATCGGGCCATTGAATCCGCCGCCGCTCAAGGTGGGGGCACGGTCTGGTTTCCCGCAGGCACGTACGCCTGCTATACGATCCGGCTCAAGAGTCACGTCGGCCTGCACCTCGAGCATGGCGCGACCATTCTCGCAGCAGAGGTGCCCGATGCCGGAACCTCAACGGGCGGCTACGATCCTGCCGGGCCGCCACAGCCGTGGGAGGCATATCAGGACTTCGGACACAACCACTGGGCCAACAGCCTCATCTATGGCGATGGCCTCGAAGACCTTTCCATCACCGGCGCGGGCCTCATCTGGGGCAAGGGGCTCAGCCGTGGCGATTCCGACAGTGTGCCGCGTGCCGAGAGCCCTGGCGTCGGTAATAAGGCAATCGCACTGAAGAACTGCCGCAACGCAACCATCCGCGACATCTCCATCAAGATGGGCGGCCACTTCGCCATTCTGCTCACCGGCGTGGATAATGTCGTCCTTGACGGGCTCAAAATCGACACCAATCGCGACGGCATCGACATCGACTGTTGCCGCAACGTGCGCGTCTCAAACTGCTCGGTCAACTCCCCTTGGGACGATGCCATTTGTCCCAAGAGTTCCTTCGCTCTTGGCTATGCGCGCGCCACCGAAAACGTGACTATCTCAGATTGTTACGTCACCGGCGCCTACGAGTTTGGCAGCATGTTGAGCGGCGCCTGGAAGCCGGGCACTTACTCGCAAGTGCGTAAAGCCTGTGGCCGAATCAAGTGCGGCACTGAATCCAACGGCGGTTTCAAAAACATTACCATCGCGAATTGCGTCTTCGATCAATGCCGCGGGCTTGCACTGGAGACAGTGGACGGAGGAACGATTGAAGACATCACTGTGACCAACCTCTCCATGCGCGGCCTGGTGCATCCGCCGATCTTTCTTCGCCTGGGCAGCCGGATGCGGGGACCGGCGGGCGCACAGCCCGGCACTCTCCGGCGCGTTCTGATCTCAAATGTCATCAGCTATGACTCCGTGGCCGAATATCCCTCCATCATCAGCGGCATTCCCGGATCGCCGATCGAAGATGTGAAAATCAGCGATGTCTATCTCCATCAACTTGGCGGCGGCTCGCCCGAGTGGGCTGCCCTCCAGCCTGTGGAGAGCGAGCGCGGTTATCCCGAGGCCAGCATGTTCGGAACCCTGCCCGCCACAGGATTCTTCGTCCGTCATGCCCGCAATCTTGAGTTCAGTAATATCGAGATTGTCACCGGCAGGCCGGATGCGCGCCCTGCGGTCTGGGCTGAGGATGTGGAGGGTCTGGATTGCTTTCGGCTCCGCATTCAGCGCGGCTCGGCGGCATTCTCACTGCGAAACGTTCGCGAGTTTCGCAACTTCGGCAGCCAGAGTTCCAGAGATGTCTCAGAGGCTCTGGTGAACCGCGCCAATTATTAGACGATGTTCATGGCTCGTTGAGGATCAGCGCGACGCGGCCGGCGATGAGGTCGGTGGGTGACTCATCTGGCCCCACTTCGATCAAATCGACGGGGTAGGAGATATTGTGCGGCCGCAGCACAAGGCGATTTGAAAGATAGTCTACATAGCGCAGCGTAAGATGCGCCCCGTGCCGCACGGCGTACAGAGTTTGGTTGCTGCACCGGTAGGGCATCAGCGAGTTGTAGTGCCGATCCAGCAGTGCGAGGGCTTCAGGCAGGACCAAAGGCTCCATCGGCGAAGCGTCCGACCTGGGGATTCGCACGGCCACAAAGCGCTGCCAGGCTCGGCGCGTCTTCGTCGTCCTACTCCGGATCGCTTGCAGCAGACCGGCGGGCACATAGAGCATCAACTGCACGGCCGAGGGCCGGATAAATGCCTCGAAGAGTGCCGCCGCATGAGAGACGACCGGAATCGAGCAACTCTCCCCGTCTGCAGACAATGCTCCGGCTTTGTAAGTGGCGGGCAGCAGATCGGCAGCCGCCATGTGCTGGGCTGCCAGGATTCGATCCAGCGCCTCGAGCGAAAGCTGGCGACGGCTATGCAGAAAATTCGACAAATGAGGTTGCCCAAGTCCGGTCTGCCGCGCAATCAGAGAGACGCTGAGAGTACCGCGCTGTATCCTGCGCAGTAGTTCCAGGCGGAGTCGCTCGTGCATTTGAGTAAAGTTCATTTGTGGATAATTCGCCACCAGCATTGAGGACGAACTGTCTCCGATTTCTCACAGCAAAGTTAGAATGGGGAGTTATCCTTTACTGTCGGCGTATTGGAACGGATTAAATAGTTACTATTGGGTAAGATGACGGAAGAGGTTGACGCAGGAGAACAAACTTTCTAGATTAGATTCTTACCGTTTCATTCATAAACAGAAATACTTCAACAAAATCAGGCGGCTTCGAGCAGTTGGATGATGTTTTGGATGGAGTGGTCGGCCTTGTGGAAGGCCGTTTCGAGCTTGCTG
>Ga0181529_10000523_pt1 | contig 55592 bp, 52 predicted proteins | sample PEATcosm2014_Bin_36_FD_119763 | JGI IMG/M metagenome (GOLD analysis project Ga0181529, IMG submission 119763) | Peatland microbial communities from MTU Mesocosm Facility, Houghton, MI, USA - PEATcosm2014_Bin10_30_metaG | ecosystem: Environmental > Terrestrial > Soil > Wetlands > Peat | place...
GGCCATTGAGGACTTCGTCGCAGTCTACGGCCCGGAAGCTAAGCCGTTCGTCTGGCGCAAACGCGAAGTCAAAGGATCGCAACTGCGCAACACTATCGTAAACTTACGCAATTAAGCACTAGGGCCTGTTAACACTGCCTCAGGCGGTGGCGACGGCGGCCAATCGCTTCGAGATCGAGCTGAACGGCGCTCTCCATCTCGCCTCCGAAAGCAGAATAGCACCGATTTGCGTCCCACTCAGCCGCTTTTTCCATTCCCTCGTCGCTGACCACTGACCGCTGACCCCTGATTTAGAATCGCCCTAAGCATGAAGTGCCCTTATTGCGGTTTCGGACAGGACCGGGTGGTCGATTCGCGGGAGAGCAAGGAGGCGGACTCGATCCGGCGGCGGCGGGAGTGCGAGCGCTGCAACCGCCGCTTCACCACCTACGAGCGGATCGACGAGATTCCCTATATGGTGGTCAAAAAGGACGGCCGCCGTGAGCGCTTCGACCGGCAGAAAGTCTTGAGCGGCCTGCTGCGCGCCTGCGAAAAACGGCCCGTGCCATCGAGCAATCTGGAGAGCATCGTGGACGCGGCGGAGACGTTCCTGGTGGACGCGCCGGAGCGCGAACGCACCACCCGCGAGATCGGCGAACTCATCATGGAGCATCTGAAAGGGCTAGACACGGTGGCCTACATTCGCTTCGCCTCGGTCTACCGCGACTTCAAGGATGTGCGCGAGTTTAAGGAAGAGCTGGACGGGCTGCTGGGCGGGGGGAAAAAGACAGGGAATAGGGACTAAGGGACTGGGGACTAGGGACTGGGGAATTAGGACGCGAACGGGGATCATTGCACTGAGAGGACGCTATGACGGAAGCGAAGAAGCATAAGGTAACTCTGATTCCCGGCGACGGCATCGGGCCGGAGGTAACTCACGCGGTGGTTCGCATTTTGGAAGCTACCGGAGTTAAGTTTGAGTGGGAGCGCTTCGCCGCCGGGGCCGAGGCCTTCGAGACGCTCGGCGAGTACATTCCGGCCGCGCTCACGGAGTCGATCGAGCGCAACAAGGTGGCGCTGAAAGGGCCGGTAACCACGCCCATCGGCGGCGGCTTCAAGAGCATCAATGTTACCCTGCGCAAGAAGTTCGATCTCTTTGCCAACTTCCGTCCGGTCAAGAACCTTCCCGGCCTGGAGACGAAGTGGCCTGGAGTGGACCTGATCATCGTGCGCGAAAACACCGAGGGCGAGTATGTCGGCCTGGAGCATGAGGTGGTGCCCGGCGTGGTCGAAAGCATCAAAGTTATCACCGAAAAAGGCTCGACGCGCATTGCCAAGTTCGCCTTCGAGTACGCGCGGAAGCAGGGGCGCAAGAAGATTCATTCGGTCCACAAGGCCAACATCATGAAGCTCTCCGACGGCCTCTTTCTGCGTTGCGCGCGACAGGTGGCGCAGGGCTTTCCCGACGTGGTTTATGCCGAGCACCTGATCGACAACACCTGTATGCAGATGGTGATGAATCCCTGGCAATACGATGTGTTGCTGCTGGAAAATCTCTACGGCGACATTCTCAGCGACCTGTGCGCGGGTCTGGTGGGCGGCCTGGGATTGGTGCCCGGCGCCAACCTCGGCATCGATTGCGCCATCTTCGAGGCGGTGCATGGATCGGCGCCGGACATCGCGGGCAAAGACGTGGCCAACCCCACCGCGCTATTGCAATCGGCGGTGCTGATGCTGCGCCATCTGGAGGAAACGGAGGCGGCGGACAAGGTGCAAAAGGCTCTGGAGACGGTCTATTCCGAGCGCAAATTCCTCACCCGCGACGTGGGCGGCACGGCCGGAACCACGCAGTTCGCCGATGCCATTCTGGCGGCCATGGAACAAGCCTGAGCGGACTGCTCCAACCTGCCAGGCGCCGATCTCCACCCGCGCGGACCGGATCGCCGTCGGCCCTCAACCGCATTCCTCGAACGATCGCTCCGCCTGCCCAAACCGATAGCTTTGGAGTTGAAGCGGAAGCCGCCGCGCTCTACAAATACGATTGGAAATCTCTGAAAATCCCTCCGCGCCGATAACTTCCACGAGGCGCATCCATGATTCGATTCCCGACTCTTTCCTTCGCGGCTGGACTGGCTCTTTTGGCCACCGCCTCCGGCCTCGCGGACGAGACCTTTCCGGTCGTCCATTCCGACCCGATCGCCGTCCGCATTTTGGGCTGCAAGGACGGCAAGCCGGTGGCCCATGCGCGTCTGACCCTGTTCGCGGGCTACGACCAGCAGGACCTTCGCGATCGCCTCTGGCGCGAAGAGACTGTGAGCGACAATCAGGGCCGCGCCCGGTTTTCATCCGAAATGGAGAATCTTCCCTTCGTTCAGGTTTGGGTTGCCAACAAGCATCTCTGCTTCCGCAAGACCGCCGCCTCCAGCTTCAGTGTGGAGTTGATTCGGCGCGATGGGCTGAGCGCTCCCAACCGCTGCGGCTTCGCCACGGTCGAGGACGCGCCCGGGATCCTCACCGTCTTTGTCAAGGCCAGAGCCAAGAAGGTCAAGCTCGTGAAGGTAAAATCCCCATCTCCCTGCCGCGCCTGGTGGCATCGCTGGCGCACCGCGCCCGCATCGCCCGCGCCCGCGCAAACGCCGGCTCCGGCCGCTTCTATCCAGCCATCGCCTCCAGCCCGGTCCGCGCTTCCTGCGGAAGTTGAACCCGCCCCGTGAAATTGCTTGCTCTCTCCGCCGGCGGCTTGCGGTCGCGCGGCCCTCTCGCGTAGCGTGAAGCGGTAGGAGCGAGGCGTCGATCGCGGCGGCGCGTCCAACAGCGGAGGAGCGGATCGATGCGCGGAATTTTGCCCGTGGCCCTGGCGGCAATGACGTTCGCCTGCCCTATTTCCACCCCCACCCAATCCGCCGGCGATGCCGGCGCGAACAACGCCAAGCAGGCCCGCGCAACGCTGGATGCCATGGTTCAGGCTTTGGGCGGACAGGCCTGGCTTTCCATGAAAAATCAGGTCCGCCAGGGACGCTCGGCCGCATTCTTCCACGGCAAGCCCTCCGGCGGCACTGCGGAGTATTGGGAGTTGCACACCTGGCCCGACCATGATCGCATCGAGTTCTCCAAGCATCGCGACGTGCTCCAGTTCTATCTCGGCCGCCAGGGATGGGAGGTAACCTACAAAGGCAAGGCTCCGCTGCCCCAGGAGCAGGTGGACGACTACCTCCGTCGCCGCGACCACTCCATCGAGACAGTTGTGAAAGTCTGGCTCGACGATCCCCGCACCATCCTTATCTACGAAGGTCAACGCCTGGCCGAGCGCCATCTAGCCGATCAAGTTACGGCCATCTCGCCCGACAACGAGGCGGTTACCATCCAGATGGATGTGCAGACCCACCTGCCCCTCCGCCGTACCTTCGAGTGGCGCGACCCGCTCTACAAGGACAAGAATCTGGACGCCGAGGAGTACGACGACTACCACGCAATCGACGGTTTCCCCACCCCGTTTACAGTCACCCGCTTCAAGAACGACGATATGACCGGGCAGCGGTTTCTGGTCCACGCCAGTTATAACCAGCCCCTTGCCGACGACTTCTGGGATGTGGACGCGGCGGCGAAGCGCGTCAAGAAGTAACCGCCTGGGGTGGGGCCGATTGCTATGGAACTGCGGCGGACGGATGCGGGGCCGGGCCCCACGGCAAAACCACGGACGGCAGGCAACCCGGTCCTTCCGCGGTCGCTTTGAGGGTTCCTTGCGTCTTGCCCTGGACATAAGGAAAATCGACGATCGCCGCGTGGCCATCGGCATCCGCCGACACCACTTCACGTGCCGTCATGCCCTCCGACTCGAAGACGAACTGCACCTTGTATCTTGGCGGAAATCTGTCTGCGACGATCAGAACCGCCCGCGCATTCGGTTGAGCGATTCGCGCTTCAAGCCTGCACCCTTCGTCTGTCGAGGCCACGGGATGGGGAACGAGAGTGCCGAGAATCCTTATCCGCCCATCCATGCTCGAAAACCGATACCGCACCGGCTCCGCAAGACCGGTGGAAGGCATGACAACGTACTCGTCTCCCGGAGCTTTGAGCAGCGTGTCCTGCTCGGGCGTGGGCTTGCGTGTCATCAACAGACCTTGCCCGTTCACAAATATCTCCTGGGAAACCGCCTCGGTGCGACCGTTGGCCGGTATGTCCATTGAAAAGACCTTGTTCTCGGGAGCGCCCTCGGCATAGACGCGATATCGCGCCGCGCCGCCTTCCGGCGTCTGCTGCTCGTCGATCTTCACGAAGCGCAAGCGCATTCCGGTCGGATTCAGTTGACGACTCTCATCGTCCCACCGTACCTGACCTTCCAGCAGCGCGGTTTCAGCGCCGGAAGGTCTCGTCTGGTCGTTGAAGCGAGAGTATTTCAAGCTCCAGAGTTCCTTCAGGAATTGCCCATGAACGGCGATCGGGGAGCCAAGCAGGACGCAAAACGACAGGCAAACAAATCGGCGATTTGGCAAGATCATGTATTCAGTGTCCGATATGCGCTTTCAAAAGGCAACCAGTTCGCGGGTAGACTGAAAACAGGCCGCCGACTTGCGAGGTTTGAGTCGGGGCGCTCGGCGGAATTGAATGTCCGCGGCGTGGCGTGAAGCCGCACACAACAGGTCCGCGCAGTGCAAATTGAGATGAGGAGAGTGTGCGTGAGAGATGCAACCATCGCCCTGCTGGCCACTCTGCTGCTCGCGGGAAAGCTCTTCGCTCTCGCCGAGGAAAAGGAACGGGAGCCGGCTGCGATCGTCGAAGTTGGAGCCGCCGGGGAATGGGCGCTTGAGAACGGATCTCCCAGCTATGGCCCGAATCTCGCCGTCGAAGTGACTCCGATCGAGCAGTGGCTGGAAATCGAAGCGGGTGTGACCCCCTTCTTCAGCCGCGGGCAAACGGAGTGGGATACCGACCTCATCTTCAAAAAGCCTTACGACCTGTCGAAGACCGCCGAGTTCATGTTCGGTGTCGGCCCGGAATGGGCGCATACCGTCAAGGGCGGCAAGAGCGCCAACGCCATTGGGGGAGAAGCCGCGCTCGATTTCATGTTTTGGCCTTGGAAGAAGCGGCGCTTTGGCTGGTATCTGGAGCCGGCCTATGGGTACAGCTTCAACCGCGGTCACGATAGATCGATGAGCGTCACCGTAGGTCTGCTCGTCGCTATTCCACATCGACGGTGAGCCGCCGCCAAGTGCACTTCTTTTACCCCTGCCCGATGCGTTGCCGAAGAAGGAGTTGCCGAAGAGGGAGCGGGACGATCCTCCATCGCTTCTCGACGATCTGGAGTGCGGCACGGCGACTTCCGCGCCGGTTACTCTCTGCCTTTCTTGCGAATCTCGATGTTGAGGCGCTTGATCTTCTGGTTGAGAGTGGAGAGCGGGATGCGGAACTGCTCGGCCGCTTCGGTCTGGTTGCCGTTGCAGCGGTCCAGCTTTTCCACCAGAATGCGGCGCTCGATGTCTTCCAGAATATCGAAGAGCGAGGCGCTGGGGTTGTGTTCGAGAAGAGCGTCCTGAAAGCTGCGGCCGTTGATCTGGCTGGGGAGCAGTTGGGTGCCGATCACCGGGCCGCTCGAAAGTACAACGCCGCGTTCGATGCAGTTCTCCAGTTCGCGGACGTTGCCGGGCCAGTCGTAATCGACCAGGGCGCGGAGGGCGTCGGTGGAGAGCTTGCGCGGGGACATTCCGTTTTCGTCGGCGTAAAAATCGAGAAAGTGCGCAACCAGCAGGGGAATGTCCTCGCGGCGGGCGCGCAGAGGAGGCAACTCGATGGAGATGACGTTGAGGCGGTAGAAGAGGTCTTCGCGGAAGCGCCCGTCGTGCACCGCCTGGCTGAGGTTGCTGTTGGTGGCGGCGATGATGCGCACGTCCACCTGCATCTCCTGGATTCCGCCGAGGTGCATGAAGCGGCGGTCCTGCAGGACGCGCAGTATCTTGGACTGCGTATCCATGCTCATGGTGGCGATCTCGTCGAGGAAGAGGGTGCCTCCGTTGGCGACCTCGAAGAGGCCTTTCTTGGCCGAGACGGCCGAGGTGAATGCGCCCTTGACGTGGCCGAAGAGGTTCGATTCGAGCAGTTCGGGGGGCATAGCGCCGGTGTTGATGGGGACGAAGGGTTTGTCTTTGCGGGGCGAGCTGGCGTGGATGGCCTTGGCGATCAGCTCCTTGCCGGTGCCGCTTTCGCCCTGGATGAGGACCGTGGAGCGGCTGGGGGCGACCTGGGCGACGAGATCGAAGACCTTGAGCATGATCTCGCTCTTGCCGACGATATTGGAAAAGCTGTAACGCTGCTTGAGGGCCCGTTTGAGCTGGACGTTTTCCTCCTCGGCGCGATGGCGGGCAACGGCCGAGCGGATGTCGGCCAGCAGTTTCTCGTTGTCCCAGGGCTTCTGGACGAAGTTCTCGGCGCCGGCGCGGACCGCCTCGACAACGTTATCGACAGTGCCGTAGGCGGTGATCATGATGACCGGCAGATCGGGGTGGCGCTCCTTGATCTGTGGAAGGATTTCCATGCCGCTTTGTCCGGGTAGGGCCAGGTCCAGCAGAACCAGGTCGAAGCTGTCGATTTCCAGGACGCGAAGCCCCTCTTCGCCGTCCACTGCCATTCGGACAGAGTAGCCTTCGATGGTGAGGAGCACTTCGAGCGACTCGCGGATGGCGGACTCGTCGTCGATGATGAGGATGCTTGCGCCGGACGAGGCGCCGGCGGCGGAAGAGGAGATGGGACTCAAAGGCAATTCGACCTCAGGCATGAACGGACTTCCTCAATGACGGAAACTCGATATGGAAGGTGGTGCCGACGCCGATGGCGCTCTCGACGTATATCTTGCCGGCGTGCTCCTGAACGATGCCGTAGGAGACGGAGAGTCCCAAGCCGGTGCCGCGCCGGTCGCCGGGCTTGGGGGCGGTTTTGGTCGTGAAGAAGGGATCGTAGATGCGTTTGAGATGCTCGGGGGCGATACCGGAGCCGGAGTCGGCGACCAGCGCCTCGACGTGACCGTTGGTCAGGGTAGTCAGGCGCAGGCGGCCGCCGCCTTGCATGGCGTCCTTGGCGTTCAAGAGCAGATTCAGAAAAACCTGTTGCAGCTTGCCGGGGTTGCCGTGGATGAGCGGCAGATCGCCGTCGAGTTCGAGTTCCACGATGATTTGCGCGGTCTTTAGCTGGTGGTCGAGCAGGGCGAGCGTATCGCGGATGACCTGATTGAGGCTGGTCTCGCGGAACTCGGTGGTCGAGGTGCGGGAGAAATTCAACAGGCCGTTGGCGATCTCGGCGGCGCGGAAGCTCTGCTGGGTGATCTTGTCGAGTACAGGGCCGAGACGGGGATCGCCTTTGAGTTGCTTGGAGAGCATCTGCGCGTAGGAGGAGATGACGGCCAGCGGAGTGTTGATCTCGTGGGCCACCCCGGCGGCCAGCAGGCCGATGGAACTGAGTTTGTCGGCCTGCGTCAACTGCGCTTCCAGCGACACGCGCTCGGTGATGTCGTCGACCAGAACGATCCGGCCCACCGAGACGAAATCGCGCGAGAGCAAGGGCGCGACGGCGATATTGGCGGTGCGCTGTTCGCCGGCGCGGGTGGTGAGCGGGAATTTGTAGAGATGATGGACGCCGGGCTGGTTGCGGAAGCTATCCAATGCCTCGATAAACTCCTGTGGAAAGACGGCGGCGAGCGGTTGGCCCAGGGCCTCGGCGCGACTCAGGGCGTACATGGCCTCCATCTGCGCATTCCAGCTTTCGATGCGGTCCTCGAGATCGACGGCCAGGATGCCTACGTTGATCGACTCGACGATGTTTTCGTTGAACTCCTTGAGGCGCTCGAACGCGGCAATCTTGGCTTCGAGTTGGGCATAGAGGCTGGCGTTCTGGAGGGCGATGCCGATGTAGGAGGCCAGCGATTCCAGAAGTTCCACGTCCTCGCTGGAGAGGAAGTCGCCGCCCATGGTGCGTCCCAGGCCGATGACCGCTATGGTGCGGGGAGCCGAGCCGTCCTGGACCCGGCAGGGCAGATAGTAGTTGAGGTCGAGCAGGGCGGCGGCGCGGCGCTGGTCTTCGCCAAGATGCAGGGCGGCTTGCGCGTTTTCCAGGAAGATGTGGGAATGGTCGGCGGCCTGATCGAAGTCGAGAAAGTCCAAAGCCAGCGTCTCTTTCGCGGCCAGCGCCTCGGCGGGAAGGCCGTGGGCGGCGCCGAGGCGAAGGCGACCCGGTTCGCCGGCCAGGAAGATGGCGACCCGCGCAACCAGCAGGGCCCGCGGCAGGCCCTCGACGATGGATTCGAGCAGCGCGTCGAGATTGGTCTCCGAACTGAGTCCGCGACCGAACTCAACCAGGGCTTTGCGATAGTCGTAGCGATGGCGGTCGAAGACCTTATCGACCCAGCTCTGAATGCGGCGCTTCAGCGGCTCGAAGAGGGCGGCGATGGCGACGATGGAGATGCCCAGGCTCCACTCCCGCACCGACTCCGGCATACGGGTATGGACCAGTTCCGCGACCAGCGCGATGACCCCGAAGTAAGCTCCGAGAAGCAGGCCGGTAGCCAGCGTATAGGCCACGCCGCGCTTGAAGATCAGATCGGTATCCATCAGGCGGTAGCGGACGATGGCCCAACTGAAGGTCAGCGGCAGAACCACGATGGAGAGGCCGGCAAGATTGGTGATCAAGCTGGGAAGCGGCAAGTCGGCGAGGAAGAAGGCCGCGTAAAGCGTGAACGGAACCACGGCCGCCAGCGTTCCGCGCGTCAGCCACTTCAACTGCTGGCGCAGCAGTGGGGTGTTGGCGCGGGTATAGCTGCGCACAAAGAGAGCCGCCGCCAGCAGGTAGAAGACGGCTTCATACGCGATGCCGATCTGTTCCAGGCGATGCTTGAGCAGTCCGGTGGCTTGCCAGAAATTGATCGCATAGAGCCACAGGCCGAAGAGACCGAAGCCGGGAGCGTAGACCAGCGGAAGCAGCCAGCGGCGGCGGAGATTCTTGAGGCGCTCCTCTGGAAAGCTGAGGGCGAAATGAAGAAAAAGCGCCGGTTGCAGGGATTCGGCCAGCCCATTTGCCCAGAAAACGGTCCAGTCGAGCGCGTCGAAGGCGCCGGTGTACTTGAGCGCGTAAAGGGCGAAGGATACCAGGCAGAAGAGGTAAAAGTGCGTGGCGCGCGGAGCCGTCCAGCGGCGGAAGAGGACGTAGCAGCCAATGGCCAGGTAGATGAATCCGATCAGCCGTTGACCCAGCTCCAGGCTGCGGTCTTGCGGTTCGGGGATCACCTCGATGGGCGTCGAAACCCCGTTTCGGGTGATAGCGTAATCGACCTTGATGTAGCTGCCGGCGCGGTACAGCGCCCGCTCCAGATCGGAGAGCCGCTGGATGGGCTGGCTGGGGATGCGATCAAGCGAATCGAGTTGCGCACTGGACGGTTCGGCTACGCTCGGATCAGGGCCGGCGGTTCGATCGAGCAGGTCTTGCTTGCGGTTGCCGGCCGATCGACCGGAGGCATCGGGAAGCTGTTTGATGCCGGTGAGCAGGTCCCGCTCACGGATGCCGGCCTTCTGGCCGGGGCTGTCGGGCAGCACTTTTTCGGCTACCAAACCGCTGCCGTCGTCCGCCTCGCGCCACCAGATGCCGTCGTCCGGTTGCTGGGAGTGGCGCTCCTGCCAGAAATTCAGCCCCGCAAGCAGTACGAGACCCGCCGTAACCACAGCGAAGAGCGTCAACTGCAAACGGTTGAAGAGATTCGATTCCATGCCCGGAGCGCCTGATCGTATCTACTGTATTGCACGTCAATTGCCATGTGGAAAAGATGCGCCGAAACCTAAAAACTAAAGTGCAGTCGATTGACAATGCGCGAGATAGGGACGTTCGCCGAGAGTGAATGTCACCACGAGAACAGGGAGAGGATGAGAATAATATGTAAAACGGTAGCGTTGATATATAAAATGAAATCACACTACTAAAATATGTAGTTTCTGCGATATGCCTTTCGCTGTTGGGTGAACGCTCACTTGCCCCTCCGCCGCTGCTTTCTTAGCTCAAATGGAATTCATGTGTCCTATCAGCGCGCTTCCAGTTCTTCCTCCTTCAGGGACGACCCGTAGGTTTCCGCAAAAGATTCATCCGGAGAACTAGCCGGCCAGCCGATCATGACCAGGTACACATCGAGGACGAAAAGCCCGATTGCAATGTCGTTGAAGAGCGTCGCCTGCGCCCGCTCCGGCCAGAACTGATTGGCCGCCCAGAACAGAAAAGCGGCCGCCAGCATGGTCGCCTTGACGACTTCCAGACGCGCCGGCCGGTGCGCGGTCTGATAGATGAGATAGGCCACGGCGATCAAGGCTAGTGGAAGCGCGCCGAGAATCTCATGCGCTCCGGCAGGGAACAACTTGGGAAAAGCATCCCACGCCAAAAGTGCGCCACAGCTTGCCAATGTGACCGCGCCCAGGACGACAGGGAAAATGCGGTGCGCTCGATCGAGACGAGTGTACATAAGCCATTCTCCGCTTTCTCATGGAAGGATTCCATAAGGAGGCCCTGTTGCCTGAGCGTCTTTCTCATCCCGTATAGCCGCGCAATTGACCTTGTGAGAAAATCGGAGTTTGCACACCCAGTCCAATTTTCGCCTGCTCGTCGTCCGGCTGGGCGCCATGGGCGATATTCTGCACGCCCTGCCGGCGGTGACGGCCCTGCGCCAGGCTCATCCAGGCTGGACGATCGACTGGGTCGTCGAGCCGCGCTGGCGCGCGCTGCTGGCCGCCGAAGACAGCGCCGGCCAAGCCATTTCTCTCCGTCCCATCCCGCCCAATCCCGCCCAGCCGGTTGTGGATGGCCTCCATTTCGCTGCCACCAAAGAGTGGCGCAAAGCTCCTCTCAGCCGGAAGACCCTCCATGAAATCAAAGTCATGCGAAATGCCCTCAAGGCCGGCGACTACGATGTCGCGCTCGACTTGCAAGGGGCCATCCGATCGGCTATGGTGGCGCGGCTCTCCGGTTCCCGCCGGCGGATCGGCGAGGCCATGCCGCGTGAGCGCCTGGCAAGCTGGCTGTTTACCGAGCGCGTCTGCACCCTCGGCGCGCACGTCATCGAGCAGGATTTGGAACTGGCCGCGGCCGTCGCCGGCGACGATCTCAGCCCCGTCCCGCCCTGGATTCCCGTGGACTCAGCCGCCGAATCCTGGGCCGAAACCATTCTGCCCGCCAGCGCGCGCCTGCCCGCCGTGCTCGTCAACCCCGGCGCCGGTTGGGGAGCCAAGCGATGGCCGGTCGCGCGCTACGCCGCCGTCGCGCAGGCGCTCGCCCACCGCGGGTTGCGCGTCCTGGTCAACGCCGGTCCCGGAGAGGAGCCGCTGGCCGAGGCGATTCATCACGCAACCGACGTGGCCACGCCGCTCCTCTGCTCGCTGCCTCAACTCATCGCCCTCACCCGCCGCGTTTCCCTCGTCATCGCCGGCGATACCGGCCCCCTGCACCTGGCCTGCGCTTTGGGCCGTCCGGTAGTTGGCATCTACGGTCCCACCGACCCCAGCCGCAACGGCCCCTTTGGAACCCGATGCAAGGTGCTGCGCAGTCCCCTCAGCCGTCGCGACCACACCCGCCGCGCCGTCCCCGAGGCGGGTCTGCTGACCATCCAGCCGGAAGATGTGCTCCGCGCTGTCGAAGAGCTTCTTCAACCGGAGAACGCCGCATGACTCAGCCGCTTCCATCCGATTGGATCGTCCGCTGGCAGAGCATCGCCCGCCGCATCCGTGTGCCTCTGGGCTTTCTTGTCGCCGCGCTTTATCTATTGGAACTCCGGCGGTGCGCACCCCAGCCGGCCGCCGTCGCTTGGAGCCTGATTCTGGTCGCCCCCGGTCTCTGGCTGCGCGCTTACGCCGCCGGCTACGTCAAAAAGAACCGCGAACTCACCCAGACCGGCCCTTACGCCCACACCCGCAACCCGCTCTACCTAGGCTCTATGCTGATCGCCTTCGGGTTTGCGGCGGCGCTGCTCAGTTGGTCGGTGGCGCTGGCGCTGGCGCTCGGCTTTGCGGTCGTTTACATCCCGGTCATCGCCGCCGAGGAACGCTTTCTGCGCGCCGCCTTTCCCGAATTCGACCAGTATTGCCGCCGCGTCCCGCGCATCATTCCCCGTCTGACCCCGGCTCCCTCCGATTCCGGCTCCGGGCGCTTTTCCCTGGCGCTTTACGTGAAGCACCGCGAGTACAATGCCGCAATAGGTACCGCGCTGCTCTACCTCGGCTTATTCCTGCCGCGGGCTATCGTCGCCGTGCTGTTGCATGGTTCGCGATGAAGAGAAAGCCTCGCGGATACCGACAACGCCGATGAGCCTGAATCCCCGCAAGCGGCCAAGTTTTGGAGACGGTATACTGATTGCGGAGATGCTTCTATCGGAGGGATGAAAAGCCTTGCCCTTATACGCTTATCGCTGCACTCAATGCGCGCACCGCTTCGAGAAGATCCAGAACTTCAGCGCCGATCCGGAGCGGGAATGCCCCAAGTGCCATGGCCCGCTCGAACGCCCGCTCACCGCGCCCGGATTGCATTTCAAGGGCGCTGGCTGGTATGTGAACGACTACGCTAGCAAGAGTTCCGCGCCCGCTTCCGAGACCGCTCCAGCGGAGACGAAAGCTCCGCCCGCGTCCGGAGAAAACGCCGCATCCAGCACTCCATCCAGCGCCCCGGCCGCCGCGCCGGCGCCCGCTCCCGCGTCGGTCCCCGCCACGCCCGCCACTTCGTAGAGCCAAGCAGCCCCGCCCCCTCCGGAATCCGCGAGAATAGCCGCAAACCCTATTTTCCACAGCACTTTTTGTACTTCCTCCCGCTCCCGCAGGGGCATGGATCGTTGCGGCCGATCTTGGGGGCGGCGCGCTTGATACCGGTGGGCGCATCCACGCGGGGCGGGTTCAACGCCTCCCGGGCTCGCTCCTTGCGCCGCTCCTCCTCGTTGAAGCTCGCCCACCACCCCATCTCCTTAACGGTGTCGTCCACCAGCTTGCGGTGGGGATTTTTGGCAAGCCGGTCCATAGCCCAATCCAAACCCTTGGCAAAGTCGCCCTGCACATCGTCCAAGCCGACGAACTGGGGATCGACCAGGCCCTCCTCGTAGGCTTTCTCGATCTCCGCGATCAGTTCCGTGGCATGGAGATCGGCGCTGTAACTTACAAGCTCGCTCCAGACAATCTCGTTCTTGTCGGTCAGCTTGCCATGATACAACTCCGCGAAGTAACTCAGTATCTCCTCGCGGCTCTTCACACCGGCGGCGACTAACGTTACCAAGCTTTCCAGCGCCGCGGCTCTGGCCCATTCGTCGGCTTCCGCATTCTCGACGATGGATTGAATCCCCTTCAGATCGCCGTCGCACACGGATGCCAGAACCTTGCCGAGGCTCTCCGTGATGCAGTCTCCGAAGAACGAGTCGACAAGACCGCTGGGAAGCAGAGCAATCCTGACCAACAGCGGGTAAGCGCGCGTCTCGCGAAACTGCGCCAGCAGAAACATGGCATAGAAATGAGCCATGTATTCGCCTTCCGCGTCTATCTCGGCCGCTCGTTCCGGGTCCGCAATCTCTTCCAGAACGCCAAGCAACTCAGGGATAATTTCATCCCTGCGGGCCACCGCCTCCTGTACGGCTACCAGCTCGAATTTGCCTTTGAACCATTCGAACCGCTCGATGATTTCGTCTATTTCCATAGTTATATCTGGCGGAGATTCCGGCCATGTCTCCCGTTACTCTTTCAGTGTCACCGCAATTTTGCGCGCATCCCCGCCCAGCGAGGAGATCGCTATCTCCCCCGTGGCTTTCTTGCGGATGCTCTTGAATTTTTCGCCCCACTCGACCAGCACCAGCGCATCCGGTGTCAGCAACTCATCCAGCCCCAGAGTCTCCAGTTGCCGCTCGTCTTCCAGACGATACACGTCGATGTGGAATAGCTTTACCGGCTTGCCGTCCAGCGCGCCGTCGTACTCGTGCAGCAAGGTAAAGGTGGGGCTGGTCACCTCGTCCGGCTCAGCCGCGTCCAAGGCCTGCGCGATGCCCTTTACCAGCGTGGTTTTGCCGGTACCCAAGTCGCCGCGCAGGATCAGCAACCGGGGTGGCGCGAGCAGGCGAACCAGTTTACGGCCCAATTCGACCGTGTCCGCGTAGCTGTTGGTGGTGAACTCGTGAATCCGGCCCGCGGCTTGAGTGGCGGCTTTGCTCATGGGGTTTCCTCGCGGGAGGCCGCGTCCGTTGACGACTCCGCCGGCATCCCCTGCAACCAAAGATACCCGCTTGACCCGCCTGGGCGGAAGCCAAAAGGCTGAAAGCGAAATGCTCGCGCAAGCTGGCCAAGACTGTCGGTGGCCAGAACCGTGCGCTCATCCGCCGCCCTTGCCGCGAAATCTCCAGCCAGCCCATGCAGGTAAACCGCCGCCTCGATCGCCCGCGAAGAATCCACTCCCACAGGGTATTGCGCCAATAGCCCCGCGATCAGCCCGGTGAGCAAGTCGCCGCTGCCGCCCTTGGCCATGCCCGGATTGCCGGTCGTATTCACCGCCACGCGCCCATCCGGATGGGCAATCAGCGTTCGCGCCCCCTTGAGCACCAGCGTCACGCCATATTTCGCGGCAAACCCACGCGACACTTCCAGCCGGTTGGCTTGCACCTCCGCCACCGTCAGGCCCGCCAGCCGCGCCATCTCGCCCGGATGCGGCGTCAGCGCCAGTGTGCGCCCTTTCTTGGCAATTTCTCCCAGTTTGGCCAGCAACTCCGGCTCGGCCGCTAGAATGTTCAGCGCGTCGGCATCTATCACCGCCGGATGCGTCGTGCCCAGCAGCAGACCGGCGACAAACTTGGCCGTCTCCGCGCTTTGGCCCATGCCCGGACCGATAGCCAGCACTGTCTTCGTCGCCAGCAGCGCCGTCAGCGCCTCCGCTGCCAGATTCTCGGCGCAAATCTCTCCCGCCGCGGTAACCGCCAGTGGAAAGGTCATCAGTTCCGGCGCAACCGACGCGGTCAGCGCCATTGCCGGAGCCGGAACCGCCGCCGTCACCAGCCCCGCTCCGGCACGCATCGCCGCCAGAGCCGTCATCGCCGGTGCCCCCGCCTTGCCGCCCGCCGTTCCGAACGTCCCTCCCACAACCAACACATGACCGAAGTTGCCCTTGTTGGACCCAGGCGCCCGCGGCTCCAGCGTCAGCGCCGAGCCTGCCCACGTCACCGCCAGTGGATTCGCCTTCATCGCCGCCGCGATCGCGGCCTCCGGAGAACCGATGGGCGCCGCCACCACCGGCTGATCCCACCGCCTGGTCAACTGCCCAAAGACGTGCGCCGGTTTGGGAGCGGTAAAGGTTATCACGGCATCGGCCGGGAAGACTGGACCGGCTATCGTCGCCGCGGTCGCGTCGGCAGGCCAGCCGGAGGGCACGTCGATCGCCAGAATAGGTGCCGAACTCGCCTGCAGCCACTCCAATGCCGCCAGCGCCATCCCCTTCAGCGGCGGCTTGAAGCCGCTGCCCACCACCGCATCCACGATCAGATCGGCTTCAAGCGCCTCGTTGTGCCGCGCCAACTCCTCCGGCTCAACGACGATATGGATCGTCCCATGCCGAGAATCGCCGCTCAGCCCATTCGCTGGACCATCCAAAGGGCTGTTCAGTTCGCGCCAAGCTATCGCGGCATCGCCCGCCAACCCCTGCGGCGTCCACAGCAGCAGCGTGGTCACCCTGAGGCCAGCCGAGGCCAACAGCCGCGCGGCCATCATGCCGTCGCCGCCGTTGTTGCCCCTGCCGCACAGAACCGTCACACGGCGCGCTGCGGGAAACCGCTCCCGCGCAAACTCCGCAGTCGCCGCCGCCGCCGCCCGCATCAGTTCGAGCGACGGCACCCCGAATCGCTCCGCCGTCAGGCGGTCGCAGGCCTGCATAGCCGCCCCGGAAAGAACGTGCATGGAAGCTATGGTAGCGCATGAGGGTGTGCGAACAGCCAACCCGGAAGAGAAAGCCCACTCGCCGCTGACAGTGTGAAATCCCTGGAGCGCAACAAGCCCAAAGCAACGTTTCATCCCTTTGCAATGGAGACCTCCATGCGGGATGGTTACACGCTCATGAGCCTTTCTGGCGGCTCGACTCGTTTCCATCCCATCGAAAGGCCGCCGGCGACGCGCAAACGATTGAAAACATTATGGGGGGCAATTGAGATGCCATTCCACAGCGCCGCCTCCATTATTTTTCCGCATCGAAAAAAAGCCGCCACACCGCCCAAACGTCTTCTAATAGGGTCAAAGTGCCTCGACTGCCGATGTGGTCACCGCGGCTGGGGGATTTTGCAAGAGGTTCGCAGTACAGATATTCCGCACCCAACCCGAACTGATTCGCACCGGCCTTCACGATCGCTGGGAGGTCTATCCTTCGGAACTCCTGGGGATCGCTGAGCCGCTTACTCCTGCCGACATCGCGCGCAAGGTTTTGTTCATTCTTAAATGGCCCGCGCATATTCGCATTACCCAACTCGTGATTTTGGCCAACGGCCATGAAATCTAGTTTCGCGCCATGTACATTCGGTAGTGCCCGAGCGGATTCAGTGCGGAAATTTCGCTCAGAAAACGGTATTGTGCTGTGGCAATCTGCTGTTCTCGTGAAAACCAGCCCGAACTCTGTAAAATCGATACATGACTCTCTCAGCGCAGGATCGCGCCCGCCGCATCAAGATCGTTCTCTTCGACGTCGATGGCGTCCTCACCGACGGGACTATCTGGGTTTATCCCATGCCGGTAGCGATGCCGGACGGTACGGCCATCACGAAGATGGTGGAGGCCAAGGGCTACAGCGCCCACGACGGGGCGGGAGTTACTCTTGCGCGGCTGGGAGGCATGAAACTGGGCATCATCACCAAGCGCGTCTCGGAGACGGTGGCACTGCGCGCTCGCGACCTTAAGCTGGAGTTCGTGTATCAGGGCGAAGCCTTCAAAATGAGGCCGGTACGCGAGATCATGGAGAAGGAAGGCGTGACGCTGGACGAGATCGCCTATGTGGGCGACGATGCGATCGACCTGCCGGTGATGCGCGTGTGCGGCTTGGCGGTGGCCGTGGCCAATGCGCGGGCGCGGGTGAAGGCCGAGGCGCACTACGTGACTCCGAGCAAGGGCGGCGAGGGAGCGGGGCGAGACGCGATCGAGTTTATCCTTGGAGCCAAAGGACTGCTGGAGCAGTGCATCGCGGCATCCATCGACGAAAGCAATCCGATTTCGCCCTCGATGGACATCGGCAAGGGGGGCTTGCCGACGAAGCAGGATTAGACGTTCAGTCAATTGCATGGAGACCGAAGCGAAAAAAGCGGTGGCGCTGTTGAGCGGGGGACTGGACTCGGCTACGGTTCTGGCGATCGCCAAGAGCCAAGGCTACGAGTTATATGCGCTCTCGTTCTCGTATGGCCAGCGGCATATCTTCGAGTTGGAAGCGGCTCGCCGCGTCGCAGCATCCATCGGCGTGGCTTGTCACCGCATCGCAAAGATAGATCTGCGCGTCTTTGGAGGGTCCGCGCTGACTGGCGATTTGGACGTTCCCAAGTGGCGCTCGACGGACGAGATGGCGCGCGGCATTCCTATCACTTACGTCCCGGCGCGCAATACCATCTTTCTTTCGTTTGCGCTGGCGTGGGCGGAGGTTTTGGGGTCGCGCGACATATTCATCGGGGTGAATGCGTTGGACTACTCGGGCTACCCCGACTGCCGTTCCGAGTTTATCGAGGCCTTTGAGAAGATGGCCAACCTAGCCACAAAAGCCGGGGTTGAAGGCAGTCAAAAGCTAAGCATTCACACGCCGCTGATAGCTCTTGCCAAAGCGGAGATCGTGCGCCGGGGAATCGAGTTAGGCGTTGATTACGGACTTACCAGCAGTTGCTACGATCCTTCACGCACCGGGGTGCCGTGCGGAGGGTGCGACTCCTGCCTGCTCCGGCAGAGGGGCTTTCAGGAAAATGGAATTGAAGATCCACTGCGGTATGGGCCAGCCCATGGATTGGCATAGCGATGACTTACTCTGTCAAGGAGATATTTTACACCCTGCAAGGGGAAGGCGCGCAGGCAGGACGGGCGGCTGTATTCTGCCGGTTCGCGGGGTGCAATCTCTGGTCTGGAATTGAGATGGACCGGGCCTCCGCGATATGCCGGTTCTGCGATACAGAGTTTGTGGGCGTGGATGGGGAAGGAGGCGGCAAGTTCGATTCCGCCGAAGCCTTGTCTGACGCGATCGAGGATAAGTGGCCTCATAATTCCGCGCCGGGGAAGCGATTCGTCGTCTGCACCGGCGGAGAGCCACTGTTGCAACTGGATTCCAGGCTGATTGCGGCGCTGCACACGAACTGTTTTGAAATCGCCGTCGAGAGCAACGGGACCATTGCGGCTCCGCCCGGTTTGGACTGGCTTTGCGTCAGTCCAAAAGCCGGCGCGGAACTTGCGCAACGAAGCGGCGACGAGTTGAAACTTGTTTACCCTCAGCCGGGAGCCGATCCCGCCAACTTTGAGTTACTTTCTTTCCGGCATTTCTTTTTGCAGCCTATGGATGGGCCTCACCGCGCCGCCAATACGGAACTTGCGTTGCGCTATTGCTTCGATCATCCTCAATGGCGGCTGAGTTTGCAAACCCACAAGTTACTTGGCATTCCATAGAATCGGTTAACTCAGGGCCGCCCAGGAGGCCAGCCGCTCCATCCGGCTTCGGCTTCGGCCAGCCACCCGCGGCGCAGAGTTTCCGAGGGAATGTTGGACAGGTAAGGCTTGATGTCGAGAATCGGCGTTCCGTCGAGCATATCGATGCCGCGGACGCGAAGGGATCCGTTCTCCCGCCGCAGTAATTCAACGACGGTCAGGCCGATCGGATTGGGACGGCGCGGCGACCGCGTGGTAAAGACGCCGTGGGGGCGATCGTCGGTGGGTGGAGTGACGAGCAAATCGAATCCAACGGAACGGTCAAAGGTCCAGAGCACGATGAGATGAGAGAAGGCTTCGATGTCGGCAAGCCCGAGGGCGAATGCCGGCAGGATATTGAGCGCGCCCTCCTCCAGGTGTTTGGCGCCCAGCCCCTTCGGCACTGCGGCTGGGTCATGAAAGGGGCTGCTGACGTATCCGATGGGCTGCGGCGTGAACATGAATGCCTCCGGTTTTCATGCTATATCGAATGGCGGTCCAAACCGCCATGCACGGAATGCGTCAGTGCTCCGGCAGATGGAGACAACGGTATCAGGGGGTTGCATTATCCCGTCGACACCGCGATCAAAATGAGAGAGCACAATTCCAACCATTTCTTTGGCTTGAACGTTCTTGCGACCAATCTCGCGGTTGCTGTAACTTAGTTAACACACTGACAATAAACAACATACGTCCAACATATTTGAACGGTTAATGTGGGCCGAAGCGGAGGTATGCGAACCATGACAATCACTGGCGCGAGATGTCGCGTATTGGCGCTTGCGCAAACGGCGGTATCGGCTTACTGTGTTTTCCAGTTGCGGCGTAAGCGATATTGTCGATGGGCGTCCGTGAAAACCTTATCGGAGTGGGAATTGCAGGCCGGTTCGAAATGAAGCTATGAAAACCGCGGATGCCATTCTTGTGGACTTGGTATGCTAAGTCAGTAAGGCGAAGCCATGCCCGCTCAGAGACATAGAATATCTCAATCGGCGCAATGGCAGATATGGCCACTCTCGCATCCGAGAGGTCTCTCCGAAATTGCATCGAGATTGGCCTTCGATAAAACACATACAAATGAACAATAGAGCGATCAGCCCGGTAGTATGAATTCATCGGATACGGTTACAACTGCAATCGGAGATTCCGGCGGACGGGCCGAGGGCTTTCAGAGGCTTGGAGCGCAACCGACGCTGGCCACTCCTTTGGCCGATTCAAAGGAAGGTTAAGTTCTGAAGCAGTCGATCGAAAAAATATAGAAAAGAGCAAGTCAGGGGGAGCCCCTACAACCAACTTGCATTCCATGCGGGAAATCGCTTTTTTGTTCAAAGCAAAGCGTTGCCGGCCGCGAATCGGCAGGGTTCGCTGCGCCCGCCGCGATGGCCATACTTCATCCAGGTCGAGTTCGGAGAAATGAATGCCGTTGCCGATCAAAAGTTCCGCCAAGGGTTCCGCGACGGCGGAGAAGATATTGCTAGCGGCGGGCCAATTGTTTGCGCGCCAGGGATATCACGGAACCAGCACTCGCGAGATAGCCCGTCTTGCCGGCCTGAGCGAGAACACTCTGTTCCGGCATTTCGATCACAAGGAGGACTTATTCTGGTCGGCATTTCATTCACATTCCGCGGGGATCAAGCTGCGCCGCGATTTGCTGGAGGGTATCGCGAAATGCGAAGCTCCGGACGTAGTTTTGCCGAAGATACTCGAAATGTTGACGGATACGGTGAGCTATAAGCCGGAGTTGATGCGGCTGATCGCAGTAGCGTTCCTGGAACTGCATTGGAAGGCCGAGATCTCCTGCGAACAGCATCTATCGCCGGTTCTCTCGGCGATCAATCACTATCTCGCGATGAACATCAAGAACGGGAAGATTCGCGATTTGGATTCGACCATGTTGACATCCGCGTTGGTGACAACGGTGTTTGCGCACCCGGGGATATCCAAACTGATAGATGGAGAAAAAAAACCGGCTTCCGAGAACCGGGAGGCCTGCCGCGCTTACGCGCGTTTCTGGCTGGATCTGCTCACACCGAAGTCATCGTCCTATCCATGGTCGGCGGCTCAGGCATCGGCGGAGCATTGAGGCCGAACGGATGTAGGGATTGCCATCGAAGCTTCTCGAATCCAGGAGGAAGATATGGCCGCGAAACTCTGTCCGATGGCACACATCTTGTAACGGGCCACGGACGCCGAGACATCGGCGGTCCCCTAGCAGGTGCCGAGGCCCATCCCAATCGGAGGTGGACTGGACGCCCAAGGTTCGCTGTCTTCCAGACTGGCGCGCGTTGCCGGCCTGTATTAACTCTCCACTCTCATATTTCCGATTCGAATCGGACTGGATTCTATCTTCTCTATGACATCAAAGACGTTTCCACTCCTTCTGCTGCTCTGCACGGCTTGCGCAGGCCAATCCGTGCTAACTACTCCAACTGAATCGACTCAGTCCGCATCGGATTCCCCGACTTCTCCGGACGCAACAAAAGCGCCCGGCGAAGCCGCCCGCCAAGCCGGAGAGAAAACATACGTCGATACCAACACTCCCGGCGTAAAAGCCTCCGCGACGTTTCCGCCGACACAGACGCAGACACCGGCTTCATCGAGGATCGTCGGGCCACTCACTCAGAAGTCCGACTTTGAGCGGTTTGCCGAGGATGCTACCGGAGTCAAGATGCCGGTGTATGGAAGGCGACTGTTCGATGAGGTTCCCACAACATTCGCTCCTGTGGAGCGCATTCCCGTCCCAGCCGATTACGCGATAGGTCCGGGGGACGAGTTGTTGATAAGGGCCTGGGGGAAGATAGATCTCGATTCCCGCGTGACGGTGGACAGAAACGGGCAGATATATCTTCCGAAGGTGGGAACTCTCAACGTGGCAGGATTGCGCTACGAACAGGTCGAGGGATATCTGCATTCGACTATCGGGAGTCTCTTCAAGGACTTTGACCTGAACGTAACCCTGGGCCAGCTTCGCTCGATCCAGATATTCGTCTTGGGGAATGCCCGGCAACCGGGCGCGTACACTGTCAGTTCCCTCAGCACACTGGTCAATGCGCTCTTTGCCTCGGGAGGCCCCTCGGCAACCGGTTCCATGCGGCGCATTCAGTTGCGGCGCGGCGGCCAAGCAATGACCGAGTTCGATATCTACGACTTGGCGCAAAAAGGCGACAAATCTCGAGACGTTCAACTGCTTCAAGGGGATGTGATCTACATACCTCCCATTGGATCCCAGGTGGCAATTAGCGGGAACGTGAATGAGCCGGGCATTTATGAACTGAAGGGCGACACCAACGTGGCGGTTGCGCTGGATGGCGCGGGTGGCCTGACCAGTCTGGCAGGAGCCGCGCGCGTCCTGCTGGAGCGGATCGACAACCGTAGCAGCCGCCGAGTGGAAGAATTCGCGCTGGATGAATCCGGATTGAAGCGGAAGCTCGCCGATGGAGATCTGTTGCGCATCTATCCTCTGTCGCCAAAGTTCGAAAACGCGGTGACGCTGCGCGGGAACGTCGCTCAACCCGGACGCTATGTGTGGAAGCAAGGGATGCGGGTTTCGGACCTGATCCCGTCTCGCGATTTTTTGGTGACTCGCGATTACTGGAATCGGCAGAACAACGTGGTCCCGCGCGATCCGGATCATCCGTTCGCAAGCCCGAGTACAGACTGGCTAGGCAATCCGCCAGCCGATCAGTCTGAAAGATCGATTACGGATCGGTCGGGGAGATCGGGCGCAGAGACGGATGAAAGGTCAAACGCTGACCAGTCTGGAGACTCGCTGACCGATCCCCTTGGTCAATCGCGCTCTGGGATGATTGACGCCGTTGGGCGGAGCAGTTCCGAGTTGAACTGGGAATATGCGGTGATCGAACGGCTCGACGAGCGCGACTTGAGCACACGCCTGATTCCATTTCGACTCGCGGACGCCATCGACAATCCTGCTTCTCCTGACAATCAGCCACTCAAGGCCGGCGACATCGTCACCATCTTTTCCAGAGCGGATATAGAGCTTCCAATGGACAAGCGCGCATCTTTTGTCCGGGTGGGAGGAGAGGTCAATGCGCCCGGCGTTTACCGAGCGAATCCGGGAGAGACATTGAGAGATATTGTGCGGCAGGCTGGTGGGCTAACGACGCATTCTTACCTCTACGCTTCTCGATTTACCCGTGTTTCGACCCGCCGGGTCCAAGAGGAGCAACTCCGGCAATCCACCGAGCAGATGCAAAGGGAATTGCTCTCCAAGTATGCGAATGCCACTCCGGAGACCGGCCAAACCGGGGCCGACCAGCAAGCGGAGCTTGCCATGCAGCAAGCTGCCTTGGCGAGGCTCTCATCGATCAAGCCGATTGGACGGGTGGTTTTGGAGATGAGGCCGGAAGCTGCGACGACCGCGGACATTCCGGAGTTTCCACTGGAAGATGGCGACACCTTCTATATTCCGCAGCGGCTCAGCACCGTACAGGTCGCCGGAGCGGTCTACAACGCGAACGCCTTCCGGCATGAGCCGAACAAGCGCCTTGTAGCTTATTTGGACGATGCCGGCGGGGCCACCAGGGATGCGGACCGAAATCGTATCTTCGTTGTCCGCGCGGATGGAACGGTCGTCAGTCGGCAAGCCCACCACGCCTACTCGCACGGCAGTTTCGAAAAAATGAAATTGCTGCCTGGAGACGCCATTGTCGTTCCGGAAAAGTTCCGAGTGTCCAACAAGTTGAACGGCATTCTGCAGGTAACTCAGTTCATGTCTCAAACAGCCCTGACCGCGGCCGCGCTCAGTGTAATTCACTAAAGGCGCCAGCGATGACGAGACAGGATTCCTACCCACGTATCACGGGTGCTTCGGTGGAAGAGGCCCCTACGGCTGAGGCATCCAGGGGTGGCGATGAAGTCAGCCTGATCGACATTCTTACGCAGCTGGCCTATCGCAAGCGGCTCATCGCGATCGTTGCAGGATTTGCCGTGCTAGTGGGCCTGATTCTTTGTTTTGCGTTGCCGGTTCGGTATACGGCGACTGCCAAGATCATGCCGCCACAGCAAACCCAGTCGGCGGCGTCGATTCTGATGAGTCAACTGGCAGGCTCCGGAGCGGGATCGCTGGCGGCAATGGCTGGCGGTGGACTGGGACTGAAGAATCCTAACGACATTTACGTAGGATTGCTTACCTCGCGGCCGATTGCTGATGCCATCATTCTCGATCGAAGATTCGAGTTGGTAACCGAGTATCATGCCAAAGATATGACTGACGCCCGCAAGAAGCTCGCGGAATATACGGGGGTGGTCTCGGAAAAGAACGGGTTTATCACCGTTTCCGTGACCGATAGGAACAAAAAACGCGCTGCCGAGATGGCGAATGCTTATGTGGAGGAACTTCGTAAGCTGACCAAAAGCCTGGCCGTCACGGAGGCCTCGCAGCGTCGCCTATTTTACGAAGAACAGATGAAGGAAGCGAAAGAATCGCTGGTCTCGGCGGAGACCGCGTTTGAACAAGTTCAGCAGAGCAAGGGGCTGGTTGCACTCGACGCACAGTCCAAGGCGATGATCGAGGGTCTGGCAGAGCTTAGGGCCAAGGTATCCGCCAAGGAAGTGGAAGTGCAAACTCTGCGCTCATACTCGACCGATCGAAATCCGGCGGTTCAGTTAGCGGAGCGCGAACTCTCCTCGATGAAGGATGAGGTAGCTCACTTGGAGCAGCGGAACCACTCATCGGGATTTCCGAATCTAGGGCTGGAGGATGTACCGTCCGCCGGTTTGGAATATCTGCGCGCCGAGCACGAATTGAAATATAGGCAGACTATGTTCGATCTGCTCATCAAGCAATACGATGCCGCCAAGCTGGATGAAGGCAAAGAAGCCGCGGTCATTCAGGTTGTGGAACCGGCCATCGAACCGGACCGTAGATCCTTTCCAAAACGCGCACCTATAATAGTCCTATCGGCGATTATCGGCTTTTTCTCCGGTTCTATGCTGGCGCTGATGCTGTGGTGGAAGGAAATTGTGATCCGCGATCCAGATGCCGCCGGACAGTTCGAAGAACTCCACTCCGCGCTTCGGGGACGAAACAAGGCCGTTTCTTGACTTTATTCGAATGCACGAGCTAATAGATAAACCGTATGTGATCGAGATAGAACAACCGATGACCGCGAGCCGACGTTTCATTCCATCGTTGCGGACAAACTTCGCCTGGACGCTCACCGGCAATGTTCTCTATGGAGTATGTCAATGGGGTATGTTGTCGGTGCTGGCGAAGTTGGGAAACGCATCGATCGTTGGCCAGTTTACCTTGGGCTTGGCTGTTTCCGCGCCCGTGTTCATGTTCACGAATTTGCAGCTGCGAGCCGTTCAAGCCACGGATGTGAGTGCGGAGCATGGATTTGCGAATTATTTTACCTTGCGGCTTCTGGCAACCCTGCTGGGGCTGACGGCGATTGTGGCATTGCTGCCATTCGCCGGAGTTTCTGGGCAAGTGCGCACCGTCGTCTTGCTAGTTTCTGTTTCCAAATGCGTCGAGTGCATGAGCGATGTGACGGCCGGCCTCTTGCAGCGGGAAGAGCGGTTGAGACAAGTCGCCATCAGCCTGACGATGCGCGGAATCGCCTCTGTCTTTGTCTTTTCCATTGCCTTCGCGTGCTTTCGCAATCTGGCAATCTCGGTAGCCGCCATGTGCGGGGTCTGGCTGGCGGTGCTGATGTTTTACGATCTGCGCAACGTCCGAGCATTGATTGGTCGCCAACATCCATTCTTCCGCTTCGACCGCCACGAGCTCTGGAGATTGGCGTTGCTGGGCCTTCCGCTGGGCTGGGTCGCCACGCTCGGATCGCTGAACGTGAATATTCCCCGCTACTTCCTCCAGCACTACATGGAGCTTGCGGATCAAGGCATATACTCATCGCTCGCGTACCTGGTCGTAGCCATCAATCTAGTCGTGGCCGCGCTGAGCGTTTCGGTCACCACGCGCCTCGCCCGGTTGTTTGCGGATGGCGATCGCAGCCAGTTTGTTCGCCTCCTGACCAGGCTGTCCATGATCGGCGTGTTGATTGCAGCGGTGGGAGTTCCTCTCACTTCCCTTGTTGGCCGTTCGCTGCTCACTCTGCTTTACCGCCGCGAGTACGCGGATCACGTCGGTCTGCTAGCGATCTTCGTTGGCGTCGCCGGCCTAAGCACAATTGGCACATTTCTCTTCTGCGGCTTGACGGCGGCGCGTTCCTTTCTTGCCCAGTTTCCAGTCTCCTTCGCGGCCATGCTGGCCGGGGCGGCGGGATCGGCAATACTTGTGCCGCGCTTTGGCTTGATCGGCGCGGGGATGGCACTCTTTCTCTCCGCCCTGACTGTCGTCATGGGAGGTATATTGGTTCTGCGTAGCGTTATTGGAGGCGTAAGTTGAGTCGCACTTATTCAAATCGTCGACCAGTCCGCGTTGTCTGAGGACGAGCGTCAAGTTATGAAATAGCGCAAGATACGATTCTTTTGGCCAACGAGCAACAATCGTCTCAGGTGATAGATGAAATCGGATTGTAAATCATCGCGAGATACTGAGAATAACAGCATTTTGCCGATTAGATATCCCATTTACGGGATGCGCGTTGTGCTGTGCGCGGCAGCGCTGCTTTTGGCAATTGTTGAATGGATTCAGTACATTCGACTTAGCTCGACGGCCTCTGCGGGCTGGGTGCTGTTGATCGGGCTTCTCGTTAGTATGGCGGTCAACTATTCTATCAGCCGAGACATTCTTTATCCCGGATTCATGTTTTCGGCAGTGTGGTCCCTGGCCGTAGCGGTCTATGATTTCTTCCCGTTCGATATTGACCAACTCGGCTGGACAACGGTTTGCATTTTTCTTGGAGGGAATCTCTGCTTTAGCGCAGGATGTGCAGTTGGCGATCGGCCTTTGAGTAAGCGCCCCGCGTGGTTTACCGAGAGTGCCAGGAACAATCGACCGAGGCGGTTGCTGCTTCTTTACTCTATCGTTATGGTGCCGTTGGTGGCATACAGCGCAATGAGAATGGCGGGGGTATACAACTTATCGTCCGCGTTCTTTATCGCTGCGCGGGATGCGATTCTTTTAAGTAAGACCGAGGGTAGGTCCGTTTACGGAAACCTCTTGGTCAATGGCGCGCCAACGATCTCGGTCTCGACTGCATTTATCTTAGTTATGGAAGAAAACAATCGATGGTTGTCGGCAGCGGGCATCGGCGCCGCGATCATGCTCGGTCTCCTCACAACTGGGCGTGTCGTTTGGCTGTTGCTGTTCTGCGGCTTGACGATGCTAGCTCTATTGCAACGACCGAGCAGGTCTATACTGGCCATGTGGAAGAGATTGGCCACGACAGCCATGATAATCGTCTTGGCTCTGATGTTAGTTACTTTATTGACGAAGAATGAGACCCAGACGGAGGCTACCGGCGACAAATCGGGACTGGAAGTTGCAGCGGGCTTGCTGGCATACTACATCGGGGGGCCTCTTGCCGGCTTCGATTATATTGTTAGGCACCCAGAATCCTTTCTGGATGCCCCAAATAACACGTTCGCGCAGGTGCTTGGTCCCCTCTCCGCTTTGGGCTTTCGCTACACCCCTCCGCCCGAATACGATCCCTTTTTTCCTGTGCCGTTTCCCATAAACGTGTTTACCGCTTACAAGAATTACTACGTTGATTTCGGCTTAATGGGTTGTTTTGCGGCTTTTACCTTCTTTGGCTTCATCTCAGGCTATCTATTTCATTCGGCTAAACGCGGCAATCAAGTCGCCATCTTTCTCTTCGCTTATCTGTTTTTTGCAATGCTCTTCACTCCGTTTCAAGACGTATACCACTCCTTCAACCGGTACGCATATGTGACTGTCTTTGGACTTGTCTACTTCTGCGTATCGCGATGTCCGCCTAAATTCAAACTGCGGATCGGAATGTAGGGAGCGCAGGCGCGATGGAGATGTGCACCATTCACGTATGTATGGCTGCGTATAACGGTGCGCGGTATATACGGGAACAGATTGCATCGATTCTACCTCAGTTATCCGGCAACGACAAAATTACAATTGTCGATGACGCTTCCAGCGATGAGACGGTTGCCGTCGTTGAAAGTTTCGGCGACGCTAGAATTCGCATTCTTCGTCAGGCCTCCAATTGCGGGGTCGTCAAATCCTTTGAGCGCGCGATCCGTGAAGCGACCGGCGAGATTGTGTTTCTTGCCGATCAGGATGACGTCTGGCATCCGGACAAGATCGCGAGGATGATGAAGGCATTTGCCGCCGATCGAGAAGCGACTCTGATACTAAGCAATGGGGAAATGATCGATGCGGATGGCCGTTCGCTCTCTCAGCGCCTGAATGTTGACGAGAGATTTTCGGCAGGAATTCTGTCGAATCTGCTGAAGAATCGTTACCAGGGATCGACGATGGCGTTTCGTCGGGAGATATTGCCCGCGGTGTTGCCCTTTCCCAGAGACATTCCAATGCACGACTCGTGGATCGGGTTGGTGAACGCGATCATTGGGCGCACCGTGTATCTACATGACAGTCTTCTCCTCTATCGTCGCCATGAGAGCAACGTGACGGAAGGCAGGCATGGAACGGTCGGGCGTATGTTTGCGCAGCGTTGGGCCCTGGTGAAGAACCTGATCTGCCGAATGAAAACGCTCGCGCGTGTGCGCAAGAATCTGAGATTGCGAACTGAATCGGTTGACGACGCTAGCTCCCGCACAAAGAACCAAGTTAACGGAGAAGGCGTACGCTCTCTACGTCGGGCTATAGTCTTTGCACCGTTCTTCAGCGTGGACGCCCCAACGAACCGCCCGCGGTTTGTTGGGGCGGTGCTTGCCGAGAAGATGCCCACCGATGTCGTTACCAGCGACTTCGATCATTCCGCAAAGTCCAAGTCGGAAGCGCGACAATGCGCTCCCTTCGCCAAGATCGTCTATCTGCGTACGCGTCCCTACCGCAGCAACGTGGGCATCGCGCGATTGCTGTCGCATCTATCGTTTTCCCTTGAAGGCGCAAGGTATTTCAGGAAGAATCGCGACAAGTACGATGTGGTGTACGCGACTGTGCCGCTGAATGTTTTGACGTGGCTTGTTTTCATTTTAGCCGGCGCGAAGACGAAGATTGTCGACGTGGTTGACATTTGGCCGGATGCGCTGCCATTCCCTCGAAACGCAAGGGCGGTTCTTTCGCCGATCTTCGCGGTCTGGAAATGGTTCTTCAAATCCGCGGTCGCCAAGGCCGACATCGTCATGGCGGTCTCGGATGCGTTTATCGGCGAAGCGGAAAAGTGTGCGAACAGGACGGCGATGGCGAAGAGATTCTACATCGGGCATGACAGGCTGGCGTCGTCAACGGAGAAACAGTCGGTCTTCACAATTGCATATGTGGGGAATCTGGGCCGCCTTTATGACTTTGAAACGCTGCTCGACGTTTTGACGGAAGACGAACTGAGGGTTCGCGCGCAGTTGTTTGTGATCGGCAGGGGAGACAGGCGGGATTGGCTGCTCGGAGAAATGGCAAAGCGCAAGCTGCATCATCGCTTCTTTGGAGATGTGTACGATCAGCGCCGTCTAGCGGAGATTCTGCGCAGTTGTCATGTTGGTTTTAACGGATACATCAATACCTCCGCCGCATTTTCATACAAGGCGAGTACATATTTTGCCGCCGGGCTTCCCATCCTCAATTCAATGACTGGCGATCTGAAGCGTCTTGTGGCCGAGCGTGGATTGGGCGAGAACTACGAAGGGGGAAATCGAGTGCAACTTAGGGAAAGCATACTGCGCTTGATTCACAATGGAACCGCGGAGATGGCTGCAAGCAGCGAGAGTTTTTTTTCGTCGCAACTCGAAACCTCGAGGATATATGCGGAAATCCAGGAGTATTTGTGTCGAGTTTGAATCTGACAGCCGGCTCCAACGAACGGCGTTGCCTTTGGCGGGAGCGAGTGAAACAATGGCGGCATTGAGCAGACCTTGCGTTCGCACGTCACTTGCAGGCAAGTCGCAGTCTCTCGAGTCCAGACAACAGGGATGGCGCTTGTGCGTAAAAAATGCATTCGATCGCCTCGCCGCTTTCTGTGGACTTATCGTTTTATCGCCCGTCTTCATCGTTGTATGTCTGCTGGTGTGGTTGTCGATGGGCCGCCCGGTCATTTTCCGCCAGAAGCGACCTGGACGGAATGGAAAGCCGTTTGAGGTGCTGAAGTTTCGCACTATGTCGGAGCGGCGCGACAGAAACGGGACACTGTTGCCGGATGCGGACCGGCTGACCCGCGTTGGGCGTTTGCTGCGCGCCACAAGCCTCGATGAGTTGCCGCAGTTGTGGAACGTGCTCCGCGGGGAGATAGGCCTGGTGGGCCCAAGGCCGCTGCTGATGGAGTATTTGCCCCGTTATTCGCCGGAGCAGGCTCGGCGGCACGAAGTCCAGCCAGGCATCACGGGGTGGGCCCAGATCAATGGCCGCAACGCACTCACGTGGGAAGAAAAATTTGCCTTGGACAATTGGTATGTGGACCATTGGAGCCTGACGCTCGATGCGCGCATTCTGCTGACCACCATCCTGCGCGTGGTAAGACGCGACGGCGTCTCGGCGGCCGATCATGCGACGATGTCCGAGTTTCATGGAAGATACAAATAGCGGTAAACGAGACTTGCGGACGATCGGTGTTTTTTCAAAGGAGACTCATGGAAGAACCAGAGTGCCCGAACTGCGGAGCCGGCTCGACGCGCCAAGTGTTTCGCTCCGTCAATGCTCCAGGGCGGATATGGATATGCAATGGATGCGAGTTTGTTTTTTGTTTTCCCCTGCCTCTTCCCGCTTCCCTGTCGGCGGGGCCGCACTCAATTATGACGTGCGAGGATTATACGGCGGGGCTCCTGTCGATTCCGGACTCGAAGCAGAGGCTGTACGATCGCTTGGCCGACAACCGGTACGAGCGCTATTCATCCACGCTAAAGAAGCGGAACTTTCGGTTGCTTGAGATCGGCTGCGGGTCATGCGGACTAGGCAGCAAGTATCAACAACTTGGAGTTGAGTACCACGGCATCGATCTCGATCCCAGAGTTGTCGAAGAGGCCAGGCGATCAGGGATACGAAATGTCGGTTGCGCGGATTTCTTCGACTTTTCCGAGTCGGAGCGTTTTCATGTCATCACATTCAGCCAGGTATTGGAGCATATCAAGGAGCCGCGCCAGTTTATGGCCAAGGTGCATAGAATGCTCCTGGCACACGGCGTCGTTCATTGCGATGTGCCAAACCATACTTCATTGCCATCGCTTCTTTACCGCTTGCCGCTTAAAGGCGCGAGGTGGGGCGCAATCGAATACCCGTGGCATTTGTTCGCATACAACCGGCGCAGCCTTCGAACTCTGTTCGAAGAGTTCTTCGCTATCGAAGTGTTTGACGCTACCGTCACCGACCCAATATTTGGCCAAGCGACAAAGATGGATAGCGCACTTGCCAGGATTGGTCCCCTTCTGAAGCTACTTCGTGCAGGGTCGCTATTGGTCGCGTACGGTATCAAGAAAGACATATGCGCCTCTGCCGTCAGCGGTTCGAGATAGAAACAATTTCTGGATTGCGGAGCGAAAATGAATTTGCTGATCTATTGCGCCGGCGGCTTTGGCAGGGAAGTAATGGATATTGCCCGTCGCCTCAACCGCGCTCATGCGCGCTGGGACAGGATAGCCTTCCTGGACGATGAATGTGCGGAGCGGGATTACTACGGAGCGAGTGTGTTCCGACTGGAAGACGCAATCGCTGGATTCAAGGCGGGAACGGTCGAGGCAGCGATTGCCACCGGTGAGCCGTTTCTCCGCAAGGCTATTTTGGAGAAGTTGGATGCCGCTGGAATCGGGCTGACCTCGCTGATCGACGATGCCGCTGTTATCTCGGAGACGGCCGCCATCGGCGTTGGAGCGATTGTGTTTCCCGGCTGCTTTGTCTCCAGCATGGCCATCTTGGGCAGAAATGTGGCTATCGTAGCCGGTTCCACAATCGGCCACGACTCGGTCTTCGGCGACAACTGCGTGGTCTCTGGACAGGTAAATCTCGGCGGTCAGTGCCGCATCGGCAGCGAGAGCTTCATCGGCATGGGCGCGCAGGTGAGGGGCGGGACGCGCATTGGGCAAGGCGTGATCGTGGGCATGGGATCGGTGGTTTTCGCCGACATTCCCGATGAGGTGATCGCGCTCGGAAACCCTTGTCGGCCCATGCAACCCAATGCAAGCAAACGAATTTTTCAAACAGGGGGCGGCAAAGATGACAACAGCAACGGCGGAAACCAACAAGCAGCGATACGACAAGGTTTTCATGGAGGCGCTGAGCCTGGGAGCGGAGGATCTGGGCGCGAACCTGATCTATAACTCGGTGGCGGCATGGGACTCTGTGGGGCATATGTCGATGATGGCGGCACTCGAGGCGGAGTTCGACATCATGATGGAGACCGAAGACATTATAGATTTCAGCTCCTATGCCAAGGGGATGGAAATCCTGAGCAAGTACGAAATCCAGTTCTAGAAGACGGGGCATGAACTTCTACGATGGGATGGAGCGGCACGGTTCCGCGGTCGCCTTCGCCGAGGAAGACGGCGCAGTGCACACGTATGCGCAGACGGCGGCCGCCGCGGATGCCTTTGGCTCCGCCATTGCGGAGAACGGGCTGGTCTTTCTGCTGGCTGACAACAGCATGGCGGCGGCGACCGGCTATCTTGGATGCTTGCGAGCGCGGAGGCCGGCGGCGCTGCTGGACACGGACATTGCATTCGAGCGGTTGGCGAATCTTCTGGCTGCCTATCGTCCGAACTACATCTGGCTTCCAAGGGAACGCGCGGCGGAGGCTTCCGATGCGGTGGAAGTCCATGTTCAGGGCGGCTACGCGCTGCTAAAGACCGGCGCGGAGCCCCTGTGCGCACACCGCGATCTGGCGCTCCTGATGACCACTTCGGGGAGCACGGGCAGCGCCAAATTCGTTCGTCTCTCTTACGGCAATCTGGCGGCGAATGCCGCCTCGATCGCCTCGTATCTTGAGCTACACGACGAGGACCGGGCAATCACTACACTGCCGATCCACTACGTCTTCGGCCTGTCGGTCGTCAACTCGCATCTGCAAGTTGGCGGGCGCATCGCGTTGACCGGCGCAAGCCTGATGGAAAAGCGGTTCTGGGACCAAGCAAAGATGCAGCGGGCCAGTTCGCTCTCTGGAGTGCCGTATACCTACGAGTTGCTCAGGCGGCTGCGCTGGGAGCGTATGGAGCTTCCCGACCTGAAAGCCATGACCCAGGCTGGAGGCAAGCTGAGCGCGGCGCTGGTGGCCGAGTTTGCGGGCCATTGCCAGAAGAAGGGTATCCGCTTCTATGTGATGTACGGCGCAGCGGAGGCGACGGCGCGGATGGCTTATCTGCCGCCTGAACTGGCTCTGGAAAAGCCTGGAAGCATTGGTGTGCCGATCCCGGGTGGAGAGTTGTGGATCGAGGACGAGAAGGGCAACGCGATTGTGGAGTCCGGTGTGGCTGGGGAACTCTTCTACAGAGGGCAGAATGTCTCGCTGGGATACGCCGGGCGCCGCGAGGATCTCGCGCTGGGCGACGAGCGCGGCGGCGTACTGGCTACCGGCGATCTGGCCCAGCGCGATGCGGAGGGCGCATTTTTTATTGTTGGGCGCAAAAGCCGCTTCGTGAAGCTGTTCGGCAATCGCGTGAATCTGGAAGAAGTGGAGCATCATTTGCGCGGCGCGGGCATCGACTGCGCCTGCGCGGGCGACGACGCGCAACTTCGCATTTACATCACGAACCCCGCGCTGGGCAACGAGGCAATCTCGGCCGCGCAGCGGCTGACTCGACTGCACTCGTCGGCCTTTCGCGCCAGCCTGATCGAGCGGATTCCGCGCAACGCGGCGGGCAAGATCATTTATACCGAGTTGCCATGAGCGCAATGACGGTCGATAGACCCGCGACGGTGGAGGACTTGCTGGGAACCCCGCCCTTTTCGATGGAGGACGCGGCTAAGCGGGCGGTCTATGCGCGCGCTCTCTCCGCGCTGACCCACTGCCACTTTGAGCGCTGCCCGGAGTACCGGCGCATTGCCAGCCTTCTGGGTTATCGGCCGGGGGATAAATTGGAGAGGGAGGAGATACCCTTCATCCCGGTGCGTCTATTCAAGGAATACGAGTTGAGAAGCGTGGAACGGAGCGAGATCGTCAAGACGATAACTTCATCCGGGACCACTGGGCAGGCAGTCTCGAAGATATATCTTGACCGCGCGACGGCCGCTCATCAGACCAAGGTTCTGGTCAAGATAGCCTCCTCGTTCACGGGCAGCAAGCGCCTGCCGCTGCTGATCGTCGACAGCCCCGCGGTCATTAAGGATCGGGCATTGTTTTCCGCGCGCGGGGCAGGGATTCTTGGTTTCTCGATGCTGGGCCACGATCCGACGTATCTGCTCGACGAGAATTACCGGATCGACTTTGCGCGCCTCGACGCATTCCTTGAAAAACATCGCGGCGGCAAGATACTGCTGTTTGGGTTCACCTTCGTGATTTGGGAGCATCTCTGCCAGACATTGCAGGGCGCGGGCAGGCAGTTGCAAATGGACGGAATCCTGATTCACGGCGGCGGATGGAAGAAGCTGGCCTCGTTGGCGGTGGACAACCCCACCTTCAAGCGGACGATCGCGGAGACCTGCGGCGTCTCGCGCGTCTGCAACTACTACGGAATGGCCGAGCAGACCGGATCTATTTTCATGGAATGCGAGCAAGGGGTTCTGCACGCATCGGTATTCTCCGATGTGATTGTGCGCGATCCAGTTACATTCGACTCGCTGAAAAGCGGGCATGCAGGGCTGTTGCAGTTGATTTCGCTGCTGCCGATGAGTTATCCCGGGCACTCGATTCTTACCGAAGACCTCGGTGAGATATTGGGAGTGGACGACTGTCCGTGTGGCCGCAAGGGAAGATATTTCCGTGTGCTGGGTCGCGTCAAGAATGCGGAAGCGAGAGGTTGCAGCGATGTGCACGCTCCCCACTGACGATGGACTGACCTATGTGATGGGCGCACCGAAAGGATTCAGCGCGCGGCCGCTGTTGCCCTTCGACAGCGGGGTGCGCGGGTTTTTAGAGCGGCTATCCGCGCGCCTCATGGACGATGCCGCCACGCGCGCGATGCCCGACGTAACGTCGTTTGCCTGGTGGTGCCGCAGGGCGAACGTCGAGCGGCTGGCGAAGGATTACGGCGATGGGGCATTGCGCATCGGACGCGGACTTGCGTTTCATGTGACGCCGGCCAACGTTCCGGTGAACTTCGCGTTTTCCTGGGCATTTTCGCTGCTGGCCGGCAATGCCAACGTGGTGCGATTGCCCAACCGGGATTACCCGCAGACCGCTTTCATGGTTGGACACATCGGCGCTTTGCTGGATGAGGAGAGGTTTTCCGAACTTCGCGCCATGAACGCTTTTGTAGCCTACGGGCACGAGGAAAGGATTACCGGGGCCTTCAGCGCGATCGCGGATGCGCGCATCGTGTGGGGCGGAGACGCGACGATACAGACCATCAGACAATCGTCGCTGCCGCCGCGGGGCATCGATGTATGCTTTGCCGATCGCACTTCTCTTTGCGTGCTGGGTGCCGCGCGAATGCTCGAAGCGGGGAGCGAGTCTTTGGAGAGGCTGGCTTCCGGCTTTTACAACGATGCCTACATCATGGATCAGAACGCCTGCTCATCGCCGCGGTTGGTAGTGTGGTTGGGCGGCGATGCGGAGGCCGAGGAGGCCGGCGATAAGTTCTGGAACGCGGTCCGCGCGCAGGTTGAGCGGCGCTATCGGCTTGCCGAGGTTGCGTCGGTGGATAAGTTTACGCAGGCCTGCCGCGACGCGATCGAACTGGATTGCGTTACGGAAATGCGGCGCGGCGACAATCGCATCTATCGGCTTCGCCTTCGTGCGCTCACCGGCGAAACCGCGAATCGCCGCTGCGGGAGCGGTTATTTTTACGAGTATGTCGCCGCAAATCTGGACGAGATAGCCACGATAGTTACCAGCGCATATCAGACACTCGCTTATTTCGGCGTTCCCCGGGAGGACTTGGCATCGTTTTTCAGGCGGAATCGAGTGCGCGGCATCGACCGAATCGTGCCGGTGGGCGAGGCCATGGAGATTGGCCTCATCTGGGACGGCTACGATCTGATCCGGACGCTTTCGCGTGTCTGCCAGGTTCATTGACGAAAGGATTGCAATGCTGTTGCAGGGAAAGACCACGCTCATTACCGGATGCCTGAAAGGGATCGGCTATGAAACGATGCGGCTGTTCGCCAGAAACGGATCGGCGGTGGTGGCTTGCTGCCAATATGAGGACCGGTCTTTTGAAAAAGAGATATGCGAACTGAGCAGGGAGACAGGAGTGCGGATCACTCCTTACTACTTCGATCTCTCGAATGCGGACGAGATCAAGTCGGCGATGAAGCGGATCGCCGCGGCCAGGCACAAGATCGATGTTCTTCTCAATGTTGCGGGGATGACGCTGGACTCGCTCTTTCAGATGACCTCCATGGAGAATATGAAGAAGGTCTTCGAGATCAACTTTTTTGCCCAGATGCTGATCGCTCAGTACGTCGGCAAACTGATGACGCGGCAAAAGTCGGGCAGTATCGTCTTCGTCGCGTCCATCGCGGCGCTGGATGGAAATCCTGGACAAACTTCGTACAGCTCGTCGAAGGCGGCGCTGCTGGGCGCCACCAAAACGCTGGCCACGGAGTTGGCCGAGCATAACGTGCGAGTGAACGCAATCGCGCCCGGAGTGATTCTGACAGATATGACGGCGGCGCTTCCGGCCCAGGCGTACGAAAAGCTCTGCGCGCGCATTCCCATGAGACGCGCGGGAATTGCATCGGAAGTCGCGGGCGTGATGCTGTTTCTGGCCTCGGATCTGTCGAGTTACGTCACCGGTCAGGTGTTGCGCATCGATGGTGGAATCAGATAAGGAACCGCACTGCAAGGGGAGATGGATGCTTCTTAAAGGAAAGAATGCGATCATTACGGGGTGTGCGCGCGGCATCGGCCGGCAAACGCTGATCGCATTCGCCGAGAACGGCGCGAATGTATGGGCGTGCTGCCGGACCATTACTCCGGAGTTTGTCGCATTCGCGGCGCAACTGGCAGCGACCAATGGAGTTTCCATCACTCCGCTGGCCTTCGATATCACCGATAGCGCAAGGTTGAAAGAGGCCGTAAAAAGTATTCAGGCGTCCAAGGTATCGGTGGACGTGCTGGTGAACAACGCTGGAATCACGTACAACGCATTGTTTCAGATGACCTCGATGGAGAAGATGCGCGAGGTCTTCGAGATCAATTTCTTCGCACAGGTGGCGCTGACGCAATACATTGTGCGGTTGATGTCGCGACAAAAATCGGGAGCCGTCATCAATATCTCGTCTACGGCGGCGCTCGATGCCAACCCCGGTCGCGGCGCCTACGGCGCCAGCAAGGCGGCGATAATCTGCATGACTAGAGCGATGGCGCATGAGTTGGCCGAATACAATATTCGCGTAAATGCAATTGCGCCGGGGATCACGGATACGGATATGGTGGATGCCAGTATGTCGCAGGATGCGATTGCCGCCGCTGTGTCGCAGACCCGACTAAAGCGCATCGGCAAGCCGTCGGAGATCGCCGCCGCGGCTGTGTTTCTGGCCTCCGACCTGGCCTCCTATGTTACAGGCGAGACACTGCGGGTGGATGGTGGACTTCAAAACTGAAGGGAGGGCTTATGGAAGATCGGGACGAGCGCATTGACCGGTTGCGGCAGATGGCTGGACGGATGCGCAGAACCGCGCTGGCGCTGACCTTGAGCGCGGGGCCGCATGGAGCGCACATCGGGCCAAGTCTGTCTATCATCGACATCTGCGCGGTGCTTTACGGCGGTGTGCTCCATGTGAACTCGAACAACCCGCGCTGGCCTGAGCGGGACCGCTTTCTATTGAGCAAAGGACACGGCGCATTGGGCTTTTACACGGCCTTGGGCGAGGCCGGGTTTTTCACGCCCGAAGAGTTGTATACGTTTGAAAAGCCGGAGTCTCTGCTTACCGGCCAGCCAGCGATGTGCGTCGACCGAGGGATCGAAATCTCCAGCGGGAGTCTGGGACTTGGCCTGTCGATCGGCATTGGCGTGGCGTTGGCCGGCAGGAAGACACGGCGGAATTACAAGACCTATGTTCTAATGGGGGACGGGGAGTGCAACGAGGGGACGGTTTGGGAGGCTGCGATGGCGGCTGCCCATTTCAGGCTAGCGAGCCTGGTTGCGATCGTGGACGCGAACGGAATGCAGAGCGACGGCGCCTGCAGCGCCATTCTCGATATGGGCAGCCACGAAAACAAGTGGAGAAGTTTCGGCTGGGAGACGCGCTGCGTGAATGGTCATGATGTCGGCGCTTTGTTCGATGCATTTACCGCGGCGCGGAGCAATCCAGATTGCCCCTTGGCGGTCATAGCATCTACGGTCAAGGGCAAGGGTATCTCGTTCATGGAGAACAACAACGATTGGCATCATAACCGGCTGACTCAGGAACAGCACGATGCGGCGCTGCTGGAATTGGCAGACTGACGCACACAAGGAGTTCCCATGCTTCCAATCAATGCTTCCAATGCACGGCTGTGGTCCATGCTGGGATCGCGCGGCACCTTCGGCGTGGCAATGCTGGATGCAGCCGCTGGAATGGATAGTCTGATGGTGTTGACCGCGGATCTTTCGGTGACCTCGGGCCTGGAGCGATTTCGTGTTACTTATCCAGATCGTTTTCTCAACGTGGGCATCGCCGAACAGAATATGATGGGAATCGCAGCCGGACTGGCGAAGGAAGGCTATCGGACGTTTGCAACGACTTTTTCTAACTTCGCGGCGATGCGAAGTTATGAGCAGGTACGTCTACATCTGGGCTACATGGGGCTGAATGTGAAAGTGATCGGGCTTGCCGGCGGCATGGCCATGGGGCAGTTCGGCAATACCCACTACGGCATTGAAGATATGGCTCTGATGCGAGCCGTTCCAGGCCTTACGGTGATTGCGCCAGCCGACGGAGCCGAGATCGTCAAGACCGTTGAGACCATGATGAAGCATGAGGGGCCTGTATTCGTTCGACTGACCGGCGCGATGAACAATCCCATCGTTTACACTTCAGACTACAAATTTACAGTAGGAAAGGCGGTGCGACTGCGCGAAGGGGCCGATGTGGCGATCTTCGCTTGCGGCACCATGGTATACGAGGCAATGCAGGCGGCCAAGAAGCTTGAAGCGCAGGGCGTGTCGGCATCGGTGACGAATATTCACACGCTGAAGCCGCTGGATGGGCAGGCGATCGAAGAGGCCTGTTCGTATGCGTCCCTGCTTGTTACCGTTGAAGAGCATGGAATCATCGGTGGACTGGGCGGCGCGGTGGCCGAATACACGGCTAGGCGGGGCGGGGCGCCGCGGCAACTCTTTGTCGGCTTGCCGGACCGATTCGGCATGAATGGCGATTACAAATATCTTATGCATAAATACGGACTGACCGGCAATCAGATTGCGGGCAAAGTGATGGAGGCATTGGGTTGTAGAACGGGAGATGGGTCCAAAAAGCTCGCTCTGGTGGAGTGAGATACGTTGTGCAGACTTGCAGTCAATCGACATTTCATCGATGAATCGTGAAGACCGAGGACCGAATCAGTGGCGGCTATAGAGACAGTTTTGGCGGTTGAGACTGAAGCGAATAGCTTGAAGCGGCGGGCTGAAGCGGCCGCGGCTGCGCCGTGGCCCTATTTTGCCGACGATGAGATCGAAGCGGCCGCGCTTGTCCTGCGTTCGGGAAAAGTGAATTATTGGACCGGTCAGGAAGGACGGCTGTTCGAGGCGGAGTTTGCGGAGTTTGTCGGTTGCCAGTATGCAATTGCTCTGGCCAACGGCACAGTCGCGCTGGAGTGTGCGTTGAAAGCTCTCGGCGTCGGACCCGGAGATGAGGTCGTCACGACAAGCCGGACGTTCATCGCTTCGGCAAGCTGTGCGGCGATGCTCGGCGCCCGTCCGGTTTTTGCCGACGTGGACCGCGAAAGCCAAAATATAACCGCGGATAGCGTTCGAGACGTGCTGACGCCGCGCACCAAGGCGATCGTAGCCGTGCATCTGGCGGGATGGCCGTGCGAAATGGACGCTATCCTTGCACTGGCGCGAGAACGGGGCATCAAGGTTGTGGAAGATTGCGCGCAGGCGCACGGCGCCACGTACAAGGGGAGGCCTGTCGGCTCAATGGGGGACGTGGGCGCTTTCTCCTTTTGCCAGGACAAGATCATGACGACCGCCGGCGAGGGCGGCATGGTAACTACTAACTCGAAAGAGTTATGGAACATCATGTGGTCCTTGAAGGATCATGGAAAGAGTTACGATGCGGTCTACAATCGCGAACATACGCCGGGTTTTCGTTGGCTGCATGAGTCCTTTGGGACAAACTGGCGGATGACCGAGGTGCAGTCCGCTATCGGAAGGATCGCGCTCCGAAAGCTCCCGGAATGGTCCTCGGTTCGCCGTAAATATTCGCGGATACTGACGGATCGGCTTGATGGTGTGCCCGGATTGCGTGTGACGAAGCCCCCTGTGTACATTGAGCATGCTTACTACAAGTACTATGCTTTTGTGCGCCCGGAGGCGCTTCGCCCCGGCTGGAATCGTGATCGCATTGTCGAGGCAATCGTGGCCGAGGGAGTTCCGTGTTTCAGCGGAAGTTGCAGCGAAGTATACCTGGAAAAAGCGTTTCCTGAGGAGTGGCAGCCTCGGAAGCCTCTCCCAGTGGCGCGTGAGCTAGGAGAAACCAGCTTGATGTTTCTTGTCCATCCTACTTTGACGGAAGAGCGCATCCATACAGCCTGCGATGTTGTCGAATCGGTCATGTCCTCCGCACGAGACCGGAATGCGCCTCCGGAGAGGCATGATGAAAGTTGAAGCCTGAATCCGCGCTCTTGGCAGCCTGTTCATTTCGGCGATTCGGTTATAATCGCATGGTGGGCAGAGACCGATTTGCAAGAACGTCCTCCCCCGTCCATTCGAGAATTCAGGACTTACGCCGCCCCGAAAGGCATTGATCGATGTCGTTGGCAGCACCCATTATCGTAACCGGAGGAGCTGGCTTTATAGGCTCCAACTTCGTGTTGCAGTGGTTGGCGGGGCAACGTTCTCCCGTGACGGTTTTCGACAAGCTGACCTATGCGGGGAATCTTGAGAATCTGGCTTCGGTCGCGGAGAACGACCGGTATCGCTTTGTGCGGGGCGACATTGTGGATGGGGCATCGGTTCGCCGAATTCTCGACGAGCATCGTCCCGGCGCGATCGTGCATTTTGCGGCGGAAAGTCATGTTGACCGATCCATTCTGGGGCCTGCCGAGTTTATTCGCACTAACATCGAAGGTACGTTTCAACTGCTGGAAGCAACGCGCGGATATTGGTCGGAGTTGCCGTCTGCGGCGCAGCGAGAGTTTCGCTTTCTGCACGTATCCACCGATGAAGTTTACGGTTCCCTTGGCCCAACCGCACCTGCCTTCACGGAAGAGACGCCCTATGCTCCCAACAGCCCGTATTCGGCATCGAAGGCGGCATCGGACCATCTGGCGCGCGCGTACCACCACACCTACGGCCTGCCTGTTCTTACCACGAATTGTTCCAACAACTACGGGCCGTATCAGTTCCCGGAGAAGCTGATTCCCTTGATGGTGCTGAACGCCCTCAAAGGCTTGCCTCTGCCGGTCTACGGCGATGGGATGAACGTCCGCGACTGGCTGTACGTAGCCGATCACTGCGACGGCATTCGCACGGTGCTGGAGAGGGGCATTCCTGGGCAGACCTACAACATTGGCGGCAAGCAGGAGATGTCGAACCTGGAAGTGGTGCGGCAAGTTTGCGCTATTCTGGACGATCTCAAGCCGGCGGGCCAGCCGTATGAACGGCTAATCGTCTATGTCAAAGATCGCCCGGGTCACGATCGCCGCTATGCTATCGACTGCGCGAAGATCGAGCGAGAGCTCGGCTGGCGTCCGCGAGAAACCTTTGCCGGCGGCTTGCGCAAGACGATTCTATGGTATCTTGTGAATAGCGAATGGGTTGAGGGAGTAACCAGCGGTTCATATCGAGAATGGATCGATTTGCAGTATGCCTCGTCCGGCGAGGCGGGTGGCGATAGCTTATGACCGCATTCAAGGGAATTATCCTGGCCGGAGGGTCGGGGACTCGCCTATACCCGATTACACACGCGGTATCGAAACAATTGCTCCCGATTTACGACAAGCCCATGATCTATTACCCGTTGAGTGTGCTGATGCTGGCGGGGATTCGCGACGTGCTGGTGATTTCGACCCCACAGGACACGCCGCGCTTCGAGCAACTGCTAGGGGATGGCTCGCAGTGGGGGATGAGTTTTCATTATGTCGTGCAGCCGCGGCCGGAAGGGCTTGCCCAGGCTTTCATTCTGGGACGGGAGTTTGTCGACAGAGATCACTGCGCATTGGTGCTGGGCGACAATATCTTTTTTGGGCATCAGTTAGTGACGATGCTCCGGTCCGCCGCGTCCCGGCCGGCGGGGGCAACGGTTTTCGCGTATCCTGTGAGAGATCCCGAGCGTTACGGAGTGGTCGAATTGGATGCCGCTGGACGTGCGGTTGGACTGGAGGAAAAACCCACCCATCCAAAGTCCAGATACGCGGTGACGGGACTGTACTTTTACGACAATCGAGTCTTGGATATTGCGTACGGATTGCAGCCTTCGCCGCGCGGAGAATTGGAGATAACGGATCTAAATCGCGCCTATCTGCGAATGGGAGAACTTTCAGTGCAAGTTATGAGTCGCGGCATCGCATGGCTGGATACGGGTACGCACGATTCGTTGCTCGAGGCCAGTTCGTTCGTTCAGACCATAGAAAAGCGGCAAGGGCTGAAGGTGGCCTGCCCGGAAGAGATCGCGTTCCGGGCCGGCTTTATCGATGCGGAAAGGCTTGAAAGGCTGGCTTCCCACATCAAGAGCGGATACGGCGATTATTTGCGCGAGATTCTGAAAGACACGGGCTATAGTTCATGAACGCTGTGTCGACGCGGATACCAGGCGCCCTGATTGTCGAGCCGGTTGTCTACGGCGACGATCGGGGCTTTTTTCTTGAAAGTTTCAACGAGGTCGAGATGCGCCGCCTCGGCATCGACGCGCATTTCGTGCAGGACAATCACTCCCGTTCACAGCGCAATGTGCTTCGCGGCTTGCACTATCAGATACAACAGCCCCAGGGGAAACTGGTTCGCGCGGTGCTAGGCAAGGTGTACGACGTAGCCGTCGACCTTCGCAGGGATTCTCCCGCCTTTGGAAAATGGCTCGGCGTGGAGTTATCGGAAGATAACAAGCGGATGTTATGGCTTCCTCCCGGACTGGCTCATGGCTTTGTCGTGCTTTCGGATTGCGCGGACTTCGTTTACAAGACAACCGATTATTACGCGCAGAAGTCGGAGCGGTCCCTTCTATGGAACGATCCGGACTTGGGAATCGATTGGCCGCTGGAGGGTCAGCCGATTCTCTCCGCCAAGGATGCGGCGGGCAAGCTGTTCCGCGATGCCGAGGTTTTCGAGACCGATCCAATGCGAAAGGGAAGCAATGCCGAACAATAGAATTCTGATCTTTGGCCGCTTCGGTCAGGTGGGCTGGGAGTTGCGCCATAAGTTGGCCTGCCTGGGCGAGATAACAGTTATTGAGTACCCCGAAGTGGATTTTTCGAAGCCGGATTCGATACGCAAGGCGGTGCGCGCGGTTGAACCAACGGTAACGGTCAATGCAGCGGCTTATACGGCGGTCGATAAGGCGGAGGCCGATGCCGAATCGGCATATGCGATCAACGGCACTGCCCCCGGCGTTCTTGCAGAGGAGGCAAAGCGGTTGGGCAGTCTTTTGGTGCATTATTCGACAGACTATGTCTTCGACGGAACAAACAAGGAGGCCTATGTCGAAACCGACACGCCCAATCCAGCAAATGTTTATGGTAAGTCAAAGCTTGCAGGCGACATGGCGATCCAGTCGGTAGGCGGCGAATATTTGATTTTTCGCACCAGTTGGGTATACGGAGCGCGTGGAAACAACTTCCTGTTGACTATGTTGCGTTTGGCCAAGGAGCAGGCGGAGTTGCAGATCGTCGACGACCAGATCGGCGCGCCGACCTCCAGCGAATGCATTGCCCAGGCGACAGCCAATGTTTTGGGGCAGTTGCTGGCGCCGGGCAGTGCCGGTCTCGATGGACGGAGCGGAGTCTACAACTTGACGAGCGGCGGAGAAACTTCGTGGTTTGGATTTGCGAAAGAGTTGTTGACTCGATCGTCTGTAGCCTTCGGATTTACCGTACCGAGCTTGATTCCGATAAAGACCAGCGACTTTCCTCGTCCAGCCGCGCGTCCGCATAACTCACGTCTGGCTTGCCAGTGCCTGGAGAAAACATTCGGTGTAACTATGCCGCATTGGGAACGGGCGCTGGATCTGGTGCTGGAGACGCTTGCGGTCGGACTTTCGCCGGCCAACGGCGTATGAAGGTCGTTGGTTCGATTCGATGAAATGGGCAGGCCCCGCTTTCGGGGCACCGATCCCCACTCCGCGCTTTCGTCCATGAAAGAGCGAGTTGTCGCCTAGCCCCAATACTTTTCCAGGCAAACGCATTTCAAAACATCTCCAATAACCGGTGGAGGAAGTCGTCGTCCCATCCGGCTCGTTTGAACTTTCCTCGCAGGGAACCTTTCGACCCTTCCTTCTGCATGGCGTTGATGGCCATGTGTCGCAGCACCGCCGATTGTGTGGCCCGTTGCCCATGCGGGTCCGCAGTTGATCCTCGTTCATGCTCGTTTTCAGCTGTTCCGGGGTTAGGGGCTTGCTGAGCAGGCAATAGGCGGTTTCCGCAGTGGTTTTCTCCGCTGTTTCGCGCACCCGGACCACCTTGCCAACCGCTTCCAAACCCGGCCACTGATACTGTTCTTGCAGCCATTTGATCTCGGTTGAAACCGTTGCCGTGCGAGTTTCGATCCGTCCATGACCGGCCTCGACTTCAGGCGCCATGGTGGTCTGTGGCGCATCAGGATCGTTGAGCAGCAGCGTCACATCGTCTTCGCCTCAGAGGTCTTGCTCCTCCCGCTTGTACCTACCTCCAAAGCATAAAACCCGAATCAAATGTGCGAAAAATATCGTACGTTATCCAACGCCCGCTCATCGCGATGAAACTGCGATGAACGGGGCACAGCTTCTCATAAGACATATGATTTTGATGACTGGGGCACCTGCCCACAGCTTCTCAAGAAGCAGAGACATCATCAGGGCCGATGACCGGGCCACCCGCCCACCCGCCATGGCACAAGTATAAAACGGAAACAGACCATTCAGACAATCCTGCTCAAGGTTATGGAATTCCCGGTCCCAAAAGCGGGACCTGGGGCACCCGCATTTTGAGGATGGAAGAGGTCATTGGGACCGTGGCCACCCGCCGTTGCTGGACTGGTCATATTTCAGGATCGAAAGCTACTCCCAGGTTGCTTGCTTAAGCAAATCGGCCATCTCCTTGGTCGTGTACTCATGCCGGTAGTTGTAGCTCTTGATGAGCTTGGCGAGGTCCAAGTACCTCAAGCCCCAGATACCCTGTGGAGATGTCTTCTTGGCGCTCGTTGGCTCAAAGGCGTCCACCAGATAAAAGCGATGCGGCTTCGCTTTCAGGTCATAATATGGCGTCTCCTCGATTGCACTTGTGATTCGCTGCCGATGTTCGTTAGTGAGATGCCCGACCTCCTCTGCAAAACCGATGACGCCTTTTTTGCATGATGCAACCGCGATGGCCTCGACGGCTCCAATGTACTCTACTGCCTTGCTGTTATAGACCCCGATGAAACGGTAGTTGCGCTTGCAGGGGCGGGACGGCGGCTCATAGTAGAGATTAAAGCGTGCATTTTCCTTGATCGAAACACCGCAGGGAAAGACAACGAGCCATCGGTTGCGGGCCTCAAGCAACGTCTGATTTGCAAGATAGTCTTCGTAGTCCTCAACAATCGATAGTAGTTCTCTCTCAAAATCAGCGCACTGTAGGCGAAGAGCTTCGACGATTTGAGTGAAAGTCACCGCCGCAAAGGTAATTCCGTATTTCGCGGCCTCGGTAGTAAGGGCTTTGCGGTCGCACTCGGCTATCTGCTCTTTGGTGAGGCCGATGAGAACCGCGTTCGTTTCGGTTCCCGACCCGACCTTCTTCGCAATGCTCTTGAGGTGACGGCGAATCTGATCGAGATCGAGTTCACCGCCTCTCTTCGTCTCGACATAAATGCTCAGCGGCTCCTGAGAGATGAGTGCATCAGGAATACAGGCATCACCTTTTACTTGCTGTTCAAAGGCGAGGCCGATAGAAAGATCGGTTTCGAGCAGAGAAGAAAGAACGCTTTGAATCTTGAATGGGGAGGATTGGTAGAAGTAGCGCAGCAGGAGTAGCGTGTTGTTGGTGGCGTGATTTTCAGGTTGCGAGAACCGTTGAAAATGGGAAACTCGTGACATGGCTTCGTTCCTTGGTGGCGGGCGGCATCGGTATCAGGCAGCGTTTTATCAAGTTGAGGGTGCCCCAGGTCTGGCTCTTCAGACCTGGGAAAGCGAAGGCTGGCTTACTACAATCCCAGGTCTCAAACGCGAGACCTGGGGCACCCGTGCGCCCACAAAAAAACTGACATCTACGAGCCGAAGGCGATTGGCCGCACCGCAGGTGCCCAGCGCCAGTCCTTGATCTCCGGCATATCGTCGCCGTTTTCCGCCACATACAGCTTATGCCTTTGGATAGCTTCGGAATACCATTGCTCGGCCGCGCCCACCTTCTCCGCCAGCTTCGGCACGCGCTTGATGGCGTCGAGCGCCAGTTGAAAGCGATCAATGTTATTGAGCACACACATATCGAAGGGCGTTGTTGTGGTGCCCTCTTCCTTGTAGCCGCGCACGTGGATGTGATGGTGGTTGTGGCGCCGGTAAGTCAGACGGTGAATGAGCCAGGGGTACCCGTGGAAGGCAAAGACGACCGGGGTTGCGGCGGGGAAGATGCGGTCGTAATCCTCGTCGGAAAGCCCGTGCGGATGCTCCGACGAAGGCTGCAAGGTCATCAGGTCCACCACATTGACCACGCGGATACGCAGATCGGGAACGCGGGCGCGCAGAATAGTGACGGCGGCCAGGGCTTCCAGGGTGGGCACGTCGCCGGAGCAGGCGATCACCAGATCGGGATCGCCTTCGTCGTTCGAGGCCCACTGCCAGACGCCCAGCCCGGTGGTGCAGTGGGCGATGGCCTCGTCGATGGTGAGCCACTGCGGGGCGGGCTGCTTGCCGGCCACGATCAGGTTGATGTAATGCTTGCTGCGCAGGCAATGGTCGCCCACCGAGAGCAGCGTGTTAGCGTCGGGCGGCAGATAGATGCGCACCACGTCGGCCTTCTTGTTGACCAAGTGATCGATGAAGCCGGGGTCTTGATGGCTGAAGCCGTTGTGATCCTGCCGCCAGACCAGCGACGAGAGCAGATAGTTGAGCGAGGCGATGGGCTTGCGCCAGGGAATCTCGCGGGTGGTCTTGAGCCATTTAGCATGCTGGTTGACCATAGAGTCGATGATATGGATGAAGGCCTCGTAGCAGGAGAAGAAGCCGTGGCGGCCGGTAAGCAAGTAGCCTTCCAGCCAGCCCTGGCAGCAATGCTCGCTGAGTATCTCCATAACTCGGCCGGTCTCGGATAAGTTCTCGTCCACCGGCAGAGTCTCGGCCATCCAGGCTTTGCCGGTGCCGGTGATGGCGTCGCCGATACGGTTGGAGGCGGTCTCGTCGGGGCCGAAGACGCGGAAGTTCTTGTTTTCCTTGTTGGCTTCCATCACCGCGTGGAGCAAACGACCTAGAACGCGCGTGGATTCCACATCTTGCTGGCCGCGGCCTTCGATCTTCACCGCGAAGTCGCGGAAGTTGGGCACTTTGAGCGGCTTCAGCAGCAGGCCGCCATTGGAGTGTTCGTTCATGCCCATGCGCAGCCGGCCCTTGGGCGCGATCTCCGCCAGATCGGCGCGGAAGTGGCCCTTCTCGTCGAAGAGTTCCTCGGGCTTGTAGCTGCGCATCCAGTCTTCCAGCATTCGCAAATGCTCCGGCTTCTCGAATATCTCCGAAAGCGGAACCTGATGGGCGCGCCAGGTATTCTCGACCGGCTTGCCGTCTACGAACTTCGGCCCTGTCCAGCCTTTGGGCGTGCGCAAGATCAGCATCGGCCAGGCCGGGCGGCGCTCCGCGCTTCCATCTTTTGGAGTGGATTCGCGCGCTGTCCGCTGAATGGCGGCGATGCGGTCGAGCATGGTATCGAAGACCGCGGCGGCCTGCTGGTGCATCACAGCCGGATCGTCGCCTTCCAGCGTGAAAGGCTCGTATCCGTAGCCGCGCATCAGATTCTCCAGTTCGGCATGAGGGATGCGCGCCAGGATGGTGGGGTTGGCAATCTTGTAGCCGTTCAAATGCAGAATGGGCAGCACCGCGCCGTCGGTCAAGGGGTTGAGGAACTTGTTGCCGTGCCAGCTTGTGGCCAGCGGGCCGGTCTCGGCCTCGCCGTCGCCCACCACGCAGGCCACGATCAGGTCGGGATTGTCGAAGGCCGCGCCGTAAGCATGAACCAGCGAGTAGCCGAGTTCGCCGCCCTCGTGGATCGATCCCGGCGTCTCCGGCGCTACGTGGCTGGGGATGCCGTAGGGCCAACTGAACTGGCGGAAGAGCCGCTTGATGCCGTCCTTGTTGCGCTCGATGTGCGGATAAATCTCGGAGTAGGAGCCTTCCAGGTAGGTGTTGGCCACCAGTCCCGGTCCGCCGTGGCCAGGGCCAATGATATAGAGCATATTGAGGTTGCGCTCACGGATCAGGCGGTTCCAGTGCACGTAGAGGAAGTTCAACCCCGGCGTGGTGCCCCAGTGGCCGAGCAGGCGCGGCTTCACGTCGTCAAGCGTGAGCGGGCGCTCTAGAAGCGGGTTGTCCTTCAGGTAAATCTGGCCGACGGAAAGATAATTGGCGGCGCGCCAGTAGGCGTCCATTTTGGCTAACAGTTCGGGGCTTAGGGGACCTGCGCTCGTTGCTTCGCTCATGGTTACCTCGTGTGGGAAATCAATTGCAGGATAAGCCTATCAGCCGCCGGTTAAAACCAGTGGTGATTGCAGGCGCAATTTTGTGGGACGATTTTTCAATTTGTGAGACAGTGCTTGATAGCCCTTCCCGTTTCCAGTTTCTTCGCCGGATAGTGAATAGATCGTCAAAAAAAGCGTTTGAGTTTGAGGATTTGCGACTCGAAGCCATACCAGAGCGCGGTGGCCGCCGCTGTGGATGCGGCCAGGCGCACGGCGCCTACGGCCAGGTTGCCGGGGATTCCGTAGTGGTTCATGCGCGCGTCGAACCAGCCGAAGTAGATGAAGACCGCGATGTGAATCATGTATAGGCCGTAGCTGATGCGGCCATAGAAGGCGAGCGGGCCGCGGCTCAAGAGGGCGTTCAGCGGATTGCGGGCACCGGTCGAGGCGATCGCCGCCAGCACCGCGCCGGCAAAGCCGAGGGCCAGGGCGGAGTCCAGAAAGGCAGTGCCGCCGGCGATAGTCGCTGCTGCCGCCATGCCCGCCGCGAAGGCTCCCAAGCCAAGCAGAAGCCAGATGCGGCGGCTGAGCGGGAGCGTGAAAAGCCCCAGCGCCACTAAGCTGCCCAGGGCTATCCCGTCCAGATGAATCAGCGTGTGCGTGGGTGTGAGCCATGGGTGGCGGCCGAGGCGCAGCAACGGCGAAGCGGCCAGAGTTGCCAAGAGAACGGCGGCGAGCATCCACGGCCGGCGCAGGAAGCGCACCAGGGGCGCCCAAAGAAAGTAATACTGCTCCTCGATGGCCAAGGACCAGGTCTGTCCGATGGCCGGCGGCAGGGCCAGATGGAAGAGATTTTGCACGAAGAAGATGTAAGCCAGCCACGGAGCGGCCTTGATCGCCTGCAGCGCCGGCGGGCCGATGAACCAGTCGGAATTCAGGTAAACCACCGCCAGCACCAGCACATAGACGGGCCAGATGCGCAGCGCCCTGCGCCCATAAAAGTTGCGGAAGAAGCGCGGCTTCTCTCTCGTCTCCAGCAGGATTGCGGTAATCAAGAAGCCGGAGAGCGCGAAGAAGAGATTGACCCCCGCCCATCCCCACAGCGAGGCATAGTAAATCCACGTGCCTTCAAGGCGCGGATGGCAGTGGTAGACCACCACGGCTAGAACCGCGAGGCCGCGCAAGCCCTGTAACTCAGGGATGTAAGCGGGGAGCCAGGCTGGGCGTTGGATGGACCGAAAGATGTTTATCGAGGAAGACTCATTCATACTTAATCTGAATGACCGATTAGGGATTCAGCCACTCCTTGTCGGGCCGAGTGATCAATCGCGCATTGAAGTAGGCTTGATCCATATCCAAAATCGTTTTAATGAGATAGCAACGATTTACGTCATCGCGTTCCACCAAAAAACACGAAATATCTGTGCCATTGGAGGAATGGAACGGAAGGAGTAGCTGCATTCGCTTTTCGCCAATGAAATAGACCGGAATTGCAGTCTTGTAATTGCGGCGAATCTTCGGAACAAGGTTTTCCAGCGCCCCTCGGAGATAGTTGCGAACTGACTCATCCGTCGCATCCGGCGGAAAACCAGATCGTTCCTTCGCGCGATCAAACATATGATCGAATATCTCGGTATCCAGAGCGTATTCCGTATTGAAAACGTAGTCTCTGCTATCGTTCGAATACCAAGCGAGCTTCGGAAGCTTCAGGCCGAAGTTCTGACGAAAAACTAGCGATCTAGCTGTTTCAGTCCCTTTGTATACCCAATCGGGGAAAGGGCGAGAACCTGGACCTGGAGTGCTTCGATTCCGCTCGAAAATGCAAAAAAGATCCGCAGAATGTTTATCTTGCAGTCCAGAGTTGAAGCATATCCATCTTTGGTCTGGACTCTCAATGAAATAGCTTTCAGACTCCTCTTCCTCTAAATCCTTGAGCCGGGCAAAAGTATAGGAAAGATAATTGCGAAGTTTAGGCGGCTTTGGCTTATGTCGATTTTCGAACTTAGGCTGCGTGAAATACCACGCGTCCTTGCCCTCAAGCGTCTTTTCCGCAATAGCAACAAATGCAGCGTCATAGTCCTCATTTCTATTCAGGTCTATCAAGGGAAAGAAATGAGCGAATGCTGTCTGCCGATCCTGCTCTTTGCGTGTGGTGTATAGCGATTCGTAGCGGCGTGGATTCATGAGGGTAAGAGGGTAAAATGTTTGCCCCCACCGCGGTGGGGGCCTCTGTTCTGACAGGAACCGTTATGTGTGAATGGTGAAACGCGAAGTTCTGTGTGACATCTGCCCAAAAGGCTTATGTACGACCCTCAAACCTTTATGGATAGATTTTACAAGTAGTGGCGAAAATTGGCAACAAATTTATTTGCCGCGGGGAAAAATCCTTTCTCTTATCCCGCCGCCAATTGTCTGGCCCGCTCGGTGGCGCGCATCACGGCTTTGATAAGGGTGACGCGCAGGCCGCCCGCTTCCAGTTCCAGGATGCCGTCCACAGTGCAGCCGGCGGGGGTGGTCACGGCGTCCTTGAGCAGCGCGGGGTGGTATCCGGTTTCCAGCACCATCTTGGCGGCGCCGAAGGCGGTTTGCGCGGCCAGTTGCGTGGCCACGTCGCGGGGCAGGCCGACCTTCACGCCCGCCTCGGCCAGCGCCTCGATGATGATGTAAATGTAGGCCGGGCCGGAGCCGGAGAGGCCGGTGACGGCGTCCATGTGCTTCTCTTCCACGGTCACCGTGCGGCCCACGGTCTCGAAGATGCGCTCGGCCAGCTCCATCTGCTGGGCGGAGACGAAGCGCCCGCGGCAGAGGGCGGCGGCTCCGGCGCCCAGCGCGGCGGGCGTGTTGGGCATGGCGCGAATTACGGCGATCTCCAGCCCCGCCGCCTCCTCAATGGCGCGCGTCTTGACTGAGGCCGCAAAGGAGATGAGGGTCTTCTTCGCGGTGAGCGCGGGACGAATCTCCGCGACCAACTCCGGCACCTGAAAGGGCTTTACGCCGAGCAGGATCAGGTCGGACTGGCTAGCCGCCTTCAAGTTGTCGGTGCTCACGTCCACGCCCCACTGGGTGCGCAGCGCCAGGGCGCGCTCGGCGTGGCCCACGGTGGCGTGAATCTGATCGGGAGCGAAAAGGTTCTGCTTCAGAAAGGCCTGCAACAGAATCCCGCCCATCTTGCCCGCGCCCAGAACGGCTACGCGGACGTGGGGCAACTGCGCGGGCGCTTCGGTGGACTCAACGGCTATCTCCGCCATGTTTTTCCTTGTCTTCGATGAAAGTGGCAACGCAACTCTACAGAATACTCGTGCTTCCGCGGAAAAGAAACGGAGGATGATCTCACTCAATCCGGCTTCTACAGCAGCCCCGGCAGACTCAGCGAGCAGAACACCGCCTGCAAGAGCACAATCGCCCCCGCAGCGGCGATTGCCAGCCGGCCTCGCGGTCCCTCGTAGGCGTCGGCGAAGACCCCGCTCACAAAGGTCAGCAAAAACGGCAGCGCCCACAGCCACGGAGCGGAGGCGTTGGCGCCGGTTGCGACAAGAGGAATCAGTACCGCGGCGCATATCAACGGCGCGGTATTGCCGAAGTAGCGCGACCGGCGCAGACCCAGATAGATAATCCCGGCGGCAAAGATGCCCACCGAGATTCCAGCATTCGGCAGCGCCTCTAAGAACCGCATGGCCGGGTCCAGCGAGACCGTCAGAAATCCCGCGCCGGAGCGGAACAGGTAACTGAATGCGTCCAGCGAAAAGCCGTAGCAGGAGAAGACCAGCGCCAGCGCCCCGGCGACTGCCCCCAGAACCACCGGCAGCACCTGGCTACGGCGCGTCTCGGCCACCCACAGCATCAGCGCCAGCCCCAGCAGCGCTCCCACGGCCAGCGCGGCGCTATGCGAGGCCGCCGCCACGCCGAAGGCCGCCGTCAGCAGCACGATGCGCGGCCTCAACTTGGCCACCGGGCCCTGCATGGCATGAGCCACGCCGACGCACGTGTAGATGCCGCCGTATACACCCAACGCCGCCAGTATTTCAGGATTGGGCGCGACGGAGGCCTTGAGCACGGCGGGCGAAAAGCAATAAAGCGCCAGCGCAGTATAGCCGCCCAGATTGCCGTAAAGCCGCCGCACAACCCACCACAGCGCCCCGCCCAGCAGACAACCGGCGGCCAGAAACGGCAGCCGCAACAGCAGCAGAATGTGCGTCAACTGATGGCGCAGTTCCCAGGTGCTTAAGTTTGAGTACGAAAGCCCGCCGCCGGTCACCACGCGCTCCTCTGGCCTGCGGAGCAGGTCCAGCCCGCGCTCGGCCAGCAGGTTAAGGGTCAGCGGCAACCCCGCCAGGCGATAGGCCAGAACGCCGTCGCGGATATTGCCGCAACTGGTAAAGTAGCCGCTCAGCGCCGATGGCCGCTCCCACATCTCGCGCCCGCAGCGGGCATATTGGTAGTCGCGGTCGGTCAGCGTCTGGCGGCTAGTGAGCCACAGCCCTTGCAGCAGAAACACCGCCAGCAGCCCCGCCGCAATGCGCTGCGGCAGATTGAAGCGAAAGCGGCGAATCCGTGCAAACCGGCTGGGCATCATCTTCTTGGCAACCCTACCAGTCTAAACGGTGCTCGCTAAGCTCCGGTTCGCCGAGCGCCCTGAGACTAGACTAGGGAGACTGTGCACAGGCGCCAGATTTCGCGGCGGCAAAATGTGCGAGGCGGATTTCGGCGTTGCTTGGAAGGAAAAGGTCCGGAACCGGCGCCTCCTTGCTTGATTTTTGTTTCCTGAAGGCCGTTTTTCGGCATCTGGAGACGAAAAAGACAAGCAGCAACGCTCGTTTTCCTGCAGAAAGCCGACTCCACACCAAGAAATTATCCGCAGTTGAGTCGTCGCTAGAAAATTACCCACCTGCGCAGAGGCTCCCAAGGGGATCGGCGATGACAAACAGATTGCCCGCGTCACTGTCGGAACCAAACCGAAAGAGAAGGCCGCAGATCGGTTTCTTATCTTAGCGCCTATGAGGGGCTGCCCACTCTCAACTCCATCCATAACTTGGCCTACTATCTGGGGATCGTGGAGCGGGTACGCGAGAACCTGCAACTGGAAGGAAGAAGTCTCTTGTTTAGATCGCCCCGCCCAGCAGTTGCTTCAACGCTTGGACGTATTCGGTCAGCGCCTCGCGGCCGGCTTCGGTGATGCGGTAGAGGCTTTGCGGTTTGCGCTGCACAAATTGTTTCTCCACCGCCACGTAGCCGGCCTCTTCCAGTTTCATGAGCTGCGCGCCCAGGTTGCCGTCCGTCGCGCCGGTCTTCGCGCGCAGCCAGGTAAACTCCGCCTCTTCCACGCCTGAAAGCAGCGAGAGCAGGGCCAGGCGCAGCTTCCCGTGAATCACAGGATTCAGCTCCGGCAGTTCAAGCATGGACGGCCCCCTGCCGGAGTTCGCGGGCTTCGCAGATCATCCCGTAGACGCCGAAGACGATCTGGCAGAAAAAATTGGCCACCAATAATGCAATGAAACTTTGGCGTTGTGTGCCAAGGCAGGAGATTGCCGCAGTAGCCCACCAGATTACGGCACAGGCGAATTGCAGCTTCCACTTGAGAATTCCGCTGGAGGTGGCGTTGGCCATCCCTAGCAGCGTTCCAATCACCGCGACGACCAGATTCGAGTTCGACAGTCCACCGTACCCCAGAGAGACAATAAGTACGGCCATCGAAATTCCCGCGGATAACCAGATGGAAAAGAGAGCGCGGTCCAACGTGCCCATCGGCCACTTCATACCTTTTCCTCGTTTTTGAAACGAAACGTTGATCCGCACTGCCGCGATGACGAATATCAGGAATTGGATAATCACGATCATCCAACGCTGGGCAGGCGAAGAATGGTGGGACTTAAACCAGACGGACCCGGCAATGCAAATGAAGTAAGCCACTCCACAGAACACAAAAAACCAGCCCCAACTCTGGGTCTTACGCCGGCCTTCAGCGATCATGGTTTCGATGAGGCTTATCCTGTCTTTCAAATTCTGCTCTTCCGCGCTTGTGGTCATAACGATTCTCCTTTCAATCTCCATGCGCTCAGGCATGGGATGCATCCTGCCGGCGTTCGTGGGCTTCGCAGATCATTCCGTAGACGCCGAAGACGATCTGGCAGAAGAAGATGGCCACCAGAAATACCACTGTGCATTGGTTCTCGCTGCCGTAACATGCAGCCACGCTGGCCGCCCACCAGACCATGGCGTTGGCAATCTGCGCCTTCCAGCGGATAATCATGCCCGACGCGCCATTGGCAACGCCGAGCATGGCGGCCACGATCGCCACAAAAATGTGCTGGTTGAAGCGACCGCTGAAGCCGAGTGCCGGCAATAGCAGCGACATCGAGATTCCCATGGCTACCCAGATGGAAAAGATGGCCCGTCCCACAGTGGTCTCCGGCCTTCGATTTGTCGAGTTCTTCCGCTGGCGGCGAATAATGAACCAGCACGGAATCCAGGCGCTTACCATAGTGACCAGCCAGGCCCACGGCCATTGGTTGTAAGCTGTCCAGCCGATGGCGATATAGTAGGCCACTCCCCAGAAGACGAAGGTCCAGGCCCACCTCCCGGTGCTCCGCCGCCCCTCGGCGATCATGGTTTCGATCAGGCTCAGCCTGTCCTTGAGTTCCAACTCTTCCGCATTTGCATTCATTCCCATTCTCCTCGGATGTCTCCGATCATTCCCAGAGAAATCCTTATTAAGGAGTACTCTACAAAATAGAGTTTAGTTTGTCAAGGATATTTTTGAAATTGTGAGCCTCTTGCAAAATCCCCCAAGCCCCGGTGGTCGCGTCGGCAGTCGAGGCATTTTGATGCTCTGAGAGGACGTTTTGGCGGTGTGGCCGCTGTTTTTTCGATGCTGGGAGTGTTTTCAAC